>Ga0180432_10003123_pt1 | contig 23955 bp, 18 predicted proteins | sample SS_ome_10_FD_132414 | JGI IMG/M metagenome (GOLD analysis project Ga0180432, IMG submission 132414) | Hypersaline lake sediment archaeal communities from the Salton Sea, California, USA - SS_1_MS_2 metaG | ecosystem: Environmental > Aquatic > Non-marine Saline and Alkaline > Hypersaline >... | reverse complement strand
CTTCTGGCGACTGAGCCGGCTTTGCCAGCGTGTGGCCGGCGGCATCGCACTGCCACCGGCTGCCGTCTAATCGCCCCTGCCGTCGTATACCGGCCAAACAATGCTTTTTTCAGGGACGACTAAGTAGGATGAGCGTCTTAAGGGGGTGAAATAGCGACTGAGGTTTTTCTTTTACGTTTGTTCGTCTTGATGATGTAGGGGCTATTTTAACAGAGAAGGAAGTTGCGTATGTGGCATAGAATGAACCAGGCGGTCCAGACGATTTTGTTGAAACTAGTTCTCGGGGCCGTGGCATTTGATAGGCTGAGGCCTCTTTGTCGTTTCAATGCCGGTACGATTCCCTTGCGTTGTTTCGTCAACGGCGGCCTGCTCGTTCTTATGCTTTGTGCCGTCTATGGGGCCTCCAGGGCTGCCCGGGTAGTTGGCGTCAAGTCGAACTGCCCCGCCTGGACCTTAGCGGCTCGTGGAAGGCAATTCCGGATAAAGCAGCCAGAGACAACATTAAAAAGAGTATCGACGAGCTCAGGGGCGAACTGAATCGTCTGGAACGCAAGCTCCTCGATACCCGTCGGCAGGCATTGGCGAGCGCCGACGACAAGCAAAACAAAATAGAAGAGATCCAACGCGATATAGCGCAGGTAAAGATACTCTTGGGAGATGCAGGCAACGCCGCCGGGTATTACCGGACTGATTTTGATGACAAAGCCTGGTCCACGGTCACTGTCCCCTGCAACTTCGATCCCCTGGGCCCCGGCATTGACGAGTACCTCGGCACCTGTTGGTTTCGCCGTAAGATCACCGTACCGGCCGACGGGTGGTTCTGCACTTCGAGGGCGTCAACAATCAGTCGCAGGTATGGGTCAACGGTCGCCGTGCCGGACGCACTGTCGATCCGTGGCTGCCCCACGATTTCGCCGTTCACCACTTGCTTAAGTACGGCGAAAACAACGTCATTGCTGTCAGCGTCAACAATGAAGATCCAGTTTGCGCTCTGCCTACCGGTTTCGGCTGGCGTTCTGAGGGGGGCATTCTACGCCCCCTCGACTTGCGGGTTTCTGATTGGCTCTACATGGAGCACGTCGCCATTACCGCCGAACCCCAAGAGGACTCGGGCCGGCTCGCTCTCGAAGTCATCGCCGTCAGCGAATTCGACCATGACGTCGTCGCCCGTGTGAAAACCCATATACTCAACGAAAAGGGCGCCGTCCTGAAGACGTTTCTTACTGAAGCGGTCACCCTCCGTCGCGACGAACGCAATGACCTCGAAGCTGTCGTCTCTTTGCGTGACGTCACACTCTGGTCGCCCGACCAACCCTACCTCTACCGAGCCCGCGTGGATCTTCAGCTCGACGACAAATCTGTTGAACAACGTACGATTTCGTTTGGCTTTCGCAGCATCGAAACCCAAGGTGCGAAACTGCTGCTCAACGGCCAACCCATCTACCTGATCGGTTTCAATCGCCACGAGGACTCGCCGCGCACGGGCATGGCCAGCGACCTCGAAACCGCCCGCAGCGACCTGCTCGACATGAAACGCATGGGCGCCAACTTTGTTCGCCTCAGCCACTACCCCCACGATCCCCGTGAAATCGACATGTGCGACGAAATCGGCCTGCTCGTCATGTGCGAAATCCCTTTCAACAATGCCAACGGGTTGCCCGGCACCGGCCGATGCGACTACCCCGAAGAACGCGAGCTTATTTACGCTACGTGCCGTCGACAGATGGAAGCCATGATTCGCCGCGACCGCAACCATCCCTCGGTCATCCTCTGGTCCGTCGGCAACGAGTGTAACGAGGAACTGCCTGAAGTTCGCGAAATCAACGCAGAACTTGTGACTTTGACGCGTCGACTCGATCCCTCCCGACTGGCCCTGCATGTTTCCTATCGAAGGTTCTGGTCCGATCCGGACCTCGACACCCATAGTCCCGACGACATGGTGGCTGTCAACTGCTACGGTTACAAGAAGTATGGCGATAAAGCCGACGTCTGGATCAATCAGTCCCTTGCCAGCGTTCACAAGAAGTATCCGGACAAGCCTATTCTCATTGCTGAATTTGGCAACTGGGAAGTCAAGAAGTCCGGCAACACCATTGCGGAGGTTGGCGGCGAACGCCAGGCCCGCGCGATCGCCTACGACAGTCAGTACTTCCAACAACCGTACGTTTGCGGCGCGGTTGTATGGTGCTACGCCGACCACCGTTGGCCCCCCGATCTCACACTTATCGTTGACGAGGCCAAGGGTGCTCAGGGCCTGAGCCCTTACGGTGTCTATACCCGCGATCGCTGTGCCGGCGCCGGCGTGCCCGAATGCGAGAAGTTCTTCAAGCGAATGACCGATTTGTATAAACTGAAATCTGCTCCAACCAAGTGAGTTCTCGTAGCTCTGCTGTGGCGGCGTTTGGCCCGGCGGTGGTGCGGTGGCTGACGAGCGTGAGCGGAGTGTATATGGCTGCGGTGGTGATTGTACTCCGGGTGCCAATCCGGGTTCGAGTTTCGCAGCTGACGTTAAGTTCTGGATGGATGCGTGTCGGAAATATCCTCGTGACAGGTCCGGTTAGAATGTTCAATAAGACGGTTGAGCTGTGGCTGGCGCGGCTCAAGAGGCTGGTGGCGAATCCGGTGCAGGGAAGAGGCAGGCCTATATCGCTTCATGGCTGGGTGTGTATCCGTGGACTGTCAGCCGGGAATTGGCGGGCAAGAGTGGCCAACGGGGCTATCGAGCCAAACAGGTTCTTAGTTTGTTTGGCGGGGCCAGGCCAGGGGCGGGGCTTTTTGTAAGCACCTTCTGCTCGGCCATGTGGCCCAGAGGCGTGCCGATGCTGTTGGCTGACAAATGTGTCGCCAGCGAGGGGGCGATGGGCGCTGGGTGCAGCCAGCGCGGCCGAGAAGGGGCTGGAGTTTTCCGGGTACGAAACCGTCGTCGGGAAACTAAGAGGTCGAGTCTATTTTGTCCGCTTTATCAATCCTGGCAGCGTGGGCTCAACGAGACTATTGACGGCCGACGTATTATCTACTCTTGCCCGGGGTGCGTTTGCTATCCTTTTCCTTTGGCGAACCAGTCGGGGTCCTTAGCGAGTTTAGTTCGAGCTTCCTGGGTCATCATCTGGAAGGCGGGGTGGTCGCTGGGCCAGGCTCGGCTGGTGGCGTTTCCGTCGGCCATTTTTTCGATTTCTGGCAGTGCTTCGGCGAGGTAGGAGCCGTAGATGTGCAGGGAGTCGCTGATATCGACGTAACGGCCTACGTTGACGGTGCGGTTGGTGAGTTGGGCGATACGTTGTGCGAGGAGGCGTTGCAGGTCTGTCAGGGCGTAGACGTTCATGAACCAGGCTTTGTAGAGGTCGCGGCTTCGCCAGTGTGAGTTCATGTTGAGGACGAGGGTGTCGTCATCGTGTGTGATGCGGAACCAGAGTCGTTGGAGGCAGGGCGGGTCGTCGGTGGCGGGGTCGGCGGTGGGCATCCAGGTGATGGCTTGGGCGCGTCGGGAGTGGGAGGTCTGGGCGAGTTTTTGGGCGACGTATTCGATCTGGTCGACCGGCTGGAAGGGTTTGTGAGCGGCTTGGGGGTCGAGGAGGTTGTCTGTGGGGCAGTAGGCGAAGAGGCGTTCGTGGTAGGTATAGGTCCATTTGCCGGCTTGGGGGTCGATCCAGTGGTCGTGGATGCCTTGGCAGACTTCCTGTCGATAGGCTTCGAGTTCTTCGGGCCCACCAGGGAAGTTTTTGTGGATTCGTGGTTCGGCGAAGGGGTCGGCGACGGCGATCATGACGGTGGCGTCTTTTGAGGGGGGGTCGTCGGGTTTGTCGTATTCGGTTTTGATGTCGAGGCCATGGTGGTAGACGGCGAGGACGGCTTTTTCCCAGGCTTCGGGCAGGGATTGGGCGTTGATGGTGAGTGCAGGTATGGCGGTAGAGAGGCTGGGGGGCACGGGGCGACTCCTTTTGTGGTTGATTCTTGTAAGTCTTGTTTTTACCGCGGTTTGTGTCGGTCGTTGTGGTTGGCGGCTGTTTGTTTGGATTTGGTCCAAGTAAGCGGCCTGGTGAGGTTTCCCACGAAGTGAGCGGCGGAATCGGTTCTTGTGCCGGCTCGCCTGTGGGGCCACTTAGTGAGGATAGCGCGGGGTAGGGGGTCATTGCAAGGCAAATGTGGTGGGTGTTGGGTGATATTGACGAAAGTGGTTCTATAAGATTAGTGTTGGCGACGGAAAGCAGGCAAGAAAGCTGCTATCCTTATCCTCCTCAGAGCATCTGTAAGGTTTATGGAAGAATTTGGCGCTTATCTGGTATCGAACGGGGTATTCGACACGTCGGCAGTGGACGAGGTGTCGAGCATGGGGGCGGTGTCTTCGGAGCCCTTGTATTATCGTTTGTTACGGAAGCACCCGGGTCGGGAGGAGGCGATCTGGGGGGCGTTGTCGACGTTTTTGCAGACGTCGCTTCTGGATCGGGTGGAGGGGCCGGTGGACGTGGAGTTGGCTCGGTTGTTGCCGGCGCGGTTGGCTCATGAATATGCGGTGGTGCCGATCGGGCGTACGGGGGATTGTCTGGAGGTGGCGGTAGCGGATCCTCGTCAGTTTGAGAAATGTGACGAGTTGTCGATGCTGTTGGCGCAGGAGGCGCCGGTGGGGGGCGGTTTTGGTGTGTCGTTGACGGTGTCGCCTCATTTGGCGCGTCCGAGTGACGTGGCGGCGATGATACGCTCGTTGTACGGGATCGGAGCGGAGACGATCCAGGAGATGTTGGAGGCGGAGGAGTCGGGCTCGTCGGGGGGGGAGTCGCCGGTGTCGCTGGCAGGTGCGGGGGTGGTGGATCTGGAGGGCAGCGAGACGGAGGGGGAGGACGCAGCGATTATTCGTTTTGTGAACCAGTTGATGCTGGAGGCGGTGAAGATTGGTGCGTCGGATATTCACCTGGAGCCTTTTGAGCAGGAGTTGCGTGTTCGTTACCGGGTGGATGGCGTGCTTCAGGTGGAGCCGGTTCCGGAGCGGATCAAGAATCTGGAGTCGGCGATCATATCGCGTGTCAAGATCATGTCGAATCTTGACATTGCGGAGAAGCGTTTGCCTCAAGACGGTCAGATACGGTTGACGGTGATGGGTCGGCCGATCGACGTGCGGGTGTCGGTGTTGCCGACGATGTACGGGCAGGGTGTGGCGTTGCGTTTGCTGGATCAGCAGACGACGTTTCGTCGTTTGGACAATCTGGGTCTGGCGTCGGGGTTCATGGGTTTGTATCGGGAGTTGTTGCGTCTGCCGCACGGGGTGATTCTGGTGACGGGGCCTACGGGCAGCGGCAAGTCGACGACGTTATATGCGTCGTTGAATGAGATTAACGATCCGTCGCGTAAGATTGTGACGGTGGAGGATCCGGTGGAGTATCAATTGGGGGGTGTGACGCAGATGCAGGTGAAGCCTGCGATAGGTTTGACGTTTTCGCGGTTGTTGCGTAGTATTTTGCGGCATGATCCGGACGTGGTGATGGTGGGTGAGATTCGGGACGCGGACACGGCGAAGATCGCGGTATCGGCGGCGATGACGGGTCATCTGGTGTTCAGTACGCTGCACACGAACGACGCGCCGTCGGCGCCGGTGCGTTTGCTGGAGATGGGGGTGGAGCCTTATCTGGTGTCGTCGGCGTTGGAGGCGGTGGTGGCGCAGCGTCTGGTGCGTTTATTGTGTCCGGAGTGCAGCGAGGCGGTGTCGGTGAGCGGGGTGTTGGCGCCGGAGGACGAGACGATTACGGAGGAGGGGGTGGTGTACGAGAGTCATGGTTGTGGTTCGTGTCGTCAGACGGGGTTTGCGGGTCGGACGGCGATATTTGAGATGTTTTGTTTGAATGATGCGATACGTCAGTTGATTTTGAATCGGGCGAACGCGGGCCAGATACGTCAGGAGGCGTTGCGGATGGGGATGCAGACGTTGCGTCAGAGCGGTTTGGAGAAGGTGGCGTCAGGGATGACGTCGTTGGCGGAGGTGTATCGTGTGGCGCGGGAGGAGGCGGTGGACATGCGGGGTTGGCTGGAGAATTTGAAGGACAGTCAGGAGTCAGGAGAGACGAGTCTGCTTTTTCCCGATTGGGATGAGTATGTTTAAGGTGTCAGTGCAGCGAGGTCGGGGGCGAGGCGAGTTGGGACGTAGTTGATGTTAGGGATAGATGTAGGACAGGATGCGATCACGGTGGTGAACGTGCGGCGCCGGGGGGGGCATTTTGTGCTTCACGGGCCGCTGCGGGTGTCGTTCACAGCGGAGCAGGCGGGGGACGCGTCGGCCTTGGGTGGTTTGGTGGGCACGGCAATGCGGGAGGCGGGCTGGCGTACACAGAAGGCGGTGGTGACGCTTCCGAGTCAGTTTTGTCTTGCGCGATATTTTTCCAACGGGGCGTTGGGTCCGGTGACGTGGGGTCACGGCGGTCATTTGAGTCGTTCGAGCACGGAGCATTTGCTGGATCGTGTTCGCCGGACGATGTTGGTGGACTCTGAGGAGTTGGTGTTTGATTTATGGAGCGGGCCAGAGGGGATGCTTCATGGGGAGAGTTTTTCGGGTGATGGTGGTGGGGTTTTGGTGGCGGCGGTACATCGTCGGGCGGTGGAGTTTGGCAAGGAGCTGGCGGCGGCGAGCGGAGTGAAGCTGGACGGGTTGGAGCTTCGGTCTTTGGCGTCGGTGAACGGGTTGTTGTTTCACTGGCAGGATGTGCCGGAGAGTCATCTGGCGGTGGTGTATCTGGAGGGGTCGCGAGCGGAGGTGGGGGTGTTGGACGATGGGGAGCTGGTGTCGCTGCAGACGGTGCCGTTAAGTGGGGGCTCGGCGAGAGGGGCGATCGCAGGTGATGAGGAGTTGCTGGGGCATTTGTCGCGGGTGTTGAACACGGTGCGGCTTTCGCAGGGTCGCGAGTTGCCCGAGCGGGTGTTTCTGGCGGGGGGGGATGAGCGTTCGCAGGGTGGTTTGGAACGTGTGGGGGCAGAACTGAAGGAGCGTCTGGGGGTGGAGGTGACGGTATGTGCGCCGGGTTGGGGTTTGCAGGGTGGTGAGCGTCATGAGGCGGGGGATTTGTTGCGTCTGGTGCCGGCGGTGGGAGCGGCGTTGGATGGATTGGGGGAGAGTCCGACGTGGTTTAATTTCTTGCATACGCGGGTGGGGCGAGCGGAGCGGAAGCATCAGATTTCGTGGCGGCCTTTTGCATTGGTGGGCTTGTTGTCGGTGTTGTTGACGGGCGCGTTCTGGTTGAGTCTGGTTCAGCAGAAGCATCAGAAGTTGGTGCGGTTGGAGGACCGGATGGCGAAGGATTTGCCGCGTCTGGAGGCGACGCGTGACGCTCGCAAGCACTGGAACGAGTTTCGGGGTTATTTGCCGGCGAGTCGAGGGGGGGCGCGTCGGTCATATTTGTACATTCTGGGGGAGATCAGCCGTTTGTTTCCAGATCGGGACGCGGCGTATGTGAGCGATTTACTGGTGGAGGACACGCCGGGGCTGATGGGGGGCTACAACGTGACGATCAAGGGTAAGGTGAGCGAGCCTACGGTGTTGACGGCGTTGGTGACTCGATTGAACGAGTCGGCGATGTTTTATGAGGTCAGCCAGGCGACGAGTCGCGTGGAGACGAATCCGCACTATCGTTACGGTTTTACGGTGCAGTGCAATCTTCGGCCGGTGAGCTTGGGGGGGGCGGAGGATGAGTAAGCGTAAGCGTAAGATTACGGTTCTGGTGTTGGTGATTTGCCTGGTGGTGGTGTTTGTGGGGCGGGTGGTGGCGACGCGGATGCACACGTATCTCGAGGAGTTGGACAGGCGGATAGCGGATGAGACGCAGGCGTGGAACACGCGGCATGAGGAGATTCAGCGTAACGAGGGTTCGGTGGGGCGTTGGGAATCGATCAAGGGTTTTCTGGACGAGGGGTTGGACACGCGGGCGAATGATTTTATCAGTCGGCTGGAGAGTCTGGCCCAGGAGAGTCAGGTGGTGATAGAGCGTCGTCAGCCTTTATCGGCTCGGCCTATTGAGGCGAGCCAGGTGGGGGGGCTATCGTACCAGATCAAGCCTTTTCAGTTGAGTATTTCGTGCGACGTGGAGGGGTTGGCGGCGTTGTTGGCGTTGCTGGATGAGGAGCCGGAGGAATTGCTTCGGATCGAGAGTATGAAGGTGAGTTCGAGCGAGCGTCGGCCTTATGATGTGGGGGCGCGTTATTATGGGGATTTGCCGGGCGGTTCGTATTTGAAGGTGGAGATGACGATTATGATACCGGCGTCGTGGTCGGGTGGGGCTGTGGTAAGCGGGGGGGGGGAGTTGCGGTGATGGCCAGGTCAATGAAGCGCGTATTTTTGTGGTGGGGCTGGTGGGTGTTGTTGGTGTGTGTGTTGGGCGTGTGCGGTTTTTTGTGGGGACAAGAGGCGTCAGGGGGCGCGGAGGCGGAGGAGGCGGATGTGGCCGAGGCGTCGCAGGAGGCGTCGTCGGTGGCGAGTGAGGCGTCAGTGGAGGCAGAGGCTGATGCGGTGGCGGTGGTGTCGGCGGAGCGGCCTACGATGGAGGCGTTGAAGAAGCTGGTGGTGGAGAAGAACATTTTTAAGGCGGGCAAGGCGGTGTATTCGGCGGGTTCGGAGTCGACCTTGCCGGTGGCGGATCTTGGTCCTCAACGGTTGAAGAAGCCTTTCAGGGTGGACGCGATCGTGCGGGAGATGGGCGAGCCGAAGGTGTTTTTGTCGTTTGGGGAGACGTCGAAGCCCAAGTTGGCGCATGAAGGGGATGTGTTTGAGGAGATGGTGCGGATCGTGTCGATCGGGGGTGCTTATATTGTGTGCGAGTATGGTGGTCGCGAGATTCGTATTGGGACCAACGAGAGCAGCGATGACGCGTGGGGTCGTCTGGTGGGCGAGGGTAAGGAATACGTGTTTGGCTGGTCGGTGCTGGAGGATGGCAATCGGGCGGCGGCGTATTTGTTTGAGCCGGGCGAGGCGTCGTTGCCGATCAAGGTGGGTGAGGGGGAGTATTTAGGCCAGGCGGAGGTGGTGCAGATCGAGGCGACGCGGGTTCATTTGCTTCTTGCCGACGGGAGTGTGGAGACGATTGAATAGGTTGGTCGGCGTCAGCAGTCAGAAGTGGCGCGGCGAGGGCGGGACGGGTGGCGAGAGGGCGGACGCGGGTGCAGACAAGCATGGGAAGGTCGGGTTTGGAGTTTGGTTGGTATTGGGGAGAGTGTGTTGGTGTTTGTGTGGGTGTGAGCAAGTGTTTTATGAGGGGGCGAAGGTGTGTGGCCGTTTGAGATTTGAGGACACGGTGAATTATGAAGCATTGGCGGGCGACGGCGTGGAGGTGGGTGCTGAGGGCCTAGCGGAGGTTGAGCGATGAGCAGGCATGGCAGGATAGCGATGTGGATAGCCGGGTTGGTGGGTGTATTGTATTTGTCGATGGCGGGCATGGCGCAAGATGCGGCGCCGGCGGAGGCACCGGCGGAGGCACCGGCGGGGGAGGCGGCGGTCACGACGGAGAAGCCGCGCAAGGCGCAGTTGTTTTCGCGTAATCTGGAGTCGTCTCATCTATTTGAGATATTACGGCAGTTGTACCACGTGCAGTTTGAGAACACGGAATCGGTGACGGGTAAGCTGACGTTGATCAGTCCGGGTGGGCAGGCGGTGGACATTCATGGTATGTTGGGGATATTGAACCAGGCGTTGGCGGCTCAGGGCAAGGTGGCCAATTGGGACGAGAATGTGATACGTATTGAGGAGGCGAAGGATATCATCGATCAGCCGATCTGGCTGGCGCGGGGGGACAAGGGCAAGGTGGCGCAGGTGCTGCAGGATCGTTTTCTGGCGAAGCAGGGCGAGCCGGCGCAGGATAAGGCGGTGTACATATTGGTTCATCCGGAGTTGGAGGGGATTCTGGTGGGGGCCAAGCAGGACGTGATAGAGGAGATCAGGCGGTTTATTGAGGACACGCAGTTGGCGACGTTGTCGGGGACGCCGGTGATAGCGTTGCCGGAGCAAGCGGTGCCTGTGGCGGCGAAGGGGCAGGCGTTTGCGCCGTTGGAGAAACGTTATTATGTGCTGGAGTATATGGACGTGGCGGAGTTTCAGGCGTTGGTGCAGGGTGACCCGACGGTTCGGGTGGCTCAGACGCTGGTAGGGCCCAACAACACGCTGGTGGTGTTCAGTCGTTATGCGGAGGATTTTGCGAAGCTGGGTGAGATGCAGCAGACGTTCGACGTGGATCGGATGGAGATACGGATTTTGCCCTTGAAGAATGCGAATCCGAAGAATGTGGCGGAGTTGTTGACGGCGGTTTACGGTGGGGTAACGGGTGAGGAGGCGGTGCCGGCGGAGCAGCAGGCGGCGCGTCTGTCGACGGGGCCTTATGGGGAAGGGGAGACGTATACGGAGGAGTTGACGACGTTGCGGGCGTTGGAGCGGGCGGGGGTGGTGGAGCCTCACGCGCGGGAGATGCTCAGTCGGGCGTTGCTGACGGTGCCGGTGGCGGAGCTGACGATTATTCCGGACGAGCAGCGTAGTGCGTTGCTGATTCGGACGTGGAGTCGCAATTTCAAGAAGATCACGGATTTGGTGGACGCGTTGGATAAGGCGCGGGATCAGGTGTTGATCGACGTGTTCATTACGGAGGTGACGCTGGATAAGAACCTGGCATTGGGGGTGGATTTTACGTGGCAGCACAATGACGACACGGGGCAGCAGTTTTTCCCCGGTACGTCGGTGACGGAGACGGGCCAGGGGATTCCGACGGGGTTGACGTATCAGCTGATCAGCGACAACATTACGGCGTTTATTCGGGCGTTGCAGGAGGATAATCGTCTGGACATTATCACGCGGCCTCAGGTGCTGACGAAGGACAACATGGTGGCGTTGATTTCTTTGGGGCGGAAGGTGCCCCTGGTGACGACGACAAATGTCAGCACGGGTGGGGCCGTGAACAGTGCAGTGGAGTATGAAAACGTGGTGACGTCGCTGCAGGTGACGCCGCAGATTCATCCGGACGGGTTTGTGACGATGGTGCTGGAGCAGAAGATTGACGAGGTGAGCACGGAGACGTTTCAGATTTCGGAGAATTTCAATCCGCAGGTGATCGTCACGCGGACGGCGAAGACGGAAGTACGTGTGCACGACGGTCAGACGGTGTGTCTGGGCGGTTTTGTGGGGCACACGCTACGGGAGGTGGAGCGAAAGGTGCCGCTGTTGGGGGATATTCCGGTGGCGGGGGTGTTGTTCAAATACATGGTGACGGAGCGTAAGAAGACGGAGTTGATTTTGTTTATAACGCCCCATATTATCCGCAATCCGCAGGAGATGTTGCGGATGACGAATTCGATGCGTCATCGGAGCGACGCCAAGGTGCGAACGGATGGGGATACGGATGTGCTGGAGTTGCAGCGGGATCTGGTGTATCCGTCGTATCGCGAGCCGGTCGTGGAGGGTGCGGAAATGACGCCGGGTGAGGCGTTGCGTCGGATACGTGATCTGGAGGTGCAGCTGCAGGAGCAGGCGGCGGCTCGGCAGGCGGCGGAGGCAGCCGCGGCGGAGCAGTCGCGTTTGGCGGAAGAGGCGGCGCGAGCAGCGGCGGAGGCGAAGGCGGCGGCGGAAAAGCCGGTCCCGCCGGCAACGAAGAAGCCTGCGGTCTCGCCGAAGGCTAAGCCGCCTGCAGGGAAGAAGCCCCAGAGGATGCCCAAGGCTGCCCCGCCGGCCACGGACAAGCCTGCGGCGTCGACGAAGCCTGCTTCTCCTGGGAAGAAGAAGCCCCCTACGGGTCCGAAGCCTGCTGTGCCGTCGCCGGACAAGCCCGCCGAGAAGTGATGTGCGTCTCGTGGCGCCGGTGAGCTTGGACGGTGTGGGCCAAGCGGTGCAGTGTGGTCCTATAAGGCGTTTGGGTCCAGACAAAAATAGCGTGTTGTCGCGTTGGGACAAGTCGCAGGTGGGGCGATTGCAGGTGTGGGGTGTGGGCTGGTGTACGCGGGGGCTTCGGGGGGGCACCGGGGGAGTAATTGAGTCAATTGGGGGCGGTCAGCAGGCGATAATAGAGTAGCGGGCCAGTGCGCGGACGGTTCGTCGGGGGGAGGTATTGGCTGATACGGGATGCTGTTGGAGGCTGATTTGTCCAAGGTGTTCCAGGGGCGTGTTGGATGGGATGTGACGTATGCTTGAGACGTGTGAGGTTGAGACGCTACATTTTGAGATTATGCGGCATTTGCCGTTGGGGGTGATGGCGTTGGGGAGAGATTATCGTGTGACGTTCTGGAATGAGACGTTGGCGAAGTGGACGGGCATTGGCGAGTCCGCGATGGTGGGCCGATCGATTCTGGAGCGTTATGAGCGTTTGGGGGAGGGGAGGTATCGTCGGCTTCTGGAGGAGGTGTTCGGCGTGGGTGGTCCGGTGCGGTTTGCGGCGGAGCAGCAGGGCGGATGGCTAGGCGGGCGGTGTGAGTCCGGGGGCTGTCGTGTGCTGCAGACGACGGTAAGCGGGATTACGTTGTCGGGGGAGGGGGCTTGTCAGGCGTTGTTTGTGATCGAGGACGTGACGGCGTTGACGGAGCAGGTGCGTCAATATCGGACGTTGCGAGATCAGGCGTTGGAAGAGGTGAAGCAGCGTCGGCAGGCGGAGGTAGCGTTGGAGGAGTCGCGTGCGGAGCTGGAGCGTCGGGTGGTGCAGCGGACAGAGGAGTTGTATGGTGCGTTGGTGGAGAATCGTCAGGTGTTGGAGGCGATACCTTCGGTTCTGATAAGTCTCGATGAGCGGGGTCGGGTGGTGCGTTGGAACGGCAGGTCGGAGGTGATGTTCGGGTTGGCGGAGTCGCAAGTGTTGGGTCGGTCGTTGGGTGACTGCGGGCTTGGTTGGGAGTCGTCGCGTGTGGCCGAGGCGATGGCGCGTTGTCGCTCGGCGTTGGAGGCGGTGCAGCTGCTGGATGTGTGGGTGCGTCGTGAGGGTGGCAGTGATCGTTGTTTGTCGCTGACGTTCACGCCGGAGGTTCAGGGCACTCAGAGCAAGAGTCCTCAGGGGGTGTTGGTTTTGGGGGTGGACATAACGGAATACAAGGTGCTGGAGAGCAAGCTGGTGCAGGCTCAGAAGCTGGAGGCGGTGGGGGAGTTGGCGGCGGGGATAGCGCACGAGATCAACACGCCGGTGCAATATGTTCAGGACAATCTGACGTTCTTGAGTGAGTGTTTTTCGGAGTTGGGCGGGGTTCTGGAGCGTCTGGTGGGGATGGTGGAGCCGGAGGCGGTGGAGGCGTCGGATCTGGCGTATTTGCGGGAGGAGACGCCCAAGGCGATCGAGCAGTCGTTGGAGGGTATCAGCCGGGTCAATGGGATCGTGCGTGCGATGAAGGAGTTTGCGCATCCGGGTAGGCGGACAAAGAAGCCGACGGATATTAATGAGGCGATCGAGAGCACGGTGACGATAGCGCGGCATGAGTGGAAGTATGTGGCGGAGGTGAGGTTGCTTCTGGACAGGGAGCTGCCGCTGGTGAGGTGTCTGGCGGGCGAGTTGAACCAGGCGATTCTGAATCTTTTGCTGAATGCGACGGATGCGATAAGGGAGCGGCCGGGTTTCAGCGGGCAGGAGTTGGGGTGTGTGACGATAACGACGCGTCGCGCGGGCGAGGGGGTAGAGATTCGTGTCTCGGACATGGGTGGGGGGGTGCCGGTGGCGATACAGGAGCGGATCTTTGATAGTTTTTTCACGACGAAGGAGCCGGGCAAGGGTACGGGCCAGGGGTTGGCGATAGCGCGGTCGATTATCGTCAACAAGCATGGTGGGAGCCTGGAGTTTGAGACGGAGGAGGGAGTGGGGACGACGTTTATCGTGTGGCTGCCGATGGAAGAAGGAGCCAGACTTGAGGTGTTGGGGGCGGCCAGTCAGAATTGAAGAAGTAGCGAATTGGAGCCAACGAGGGGTCGAGTGAATGAGGTTTGGACGATGGGACATACGGTGTTATTGGTGGATGATGAGCCGAACGTAATCAGCGGTTTGCAGCGGGCGTTGCGTAAGGAGAAGTATCGGCTGTTGACGGCGCACTCGGCGGCGAAGGCGTTGGATGTGATGGCGCGGGAGCCGGTGGATGTGGTGATCACGGACGAGCGGATGCCGGGGATGACGGGCTCGGAGATGCTGGTGAAGATTCGGCAGGAGTATCCCGGGGTGGTTCGGATCATGTTGACGGGGCAGCCGACGCCGGAGGGGGTGGCGCGGGCGGTGAACCAGGCGGCGATTTATCGTTATTTGCAGAAGCCTTGTAACGGTTTGGATATGTTGATTACGCTTCGGGGTGCGTTGCAGCACCGGGAGTTGGTGCAGCACGCGCAGGCGTTGGTGGCGGCGGCGGACCTGCAGAGCAACGTGTTGGATCAAGTGGAGCAGAAGCACCCTGAGTCGGCCCGGGGCGAGGCACAGAATTTGAAGCTGGCCAACTGGAAGGAGCTTCCGGCGGATCCGGAGGCGCTGGTGGATAAGATCGAGGCACAGTTGGAGAAGGTGGAGCGTGTGTTGGGCGACGTGTCGGGGCTTAGGCCGGTGCGTGGGGGCCAGGGCGAGGCGAAGGAGGCTCCGGCGAGCGAGAAGGCGAGTGCTGGTGCGGCTGATGTTTCGGCTGCGAGTGGGGCGAGGGGTGGAGCGTCTGGCTCGACGGCAGGGGCAGCGTCGCGAGGTGGTGGTGATTCGGTGGGTCAGGATGCCCAGGCGGCAGGGGGCGCGGCGGCGTCTGGGACGCCTGCAAGTCCATCGGCGTCGACGGAGGCCGAGGCCGAAGCAGGCACGGCATCGCGTTCGGTGGGCACGGTGAAGGTGCTGGACGACCAGTCGCGGTCGGAGGGTTTCAAGAACTTGAAGCCATTGATGACGCGTTCGGAGATTCAGGAGGTCTTGGACAGTTGCGAGGAGCTCAAGGGGATGTCGCCGACGGTGGCGCAGGTGTTGAAGCTGACGCAGAGCGAGCGGTGCTCGATCGAGCAGTTGGTAAAGGTGGTCAAGCAGGACCACGGGGTGTCGCTGAAGATATTGAAGCTGGCGAATTCGGCGGTATACACGCGGGGCGAGCCGGTGGATACGGTTCATAAGGCGGTATTGAGGATCGGTTTATCTCAGATCAGGCAGACGGTGTTGAATTTGACGGTGCTTGATCGTTTTGGCGGAGTGGAGAACGAGTGCGTGGGCATGCCTTACTTCTGGGAGCACTCGATAGCGACGGGATTGACGGCCGCGGAGATTGCACGAGCGTTGGGGGGCAAGGAAGCGGATATCGACGCGGCGTTCACGATGGGGTTGCTCCATGACGTGGGCCGTGTGGTGTACCTGGAGACACTGGGGGATCGTTATGTGGAGGTGCACCGGACGGCACAGGAGTTGGACTTGCCCTTGGAGCAGGTGGAAAGCCGGATGTTGCTGGTGAATCATGCGGACGCGATGGACCGTCTGTTGCACGCGTGGCGTTTCCCGAAAGATCTGGTGAATCCGATAGCGTTGCATCAGTTGTCGGTGGGGAACATTCGGCGGATGGCGGCGCGGACGCTGAACGAGGTGGCGACGCTGTCTTTGGCGAATCGGCTGACGCATGCGTTGTTGCTGGGCACGAGCGGCAATTTGTCGTTGTATCCGACGGAGGACTATGCGACGGCATTGCGTCTGGAGCCGTCTTTGATAGAGACGATTGAGGATACGATTACGGAGCAGACGCACGATATGAAGTTTGCGATGTTGAGTTCGTCGAACACGGGGAATTGGCCTTGTTTGAAGGACGAGGTAAAGCAGACCCTCTCGACGCCGTTTCGCCCATTGTATGTGAGCGAGGAGCCGGCGTTCGACAGTTATCGGATCTTCTGCGATCAAATACGCGAGCGTGATGAGGAAGAGCCGGCGTTGCCGAACGTGGCGGTGGTGCATGCTCGTCTGGGGCGGGAGAAGGCCCGTTTGACGGCGAAGCTGTTGGCGGCGGAGAGCGAGTCGGGGGTGGCGCCGCTGCCTCTGATTATCTTGTCGCCGAAGGGTGAGATCGAGTTGGAAGACAAGGTCATGAAGCAGCGTTCGTGCCGTGGGGTGCCGACGCCGGTGACGGTGAGCCGGTTCGTGCGGGTGTATAATGAGTTGATAGGTTCCGTGTAGGTGGATTGAGAGTGCGGCGGTTGGTAACAGGTTGGCCGTTACTTTGTGGGGGCCGGGGCGATGGGCCGTAAGTTGTTGCAGGGGAGCTAGTTGTCTTTGCGTGGCGGGGGGTAGGTTTGTGAGGATTTTATTAATAAAACGGGCGGGAAAAGCTTGCGGTGGTGGGGGTAAACCGCTAGCATGCTGCTGTTTTCTGAAACCGCAGTTAGTCACAGGCAGTCGCGTGTTCATGTTGTATCCGGGCTGATGGTCCAGGTCGCTTTGTATTTGCCCATCGCTAGAGGACTAATCTGAGAGGAAGGTCTATGCTGGGAATTGAAGATAAATGGGTATCATGGGCGTATGTTCTTTGTCTGGGCAGCACGCTGTTGTGCGTGCTTTACGGGTTGATCACACGCAATCGCGGAGAGGTCAAGCCCAAGCCGGAAGATGTGGAATGGGCGGCGCATGAGAATGAGGTGGAAGAACAGCTCTAAAGCGTGCTGAAGGGCAGCAGGCGGCTGGGCAGTCAGGCAGATGATCAGCGGCCGTGCTTCAACGAGCAGGTGGAACCGTCCCAAGAGCAAGAAGCAGGAGATGAGCCATGTTAGCGGAGGTCGGCGCGGGTCAGATCATAGTTGTTTTGTTGTATTTGATGATGGTGGGTTACCTGGGGTTCCTGGGCTATCGCAAGACGAAGACCGCAACGGATTACCTGGTGGCGGGGCGTCAGGTGCATCCGTTTGTGATGGCGTTGAGCTACGGAGCGACGTTTATTTCGACGAGCGCGATTGTGGGTTTCGGCGGTGTGGCGGGGATGTTCGGGATGAGCCTGTTGTGGCTGACGTTCTGTAATATCTTTGTGGGAATATTCATCGCGTTTGTGTTTCTGGGCGGGCGTACGCGGGCGATGGGGCACCGGTTGGACGCGCACACATTTCCGGAGTTGCTGGGGCGAAGATACGAGAGTAAGTTTATCCAGGTATTTGCAGGGCTGATCATTTTTCTGTTTATACCCTTGTATGCCGCGGCGGTGCTGATCGGCGGTTGTGCGTTTATCGCCTCGCAGTTTGCGATTGACTACAACACGGCCTTGTTGCTCTTCAGCGCGATTATTGCGTTGTACGTGATCATGGGCGGGCTCAAGGGAGTGATGTACACGGACGCGCTGCAGGGATCGATCATGTTCCTGGGGATGTTAATCTTGCTGGTGGCGACGTACGTGAAGTTGGGGGGGGTGGTGGCGGGTCACGAGGCGTTGGTGGAGGCAGGCAAAGGGGCAAGTCTGTTTGGGAAGATAGGGTTTCGGGGTTGGGCGGCCATGCCCGCGTTTGGCTGGGGGGCGGCGGAGACGCCAAAGGGGCCTAATCCGGCGGCGTACAATCTGTGGTGGATTGTGGTCTCGACCATCGTGCTCGGAGTGGGCATCGGCGTGTTGGCGCAGCCGCAGTTGGCGGTGCGGTTCATGACAGTCAAGAGCAAGCGGGAGCTGAACCGTGCGGTGCTGGTGGGTGGGATTTTTATTCTGGTGATGACGGGGGTGGCGTTTACGGTGGGCAGTCTGTCGAACGTGTATTTTCTCAACAACGAGACGGTAGAGGGCGCCATCGTGGCCGAGTCCGACGCCAAGGTGATTGTGAAGCGTCAGCGGAATGTGAACGCGGCGAAGGATCCGGAAAATCCGGACACGATAGCCTTGCCGGCCCACATGCTTCACGTGGACGTGGACGGCGACGGGCAGGAGGACACGTGGCTGATCAATGGGACGCCGGCGGCGCCGTTGGCCAAGCTGCTGCCCAAAGCAGAGGTGATACCGGCCGATTATGAGCTGGGCCAGACGGTGACGATCAAACCTCACGCGACAGCATATTTTCGGGCGTTGGCGAAGAATGGGCCGGGTGTGTTTGAGTGCATGACCAGTCGTATCATGCCGAATTATATCAAGTCGGCGATGCCGAAATGGTTTGGGATGCTGTTCCTGTTGACGCTGCTGGCGGCGGCTATGAGTACGCTCTCGAGCCAGTTTCACGCGTTGGGGACAAGCCTGGGCCGCGACGTCTACGAGCAATTGACGCGTCGACACGGCGAAGGGATTGGGATTACGCGCATTGGCATTATTGTCGGAATCCTCATTGCGGTGATTATCAGTTATATGAATCCCGGGGGCGGTTATATCATTGCCCGGGCGACGGCGATCTTTTTCGGTTTGTGTGGCTCGACGTTTTTGCCCTCGTTTGTGGGTGGGTTGTTCTTCCGCGGGGTGACGCGTGCGGCAGTGAAGTGGAGCATGGTGACGGGCTTTGTGGTGACGGCGCTCTGGCTGTTGCTGGTGAAGTCGACCGAGGCGGCGGCATTGGGCGTGGTGTTCAAGATTACGGGCGGGGCGCCGAGCATCCTGGCGGGGCATGGCAACTGGGCGGTGGTGGATCCGATTTTGGTGGCGTTGCCCTTGAGTACGCTGGTGTTGATCGTGGTCAGTATGTTCACGCGTCGGCCTGAGTCGTCGCATTTGACGCATTGTTTCCTGGGCAAAGTGTAGGGCCGGTAATACAGCGGTCTCATGGAGGCCGTCCCACGGGCGGCAGAAATACGGTCTCGGACGCAGTGTCCGGACGGCAGGTAGGGTTGGAAAGGAGCATGTATGTGTGACAAGGCAGGACTGAAGGTTCTGGCAGGTTTGTTGTTGGTGGGAACCTACTGGATGGGCTCGTCGGGGGCGTGGGCCGCGGCCGCCGACGGCGCGCGTGTGGAGGCGACGGCAGGGGCGACCAAGGCGCAGACGATGGAAGAATGGATAACGGATGTTAAGAATCCGACGCCGTGGTGGCATTGGGGCTTCGATCAGCGGATGCGCGAGGTCTATGCCAACAATTTCATTACCTTGAGCAAGGACGCGGTGGGGCACGAGAAATTGTTTACCCGCCAGCGCAGTCGCTTGTGGAACAATTTTACTCTGAACGAAGACGTCAAGGTCAACACGCGTTTGGTGTGGGAGTGGCGCATCTGGTGCAAATCGAACGAGGGCTCGCTGGCGAATCCATCGTCGGTCGAGTGGGACGAGGCGTTGTTCGATCATTTGAATGTGGAGTACAACAACGCGTTCGGAATGCCGTTGGATTTGAAGGTAGGTCGTCAGGACGTGATATTCGGCAACGGCTGGCTGGTGCTGGACGGGACGCCCTTGGACGGTTCGCGGACGATTTTCTTTGATGCCGCTCGCGCGACGTATCGGCTGGAGGATTACGATACGACGGTGGATTTGGTCTACATTGAGCAGGAGTCGGAGAGCGATCAGTTCATCGAACCGTTTAATGACCAGGACAGGGGACTGCACGAGCAGGACGAGCGCGGGGTCATTCTGTACGTGACCAACAAGTCGCTGGAGAAGACGCAGATCGACGGGTATTACATTTTCAAACATGACGAGCTTGCGGACAGTCCGGCAGCGAACTTTCCGCCGTTCTGGGCGCATGAGTCGGATATACACACCTTAGGCGCCCGGACGGTGCATTCGTTTGACGACCACTGGCAGGGCCGTGCGGAATTTGCCCAACAGATGGGCGAGCAGGACGACGCGACGTTGTGTGCGTTTGGTTTCAACAGTCGGCTGACGTACAGTGCGTTGGATAACTGGAATAACAAGTTGCGGGTGGGGTATGAGTATCTTTCCGGCGATGATCCGAGTACAGGTACGGACGAGGGGTTCGACCCGTTGTGGGCGCGGTGGCCTCAGTGGAGCGAGTTGTACATATACACCTATCTGACGGAGACGCGTATAGCGGAGGCGTCCAACCTGCACCGTATTCAGTTTGGGTGGGACGCGGATCCGACGGAGAAGATCCACTTGTGCAACGAGTATAATCTGTTGTGGGCCGCCGAAAACGCCGGCGGTAATCCGATCGCGGGCGGTATTGCACCCAACGGGGGCCATAGCGGTAGCGGCAAGTTCCGTGGCCAGTTGCTGGCGACAAAGCTGATTTACAAGTTCACGCCGCATCTTTCAGGCCATCTTTGGGGCGAGTACTTCTTCCCCGGGAACTTTTACACGGACGACAGGAACGATCCGGCGGTCTTTTTGCGTTATGAATTGATGCTGACGTTCTAAGGGCTTGCCCGGAGAGGGCGTGGGCGAGGTGTGGGCGGCAAAAGCCGTTCAAGCCGGGCGGGCTCGCCACCGTAGTTCTTTTCGGCAAGTCGGGGCGTGCGTCGGCGGCACTTGAAGCCTCAGGGCAATCTGGTATAATACACCCACCAGATTGCCCTTTTTTTGTGGCAGCGCCTGACAACACAGGGTAAGCGAAAGTGGCTTACTGGCCTGGCAGGCGGTGTCGGGGGCATCCACAATGGCCTAAGCCGGTTGTCAGGTTGTGCTGGACGGCCGACAAAAAAAAGCTGGCTTTCGGTGCAATGCGTCATTTTATTGGAAGGTCGAGGTTGCGGGCCGGTTTCGAGATAGGGAAAGACAGCGAGGTTATGAAAGAAGCAAAAAGGTTGCTTTTGAGTGGCAACGAAGCGGTGGCGTTGGCGGCACTGCACTGTGGTGTCCGCCTGGGGACGGGGTATCCGGGCACGCCTTCGACGGAGATATTGGAGACCTTTTCTTTGTACGGTGGTCGGGCTCAATGGGCGCCGAACGAGAAAGTGGCCTTGGAGGTGGGAATCGGGGCGGCCTTCGGAGGCGGGCGGGCGCTGGTGACGATGAAGCACGTCGGATTGAATGTGGCGGCCGATCCGCTGTTCACCGTGGCGTACACGGGGGTGAGCGGGGCGCTGGTGGTGGTCACGGCGGACGATCCGGGTATGGCATCGAGCCAGAACGAGCAGGATAACCGTCATTACGCACGTGCAGCTGGGGTGGCGATGCTCGAGCCGAGTGACTCGCAAGAGGCGTACGATTTTACCAGGGCGGCGCTGGAACTCTCCGAGAGTTGGCATGTGCCCGTGCTGTTGAGGGTGACGACGCGCATATGCCATTCGAAGACCGTGGTGGTGCCCGCGGGGGCGTCGGGGCCGAGCAAGGAGCCTGTGTTTGAGCGCGATGTCCGCAATCGAGTGATGGTGCCGGCACACGCCAGGCCTGCGCATAAACGCTTGCGGGAGAAGCTGACGCAGTTGGCGCAGTGGAACGAGACCCTGTCGTTGAACGAGGTGATCGAGGGCGACACGTCCTTGGGGATTATCACCTCGGCAATCAGTTATGTCCACGTCCGCGAGGCCGCGCCCCAGGCGAGCGTGCTGAAGTTGGCCATGACGTATCCGCTGCCGATGGAGAAGATCAAGGCGTTTGCGGCAAGCGTGGATCGTTGCGTGGTGGTCGAAGAGGGCGACCCGTACCTGGCAGGGTCGATCCGGGCGGCGGGCGTGGCCGTCGAGGATAAGCCCGCCATGTACCGCTTCGGCGAGTTGGATGTGGAGCGAGTGAAACGCGTCTTGACGGGAGACCAAACGGCCGAGACCGTAGCGCCGCGGGGCAAGCCGCCGCAGTTGTGCGCGGGCTGTCCACATCGACATGCATTCCAAGTGTTAAGCAAGCTGGGCTGCATTGTGTCAGGAGACATAGGGTGTTACACCCTCGGGGTGCTGCCGCCATTTGAGGCCATGGATAGTTGCGTGTGCATGGGCGCCAGCATTGGCGTGGGCCTGGGCTTGCGGCATGTGCTGCCGGACGAGCAGGCACGCCAGGTGGTCAGTGTGTTGGGCGACAGCACGTTCGTACATAGCGGGATCACGGGATTGGTGGAGATGATGTACAATCCGCCCAAGACCGGACACGTGGTGTTGATTCTGGATAACGGAACGACGGCGATGACCGGCCTGCAGGAACACCCGGGGACGGGGCGGACGCTCGATCATAAGGCGACGGGGAGGGTGGTGTTTGAGGATTTGGCACGCTCGCTGGGGATCAAGCGTGTCTTTGCCTTGGACGTGGGCAAAGACACGGACGGTTTTGAAGAGTTGTTGAAGGAGTCCCTGGCGAGTGATGAGCTCACGGTAATTGTGGCGCGGCGTCCGTGTGTCTTGGCGGCGCGCAAGATTAAACAATACATGGATGAAGCGAAAGAGTGCGAATCGGATGGCAAAGCAGGTAGTTAATACGGTAGTGGCTGGTCTGGGCGGCCAGGGCGTGCTCAAGGCATCGGATATTCTCGCCGAGGCGGCATTTGCGGCGGGCTACGACGTGAAAAAGAGCGAAATTCACGGGATGAGTCAGCGGGGCGGCTCGGTGACCAGCGACGTGCGGTTTGGTGAGGGGGTGCTCAGCCCGATGGTGCCCACGGGTCAGGCGGATTTTCTGGTGGTGCTCTCGCCGGACCAGGTCGAGAACAACCGACATATGCTGCGCGAGGGCGGAGTCTTGATAACGCCGGCGGATATCGACGCCGAGCAGTTGGCCAACAAACGCAGCATTAACGTGGCCTTGTTGGGAGCATTGAGCCGACATTTGGAGATAGGGCGTGAGCATTGGCTTGGAGCCGTGCGAGCCAATCTGGCGGCCAAGCTGCACGCCGTCAATGAGGAGGCGTTCGCGCTGGGCGAGCGTGGCATATAACAGGGCGCGTGGTGGTACAGCCGGTTTGCCGGAGCAGGGCAGCTTGGCTGAGGCTGAGGAAGGAGAGGTTTGCGGATGAAAGAGGCAGCAAAGGGGCAGGCACCGACGTTTCACCCGGTCAGTGCGCCGGATTACCTGCCGGCGGAGCAGCTGTGGCAGTTGCAGTTTTCGCGACTCTCGGCGATTGTGGCTCGGGCGTACGAACGTGTGGGGCTCTTCCGCCAGCGGATGGATGAGCGGGGCTTGACCCCGGCCGACGTGACGAGCTTGGCCGATATCGCCAAGTTGCCTTTCACCGTCAAAACCGACCTGCGCGACACCTACCCGTTCGGGTTGTTCGCCAGTGAGATGAAGGATGTGGTGCGACTGCACGCCTCGAGTGGGACGACGGGCAAGCCTATCGTCGTGGCGTACACGCAAGCCGATGTGGATGTATGGGCCAGCGTCATGGTGCGGACGTTTGCCGCGTGCGGGCTCGGGCGGGGCGATATTATCCAGAATTCCTACGGGTACGGCTTGTTCACGGGCGGGTTGGGGGCCCATTACGGAGCGGAAGCATTGGGCGCAACGGTGATCCCCACGTCGGGAGGCAACACCGAGCGACAGATCATGGTGATGAAGGATTTCGGGGTCACGGCGTTGTGCTGTACGCCCAGTTATTTCCTGCACATCGTCGATCGGGCGGCCGAAATGGGAATCGATCTGAAGGAGTTGCCCATCCGCGCGGGCATCTTTGGCGCCGAGCCATGGACAGAGCCCATGCGTGAGCGGGTGGAGCAGGCCAGCGGGGTCAAGGCGTACGACATCTACGGGTTGTCAGAAATTATCGGGCCCGGCGTGGCCAGTGAGTGCGCAGAGCAGTCCGGTCTGCACATATTCGAGGATCATTTCTATCCCGAAATTATCGATCCGACTTCGGGCGAGCCTTTAGAGGACGGCCAGGAAGGCGAGCTGGTGCTGACCACCTTGAGCAAGTGGGCAATGCCGATGATTCGATATCGGACACGGGATATCACGTATATTATTCCGGAGCGTTGTGGGTGCGGGCGTACGGTCAGGCGAATTCGACGGATCAACCGGCGTAGCGACGACATGTTTATCATTCGGGGCGTCAACGTCTTTCCGTCACAGATCGAAGAGGCGTTGTTGCGGGTCGAGGGCACGTTGCCTCACTACCAGATTATCCTGACGCGAGAGCAGGGGCTCGACCGAATGGAGATCCAGGTCGAGGTGACCGCGGCGGTGTTCAGCGATCGCGTCCGCGCCATGGAAGATTTGCAGCGAAATCTCAGTCATTCGATCGAGCAGATTCTGGGGATACGCTCCAAAGTGACGCTGGTG
>Ga0180432_10003121_pt1 | contig 23963 bp, 20 predicted proteins | sample SS_ome_10_FD_132414 | JGI IMG/M metagenome (GOLD analysis project Ga0180432, IMG submission 132414) | Hypersaline lake sediment archaeal communities from the Salton Sea, California, USA - SS_1_MS_2 metaG | ecosystem: Environmental > Aquatic > Non-marine Saline and Alkaline > Hypersaline >... | reverse complement strand
CCGGCTTCCCAGCGTCGCCAAAGTGCCGATTGTGAACGGTCCGGCTAGTCGCGGCCCATTGCACAAGGCCGTGGAACCCGTTGCATACGGCCGTGGAAATCGCCTTGTATTTGCCGGAGGTTCCTCCACGTCGGGCCCGTTTGGAGCCATTCGGATAATGCGTTTGGGGGCCGGCATTTTCCGCTGTCCCCATTACTCCCAAAAACCTCGTCCAAAAGCGGATTCCCACAATATGAGACCGATCAGAACAGTTGCCGTCTTCCCGACCATGTTCACGTTGGGGAATTTGGTGTGCGGTTTCTTCGCGATCGTAGTCGCTGCCCGGGTGGTCAAGCCGGATTCAATGGTCTTGACCGCCGTGGACGCGCATAACGTCATGATCAGCGGCTGGCTGATATTCCTGGCGATGGTTTTCGACGCGTTGGACGGCTACGTTGCAAGATTGTCGCGAGCCACCACCGATTTCGGTGCCCAATTGGACAGTTTGTGCGACGTGGTGACCTTTGGCGTGGCCCCGGGGTTCCTGTTGGTGAAGATGTGCCCGGGGTTCACCTTGGAACACAGCAAGGCGATATGGATCATCGCGGCCACGTTCCCCGTCTGCGCTGCCTTGCGACTGGCGCGGTTCAACGTCGAGACTTCCGACGAGGACGACCATTGCACGTTCAGCGGCTTGCCGTCGCCGGCGGGCGCGGCGGCCATCGCCGGGTTCGCCATCCTGTTCCACACGCTTCACCGGCCGGACAATACGTTCTTATACGCCGCGCAACTGGAAAGCGCCTTGCAGAGCGTGCTGCCGTGGTTTGCCGTGTTGGTGGCTCTGCTGATGGTTTCGCGGGTTCCTTATCCGCACATAGTAAATCAAGTGTTCCGCGGCCAGCGGAGTTTCGGCCACGTGGTTGCCTTGGTCTTCTCGCTGGTGGCGGTGATGGTTATTCGCGGCTATTCGATACCGATCATCTGCAGCGGCTTCGTGCTGCTGGGCCCGATTCGGTTTTTTTGGGAAAAAGTGGTGCAGAGACGGCACCAGGAAGATCCGTTGTTCTAGTGGTTAATGAGTAGTGGATAGGGCTGAGTGAAAAGTGAGTAGCGAGTGACGAGTGTAGGGAGAAGCCCCCGAGTTTATCTTGGGGGAGTTTCACGTTTAGCCTATCTGGCGGTTACCCTTTATCAATGAAGCCGGCGTTGCGTCGGTGCTCGCGGCAAGTGGACAATATCGATAACTCGTAATGGAAGCTAAAGTCATGTTTTCCGGAATTGTGGAAGCGTTGGGGAAGGTGTCGGAAATTATCGAGGAGCCGCCCGGCTGCAGGCTCGTAATTCACGAACCGAAAATCACTGCCACCACGGCCGTCGCCGATAGCGTTTCGATCAACGGATGCTGCCTTACGGTGGTCGACCGGGGCGAAGAGACCATGGCCTTTCAAGCCGGCCCCGAAACTCTGGCCAGAACGAACCTCGGCGAGTTGAAGCCGGGAAGCCCCGTCAACCTGGAACGGGCCCTGCAAGTCGGCGACCGGCTGGGTGGCCATTTCGTCAGCGGACATATCGACGGCACCGGCACGCTGTTGGAACGAATCGACCAGGGAGATTGGTCCGACTTCTGGTTCCAAGTTCCCCGCGAGTTGGCCGTGCAAATGGCGTCCAAGGGCTCGATCGCAATCGACGGTGTTAGCCTGACGATCGTGGCCAGCGAGCCGGAACGTTTCAGCGTGGCGCTCATCCCCTTCACGCTCGGCGTAACCACGCTCGGTGCGCTGGAAGTCGGCGGCAAGGTCAACCTGGAAACCGACCTGCTTGCGAAATACGTCCAACGCCTGGCCGAAGCCGAGGATTGGAAGTTCGGCAAAGCGTAAGAATCACGGAAGCAAAAAGGGGACTGGCTCCGAGCCCCGACAGATGACAAACCCTCATGAAGCGTAGTTGGCTCGGTGCCTGTCCCCTTTTTGCGATTGTCGCCTTTCGCTGAAGCGAAAGTAGCGTGGGCAATCAGGCCGTGAGGTGCGCCACAACGCACCATGAACCAGAGTAGACCGTTTGCATTGGTGCGTCGCGACGCACCCTACATTACCCGATATCCAGACGAATATGCCCGATCCTTCCTCCGAAAATCAAACACTCTCCTTCCTGCTGCGTCGCTTCGACGAGGCGGGAATCCGGCCGCACAAGAAGCTGGGGCAGAACTTCTTGATCGATATGAATCTGCACCGCCTGTTGCTGGATTCGGCCGATCTGGGAGAGAACGACGTCGTCTTGGAAGTCGGCACCGGCACGGGGTCCCTTACGGTGTTGATGGCCCAACGGGCGGCTGCGGTGATTACCGTCGAACTCGACGAGCAACTGTTCCAACTGGCGGGCGAGGAACTCTTTGGCGTTGAAAACGTCTTCATGCTTCGCACCGACGCGCTGAAGAGCAAGAGCAAGCTCAGCCCGATGGTGCTTGATGAAATCGCCAAGCAACTCGCCGCCGCCGAAGGCCGCCAACTGAAACTGGTGGCCAACCTGCCCTACAACATTGCCACGCCGCTTTTGAGTAACCTGCTGGCTTTGGACACGCCGCCGCGGATGATGACGGTAACGATCCAGAAGGAACTTGCCGACAGGATCATTGCCCGGCCGGGGAGCAAGGACTACGGGGCATTCAGTATTTGGATTCAGAGCCAATGCCGCTCGGAGTTGGTTCGCGTGATGCCGCCTTCGGCATTCTGGCCGCAGCCGAAAGTCCACTCGGCCATTATCAGAGTAACCCTCGATGACGAACTTCGCGGCCGGATTCCAGACCGGAAGTTTTTTCACGCATTCGTCCGCTCGATGTTCTTCCATCGGCGAAAGTTCCTGCGGTCGGTGCTGCTCAGCGCCTTCAAGAACCGCCTGAACAAGCCGCAAGTCGACGCAGTTCTCGCAGAATTGGGCATCGACGGCACAATTCGGGCGGAAACCATGGATGTCGAACAAATGCTGCGAATGTGCGAAGCATTTCGCGCCGAGGTCGGCGATTGACGAAACTCACCCATGTGAGCTATTATGGGTGTATAGTCCTAGGCTTCACCCCAGAAGCCAGATGGGTGGCTGGGGCATAGCGCGGCGGTGCCCCAGAACTTGCACGAACTGGCGCTTCGCTGCACTCAGCCACCAGCCACCCGATCACCTAAAACCGCTTGGAAGCCCACTTCACGAGGAAGAACATGCAATTCATCGAGATGTCCGGGAAGACGCTGATGACGATAGTCAGCGACGACGAGTTCAGCCCGGAGGAGTTGGCCTCGGCCGGAGTCACCGAGACGACCGTCGTGAGAATCAATCGCCAGGGCGACATAGAAGTCCGCCGTTCAAAAAGTTGGGATGTAATTGGCGGCCTGCTGGGCGACTTCGAGCACCGCATCAAGGCCGAAGCCGATCTGGAATGGGCTTAAGGCGACGACTGGTCGTTCGCTTTCGCAAGAAGGTTCAACACGTGGTCGGCTAGTTTCTCCACGTCGCCGAATGCATTCTCGGCGCTAACTCGTGGCCGACGCACGACGACCACGCCCCATCTTTCCAAGCCGGCCGCTCAAGTCTCTCCAACCACTCTTGAAATTCGGCCGACCAACTGCACCCGATGCGGCAGCCAGCGCGGATCACCCGACAGTAAGTGTCCAGTGCGACCGCGATCGGGAGTTGATATTCGGATCGCTCACAGCCCCATCCGTCTGTAAATGTCGTCGATGTCAATGTTCTCTCGCACGATTCGCGCCAAGCGGTCCAAGGCGGGATCGATGTCGTAGGTCGCCGACACTGCGTCAAGCGGCGGCATGCCGCGACGCACGCGAAGCCGGTCGATGAACCAACGGCGGAAGGCGTCGGCGTCGAACACCCCGTGCAGATACGTTCCCCAAACGTTGCCGTCTTGGCTGGCCACACCCAGGGACGATGTACCGTTGGCCTCGAATATCTCGCGTTCGCCGTCGACTTCGGTCTGTCCGTGGTGTATTTCGTAGCCGGTTACTTTCAGCCCGGAAGGAGCGTGGATGGCTTCGGCTTGGGCCAAGGTTTTTTCGGCGGCCAGGGCGGTAGCCACTTGCAGCAACCCCAGTCCTTCGACCGATCCGCTTCTCGATTCCACTTGTAAGGGATCGGCGATCGTGCGGCCGAGCATCTGAAATCCGCCGCAGATGCCGACGATATGCGTCTGGTCGGAGGCGGACAGATCGCTGAGTTTCTCGGCGAATCCGCGCCGCCTGACGTGCCGCATGTCGCTCAAGACGCTCTTGCTGCCCGGGAGGATCACGGCGTCGGGCTCGCCCAATTCGTCGGCCGTTCGCACGACTCGCACGCGGACGTCTTTTTCGATTCGCAGGGCGTCGATATCCGTGAAGTTCGAGATATGCGGCAGGTCGACCACGGCGATGTCGATCACGTCATCCTCGCTCGGCGACTGATCGGAGGAGCCGGCCTTGAACTCGACGGAATCCTCCTCCGGCAGGCCGAGTTCCGGAACGTAAGGGACGATTCCCAACGTGGGCTTGCCCGTGTGTTGCTTGACGTGGTCGATGGCCGGACCAAGCATGGAGGCGTCGCCGCTAAACCGGTTGACAATCAGGCCCTGGACCAATCGTCGCTCCCAGGGCGTCAGCAGTTCCAGCGTTCCGACGAACGAGGCGAACAGCCCGCCGCGGTCGATGTCGCCGGCCAGCAGCACGGGCGCGTCGGCATAACGGGCCATTTGCATGTTGACGATGTCGTGATGCTTGAGGTTCACCTCGGCGGGACTGCCGGCCCCTTCCAGAACCACGGCGTCGAACTCATCGGCCAACGAATCGTAGCACCGCTTGGCCGCCTCGAAGGCCCGCGGCTTGTACTCGATATAGCGGCCGAACCTCATATTTCCCACGGGCAACCCCTCTACAATGACCTGGCAGCCGGTGTCGCTAGTCGGTTTCAGCAGAACGGGGTTCATCCTCACGTCGGGTTCGAGGCAACATGCTTCGGCCTGGACGACTTGTGCCCGGCCCATTTCCAGCCCGTCGGCGGTGACGAACGAATTGAGCGACATGTTCTGCGACTTAAACGGCGCGACGCGCACGCCGTCTTGCCGCAGAATGCGGCACATGGCGGCCGCCAGCACGCTCTTTCCGGCATTTGAACTGGTGCCTTGCATCATCAGCGCGGCGGTGCGTTTCTTCGTCTTGTGTGGTTTCTTCGTGGAACTGCCCGAGAGAACGTTTCGCAGGGTTTCGACAAGATGCTCGTTTTCCGCGTTCTCTCGCACGGCCACGCGGAAGAACCGCCGGTCGAGACCCTCGAAGTTATCGCAAACGCGAATCGCAATCCTCTGCTGCAGGAGCCTCTCGGCGAGTTGCGGGGCGTCGACGTCAGTTGTGTTCAGTTTGACGAGCAGGTAGTTGGCACAGCCGGGGTAAACATGCAACTCTTCGATGGCGGAAAGGGATTCGTGAAGTTGCTCCCGCGCTCTGGCGACGAATCGCCGCGTTTGCTCTGCGTATTGATCGTCACCGATGGCGGCTATGCCAACGGCCTGGGCCAGGGTGTTGACCGACCAGCGTGGAATCTGCTCTCGTATACTCGCGGCCAGATCCGCCGGGGCGACGGCCATGCCCAATCGCAGGCCTGGTATGGCGTGAAATTCAGTCAAGGAACGCGACACGACGACGTTGGTGGCCGCCTGCTTGGCCAGCGACTCAGCTCCTTCGACGAAGTCGAGGAACGCTTCGTCAACGACAAACAGCGTATTGGGATGCTCGGCGGCGAACGGGATGAACTCGGCCGTGTGGAATAGCGTTCCCGTGGGATTATTCGGCCGCGCGAGGAATACAACCTCGTCGCCGCGAAGATGCTCGGCCAGTTGGGCCCAATCCAGGGCGAAACCGCCGGACTCGTCCAAACGGATCGTTTCCATTTCCATTCCCGCCAGGCGGGAGGCGTCGGCGTAGTCCGAGTAGCTCGGCACGGGAATGACTGCCCGAGATCGACTGGCGTCATCTCGGCTGGCGGCTCTTGCCAGTGCGTGGATGATTTCGGTCGAGCCGTTGCCCACTACGATCCGTTCGGGCGGAACACCTTCGACGGCGGCCAGCGTTTCGACCAATTCATCGCAATCGGCGTCGGGGTAATGGGCAACCGCGTCGAGCGTTCGGCAGACGACGCCGCGCAGCGACCGTGGAGGTCCCAGCGGGTTGATGTTGGCGGAGAAATCTAGCACCTCCGCCGCCGAGCATCCGGCCCGCTGGGCAAGTCGCGATTGTCCGCCGCGTTCAAAGGCCATTTATCTTATCCCGAGTTAAGGCCGCCACTTGGGCATTGCCGCCAAGGCACGCTGGAATGAACGTGCTTCTTGGTGCCTTGGCTTGCGAATCGGCCTGCTCGTCGCGGCCTTCCCATCCGGTGTTTCGGGCAGTGGCAAATGCGGCGACTTTAGCCCCCGGCCAGGGTGACGGGGCCGCGGTCGCTGCGCGCCAGTTTCCCAATGGTCATTCCCATCGTACGTTGACGAGGATAGTTGCATGATAACAGGTCTTCGTGAACCGTCAACTAATTCAAATGGCAGGAGAACTGCAAAGGCGCTTTCGGATGTGAGACGAGTGAGGGTGGCTGGGGATGAACCACGAGGAACGAGTGGTGAAGCTCCAGGTTTGGCAAACTGGGGCACCGTTGCTCGTGCCTCGCAACTCAGCCCCAGCCACTCGAAAGCAGACTTTGCAGTTCTCCTGATCCGAATGGTTCGCCGTGAAAACTGCTGTATGAGAACACTGGCTCATTTACGCCTGCTCTGAAGGGATACGTCACCCCAAAAGGCCCCTCGTGAAAAGGGTCGCGTGCCGCTTAATCCCAGTTGGCGTCGATGATCTCTTCTATCCGCGGATAGTTCCTGTCGGTCTCGTTGAGCCGTTCGCGTTGGCTTCTCAGTTCGGTCTTCAGTCGGGCGATAATCGCGGCGTACTTGGGGTTGGCGTACTCGTTCTTCATTTCTCGCGGATCGGTCTTAAGGTCGTAGAACTCCCAGGCAGCCGGCGTGGGATTCTTGCCCTTGGGCGTGGTGCCGTAGAAGAAGATTAGTTTGTAACGGTCCGAGCGGACGCCAAAATGTGCCGGCGTGCCCAAGGCGTGGGCCATGTGCATCCAGTAGCGGTAATAGGTCGTCGCGCGCCAGTCGGCCGGTTTGGGCTCGCCCTTAAGCGCGGCCGCGAAGCTTCGACCTTGCATGTACGAAGGAGTTTCGACACCCGCCAGATCGAGCATCGTGGGAGCAAAGTCGGTGTTGTTTATCAACCAGTCGTTGGTCGAGCCGGCTTTGACCAGTTTCGGATAGCGAACGAGAAACGGCATGCGGAAGGCTTCCTCGTACATCCACCGTTTGTCCATCAGGTCGTGTTCGCCGAGGAAGAAACCCTGGTCGCCCGTGTAAAGGATGACCGTGTTGTCGAGCATCCCCTCCGCTTGAAGACAATCGAGCAACCGTTTGACGTTGTCGTCGACGCCCTTGACGCACCGCAAGTATCGTTTGAGGTATCGCTGGTAAACGCGGCGTCCGAATTCGGGATCGTCGAGATTCTCGTCGATTCCCAACCGCCGGCCCAGCCGCCAGGTGTTGCACCGCTTGGTCACGCCGGCTCCGATCTTGTGAATAAGCGAATCGTTCTCACCCCGGGTGGCGAGCGAGCCGGCGCCCTCGGCCGGTTGGTCGTAGAGGTTGTCCGGCTCGGGAATCTCCACGTCGGCCAAGTACTCGTCGTAACGCTTCGCGTTTTGGAACATGTCGTGCGGCGCTTTGAAGTGGTGCATCAGGAAGAAAGGCTTCCGGCGGTCCCACCCCTTTTTCAGCCAATCGAGGCTAACGTCGGTGACCGCGTCGCTGGAGTGCTTTCCTTCCATGGTGACCACGTTGCCGGGCCACGGTTTCTCGCCGCGGACGCGGAACTGGGGGTTGAAATACTTTCCCTGACCGGGTAGTACGCAGTAATAATCGAAGGCGGCCGGCTCGGTCTTCAAATGCCACTTGCCGACCATTGCCGTGTGATATCCGGCGGCCGTCATCTCGTGGGCAAGGAACTGCCGCTTGGGGTCGATCTTGCCGTTAAGGTCCAGCACGCCGTTGGTTTGCGGATATTGGCCGGTGATGATGCTCGCCCGACTTGGCGTGCAAATCGAGTTGTTGCAAAAGACTCTATCGAACCTCATCCCCTCTGCCGCCAGACGGTCGAGATTCGGCGTGGAATCGAGCTTCGCCAATCGGCTTCCATAACACCCAAACGCCTGCGTGGTATGGTCGTCGGCCATGATGAACAGGATGTTGGGCCGAGAAGGCGGTTCGGCCGAAGACGCGCTGCAGTATGTGCCTTGAGCTATGATGAGAACCAAAAGCAAAATGCCGATCTTCGGTTTCATAAACGGAGCGAAACGACACATGGGCTGATCCTTATGGCAAATATGGCTGTCGTGGAAGTCTTGGCGCGGATACGTCTTTCCCGATTGCCGGAAAGACGAGCACGGTCTATTCTGCTTTTTGGCGTTCAGCGTGTCAAGAATCTTGGGTTTTTGGGCCGGCTTACCAAGCCGCTAGCCACGCGACGGCAATTGCGGTAGACTTGCGATTTGTCACGCGGATGGTTGGTCATTAGACGAAGGAGATACGATGGATACGCTTGCATCTCTGTACCGGCCCAGTCTGGGGCTTCTCACGGATCTGTACCAGTTGACGATGGCCTATGGCTATTGGAAGTCGGGCGTACACGACCGGGAGGCCGTCTTCCACCTCTTCTTTCGCAACAATCCGTTCAAAGGCGGTTTCACGATCGCGGCCGGGTTGGCCACCGCCGTCGAGTATCTGGACAATCTGCGGTTCAGCGACGAGGACGTGGCCTACCTAGCCACGCTATGCGGCAACGACGAGAAACCGTTGTTCGATCGGCCGTTTCTCGATTTCCTCGGCGATATGTCGCTAAGCTGCGACGTCGACGGGATACCCGAAGGTACGGTCGTCTTTCCGCACGAACCGTTGATGCGAGTCCGGGGCCCGTTGATTCAGGCCCAAATCGTGGAAACGGCTTTGCTCAATATGATCAACTTCCAGACGCTGATCGCCACCAAGGCGGCTCGAATCGCCATGGCGGCCCAAGGCGAGCCGGTGCTGGAGTTCGGTCTGCGAAGGGCACAAGGTATCGACGGCGCGCTGTCGGCCAGCCGTGCGGCATATATCGGCGGTTGCGCGGCGACCTCCAACGTGTTGGCCGGCCGACTGTTCGGGATTCCCGTCAAGGGGACGCACGCCCACAGTTGGATCATGTGTTTCGACGACGAACCGCAAGCTTTCAAGACCTATGCCGAGGTGATGCCCAACAATTGTGTATTCCTGGTCGACACTTACGATACGCTCGAAGGAGTGCGTCGGGCGGCGGAGGTCGGCGTTTGGCTTCGCCAAAAAGGCCACGAAATGGTCGGCATCCGGCTAGACTCGGGCGATCTGGCGTACCTGAGCATCGAAGCCCGGCGGATTCTCGACGACGCCGGATTTCCCGACGCGGCCATCGTGGCTTCGAACGATCTGGACGAGAACATCATCGCCAGCCTAAAGGATCAGGGGGCGACGATCGGCGTGTGGGGAGTCGGCACCAAATTGGCCACGGCCCACGACCAACCCGCTCTGGGCGGCGTATACAAACTCTCGGCCATTCGCGATAACGACGGCCCATGGCAATACAAAGTGAAACTGTCCGAGCAAGCGATCAAGGTCTCCAACCCGGGTATCTTGCAGGTGCGTAGGTATTTGACCGACGAGGGAGCCACCGGCGACATGATATTCGACGAGCAATCTCCGCCGGCCGACGGTCACGTGATGATTGATCCGATGGATTCCACCCGTCGCAAGAGAATCTCGGCCGAGACGCCGCAAGAAGATCTGCTGGTGCCCTTGTTCAGAGACGGAAAGAGAGTATATGAGATTCCCTCGGCGGCCGATGCCCGGACCCGCGTACAGAATCAATTGAAACTGTTCCACGGCGGCGTGAAACGGTTCGCCAACCCGCACCAGTACCCAGTCGGGCTGGAAGAGAAACTGCACGAGCGGAAGACCGAACTGATACTCCGTGCCCGGGGGTTCGACAAATGACGCGCATCCAAGCGGCGGCGGCCGTACTCAACCAGACACCGTTGGATTGGTCCGGCAACCGGCGAAACATCCTGGCCGCGATTTCGCAAGCACGGGCCGAGGGCGTGAAACTGCTGTGCCTGCCCGAATTGTGCATAACCGGCTATGGTTGCGAGGACGCTTTCGGCGGGGCCGGTTTGCAGGCCACGGCCCAGGATATTCTCGCCGAGATCGTGCCCCAGACCGACGGCATGGCAGTCTGCCTGGGGTTGCCGTTGTTGCACAACAACGCGCTGCTTAATTGCGCGTGCCTTGCGGTCGACGGGCGTATCGTGGGTTTCGTGGCCAAGCGATTCCTGGCCGGCGAGGGTGTACACTATGAACCGCGATGGTTCAAGCCTTGGCCGCAAGGTGCGCGCGACACAATTAACATTGACGGCGGTGAATATCCCATCGGCGATATCGCTTTCGACGTCGGCGGCGTACGGATCGGCTTCGAGATATGCGAGGACGCCTGGGTGGCCAACCGCCCCGGCGGCGACATGTCGGCCTGGGGTGTCGACGTTATCCTAAACCCCAGTGCCAGCCACTTCGCATTCGGTAAGTTCGACGTGCGAAAGCGGCTGGTCACGGAAGGATCCCGGGCGTTCGGCGTTGGATACGTCTACGCCAACCTGTTGGGCAACGAGGCCGGTCGGGTGATCTACGACGGGGGCGCGATCATCGCCGCGGGCGGAGAAACGCTGGCCGAGGGGCTCCGCTTCTCGTTCGAGCCGATGCGTCTGACGTCGGCGGTGATTGACGTAACCGCCGCTCGCATGGGGCGTGCCCGCTCGGGTGGCTTTCCGCCCGGGCCGGACAGCAACGAGCAGAACATCGTGGCATGCCCCTTCGATTGGCCCGATATCGAACCCGACTCCACCCGGCCGGCTGTCGCCGATTGGGAAAACAGCCCGCGGGTGAAAGAGGAGGAGTTCACCCGGGCCGTCGCCTTGGGGCTTTTCGACTACATGCGCAAAAGCCGCTCCAACGGTTTCGTCGTCAGTCTAAGCGGCGGGGCCGATTCCTCGGCCGTGGCGTGTCTGGTTGCATTGATGATCGAAATGGCGTGCGATGAACTGGGCCAGCAGCGTTTCGCTGATGCATTGTCGCACGTTGCGAACTTGCGCGATGCGGTCAACAGCAGCGAGCGAGTGGGCCGACTCCTGCACTGCGTCTATCAGGCGACCTGCAACAGCAGCCAATCGACGCGCGACGCGGCCGTCGGGTTGGCCGCCGCGCTGGGGGCCGAAATGTCGTGCCTGGAGATCGACTCGCTGGTCGACGGTTACATAAGCGGAATCGAAGGGATGCTCGGTCGCCAGCTTAGTTGGGAAAAGGACGACATCGCGCTTCAGAATATCCAAGCCCGGGTTCGGGCGCCGGGCGTTTGGCTGCTGGCCAATGTTCGCGGTGCGCTGCTACTGGCTACCAGCAACCGTAGCGAAGCGGCCGTGGGCTATGCAACCATGGACGGCGACACCTGTGGCGGGCTAAGCCCGATCGGCGGCATCGACAAGGCCTTTCTTCGCCAGTGGCTGTGCTGGTTGGAAGAGGAAGGCCCGGCCGGCTTGCACAGTATCCCCGCCCTGGCCGCTGTTACGTCGCTGATCCCGACCGCCGAGTTGCGCCCCTTGGATTCGAACCAGACCGACGAAGACGATCTGATGCCGTATCCGGTGCTGGATGCCATCGAACGGGCAGCCATCCGCGACAAGCAATCGCCGCTGGAGTGCTTCCGCGTCCTGCGTTCGCAATTTCCCGACTACCCGGTCGAACAACTTCAACAATGGGTGGAGCGGTTCTTCCGCCTCTGGTGCCGCAACCAGTGGAAACGCGAGCGCTACGCCCCCTCGTTCCATCTGGACGACGAGAATCTCGACCCGAAAACCTGGTGCCGCTTCCCAATACTCTCCGGCGGATTCGAGCGGGAGTTGGTAGCGTTGAGCGAGTATGTTGCGACGTTGAAGACCGACGGTTAGACACGTTTCTCGCACGTCGACCGACAGTAGGGCAGGCATTCCTGCCTGCCAGTGAGGAGCCGGCTTCCGACGACAGACAGGAATGCCTGGATGTGCCACTGCTTCGAAGAAGCAGTGCTTGGAAGCGGTTGGTGGTCCGCACTGCTTCTTCGAAGCAGTGGCACAGCCGAGTCTTATGGTGTGGCGGGATCAGCCGTGGTGGGCGGATCGCATCAGTGCCGTGCCGCTCGATAATATTGTCATCTCGCAGTTCCCGCCGAACATGAGGCCTCTTGTGCTGCGCACCCAGATTCAAGAATCTGGGCCACCCCTTCGACGCAAACTGCTCGGCTACAAACGTGGTCCACCCCCCAGCAGAATCTTTTTTCAAGAAACTTCCGGATTTTGCCCGCATGCCCATTGACTAAGTGTCCGATAAACACTATGCTTAGTGTAGAAATAACACACAGGAGGCGAGAGATGCCATTTTCATACGAATATCCCCGGGCGGCCCTGACCGTCGATTGCGTGGTTTTCGGGCTCGACGAAGAGGACCTGAAGGTGATGCTGATCCAGCGGTTGCTGCCGCCGTTCGAGGGGCGTTGGGCTCTGCCGGGTGGGTTCGTGCGGACTGACGAAACGCTCGACGAGGCCGCACTGCGGGAGCTGCAAGAGGAGACCGGCCTGGAGAAGGTCTATCTGGAGCAGCTCTACACGGTCGGGGGCATCGACCGCGATCCGCGCGAACGAGTGGTGACCGTGGCGTATTACGCCCTGGTGAAGCTGTCCGACCATCGGGTGCAAGCAGCCACCGACGCCCGGGCGGCGGCCTGGTTCTCGATCGACGACCTGCCGGACCTGGCATTCGACCACGACAAGATACTGGCAATGGCCCACGAGCGATTGCGAAACAAGGTGCGGTATCAGCCCATCGGTTTCGAGCTGCTGCCGCAGAAGTTCCCGCTCCGCCAGCTTCAGCACCTGTACGAAGCCGTGTTGGACCGGCCGTTGGACAAGCGCAATTTTCGCAAGAAGATACTCCGCATGGGCGTGCTGGTCGAACTGGACGAAATCGAAACCGACGTCGCCCATCGGGCCGCACGACTGTACCGCTTCGACAAAAAGAAGTACCGCCGATTGACCAAACAAGGGTTTAATTTCGAGATTTGACGTGTGAGCAGATAAGGAAACGCCATGAACGCCCTGATTCTCGTCGACATTCAAAACGACTTCCTGCCCGGCGGCGCCTTGGCCGTTCGCGACGGCGATAAAGTGGTGCCGGTGGCGAACCGTCTGATGCCGAAGTTCGATCTGGTCACCGCAACGCAAGACTGGCACCCGGCCGACCACTTGAGCTTCGCCGCCCAGCACCCGGGAGGAAACGTCGGCGATGTTGTCGACCTGGAGGGCTTGCCACAGGTGCTGTGGCCCGACCACTGCGTGGAAGACACTCCCGGCGCCGAGTTCGCCGCCGACTTGAACCTCGACGGCATCGACCGGGTTTTCCGCAAGGGAACCGAACGAACCATCGACAGCTACAGCGGCTTCTTCGACAACGACCGCCGCAAGGCCACCGGTTTGGGCGAATACCTTAAGAGCAAGGGAGTTGCGGCCGTCTATGTGATGGGCTTGGCCACCGACTATTGCGTGAAGTTCACCGCCCTGGATGCCGTGGAACAGGGTTTTCAAACACGAGTGATCCTGGACGGTTGTCGTGGGGTTGAGCTCGAACCGGGCGACGTCGAAGGAGCGGTCGAGCAGATGAAAGTGGCCGGTATTGAGATAGTTACAAGTAAGGATGTTGGAAAAGACATCGGCTAGAAACGGAAGTAAAGGAAAGAAACTACACTGGGCATAATAATGAATAACCAAAACCACACACCCTATCGTCAGATTCGAGCTATCTACGACGAAAGCACTATTCGCGTCTACCAAGCATATCGGCCCGAGATCGCCGAACCGGCCTTGCGAGAACAAACTTTTGTGCCGCCCTTTGGCATGTCTCGCATGACGTGGATCAAGCCGTCCTTTCTGTGGATGATGTACCGTTGCGGCTGGGCCAAGAAGCCCGGCCAGGAGAGAGTGCTGGGAATCGACATCGATCGCGACGGATTCAACTGGGCCCTGCGAAACGCTTGTCTCTCCCACTTCGACGAGACGATCCACTCCTCGCAAGAGCAATGGAAGCAGCAAGTCACGGAAACGGCCGTCCGCGTCCAATGGGATCCGGAACGCGACATCCACTTTGAAAAGTTGGACCATCGTTCGATTCAGATCGGCCTCTCGGGAGACGCCGTCACTCGCTACGTCAAGCAGTGGATCAAAGGAATAGAGGACGTCACGCCGCTGGCCGACGAATTGTTCGAGCTAATGAAGACAAAACAGTATGTCGAGGTAATCGACCGACTGCCGGAAGAACGCCCGTATCCGGTCACCTTCCAGAACCTCGGCATGATCGACACGGATGAAGATAATTGAGGTGAGCAATGAATACAAACAACACAAAACGCACGAGCAAGTTCCTAAGTCTCGTGCTGCGTCATCAACCCGAAAAGATTGGCATCCAGTTGGACGAAGCCGGATGGGTCGACGTGGACGTTCTACTGAAGGCGATGGCCAAGCACGGAAAACGTATTTCACGCGAGACGCTCGACCACGTCGTGGAAACTAACGACAAACGGCGGTTTGCCTACGGCGACGACGGTCGGCGAATCCGCGCCAACCAGGGCCATTCCGTCGAAGTCGACCTCGGCTACAAGACGGCCCAACCGCCGGAGATTCTGCTTCACGGAACGCCGGACCGCTTCGTGGCGGATATCATGAGAGACGGGCTGAAGAAGATGAAGCGCCACCACGTGCATCTTCACACCAACGAAGCCACCGCAACGACCGTGGGCAGCCGGCGAGGCAAACCGGTGCTGCTGAAGATTCGAGCGCGAGAAATGGCCGACAACGGGCATGAGTTCTTCGTCACGCCCAACGATGTCTGGCTCACCGATAGCGTGCCGGCGGAGTTCATCGACCCGCCGGGTTAGAAAGGAAGGAAATGCAAATGTCGACCAATACACCACTTCCCGTCGATCACGAGGAAAGACTGGCGCGTGCCAGAATGTGTTTGGACGGCTTGTCCGTCGGCGATGCCTTCGGTCAACAGTTCTTCTACCGCTCGATGGTCGAGTTGGCCATGGAGTCGAGGGCCATTCCGGCCGAACCGTGGCGCTACACCGATGACACGGTCATGGCGATAAGCATCTACGAGGTGCTGGCGGAACATGGAGCCATCGACCAAGACGATTTGGCCGCGCGATTTACCCGACGCCACGCGGAGGAACCCGGCCGAGGATATGGCATAAACGCCATGGAGCAACTCGAGGAAATGGAGCGAGGTGTCCCGTGGCGAGAGGTGGCGGCAAAACCATTCGGCGGCGAGGGGTCGATGGGCAACGGCAGCGCGATGCGGGTCGGCCCCGTGGGCGCGTACTTCGCCGACGACATAGAAGCAGCCAGCACTAACGCTGCCGCTTCCGCCGAGGTTACCCATGCCCATCCGGACGCAAAGGCCGGCGCCATCGCAATTGCACTGGCCGCGGCCCATGCTTGGCAAGTCCGCGACGAGGAATCTCCGTCGCCGCGGGACATGCTTGAATTCGTTTTGGGTCGCACGCCCGACGGACCCACCGCGCAAGGACTGGAAACGGCAACCGAAATATCGCCAAAGAGCGAACCAGCCGATGCCGCTAGAATCTTGGGCAACGGCGACAAAGTGATTTGTTCCGACACGGTTCCCTTCTGTGTCTGGAATGCGGCCCGAAACTTGAAATCCTTCGAAGACGCCGTGTGGTCGACCGTACGCGTGTACGGCGACATGGATACGACCTGCGCTATCGTCGGTGGCATAGTTGCCCTCTCCGTTGGGCGGAAGGGAATCCCCGACGACTGGCTGGTTGCTCGCGAACCGCTGAACATTAGATAAGGGGTGTTGCCATGCTACAACTAAAAACCATTCGACAAGGCCAACGGGTTGCCGTCTGGGACCAGCAGGGGCGGGTTCAGTGTGTCGACGGGCCCAAGCGGCTGGTGCTGTTTCGCAAGACGATCCAGCCGCTGAAGCGGTTCAGCGCGCTGGCCGACCAGTTTCTTTCGGTGGAGTATGTCGACGGACACCGCGAGCACGTCCGTGGCCCGGCGGCCGTGTGGCTCGATCCGGTCGAGCACCGGGCGATCGAGGTCATGGACGCCTTGCGGCTGGACTCCAACGAGGCGGTCGTCGTCTACACACGCAACAACGGCGATGTCAAGCGGCACGTCGAGCGCGGCCCGAAACTGTTCGTACCCAACGAGAACCAGTGGCTGCACGAGTTCCGCTGGCACGGGGCCGATCCGAAGAACCCGCAGCGGAAGATCCCGCACTCGCTGTGTTTCACTAAGTTGCGAGTAATTCCCGACCAGATGTACCACACGGCGGAGAGCGTTCGCACGGCCGATGATGCATTGCTGTGGGTGAAGATGATGATCTTTTTCGAACTGGCCGACATCGAGAAGATGCTCGACCAAACCCACGACCCGGTGGCCGATTTCATCAACGCGGTAACGGCCGATGTGATTGATTTCGTGGCCGCCAGGACTTTCGAACAGTTCAAACAGGACACGGAAAGCCTTAACGAACTGGAGACCTACTCGAACTTGACGACGCGAGCTGAGCGGATCGGATATCGGATCAACAAGGTGGTCTATCGCGGTTACACGGCCGGCGGCACGCTGCAGTCGATGCACGACGGCGCCATCGAGACGCGCACCCAGCTCAAACTGGAAGCGGAGACCGAACAACAAGCCCAGGATCTGGCCGACTTGAAGCAACAGCGCGAGGCAACCCGCACTCGACAGGAGCAGGAATTGCAGCAGGAACAGGCCGAACACGAAGTTCGCTTGAAGCGACTGGAGCACGACGAGCGCATGCGACGCGTGGCCGCGGAGCGAAAGGCCAAGGCCGACGAGAAGCGAGAGCTTAATGAAATCGACCAACAGCACCAACAGGCGCTGAACCAGGAGAAAGCGAACTACCTCGGCTCGATTCGCGAGATGCAGGTCGACCTGACTCGCTATCTGGTTGCCCAGTATCAACACCCCGACCGGTTGATCCGCATAAGCGGTGACAAGCCGGGGCAGTTGCACTTGCATCAGAATGACGGCGGATAATGAGTTCTTGTCGAAAGTACTCGGGTGCATGTCCCGTGAACTTATGAACCGACCCTTTCGTAGTCCCGCCTTTAGGCGGAATGTAATCATGTAAAGGCTAGTTCCCGCCGGACAATGGCGTCAAAAGCCGCCTAAAGGCGGGACTACGAACATAGCACCCATTACCCTTGTTTTCTCAACGAGAGCTAACGAGCTCGCGGGAGAATTGCCATGAAAGACGAGAAACTAGACAACGACACGCTCATCGCCCGGACCAAACACTTGAGCCTTGTCGATCGCGGCGGCTGGTCGTTTGTCACGCGTGAGGGAACCACGGGCGTTGTTTGCATTATCGCGGTTGATAATGATCGGCGGCTGATTCTGGTCGAGCAGTATCGCCCGCCGGTCGGCACGTCGGTCATCGAACTACCGGCCGGGCTGGCCGGTGATCTGGCTGATCAGGCGGACGAAACGCTCGAGCAAGCGGCCCGGCGCGAGTTGCTCGAAGAGACCGGCTACGCGGCCGGCGATTGGCGACAACTAGTGACCGCGGCCTCTTCGGCCGGGATCACCGACGAGGTCATCACGTACTTCCTGGCAACGAACCTTGAGAAGAAGTCGCCCGGCGGCGGCGACGCCAGCGAAGATATTCGCGTACACGAAGTGCCGCTAGAAGAAGTCGAGAGTTGGATCGACGGGGAAATGAAAGGCGGCAAGCTGGTCGACGCGCGGGTTTACGCGGGGATTTACTTCGCAAGTAAGTACACGAGCTAAGACTCAACGCTCGCCGACGTATGTGTTGACATCATGGCGGGAAATGCGGGGCACGTCGTCACGATCCGCCGAACCAATGTTTTGTCGCCGTCCTTTTGTCGAAGAGGAGCATCATGGAAACACCGCCATCCCCCGGCAGTCGAGATGCAATCACCGGCGCCATCCTGGGAACCGCCGTTGGCGACGCTATCGGCCTGCCGTACGAGGGGCTTTCCCGCCGTCGGGCCGCGCGGTTGCTAGGCGAGCCGGATCGGCATCGCTTCTTCTTGCGACGCGGCATGGTCTCCGACGATACGGAACACTCGTGCATCGTGATGCAAGCGCTGATTGCCGCCGGGGATGACGAGGAACTGTTCGTCAAGAATCTGGCTTCAAGGATGCGGCTCTGGTTGCTCGGTTTGCCGGCCGGAATTGGGCGGGCCACGTTGAAGGCGACGTTGAAACTGTGGCTGGGCGTTTCGCCCCGTCGCAGCGGCGTATTCTCGGCAGGCAACGGTCCGGCGATGCGAAGTGCCGTGCTGGGTGCCGCAATCGAGGATGTAACCTTGCTTCAGCGACTGGTCCGCGCCTCGACAAGAATCACGCACACCGACCCCAAGGCCGAGTACGGAGCAATGGCCGTTGCTCTCGCCGCGAACATGGCTTCCCGCGGCACGCTGGCCGACGGCGCCGAGTACCTCACAACGCTGCGCGAGATACTGACCTGCAACGAGGCTGGTCACGACGATGCGAACGAGTTGCTGTCGCTGCTGGAAAAGACCGTCGACAGTGTTTCCCGTCGAGAGTCTACCCGGGACTTCGCCGACTCGCTCGGCCTTTCCAGCGGCGTCTCGGGGTACACGTATCACACGGTGCCGATAGCCGTTCATGCCAGTTTGCTGAAGAAGGACAACCCGCGCGGGGCGATCATGGACGTCGTCTCTTGCGGCGGAGATGCCGACACCACGGCCGCGATAGTCGGCGGAATCGTCGGCGCCGGCGTCGGGCCAGACGGGATTCCCGACGATTGGCTGGACGGCATATACGAATGGCCCCGCACGGTGCGATGGATGCAAAGCCTTGCCGATCAACTAGCCGAATCGCGATCCGAGAAAAGCCCCACACGACCGGCGCGGCTTTCATTCGCCGGCATCGCCGCGCGAAATCTCGTCTTCACCCTCGCGGTATTCATACACGCCCTGCGAAGACTGCTGCCGCCCTACTAATCTTCTCGGCCAACACTCGACAGCGTGGCGCAACAAGTGTTGCCGAAAGAGGGCGGGGGCCAGGAGTCGGGGATGCGCCAAGCGAAGGTGATCGGCTCACTGACCGCCCCATCGATTGCGTCAAATACAAATCACTCGCGCCCGACGCGCGAAGCCGAGATGCGGGACTCGAATCCCGGTGCTTCTCTCCCCGACCTACAATCCCTCGCCGTTGCTCAGCTTCCCAACCACAACATGTCGAACAGTTCGGCGGCGATGTCTTGAGGGGCTCGGACGATGAGAAAGGTTACAACGCAGGTCAAACACAGGCCGACGGCGAGAATTGGCAAGCCGGCCAGATTGCGGCCGAACTCGTACTCGCCGAGTTTATCGGCAAGCGCCGTTTCCAGTCGCTTCCAGCCGAGGTGGTTTTGCGTGGCGCCGGCCGAGACCAGGGAAACGTTGCGCATCAGAAGCGAGGGGTCCAAATGAAGTTGCACGCCGAAGGCGGGAAGCGAAAGGCTGTCGCCGGCCCAGCGGGCGTCGGCGTCGAGTTGATCGACAAGATCGGCAACCACCGGCCGCAACTGGTCGACCGATATGTTGTAGATCACCAACCGCGGCCGAATAGTCAGAATGATCAAGACCACGCAAAGGTAATAGAACGCCAGCAGCAACATCCACACGAACGACCCGAAGTGGTTGGCCGCCTGATCGGGAAAGAACAGTTCCACGGGCCCGATGATCACGAACCCCGAAACGGCCAACCCAAGCGCGGCCGTATCACGCGCTCCGGAAACGAGGAACGGACGTCGAAACAGATTAAGCGCGCCCAACAGCAGCAAGTAAACCGCCACCGGTCCCAACGCCAGACATAATCGAAATGGTTCCATGAAACACTGCTCCCGACGCGAGAGGTAAAGCCTTATTGTATAGGGGACAGGGGGTCAGTGACAGGGGGTCAGTGACAGGGGGGCAGTGACAGGGGGGCGGGGGATGCGTGCTATTCGTCGCTACTGAAGGCGCCGACAGCGCCGGGTGAGGTATTCTTCATGCCTCGCTAGTCCTTCCGCTGGTTGTTGAGGGAATGTTCGTAATCGTCGGGAAACAGTCTGTTGAATGCTTCGCCGGCTTCACCTCGTCGCACGGCGGCGCGAACCTCTTCGACGCTCTTTCTTAGCTTCTCTTGCTTCGCTTCGGCCTCTTCTTGAATCTCACACAACCTAACCACCAAACCTATCAGAGCGACTAAGAAGTAACCCACGAACCATTTGCCGAACATCGAATCGAGGAATCCCGATTCTTGTTCCTTGTCTTCGTCGTTTGAACTGCGATCCGGCTGACGCATTTGCGCGGCGATTCCAAAAGAGACCACTTACTTCTTAAGGGGCAGGTGTACAGCGACCTCTAAGTCCTCCTCCGGTTTTCACCATGGGCTATCCGGCCAACGAACTCCAGGATCATCCGTTTTCGGTTTCGCTACCAGGCTCGGCGTCCATATTCTCGCCAGCTTGCTTGGGTTTCTTGCCGTACTTCTTCGGCCGACAGCCGTTGCCTTGGACTGAGCGGATGCGGCGGGCTTCGGCGTGCAGTTTGGCTTGCTCGATGATGTAGTCGTGTTCCAATCGGGCGAAGTGGTGCCGACTGGAAATGTAATCCGCAGCGGCCAGCAGTGCTATCCAAACAACGAACAGCATCACGCCGGCCCAAAATGCGACGACCAAAACCGGCGGTTCCGAGATCAACTGGCCGAAGGAAACCGCCACCGCCAGGATTCCCATCATGCCACTGGTTTGCATCCGTCGTCGATACTGTCGCCAACGAAAGTCCAATTCGTTTTCGTCGGTTTCGTTTTCCCGAGCCAAACGCCAGGCGCGGTGATGAGAGACCATCAACCCGACGGCACAGCCCAACAACAAAATCGAGATTGCGGCGGAAGTCCACATGTTTTTCGACGGTGGTGGTTAATTTCGATGACAAGATGCCTCGCGACACGCCAAGGCCGGGCCTTACCCCGCCTCATGGTGCATCGCGATGCACCCCAGGACTGGTCGCTACAAGAAAGGCTACCAAACAATGGGTTTTCTGGCAAGTGATACAAACTAGGAGACATAGTGAGCAGTAAATGGTACCAATTGCGACAAAAGGCGGCGTAATTACACTTTCTTGTACGAAATATCGTCCGCCACGGTACTATTACTTGCAGGGCCGTTTTTCCGCGGCCGCGCTGTCTGTTTCCCGGTCAATTATCCTCACAACTCCCCGGTAACCGCCATGAGACTCACACTACGCACGATGTTGGCATATATGGACGGCATCCTCGACGCCAAGGATGCCGAGGACATTCGCCAGCGGATCGAAGACAGCGAATACGCCAGCAATCTGCTGCATCGGACTCGCGACGTGATGCGAAAGCTGCGGCTTACGGCTCCGGAACTGGGCGAGCGCATCGCCGGCTTGGACCCCAACACGGTTGCCGAATATCTCGACAACACCTTGCCGCCGGACGGCGTGACCGACTTCGAGAAGGTTTGTCTCGATTCCGACATACATCTGGCCGAGGTGGCGGCCTGTCATCAAATCCTGACGTTGGTGCTCGGCGAGCCGGCCGAGATCGACCCGGACAGCCGCGATCGAATGTACGGACTTCCCGAAGTGGCCGACGACCTTCAACGACGGCAGGCCGAGCAAGACGCGCTTCGCAAAACGGCCGTCGGCGTGGCTCGCGCCAACGGCGAAACCTCGGGCGGCGAACCTCCGAGCGACGAAACACCCGGCAACAACGGCAACGGAAAGAAACGCCATAAGCCGGTCGTGCCGGATTATTTGCGAGAGCCGGACAAGGGCGCCGGTCGCCGCCGCTTGTTGCCTGCCGCCGCCATGTTGCTGGCCGCCGCGGGAATCCTCGCCTTGGTCATGTTCGCGCTGGGACAGTTCGAGCCCGACTCCGGCTTCCGCCAGTTTCTCGCCAGAAACATGGGCACCGGCGAAACCGCCGAACGGGCAAGCGAGGAAGCTTCTTCCAAGGGTGAGACACCCGGTGAAGAGGCTGTCTCCCCAACCGACCAGCCGCAAGATTCTGACGGCGCCGGCGGCGACCTCTTCACGAAGGATGGCAACATTTTTGGAAAGGACGATGAATCGCCCACCGGCGATGCCGCTCCAGGCGAGCCCGGCGCGCAACAGCCCGATGATCCCAAGACGGTGACGGTCATCACGCCGCCTACCGATCGTGGCGCCGAACCATCGACCAAACCGACACCCGAAGCACCGACCGAAACGGGAACCAATCCCGCTGTCGATCCAGCGGCTGATCCCAGCGGCGAACCGGCGACTGCCGCGGGCGAGGAAAGGCCCGTCCTCCAGGAAGACACCACCGTGGTAAATCCCCTGGAGCAGCCGGACGGCACGGCGGAACCCGGTGCCGAACCGGGTGAAGAGGCACCCGCCGCTCCCATGCCGCCGCAACGAATGGGACGCCTGATGACCGCCGATCGGGTACTTCTAAGCCACGACCCTCAACTGGATGATTGGACCAGAATAGCACCCCGAGGAAGCCTCGACAGCGGGCGGCGGTTGCTGGCCTTGCCTACTAATCGGGTGGAACTCGCGCTAAGCGCCGACATCACCCTGCAACTGCTCGGTCCGGCCCAAGCTCAACTGCTGGCTTCCGAGGGTGAGTTGCCCATCGGGTTGCGTGTAGACTACGGCCGCGCGGTGATTATGCCAATCGCGCAAGCGGGAACCAAGATTCGACTCTTCGTCGGCCAGCGCGAAGGGACGATAACGTTCAGCGACGCCGAGTCCGTGGTTGCCGTCGAGGTTCGGCCCATGCGTCGGGCGGGCTCGAATCCGGAGACCGATCAGGTGTTAAATCTTTCGACCGTCTACGTCACCCGCGGCGAGGCGGCATGGGCGGAACCCGACGCGGAGGAAGTCGTACAGTTGCGTGCCCCCTCGCGACTCGATTTGGACGACAAGCGGACGCGGGCACCACGCACGGCGGAAGATTTCCCCAGATGGGTAGTGGCCGAGGCGATCAGCCCTCTCGATGCCCAAGCCGCCTCCACGTTGGCCGAGTCGCTCGACAGCGATCGTTCGGCAAGCTTGGGACTCATGGAGTTGTCCGAACACCGCCGCAAGGAAGTGCGATGGCTTGCCTTGCGTAGCCTGACGTACATGGGCGATTTCGATTCGATGGTCACGGTGCTCGACGACGCCGAGCGAAGGTCCGATTGGCCCGACTATATCGAGCAACTCCGTACGGCCATTAACCTAAGCCCCGAGGTGGCCGCCAGCCTTCGCCAGGCACTGGAGAAGGAGTACGGCAAGAACGCCCCGGCCTTGTATCGAATGCTATGGGGATACACCCAAGAGGGATTGGCCGAGGGCGAGGCGGCCAAGCTGGTCGACTACCTCGAACACAGCAGCCTGCCGATGCGCGTGTTGAGCTTCTGGAACCTGAAGGAGATCACCGGGCTGGGCCTTTTCTACCGGCCCACCGACTTGCCGACGAAAAGGCAGGTCTCCGTCCGCAGATGGAGAGAGCGCCTCGCGGCAGGAGAGATTCCCTAACGCAGCCAGTCACCAAACGTACAAGATAATGGGAATGCCAAACCTACTCGCGAAGTTCATTTACCGAGAGCCTCCCGTCCAACCTCCGACCGTGCGGGTTGTCGAAGACGGTCTTCAGGTAATTCGGGGCGTTGACGTACTGGCATCCGCCCGCTGGTCCGACGTGAAGAAGAT
>Ga0180432_10003120_pt1 | contig 23968 bp, 19 predicted proteins | sample SS_ome_10_FD_132414 | JGI IMG/M metagenome (GOLD analysis project Ga0180432, IMG submission 132414) | Hypersaline lake sediment archaeal communities from the Salton Sea, California, USA - SS_1_MS_2 metaG | ecosystem: Environmental > Aquatic > Non-marine Saline and Alkaline > Hypersaline >... | reverse complement strand
GTTGCCCTCGGCGTCGGCCTCGGCACGGAAGATATTCCCGAAGATCACCTCGCCGTCCTCGCCCCCGGCGCGCCACATCTCCTCGAGCCGCGCCTCCTCGAGTCCGTGGACGGGTGTCGATCCGTTCCGGATCACCTCCGTCCCCTCCGGGTAGTCGGCAGCCGCCGCCACCCCTGCCATACACAAACCGATGAGCGCGATTCGCATGCCCTTCATTGGATACCTCCGGTGCCGGTGTGACCGCTGGGGTAGCGGTCGGATGCCGCCTCGGACACAGGGTCCTCGAGAATTACGAGCTGCGGGGACAGAGGTTCGGTCCCGATTGGGCTGGCGACCGCTGATGATCCGTCGCAGACTCCCCTCGCGGGGTGGGGTAAGACCGGCTCGATCGGAGGTTCACATGCCCAATGGGTTTCACGGCTCCCGCGAGGAATGGGAGCAGTTGGAGGCGCCCCTTCTGGAGTTGGATGACAGGATCTGGGCCTTCGCCGAGCCCCGAGGGCTGCACTGCGTGCGGAACTACCACAACTGGCCCAATCGATCGGTCTCCTGGAAGCGGGGCGACATGGAGAGGAAGGTGGAGATCTCCTTGGTCCAGGGGGCGCCGAAGACCTACGACATCTGCGTCCTCGCCTGGAGAGATGTGCAGCGTACCCGCTACGCCAAGAAGGCCGACGTGAAGCGCCGCGTGTCGTTCGCGGAGCTCTCGGCTCGATTGGAGAGATTTCTGGATGAGGGGATCGCGTTGGCCAATTCCTGGCCGGAAGGCAATCTGGAGAGGACCTAGGGCTGCGATCCACGAGACGCCCTCTACTAATGGGTGATGAGAATCCGAGTGCAGTCCTGACCGCGCTCGGATCCCAGGCGGACGAAGTAGGTCCCCGCGGGCAGCCCGCGGGCATCGAACACGAGGTCGTGATCCCCCGCGGTCCGCCACTCCTCGATCAGGGTGCGAACCCGTTTCCCTTGCACATCATAGACGCGGAGCGTGACGGAACCTCCTCGGGACAGCTCGAACGAGAGATGCGCTCCCCGGGTGCAGGGATTCGGAAAGCAGCTGAGGGTCGACGCGGAGAGCCGCGCGACCGGCCCGACCCCGCTCGGATGTAGCACGGGCACCTCGATCTCGAAGACCTTCGGCCACAACTTGCCGGTGACGAAGAGCCGGTCCTGCTCCGGATCGTAGGCGATCCCGTTCAAGACGTTGGCGTCCGGATGGGAAGCCACCGAGTCCCGAAGCCCTCCCAGATCGAGCCATGCATCCACCCTGCCCGACGCGGCGTCGATCACAACCACCCCATCCCAGCCGTAGATGTTGGCGAAGACCCGGCCCTCGATGAACTCGAGTTCGTTCAGGGCATTCACCGGGATCCCGTCCTCCTGCACCTCGATCTCGGAGACCAGCTCGCGTGTGCTGGCCTCGAGAAAGCGGAGCCACTGGGAACCATCGCTGGCGATCAAGTAGGTGTCATCGTCGGTCAGCCCCCAGCCGTCCCAAGCGTAGGGGTAGGTCTCGATGAGCTCGAATCCACTCTCCTCTTCGACATAGGAGAAACCGACCTCTTCGAGCCAGGTGAGCTGATAGATCGTGTCGCGCAGGGCGGTAATCCCCTCACCGAAATACTCGGACGGCAGATTGTAGCGCTTCGTCACGACACCGGTCTCGATGTCCACCCGGCGCAGGGAGGACTGGCCGTAGCGTCCCGTTCCTTCGTAGAAGGCGCCGTCTTCGCAATAGAGGCCCTGCGTGAAGGCCCGGGGATCATGCGGGTAGACGTTGACGACGCTGTAGCCGTAGACGGGGGCTTCCGCCCGGAGGGATGGGTTCGCCGTGACGAGCGCGATGAGGGTCAAGAGGACAACTGCGCGGAGCAGGATGTTCAAAGCGGGCATGGACATCTCTCTCTCAGGGGGACTGTTTAATGATACACGCAAACTGGGGGGGGAATCAATCACCGGCCTGCGCCGCCCCCCCCCACGGGCTTGGCCATCTATTCCGCCACCCCGTAGTGCTCGTCAATGCGCGCGGCGATCACCCGCGCGATCAGCTCATGGCCCGCTGGCGTCGGATGGATCACATCCATGAAGAGCGGCGCTTCCCGATGGGCTTCGAAGTGCCGAGCCACATCGAGCACCTCGATCCGCCCCTCCCGATCGAGTGTGCGAAGCACATCGTTGTAGGCCTCCAATTCCCGGCGTTCCCGATCGAGCCCCTCGACTCGCCGGAGTGCCTCGCGCGCGGCATCGTTTTGTCCCGCCGACTGAAGGCATGAGGCAAGCAGGTAGGGAAAGACCGGCAGGTCGGGATACTGGCGGCTCAGCTGCTGAATGCGCCGGCAAAGGCCGGGGTCATCCGCCAGACCGTCGAGAGCGGCGCCGCCATGGAAGTGTCGGGAGAGGATCTCCCGGCTCCCCGGGCCCAAGGCCCCAAGCGCGACGTCGATCTGCCGCATCCAGACCCGCCGTCCCTCGATCACGACCTCCCGGAAGTTCTCCACCAAGGGGACACCTGGACGGATCGCGATCGTCAGAAAGAGGCCATCGGCCCCGTCGGCCCGCACGGCCTCCTGGATCGCCAGGATATTCTCGCGGTAGTCCTGGAGGCTGACCCGGGGCACCGGGGCTTGTTGGAGATCGGCCGGCGGGCCACTCCGCAAGCGGTGCACCAGACGGAAGAGGCCCGTCTTGCGCACCGCGTCCAGAACCGCGCTCGTCTGCCGCTCCCGATCGCACTCGCTCGCCGAGTGATGATCGTTGTAGCCAAACGCCGCAATCACGAGATCGGGTTCGAGCTCCCGAATCCGCTCTTCGTACAGCACCCGCCCTTGCCAGGAGGTGTAGCCGACCACCCCGGCGTTGATGACCTCGATGCGGGAACACGCCCGATCTTCATGGCGCAGCGGCAGCCCCTGCAGCTGCTCGGCGAGCCGGTGGGCGTAGCTGTCCGCCTCCCGCGTGCGGAAGCCGAAGGTGACCGAGTTGCCCAAGAGAACCACGCGGAAGGTGTCGGCGGGTTTGACCGTCGCCGGATCGGGGCCGCGGAAGCCCGAGGCATTGATGGCAATCTCCCCCTCCCGGAAGCCCGGGACCGGTGTCCAGAAGAGACGGCGATCGGGGACGTGGAAGGGGTTCTCCCCGTGGCGCCAGACCTCTCGGAACTGGAAGCCCGCCTCGGGCGGCGGGCCCATCAGAAACAGAACCCCGCAGGCCCCCCCCTCGATGACCCCCAACACCAGCAACACGGCGATGAGCGGCAGGAGGATCCGCTGAACCAGCCCGGGAGAGCCGGCGGCCCATCGCGAAACCCTTCCCGCACGGCGGGCAAGACGCTCCGGAGCGGAATCGGGGATAACAGCCTCCTTCTCTTGCAGAAGCCCGCTGTGAGCATAGCCCGAATCGGCTGGGGAAACCACGACGGGCACCGGATCGGGTTCTTTATCCAAACCGGACGGGGCCTTTACGTTTCCCCCGGGACAGGCATGGACGTAGAACGCTACCCTGTACCGAGTCGCCAGCCGCTCCGCGGCAGTACATTAATAGGAGAGGATGACATGATTCGGTTTGCTCGATGCTCCGGCATCGTCGTGGTCGCCTGGATCCTGGTCTGGGGAGGCGCCGCCTGCGGGCCTCGCTCCATCGACGCCGGTTTCCTTCCGCTCTCGGGGCCCTACCTGGGGCAGACACCCCCGGGGCCCAAACCGCAGATCTTCGCCCCCGGCATCGTCTCGACCGGCATGTACGAGCGGGACTTGGCGATGACCCCCGACGGTCAGGAGATCTACTTCGGCGTCACCTCCCCCAGCTTCAGCTACAGCGTGATCATGGTGACGAAGCAGGTGGATGGGCACTGGACGGCCCCCGAGGTCGCCCCCTTCTCAGGGAATCCGGACCACCAGGATCTGGAGCCCTTCATCACGCCCGATGGGAAGCGGCTCCTCTTCCTTTCCACCCGGCCCACGAACCCCGAGGAGGAGACGGGCAACGAGGACATCTGGGTCGTCGATCGCAACGGGGACGGTTGGGGCGAGCCCTACAACCTGGGCCCTCCCGTCAACACAGAGAACGGCGAGTTCTTCCCCTCCGTCACGCGCGATGGCACTCTCTACTTCTCGCGCACCTACCGCGAAGATCAAAGGAATGTGGTCTGCCGCGCGCGATGGGAGAATGGATCCTTTGCCGAGCCCGAGGAGCTTCCGGCCGAGGTCAACTCCGGTCGAGCCCAGTATAACGCCTTCATCGCGCCGGATGAGAGCTACATCGTGCTCGGGGTCTACGGAAGAGACGACAGCTTCGGCCACACCGACTACTACGTCAGTTTCCGCAACCCGGACGACACCTGGATCGGTCCGGTCAATCTGGGCGATCAGGTGAACACCGCGGGCGGGCGCGAGTATTCCCCCTACGTCTCCCCCGACGGTCGCTACTTCTTCTTCATGTCGAGCCGGATGGCCGAGACGGACGGGTCCCCCACCCCGCGATGGACCTATGCGCGCCTGAAGGAAGAACATGGTCTGCCGGGGAACGGGAACGCGGATATCTACTGGATGGACGCCTCGTTCATCGAGGAGCTGAGACCTTAGTAGCTCTCCGGGCCGAGCTCCACCTTGCCCCGGAAGATGCGGTAGATCGCAATCGTGTAGGCGATCACGATCGGCATCCCGACGAGCGCGATGATGAGCATCGTGGTCAGCGTCCGGGGCGTGGAGGACGCGTTGACCACCGTCAGGCTGTGGGCCAGGTCGGTCAACGACGGCACCAGGCGCGGGTAGAGGCTGAGCGCCGCCAGGGCGATCATCGCCGCCATGGCGACCGAAGAAGCGACAAAGCCTCGCGCGTAGCGGCGGTCCCGCACGGAGACCGGTACGATCAGAAGCCCGCCAAGCGCCAGCAGGATCGAGATCCAGAAGATCGGATGTCCCGGCAGCCCTTCGAAGAGCCACGGGGAGATCAGGAACGTGTAGAGGGTGGCGCCCACGTAGAGGACGGTCCATGCCATCCAGGCGGGTGTGGCCCAGCGCACCGCCTGCTTCTGCACCTCCCCGTCGGTCTTGATCGCCAGGTAGAGCGCGCCATGGGTCGTGAACATGGCGAGGCTGAGCAGCCCCACAACGATCGCATACGGGTTGAGCAACCCCAGGAAGGAACCGGTGAAGACGCCCTGGCTGTCGATCGGAATCCCGCGAAGGATGTTCCCCACCGCGACCCCGAAAAGCACGGCCGGAAGCAGGCTTCCGAGACCGAATCCCCAGTCCCAGAAGGACTGCCACGCCTCCGACTCGATGCGGCTTCGGAATTCGAGGGAGACCGCCCGGAAGATCAGGGCCACGAGGAGGAGCATCAACGCCAGATAGAAGGCGCTGAAGACGGTGGCGTAAACGACCGGGAAGGCGGCGAAGAGCGCCCCCCCCGCCGTCAGCAACCACACCTCGTTGCCGTCCCAGACCGGACCGATGGCGTTCAGGTAGAGCCTTCGATCCCGCCCCTTGCGCCCGAACAGCGACAGCACGCCCACGCCCAGGTCGAAACCATCGAGGATCGCGTAGCCGGTGATCAGCACACCGAAGAGGAGATACCAGATCGTCTGGAGACTTGTCGGTTCCATCACGCCACCTCCGGCACGCTCGCGTCGGGTCCCGCGGCGATCTTGCGCCGCAGAAGGAAGACCCAGACACCTCCCAGGCACAGGTAGATCACGCCAAAGAGGATGATCGAAAAGAGGATTTCCCCGGCAGAGACGGTGGGCGATGCGGCCTCGGCCGTCCGCAGGAGCTTGTAGACGATCCACGGCTGGCGCCCCACCTCGGCGGTGATCCACCCGAGCTGGCAGGCGATGATGGGAAGCGGGATCGAGAACGACAGGAGCCGCAGGAACCACCGCGACTCGAACAGGCGGTCGCGTCGCAGCAGGATCAGTCCCAGACCGCTCGCCCCGATGAAGAACAACCCCAGGATCACCATGTTGTGAAAGGATACGAAGGAGAGCCAGAGCTCCGCCCCCCGCGGCACTTCATCGGGCGGGAAGTCCTGCAGGCCACGGATGGATGCGTCCGGATCACCGAACGCCATCCAACTCAGCAGCTTCGGAATCTCGATTTTGGCCGCAAGCTCCGGGATCTCCGGTTGCGGCAAGGCGAAAAAGACGAGCGGCGCCCCCGACTGCCCCGCGTACAGGCCCTCGATGGCCGCGAACTTCTCCGGCTGCGTGTGCGCCACCTGGCGCGCATGCTCGTGACCGAACGGGAACACCACCAGGACCGAGGCGATGAAGCCCACGACCAGCGAGACCTTCAGCGCCTCCCGCCCGACATCGATCCCCTGCCGGCGGCGCAGCAGGATGGCCGCGATCCCCGCCATGAAGAAAGCGCCCGTGATGAGGGCGGCCGTGATGGTGTGGAAGAAGCGGACGCCGGTCGAGGGGTTGAAGACGGCTTCCGCGAAGCTGGTGAGTTCCGCCCGGCCCAGGACGTCATTCACCCGAAAACCGGCGGGGGTCTGCTGCCAGGAGTTGGCGACCAGGATCCAGAACGCGGAGATCGTGGCTCCCACCGCCACCATCAGAATCGAGAACCAGTGGACGCCCGGAGAAAGGCGCCGCCGGCCGAACAGGTAGAGTCCTAGGAAACCCGACTCCAGGAAGAACGCAAACACACCCTCGGCCGCCAGCGGCGCGCCGAAGATGTCACCGACGTACTTCGAATAGGTCGACCAGTTGGTGCCGAACTGGAACTCCATCACGATCCCGCTCGCCACCCCGACGGCAAACGTGAGGGCGAAGATCCGGCCGAAGAAGATCCCGGCCCGGCGGTAGACCTCCTCCCCCGTACGCCATCCCCGGCCCTCGATGATGACCAGCAGCCAAGCCAGGCCGATCGAGATGGGGGGGAAGATGAAGTGGAACCCGATCGTAAGGGCGAACTGAAGCCGGGCCAGGAGATTCGCGTCCATGCCTGGATCTCCTCATGTGCCTGCCGCCGTCAGGCGGAGGATGCATCGAGCCGATCGCGACTGAACAGGCTCTTGGCGATCGCGGTCGCCATGTCGGGGTTTTCCTTCAGCCGGCGCACGCTGTAGGCATACCACTCCTTACCATACGGCACGTAGAGACGAACGGTGAACCCCTCGTCGCGGAGGCTCTCCAGAGTCCGTCGCATGGGAACCCCGAGGAGCGCTTGGAACTCCACCTCATCCTTTTGCTTCTTCAGACGGGTGATCTCCGCCTTGAGCCGGTGAATGAGGGGAACATCGTGCGTGGCGAGGGCGACATAGGCTCCGCCCTCCATCAGGGCCGTGGCCGCCTCCATGAACCCTTCCCGGATCTCCTCGCGGCCCATCTGGGCAATGCCCCGGTGTTCCTTGTAGATTCCCTTGCAGAGACGGATATTGGCGCCCTCGGCGGCCAGCTGGCGCGCATCGTCCACGGTGCGGAAGAGGCGGGACTGCAACACGGTGCCGACGCGGGGGTAGATCTCGCGGGCGCGGCGGTAGAAGTCGAGGGTGATGTCGGTGACCGTGGCGTCTTCCATGTCGATTCGAACGAAGAAGTCGTGTTTGGCGGCGGTGTCCAATACGCGCCGAAGCAGATCGAATGCGCCCTCGGGATTGATCCGGAGTCCGAATTGGGTGAGCTTGATCGAGACGTTCCGTTCCACTCCCGCTGCCGCCAACGCCTCCATCAGCTCCAGGTAGTCCGCACCCGCCTGCGTTGCCTGCTCCCAGCGCTCCGTGTCCTCACCCAGTTCGTCGGCGGTGGTGACGAAGCCCCGTTCACCCAGGCTCCGGATCACCGCAATCGCCTTCTCTTTCGTTTCCCCCGCGATGTAGCGCCCCGCGACCTGATGGATGATCGGCCTCGGGATGATCGGAAACATCCGGATCACCAATTGATTGAACATCCGTCTCGCCCTTCCCTGCTCAGCCGGAACCCGAGGGTCCCGTTTTTCTCTGGCGGCTGATCATACCTGAAGCCACCAGTCTTGTACCACCCCCGACGCGCTTGCTTCGCCCCGGGTGGTCTGGTAGTTTCTGTGAGTTCATCTACCCACCCAAAGGAGGGCCTCGGATGACATCAGCGCACATCATGCTGAGTCGTCTGGTCACCTGACAGACGCAGAGGGCGCCAGGTGGCGTCCAGTTCAGTCTGCCGGCACCGACCACAGCGCTGGAGAGAGGCTCCTGACCGGGACATCGCCGACTCCCAGGCCGCTGCCGGGGTGCCGGTAGCGGCTTTTCCGTATCCGGACGACGCGTTCGGAGAGAAGGAGGTTTGGCGATGCGAGATGCGTTGACCCGTTTCTTCGCCTCCCGGGGAGGGATCATCCTCGCCGGAGGCATCATCGGCCTGGTGGCCGCCCTGCTGCAGAAGCTCGGCAATCCGCCCAATATGGGCATCTGCGTGGCGTGCTTCGGGCGCGACATCGCCGGGGCCTTGGGACTTCACCGAGCCGCGGTCGTGCAGTACCTGAGGCCGGAGATCCCAGGGTTCGTGCTCGGCTCATGCCTGGCGGCGCTTCTCTTCCGGGAATTCCGAGCGCGAACCGGCTCGGCGCCGGTCGTCCGCTACTTCCTGGGCGTCTTTGCCATGATCGGCGCGCTCGCTTTCCTCGGGTGTCCCTGGCGGGCGCTGCTGCGGCTCGCCGGTGGCGACCTGAACGCCATCGTCGGCCTCCTCGGGCTCGGAGTCGGTATCTCGGTTGGTGTCGCCTTCCTCAAGCGGGGTTACTCCCTGGGTCGCACCCATCCCGCCCGGACGGCCGTGGGGTGGATCCTTCCGGTGACCATGCTCGGCCTGCTGATCATGGCGGCAGCGCGTCCCTCCTACCTGCTGGCCAGCGTGAAGGGCCCGGGCGCGATGCATGCCCCGCTCCTGCTCTCCCTGCTCGCCGGCCTGCTGATCGGCTTCCTCGCCCAGCGCACGAGGTTCTGCACCATGGGCTCCATCCGGGACGTCATCCTGGCCCGCGACGTTCACCTGATCACGGGGGTCGCCGCGCTCGTTGTCGTCGCCTTCGTCGTCAATCTCGTCCTGGGAGCCTTTCGCATCGGGATCACGGCAACACCCGTGGGGCACAGCGCGCATGTCTGGAACTTCCTCGGCATGGCGTTGGCCGGGCTGGCCTTCGCGCTGGCCGGAGGGTGTCCGGGGCGGCAGTTCTTTCTCGCGGGCGAGGGGGATGCCGATGCGGGTGTCTTCGTGATCGGCCTGATCACGGGCGCCGCTTTTGCCCACAACTTCGGCTTGGCCGGCAAGCCGGATCAGATCATCGAAGGGGTGCTGCACGTGGGAGGACCGGCTTGGAATGGTCAGATCGCCGTGCTGCTCGGGATCACCTTCTGCCTCGTGCTCGGGTTCGCGATGCGCGAGCGGTGGGACGCTTAGAGGGAGAATGTTACGATGAAATCAGTCGATGCTCGCGGACTATCCTGCCCGGAACCGGTTCTGCGCACGCGCGCCGCCCTCGCCGCTCTCCCCCGGGGAGAGCAACTCGAGGTTCTGGTGGAGACAGCGACCTCGCGGGAGAACGTGCTTCGCACGGCCCGTTCGATGGGATGCGAGGTGAGAATCGAAGACGTTGGTGGCGGATTCCGCCTGATCATGGAGCGCCCATAGCCGATGCCGGTCTACCTGGACAACGCGGCCACCTCCTGGCCCAAGCCTCCAGCCGTCGCGGAGGCGATGCTGCACTTCCTGCAGAAGATCGGGGCAAGCCCGGGGCGCTCCGCTCATCGCCTGTCGATCGAGGCCGGGCGCGTGGTGGAAGAAACGCGGGAGGGCCTGGCGCAGTTCTTCGGTGCACCCGATCCATCGCGCATCGTCTTCGCCAGCAACGCCACACAAGCCATCAATCTTGCCTTGCGGGGCCTGCTCCGGCCCGGCACCGAGGTAGTAACGAGCTCCATGGAGCACAACTCGGTCATGCGCCCGTTGCGCGCCTTGGAACGAGAGGGTGTCCGGGTGAGAGTCGTGACGGCCGATTCCCGGGGTCACCTCGATCCCGTTGCTATGGAAGAGGCGATCAGGCCGGCCACGAGCTTGATCGTCCTCAACCAAGCCTCCAACGTATCGGGCACACTGCTCCCCGTGGCGGAGGTGGGACGCATCGCGAGGCGCCACGGCTTGCTCCTGCTGGTCGACTCCGCCACCACCGCGGGGGCCTATCCAATCGATATCGAGCGCGATTGCATCGACCTGCTCGCCTTCACGGGTCACAAGTCGCTGTACGGGCCGACCGGGACGGGCGGACTGGTAATCGGAGACCGCGTCGACACCGCCGCGCTCGACCCTTTGGTGAGGGGCGGCACCGGCAGCCGATCCGAGAGCGAGGACCAGCCCACGTTTCTGCCCGACGCCTACGAGAGCGGAACGCCCAACACCACCGGCATCGCGGGACTGGGGGCCGCGGTGCGCTGGCTGCAGTCGACCGGCGTGCCGGAAATCCGCCGCCGTCAGATCGCCCAGCTTCAGCAGCTGGAGACCGGTCTGCGCGCGATTCCCGGCGTCACGGTCTACGGGCCGGCGGACGCCCGGCAGCGCATGGCCCCACTCTCGTTCAACATCCAAGGCCTCTCACCCTCCGATGCGGGATTGCGACTGGATGAAGAGCACGGCATTCTCTGCCGGGTCGGACTCCACTGCGCGCCGGCTGCCCATCGGACGCTCGGGACATCGCCCGACGGAACCGTGCGCTTCGCACCCGGGGCGTACACGACCCCTGCGGATCTGGACCAGGCCATCGACGCGGTCGCCACATTGGCAGCGGAGTGACTATCGTGAAGGTGAAGCAGGCCGTCATCTTGTTCCACACCAGCAGTCACGCTATCCGCGCCGAGAAGATCCTCCAGCACGAGGGTATCAAGTGCCGGCTCGTGCCGGTGCCTCGGCTTCTGAGCTCGGACTGCGGAGTATGCATCCGATTGGCGGAGACAGACCAGCAGGCGGCGGGTGAAGCGCTTTCCGCGGCGAGGATCGAGATGGCGGGCCACGCCGTGCTCTAGCGTGATCCCGACAGGATCTCGAGGAGCACGGCGATGCTGACGCCCCCGAACGGCATCAGCATGGCGCTGAAGACCGGATGCTGGGCAAGGGGCGCGAACGCACCCTCCCTCAGCGAGGCGATTTCTTCGATCAACGTCCGAGTCTGGTCGGCCTGCGCGCCGCGTCCCGCACCCTGGTGCTGGAGCAGTGTGCCGGTGAGGCGCCCGATCGACTGGCGTCGCGCCTCTTCCGCCGCCCGCCGCAGGACGAACGCGCTCATGAGGGCGAGAAGAGCGTTGATGGCGAAGACGACGATGAGCGACAGGGGCCAACTCCAGCGATCGAAGAAGCTGTTTCGGGAGACGAGCAACAGCAAGAGAACGACGAACGGGTAGATGACCAGCTTGCCGATCACCCGGGTTCTCCGGGTGATCAGCTGGATGTCCAACCACTCGCCGGCCAAATCGGCATCGATGCCGCGCTCGATCTTGGCCGCCGCCAAGGGTGCGGTCGGCCACTCGGTGCGTCCTCTCGCGAGCTTCTGGATGAAGCGGCGACAGAGAAGCCTTGCATCGACGACGAAGGGCAACAAAGTGAGCATCATGAACACGCTGGCGAACAAGGCGATCCGATCGGCGACGTGAGCAACTTCCCCACGGTAGGGCACGCCCGGTCTCCAGTAGATGTTCACCCCAGATGACACCTGCTCGCCCTTCCACGCTCCGTCCGGACCAGGTCCACAGCAGGAACCTCAGCCACTGCGGCCAGGATCCGGTGGCATGTCGAATTGGGGATTCGCGATTCGGAAGCTTGAGGATTCGGCAAAGGTCGTCCCGGTTGCGGTCGATGGCGAATCCCGCCTGAAGCAGGAACTGCAGCGAGAGCAGGATTCCCACCACGCCGATCATCACCGTGGGCCAGATGCTGATCCCTTCCGTGAAGAAGAGCGGCTCGTCGTAGGCGGAGCCCTTTCCTCGGGCGAGCCACCCGAAGATCCCCACCAAGACGGCGAGGAATGACAGGTGAACGCCGAGCGTGATCAGAAGCTGCCTTGGAGGCGTCTACGCGAAGTCGCCGCGCAAGCGCGTGACGAGGAAGATCATCAACGTGAGCAGCGCCACCAGCATCGCCGACAGTCCCGGCATTCCCAGCTTGAGGGGGACGCGCCGGATCTTCCTCTCGTCCAGCGAGACCGCCTGTCTGCGCGCGATCTCGAAGACCTTGGCCCGCAGCGTATCCGCAGGATCGGATCGGCTCACCGCGCGGCGGCAGGCGTGGTACATGGCCGCCATGTAGCTGCCGCGGAAGGGAGGCAGTTGGATCCGATCTCCCGCGCCAACTTGGAGCCCGTACGCCGAGGCGACGATCAGATTGCGCGTCCACTGCTGTTCGGAAGGCTGAATGAGGCGGGCATCGAGATCGGTGGTGAAGAAGATCACGTCGGGGTAAACGTCGCGCAGCGCCTGCAGCATGAGTAGCTTATCGTACACGTCACTTCCCAGAACGCCGATCGCCTTGATGTCCTTGTCTTGACTCCTTTGGAGAATCCCCCGCTCTCGCTGCAGCTGGTGAGCCAGCCGCCGAACGTAGTCCAGCTGACTCCGACCCTCGGGACGACTGCGCTTCTCCTTCTCCTTGGTGTCGACCTCCTCGGATTCCGCCTCGGGAATGATGCCGTCCAGACCTTGGAGGTAGGCATACCGCCGGATACTGGCCGGCATCCCGCCCGTCAGCGCGGCCGCGAAGGTAGCCGGCATGATCCGTCCGTAGTAGGTGTCCCACTCTGATAGGATGGCGATATGGTCGGAGTCCTCTTCCGCATCATCACAGCGAACGTTGACTCCGCGCTGCTCCAACTCGCGGACGATCAGTCTCATCAGCTCCAGATCGTGGGATAGGGTTCGATAGATGGCAAACTTGTTCCCCGCCTTCGTGGGATTGAAACGCCCGCCCGCTCGTAGGGAGACCCCCTGCCGGGGGCGATCGAATCTCGGCTGCAGGTCTCGAAGGGCATAACGATGATGTCGGGATCCTTTTGCAGCACCTCGGCGAGTGCTCTCTTGCCACGGCACTCCTCGTATTCTCCCTTCTTGGCGCGCAGGCAAGCGTAGGCGATCCGTTCGGGGTCATCGGGATAGAAGCCGGCGTTTCCCAGGGCGGCTAGGATCGAATACCGGGCACGCAGACGATTCTCGTTGGCATCCGCATCCCGTCCCCCCGGAATCATGACCGGCAGAATGAGGAGGCTGTCCCGCGTCGCCTCGCCCTTCGTCAGATCCTTCAAGCGGGATCCCGAGCCTTGGCTCTCCGGCGCCTCCACCGCCTGGATGTGCGCGTAGACGGTCGCCAGCGGATCCTGCCAAAGCCGGGCCCGTACGGTCATGGTGCCGGGGATCCCCCCCTGACCGACATCCTTGGGTCGCGAGCTCCGCAGCGGCCGCAGAGCCAGCATCCCGCCCGTCAACGCGGCCAGCGCGAAGAGGCCGAAGACGGGCAGCATGGATCTCGACGGGGACGTGGAATCCATCACCACCATCCATGTTGGTTAGGTCGTCCCCCGGACCCGGCACGGACAATCGAGGTGGATGCAGTTCTCTCCGGGTGGGGCGCTACCGGTTGGGAGGCACGCTATCCCAGCACCTGCCGGGAGTCAAGCGCGGCGCGGTTTGCTCCCGGCGACAACCGAGGGATACCCCAGATCCAGGCTGCTTGGACCATGACTCGAGGCGGGAACGTTTAGGGTCGGGAAAACTTACTCCCCCTCCACCACATTGCCCGACTGTACACCCAGAGGCTCTGGGTATCGAAGCCGGGTAGGAAGTCATAGGCATGTTGGCATCGGCCCTTGAAGGTGAAGCCCGACTTCTCGAGGACGCGCGTCGAGGCGCGATTCTCGGGATGGGTCTCGCCGATCACGCGCTCGGCCCCGACGTGCTCGAAGGCGAAGCGCAGAAGGGCGACGGTGATTTCGGCGGCGAAGCCTTGTCCCTGGTGTTCGGACAGGACAAACCATGACATTTCAAGACCTGGTTCGTCCAAAACCGTGTCTTCGCTTAGACCGGCCGTGCCGATGACCTCGGAGTCGCCCTTGCGCACTAGGACGCCGGACCAGCGGTTCTTGTAGCCCCATTCGTCACGCCACTCCTTGACCGTGTCGGCGACCATCTCCGGAGTCCAGGTCTCGCCAAGGGTGCGCATCATTTCCGGATCGCCGAAGACGCGTTGCAGAATCGCGATGTCACTCTCTTCGGGTCGTCGGACGATGAGGCGGTCGGAAGAGACGAGGATATCGCCGTGCTCAGATTCCATGGGTAGTCTAAAAGGCCTCCGTCCAACAACCGATCACCGGTGCGCGAGCCCCGCTTCGGGGCCACGCGTCCAATCTTCCCCCTCGAAGCGCTCGCGCTGTTGCCGGTAGACTTCGCTGGCGGGATCGATGTTGAGGAAGTGCGCATTCACCTCCAGAGCCTCCGTCTTCCGGCCCCCGGCGAAGAGCGCTTCCGCGTAAACCTCCAGGAAATCCAGGGGAGGTGGGTCCGACGTGTACTCGAGGGACATCTCGGCATGACGGATCGCGGTCTCCGGATCCCGGTAGGGTTCCGGCCCGAACACGTAGAGCCGGGCGAGATTGCTGTGGGCGGCAGCGAATCGCGGATCGATCTGGAGCGCGGCCTCGAGCTCGCGTTTGGCCGCTGCGCCTCTGCCCTCGAGGATGTGAATCCACGCGAAGAACGGCTCGGGTGAAGTCTGGGTAATCCACTGCCGGGCGCGGGCGAGTACGCGATCCGCCGTCCGCTCCGCCTCGGGCCAGTGCGCCACCGTATTTCCATCCCCCGACTTCGCTTCGTGGGGAATCTCATCATCGTAGACATCGAAACCCTGGGCGAGGCCAAAGCAGTGATCGAGCACATAGGCGCCGATGAAGGCGCCCGTGCGGTAGCCCGCTTCCTGGAAGCGCTCGGCGAGGGTCACCGCCGATTCCGCCAGCCGGTAGGCACCGTTGTTGCGCACCCCGAGAGAGGGAGGATAGCGCCCGGTGAGCAGGCTGGCGTGGGATGGCAGGGTAAGCGGCACCGCGGTGACGGCGGTCTCGAAAAGGACGCCCGTCGAGGCCAGCCCATCGATGACCGGTGTTTCCCCCTTGGTCCAGCCATAGCAGGAGAGCCGGTCGGGGCGGAGGGTATCGATCGAGATCAGCAGCACAGACGGGGGGCCGCTGGGCACGGAGGCGTGATCCGCACTCCGTTCCGATTCCGGTGAGCCGCATCCCGCGCCGGCGAGGACGAGCCCGAAGACGAACCAGGCAGACCGATTTCGCATCAGCCGATCATACCATGGGAGGCAACGGCGATCACGGCCGTCTTCTTCATGAGAGTCTGGCGTGCCCTCGCTGTTCGGTCGTCAGGGGGTCCTCGCGTTCCCCTCCGGACCACGAGTCCTTCACCGTTCTCGTGTGCCGACCTCCTGGCATGCGTTATAGTCAGACCCGGCTACTCGAGGCAGACGCAGGATCGCGCCGAGCATGACAAGGGAGGTTCACCCATGAACACGGCTTGTGCAGGGTCGAGGGTTCCTCCGATTGCCCTGGTGGTCCTCGGTGTCACGATCCTCATGGGTACCCGGCAGACCAGGGCCGACGAGCTCGAGATCGACCCGTTCGACTACGCCACTCCGGAGCAGGCACAGGCGGCCTGGGTTGCGCAGGCGGGTTCACCTCCGGTGCAGGTCGCGGAAGGCGGTCCGTGGGGCGAGGAGCGGCTGACGGTCTTTCCCTGCGATTTCAGCGTGCCCCAGCGGGTCCGCTGCTACTGGGACCGGACCACGACACTTGACCTTTCGCCTTTCCCGGTCATCGCTCTGCGGTTGTACTGTCCGGATCCGGGCCCGGTGAGCTGGTTCACGCTCTACTTCCGCAGCGGCAACGGGTGGTACGCTGCCGGCGCGCACCTGCCGAATGCCGGATGGAATCTACTCACCTACCGGCCCGAGGACTTCAGCATCGAAGGATCACCGTCGGGGTGGGATCTGATCGACGGAATCAGGATCTCCCCCTGGCGGGGCGACAGCACGGATGCGGTCATCTATGCGGATCGGCTGTGGGCCTACGATCCGACCGTTTGGATCGTCAAGGGTACCCTGAGCGAGCAGGCGTACGGCATCGATGTCGATCCATATTGCGAAGTGTTCACAAGCTGGTTGGACCAGTACGACGTGCCCTACGCCCTGACGACGGATGAAGGCGTCGAGGCGGGGATTCTCGATGGCGGGCGGATGGCCGTCTTTCCGTACAACCCGTCCATTTCCGATCCGGAGTTCTCTCAGATCGCGTCCTTCACGGCCGCTGGCGGCGGGTTGATGACCTTCTATGACATCGATGAGCGGGTGACCGACCTGATGGGGATCTCACAGCTTGCCTGGAATGGCACGGATGTCTGTGCGATGAGCTTCGTGCCCGGGACGATCGAGGGCCTGCCGGACGGCGCGCTGCAGGCCTCGTGGAACTTCATGGAGGTCGTGCCGAGCGCGCCCGGGACCGAGGTGCTCGCCTACTGGGAGGACTGCGATGGAGTCGTGCTCGCTTTCCCGGCTTGGTTGAACGGGCCGCAGGGAGCCCACCTTTCCCACGTCCTCCTCCAGGATGACGCTTCTCGCAAGCAGCAGGCGCTCTTCGCCATCATGCTTCACCATGTTCCGGAGCTGGGCCCCACCGTGGCGGCGGCAGCCCTATCCTGGATGGGCCGCGTGGCGCTCTACGAGACATTCGAGGAGGCGTACGCGGCCATTGCCGCCATGGGCCCCGCCAGCTTGCATCCGGCCGAGACGGAAGCCGCGTTGGCCGTGGCCTTGCTGGCCAGAACCGCCGCGGAGCAGGCATGGGAGTTGGGCGCCTATGTCGATGTGCTGCCGGCCGCGATCCAAGCGCATGCATCCCTCGTGGAGGCCTACGCCTGGTGCCAGCTCCCGCTGTCCGACGAAATCCGGGCGATCTGGAACCATAGCGGCACGGGACCCTGGCCCGGGGACTGGGACCGCACGGCCGCCCTCCTGGACGAGAATGGGTTCACCGCCGTCGTGCCCAACATGCTCTGGGGCGGCCTGGCGCACTACCCGTCCAATCTGCTTCCGCGATCCGAAACCTACGATACCTATGGAGATCAGATCGCCGCCTGCCTCGATGCCTGCTCGCCGCGCGACCTCCAGGTTCACGTCTGGAAGGTCAACTGGAACCTCGCCCACGCCCCCGCGGATTTCATTGACCAAATGCGATCGGAAGAACGGACCCAGAAGGACGTCTGGGGTGCGGACGTGGACTGGCTCTGTCCGTCGCATCCGCTGAATCAGGAGCTGGAGCGTGCCTCGATGTGTGAGATCGCATCGTGGTACGATGTGACCGGTCTTCACTTCGACTACATCCGCTATCCCAACGAGACCTGCTGCTATTGCGATGGGTGCCGCGAACGGTTCGAGGCCTATCGCGGAGCGCCTGTGCCGGATTGGCCGCTGGACTGCTACTCGGGGCCCTTGCGCGACGAGTACCGCGATTGGCGAGCGCTCCAGATCACGCAACTGGTAGAGGAGGTCGACGTCACGGCCAGGGCGATCAACCCCGGGATCATGCTCTCCGCGGCGGTCTTCTCCAACTACCCGCATTGCCGCGAATCGGTGGGGCAGGATTGGGTCTCCTGGGCCCAGCAGGGACTCCTGGACATGATCATGCCCATGGACTACACGGACTCGGCGACCGAATTCGCGGCGCTTCTGGCCGAGCAGCTCGCGCTGGTTGACGGGGGCGTTCCCGTCTACCCGGGTATCGGCGCTAGCAGCCCCGGTCTGCCCGTCGACCAGGTGATTGTGCAAGTCCTGGAAACCAGGGCTCAGGCCACCGGCGGTTTCACCATCTTCGATCTCGACGGCGGCACGGCGGGTGGCATTCTGCCGTGGCTGGGCCGGGGCTTGACCAGCCCCGGAGACCTGTCGACGGTCGGCCCTGCGCTGGCGCACCACGTGCCCCGAGGCACAAGGTTGCTGCGCGCTCCAATGCCCAACCCGGCCCGCGGGTGGACGCGCCTCCGGTTTGAGCTGGCGCACGAAGCGCATGTCCAGGCACGCATCATCGATACCGCCGGTCGGACCGTGGCCACGGTGATCGATCGGCCGCTGCCGGCCGGCCCCCATCAGCTCTCGTGGAGCCCACCTGGTCATGAGCTCCCAAGTGGGATCTACTCTTTGCAGCTGAATGCAGGCGGAAGGACCGACGCGCGGAGATTGATCTGGATTCGCTGACCGAAGGTTCCGAGACCGCTTTCCGCCGCCGCGCCGGGTCAATGCGCAGGTCTACTCCGGCCGAGGCGCGGCGGAGCCGTCTCTTCGCGAACGGGATGCCCTTGGCACCGGGACATCTCCAGGATTGAGCACCGAACATCCCCCCGGCAGTTCGGCCCTACCCTTCGCTGGAAATCGACTCCGCCGACCTCGTGCCGGCAAGCGATAGGCTCCTCATCGCGCGATCCCGATAGTGGAACACGTCGCCCCGACAGAGAGGGCAGGCGGTCTCCACCTGGGCCTCGCGCGCAAACTCCACGTACAGGTGCTCCCGATCCCCCGCGTGCGTGGGCACGACGACGCGCGGCGCGAGGCGCTCGATCTTGTAGCGATTCCCCTCCGCCAGCGCGGCGGGATCGTGCGCGTGACAGCCGGTGATGTTGACGAACGCTACATCGAGCCGATCGATCCGCTCATCAAGGTAGTCGATCTCGCGGATGTAACCGTCGCGTTCATTCGGAAGCCAGCCGGCGTGATCTCCGGCGTGGTAGAGCACCAGACCGTCCACCTCGACCAGGTAGCCGACGCCGGCGTCATTGGCCTCGATCGTCGTCACGCGCATGCCGTCGATCGTCCGGGTCTCGTGCGGCGGCATGAACGTGTAGGCCGGTCCCGTATACCCGCTCTCCCGGTTCTGCGGCAGCTCCTCGGGACGGAACCCGTAGACGTACGTCAGATCGCGAACGGTATCGGCCCACCCGTGGATGACCGGATCGTAGTGATCTTGGTGCTCGTGGGTGATGAAAACCGTCGTGGGCACATCGCGGATCTCCATCGGGTCGATGTGTCCGTTGGCCAGGCATGGGCGGGCCGGATCCCGGCCGGTGTTCCAGTAGTCGAACACCAGCAGGCGATGGCGGGTCTTGATGGCCCACCCGCAGTGACCCAGGTACCAGAGCACCGCCTCTCCCTCCTCCAGAGCTCGGGTGAGCTCAGGCGCCGGGCCGGAGCGCTCGATCAGGTCATCGGCCCGCGCCCCTCTGGCCTGCAGCAGGCTTGCCACCACCGGGTGTCCGTAGCGAGCGGCGTAGTGAAGTGGCGTCTGATCCTCCTTGTCCCGTCCCTGCCATGACGCCCCATGCTCCAGCAGCAGTGCCGTCAGCTCCGCGTTCCCCTTGATCGCGGCCCAGTGAATCGGCGCCCGCCCCCAGATGCGCTCCCGCGCATCCACTCGGGCCCCCTTTTCGAGCAGGACCCGGCAGATCTCGTGCTCGCCCTGGACCGCCGCTTGGTGCAGCGGTGTCGTTCCCATGCTGTCGGCGGCGTTCACATCCGCCCCCCGGACAACGAGCAGCTGCACGAGATCCGCGTGCCCCCGACTCGCCGCCGCAGCCAAGGGCGCCTCACTCGCCCCCGCGTGCCGGTCCGGATCGGCCCCGGCATCCAGGAGGATCCGGGCGCAGTCGGCGTCCCCGCCGTAGCTGCAGAAGAGGAGCGGCGTGTCGCCGCGCCGGTTGAGGAGATCGGGGTCAATCCCTGCCTCCATCATGACCCGCAGAACCCCGGCCTGCCCGTTGGCAGCGGCCCCGTGCAGCGCCGTCGCACCACGTGTATCCAGGAGGGTGACATCGGCCCCCCGCCGGAGGAGCTGGGCGACGGCCTCTTCCCGTCCCAGCCAAGCCGCCCAGTGGAGCGGCGTGCTCTGATCGTCCGTGCGGGCGTGGATGTCGAAGCCTTCATCCAGCAAGCGGTCAATCATGGCGGCTTGGCCGCCCGCGGCGGCGAGGTGGATCAACCCCCCACCCTCGCTGTTGGTCGCGGTGGGATCGGCCCCGGCAGCGAGGAGGATGTCGACCGTCTCGGCCTGCCCGCCGTGGACCGCGGAGTGGAGAGGCTGGCCACCTCGGCCGCTTTGGGCCAAGAGATCGGCCCCGGCGGCTATCAGCCGGCGGGTGATCTCCGCGTGGCCCAGGTGGGCCGCATAGTGAAGCGGCGTGTAACCGATCCGATTGGCTGCGTTTACATCAGCACCCAGCTTGAGAAGCAGCTCGACCGCCGCCAGGTGTCCCCCAGACGCCGCAACGGCCAGCGGCGTGCTCCCCTGAGCGGTCCGCTCCTCAACCAGATCGGGATGCTGGCTGCAGATGTCCCGAATGAGGTCGGCATTCCCTTCGCGGGCAGCGTCATGGATCTCACCCGCGGGAACAGGTGATCCAAACATCCAACAGGCCACCAGCAGGCTTGCGATCCGGGCCGATCTGCGGCATACGTGCTCTCGGTCCACGGTTCCTCCTCGAGAATCGGCGAGCCGGGGGGGTGGCCCTTGCGTTCTCCAGAGTACGCTTCCGCCGGCTGGACCGCCTGAGGGGGAGCTGCAGGAGGGATTCAGATTGCCGGAGGATTCCTCACCGGGGAATCCCCGGGGGCTGAACCCTGAAACCGGACCTTGCGTAACTAGCCGTGGAGGTTCAACCTGGATTGATGACACGCGACCCTCAACCAGCGCCCATCCATCCGGCGTCCATGTCTCCCTTCATCCTGGGGGAATGGACCGTTCACCCGGCGCTGAATCGGATCACGCGGGGGGAAGAGACGATCCCGGTCGAGCCGCGGGTGATGCACGTGCTCGCCTGCCTGGCCAGCCGGCCGGGCGATGTTCTCTCGCGTGATGATCTGCTCGAGTGGGTTTGGGGAGAGACAATCGTCTGCGAGGAATCGCTCACGCGCACGATCTCCGAGCTGAGACGCATCTTTGGCGATGATCCCCGAAACCCCCAGGTGATCGAGACGATACGCAAGGGCGGCTATCGGTTGATCGCGCCTATCGAGCCGGTCGAGGGCGCACCGGCGGGTACAACCTTTGAAGCGCTCCCCGACACTGGGAAGCCGACGGGCGTTCCGCCCTTGGTGGTGTGGACGCTGGTCGGGTTGATCGCCGCCGCCGTGGCCGTCGTGACCATCGTCTGGCCGCCCCGATCGAGAGCACCGGCGCGCCCGACCGCCCTGCGGGGCAGCCCCTTCACGTCCTATCGGGGGCACGAGCGGTTCCCCGCCATCTCCCCCGACGGCACGCAAATCGCCTTCGCCTGGGACCGGGACGAGGGAAGCGATTACGACATCTACGTCAAACAACGCAACACCGAGTCTCCCCTCCAACTGACCGACGCGCCCGAGAACGAGGTCTACCCCACCTGGTCGCCGGACGGGAGCACGATCGCCTTCTTGAGGGGAGGGGAAGAGGGCGGCATCTTCACCATCCCGGTACTGGGGGGACCGGAGACCCGCCTGCTTCGCAGCCGGGGGCTGGGACCGGGTATCGACTGGTCCCCCGATGGCGAGCTGCTGGCCTATTCGGCCATCGATTCCGCCGGGGGTGCGGGCTCGATCCGGTTCCTATCGCTGGCCACGCGCGAGTCGACCGTCCTGACCCACCCCGCGCCCTCCTTTCAGGGCGACTTCTACCCCGCCTTCTCGCCCGACGGCAGAAGCCTCGCCTTCGTCCGATCCGACGATGCCTACATGCACGATATCTACCTGACCCGGCTCCCGGATGGAGAGGAACGGCGGGCGACCTTTGCCCAGGGGCAGGTCGTGGGGATCGACTGGACAAGGGACGGCAAGGAGCTGATCTTCGCCGCGGCGCCGAGCGGCAACTTCAGCCTCTGGCGGCTGCGGGTCGGGGATGGGCGCGTTACCCTCCTTCCCACGCAGAGCGACCTTTCCCTCTGTCCTTCCGTTGCCCGAACCGGAAGGAGCATGGTGTACGAAGAGCTGACCTTCGAGACCGATGTCCATCAGATCAACATTGGCCGGCGTGACCGGGGAGAGTTGGAGAGCGAACCCCTCATCTGTTCCACCCGACTCGACTACGCTCCCAGCTACTCTCCCGATGGTCGGCTGATCGCCTTCATATCCACCCGCACCGGCCATCGCGAGGTCTGGGTCTGCGACAGCGACGGCGGCCGACCGAGGCAGATCACCCGCTTCGCTGGCCCCTGGATCCTCCAACCACAGTGGTCCCCCGACGGGCGTCAGCTCGCCTTCTCGGTCACGACCTCGGGGCACTTCGTCATCCATGTCGCCGACCTCGAGGGCGGCTTGCCCCGCCCCGTCTTCCCCGAGGATCGCCACCAGGTGCTCTTCCACTGGACGACCGACGGGCGGTGGCTCTACTACGGCGCCGATCCGGGAACGGGATGGCGGATCTGGCGGGTCTCGCCCCAGGGAGGCGAGCCGGAGGAGGCAATCTCTGATGGTCGGTTGATCATCGGCCCCTCGGCCGATCACGAGGCGCTGGTCTACGAGAAGCTCCGCGACGGGGGGTTGTGGAGCCGCCCGCGGGGTGGAGGCGAGGAGACCTGTCTGGCTCCGGGGGACATCATCCGGACTTGGATCACCGCAATCCCCGCGCCCGACGGGATCTTCCTGACCACACCCGATGCGGGGGGAGCGCTGCTTGCCCACTACACACCCGAGACGGGCATCATCGACACGCTGCTCCATTTCCCCCGCTACAGCGGCAGCACGCTGGCACTCTCCCCCGACGGGGGAACGATGCTCTATGATCGGACCGATGACGCCCAGCGGGATCTGATCTTGGTGGAGCATCTCCAATAGCCGGCGCTCTCGGCTCCCGCGGCAAAGAGGATAGTCTGCAACCCGTTGGGACACGGGGACGTCTCTTTCTTGGATTCGAGGCATCTCGCGCCCCCTGGAAAGGCAATGGATGAAGACCCGACCCGGCCTGACCGTGGCCGCTCTTTCTATATCCCTCATCGCCCTTGAGCTCACCTGGACGCGCATCTTCTCGGCGGAGTTCTTCTACACCTTCGCCTTCTTGATCCTCTCGCTGGCTGTGCTGGGGCTGGGTATGGGAGCCCTGGCGATCCACCTCCTACCCGCGCTCAATCGAGAGCGGAACCTTGGCTTCTACCTCGCCGCGGCCGGCCTGATGACGCTCGCCGGGCCGCCGCTCGTCTTTCGCCTGGGCCTCGTGATGTCACAGCTCTTCCACAGCTGGGCCATGGTCGGCCGTTTCGTGGCAACGACCTTCCTCCTCAACGGTGCGTTCTTCTTCGGCGGCATGGCGCTCGCCCTGATCTTCAAGCAACACCATCGTGAGCTCCCCCGCCTGTATATGGCAGACCTACTGGGCGCCGCCGCCGGCGTACTTCTGATCTTCCCGGCGATGAACCGCCTCGGCACCCCGGTCGCCACCTTCGCTTGCGCCCTGCCGGTTCTGCTCGCCGCGCTGGTCTCGATCCCCCGGTGGTGGAAGCTGCTGCCCGCCGCACTCGTCGCCGGAGGCATTTTCCTGGGTGCGCACGCCGGTGGGCTCCTGACTCGGGATCGCGAGGAGCCGTGGGAGACGCTGTACGAACACTGGGATGCCATGGCCAAGGTGCGGATCATCGACCGCGGGCCCGATCACTGCGGGATCAACATCGACAACGCGGCCAACTCCCCGGTGTACAAGTTTGACGGCAATTGGGATCGCCCCGATTCGCTCCGGTTCGAATTCGGCCTCGATGTCAGCTATCTCGTCGAGGAGATGGAGGGCTGCGTCTTCCTTTCGCTCGGCGCCGGCGGGGGCGCGGACGTCTTGCAGGCGCTGCAGGCGGGAGCCACCGAGGTTCACGCCGTCGAGGTCATCCCCCACATCAACCAGCTCATGACGACCGGCCGGCTGGCCGAGTACTCGGGCAACATCTATCTCGACCCTCGGGTCAAGGT
>Ga0180432_10003118_pt1 | contig 23978 bp, 11 predicted proteins | sample SS_ome_10_FD_132414 | JGI IMG/M metagenome (GOLD analysis project Ga0180432, IMG submission 132414) | Hypersaline lake sediment archaeal communities from the Salton Sea, California, USA - SS_1_MS_2 metaG | ecosystem: Environmental > Aquatic > Non-marine Saline and Alkaline > Hypersaline >... | reverse complement strand
ATGGACGCAACGCCGCAAACAGGAGAGAGCGGAATGAGGCCACCGTGCCTGGTACTGATGCTCGCGACTGGGGTCCTGTGCCTGTTGCCTTCGGCCGCGATCACTGCGGAGCAGAGGCTGGACGAAGCGGTGCAGATCCTTCGCAACATCGATCCGCAGCGCATGTCCGAAGAGGAGCGCGAGCAGAAGTCCGAGGAGATCGGCACGGCCCGGGAGACCCTTCAGAACGCAGGCCAGCCCGCGACGCGTCGGCTCAAGGCCGAGCTGGCCGCCATCCGCAAGGCCGACTCTCGCGACGACAGGTTCTCGCTGGCCGCGGCTGCGCTACTTTGGAAGATCAACGGCATCGATGAGGTGCAGACAATTGCAGAAATCTGGCGCACCTCGAACCTGGACGTCCAGTACAACTACGTGCTTGTGCCCGCGGTCCTGGCCGCACGCACCCGTGACCCGCGCGTCCTTCCCATGCTCAAGACATTGCTCAGGGACAAGCGGGGGACCTTCTTCGTGCCCCAGCACTATCTGATGCTGGAGTGGCCCCTGACCCAGAGGTTCATCTGGGGAGCCTACGGATCCCAGGCGTTGCCTGTGCTTGAGCAGACTTTGACGGAGTCCGAGAACGGGGCGGAGCTCGAGACCGCCATGGTCTTGCTCGCGTCGTCCTTTCGGACCTCTGCTCTGCCTCGCATCCGCGAGCTCGCCTCGCACCAGGACAGCGACGTGCGCTCCACCGCACTCCAATGCCTGGGCATATTCGGCCATCCCCAGGACTACGAGCTGCTTGCCCGGTCTTGCACGGCGGAGAATCTGGCCCGCAGTCCGGACCTCGCCTATGGCTTGGGCCTGTACGAGGACCTCCGACTCGCCGACGAACTCGTACCCTTCTTGCACTCCGACACCGTGGCCGTCAGGAAGGCCGTGCTCGGCGCTCTGCGCATCCTGCCCTGCCCCGCTTCCCTGGAGGCGATCCACGCGTGGGCGGACGAGGCTTCGATCCCTCAAGAGCGCATGGCCTGCGCCGCTCGTGCCGCCGAGTTGCTCCATATGATCGACCTCGACTGGGAGGCCTACGCCGCCTTGGATGAGGAGGAACGAGACCGGGAGTTCCGAGACGCGCGTGAAGCGGACAGGGCAGAGTTCGTATTGAAGCCGGATGATCGGACCCTCACCCGCAAGCAGTTCCTTCGAGCGACCGAGGAATGGAAGAGCCAGAACGGCATCACGGGCGGCGCCTTCGAATGGGTGGAGGACCGTCACATCCTGTCCGTGGCTGCGCCGCAGGACATCCCGCTCCTGATCGACGTGCGCGCCCGGGTGTACGAGCGGATCTCGGACGAGGCGCTCATCGAAGTGGCCATACTCGATCGCCTCATCAAGCACCTGGCTCGCGCCACATACCGCGACACCGTGGGCTGCACCCCGAAGGTCACCCGATAGCCCAAGCCCGAATCGTCGATTCACATGCTCCTAACTTGACCTGGCGTGTTCCGGCTCGTAGGCTGCGCACGTCCACAGGCCTGCCAAGAGAGAGGACTCGGAGCGCTCGTCCCATGCGCAAGATCCCGCGCAATGTCTTCTGCCTCGGCGTGGTGAGCTTCCTCACCGACCTGTCCAGCGAGATGATCCTCCCGGTCATCCTGCCGCTCTTCATGCGCGCGCAGGGCATCGCCCTGCCGGCCATCGGGTTGATCGAAGGCGTGGCCGAGAGCAGCTCCAGCCTGCTCAAGCTCGGCTCCGGCTGGCTCTCGGACCGGGTCCGCCACCGCAAGGCGCTGGTCGGCGTCGGGTATGGGCTCTCCACCGTGGTCAAGCCCGTGTTCGCGTTTGCGGGCGTATGGTGGCACTTTCTGACGATCCGCTTTGTGGAGCGCATGGGCAAGGGCGTGCGCACCGCGCCGCGCGACGCGCTGCTCGCCGCGTCCGTGACCCAGGACACGCGCGGGGGCGCCTTCGGATTCCATCGCGCCATGGACACGGCCGGCGCGTTCTTCGGGCTGCTCAGCGCCCTCGTGCTCGTGTGGGTGCTCAAGCTCGAGCCCGAGGGCTTTCGCCCCCTCTTCTGGATCGCGTTCGTGCCCGCGGCCCTGGCGGTGCTGGTCATCGTGTTCTTCGTGCGCGAGGTCCCGCCGCCACCGGCTCCGGACGGCGAAGAGCGCCGCGTCCGAGGGCCGCTGAGCGCGCGCTTCAAGGCGTACCTCTTGGTGACCGGCCTCTTCACCCTGGGCAATTCGAGCGACGCGTTCCTGGCCCTGCGCGCCGAGGGGCTGGGGCTTTCGACCTTGCGCATCCTCCTTCTCATGCTCGCCATGAACGCGGTCTATGCAGGGCTCGCCACGCATCTGGGGCGGCTCAGCGACCGGATCGGGCGCACCCGGATGCTCGCGACCAGCTTCCTCGTCTACGCGGCCGTGTACGCGGGCCTCGCCTTTGCGGGCGCGGGTTGGATGCTCTGGCCCCTGTTCGTGGTGTACGGGCTGTACTACGCCATGGCCGAGGGCAGCTTCCGCGCCATTGTCGCGGACCTCGTGCCCGAGCACCTGCGCGGATACGGATACGGGCTCTTCCACATGGTGGTCGGCGTAGTGGCCGTGCCCTCCAGCGTGATCATGGGCTGGCTCTGGAAGGCCGTGGGCGTGGAATACGCCTTCTCCTTCGGCGCGGTCATGGCACTGGCGGCCATGATATTGATGCTCGCCCTGGTGGCCCGGCCGCACGCGTCCGGTCTCGACCAGGCCTGAGCGAGTACCGCCTCGTCACAGGTATAGCGCGGCGCACCAGTCAGCTCTTGTGCGGCGCCCCTGTGCCCGGTTCGCCAAGGCCCGCAATATCCACGCCATCTGGGATCTCAAGAGGGGTATAGCGGTTGGGCACCTTCATCCTGAATGCGCCTGCCCGTTGGCCACCGATGCGCCGCGCCAGCTCGTCCGCGTCGGGCACATGCAGCATGCGCTTGCCGAGCAGGTGCTCTGCGGCGAACTCGTTGAGACGCTCTTCGATCCGGTCCACGGCGGCGACGGCCCGATCCCGCTCCTCGACATTGTGCCCGCCCAGCGCGTCCCGGGCCGCAAAGCAGGCGTCATACAGCATCCGGAAGAGCGCGGCGTACTCCACCCGGTCGTAGAAGCCTTGCAGTCGCGCGTCCTCTTCCGTGCGCACATCCACGGGATGGTCGCGCAGCCAGGCCAGGATGCGCGGGCGCACAATCTCCATGGTGCCCAGCACGCTGAAGGTGGCGTGTGAGTCCTTGAGCGCCTCGCGCAGCAGGGCGTGGAGCTCCCCCGCGGCCGCTGCGTGCCTGCCGTAGAAGGCTCGGAAGAACTCGTCTCGGACCTGGTCCTGGGGCGGGTCGCAGGATCGCGCACCGTGCGCGGCCGTGTAGAAGTTCAATCCATACGCGATCGTGTCCGGCATGGCGGACTGCGTGTATCCGCCGTCGATGCCCAGAGACCTGTACAGGCGGAAGTCCTCGCGCATCACCTCGTCGATGGGGAATGGCATATTCAGGGTCGCGTTCGTGCCCATGTAGTATTCGTGCAGATACACCCGGCCCGGCGTGATCTTGCGCCACGCCTCCAGGATGCTGGGGTAGTGCTTGTATCGCGCCTCCTGCGGCCTGTCCGGGTCCATGGTCTTGTAGTCCTCGCGCGTGATGCCCGCGGCCAGCGGCCGGTCGTACATCCGCTCGAAGAACGCAAGCAGCGCATCGGCCTGCGGATGGAGCTCAACGCCTTCCTCGGGCGGCGCAAGGGTGGCGGTGTACAGCAGGATGCTGAACCGCTTCTTTGGGAACCGGGGCGCCAGGCGCTCGATCAGCTTGTTGCAGAACAGGCAATAGGTCTTGCTCTTCACCCGCGAGGCCCAGGCCCGGTACCCGATCGGCGAGAAGCGAAGCGGCTCGATCCGCTCGCAGGCCGGGCACTCGCACCAGCGGCCGGGGCCGTCGTTCGCTCCGATGCCGACCACGGACACCTCCGGGTTGGCCTCCAGAAACGCGGCGATGTTCCGGGTCATGATGTCCACCACCTCCGGGTTGGAGGTGCACACCTGCGTAGCCTTGCGCTCGCCGTTGACCAGGGGATAGTACTCCGGGTGCTCGGCGAAGTACTTGTCCGGCGGCAGCCAGTGGTTGAAGGTGTGCAGGCCCACGGAGAGCTCCAGGCCTCGCCTCTCCCGAGCCTCCTTCAAGTATCGCGCCTTCTTGCGCTCCCAGCCCTGGAACGTGCCGACCATGCCGAAGTTCATGCCGTTCTTGACCATCCAGTCGATCATGAGGCCGTCGTCTTCGTCAAACGAGGTCCAGGAGTAGCGGTCGAGCTCAAGCCCGCGCACCGGCAGATCCGGCGCGATCCGCTCGTCGCACGGCGGGATTTGGAGTTCGTCGAGCTGCGGGACCACCTCGTACTCAGGGCCCGCCACCGGCCATGCGCACCCGGCCCGCGTGGCCAGGAGATGGTAGAGCCCGTGCAAAGTGGTCAGCTTGCTGTCCCCTCGGACCACCACTGACGAATCGGCGGCCAGGATCCGGTATCCGCCCGCCGGCACGGTCTCTGCCGTCACGCCGGCTCGGTTGGCCGACTTCGTGGCGCCGAGCGCGATCAGTCCGCCCTCCGGCGGCTTGTCCGGCTCCGCGGTCATGACCGGGCAGTCGCCCCCCACAATGCGCTGCAGGTAGCGCCTGCACTCCTCGCCCGCAAACGCATCCTGCTCCGAGACCACGACGGTCGGCGCCGCCTTGGCATTCCGCGAAATCTGCATGGCTTCATCCCCTGGTGACAGATCAGACCGGCGCGCGCGACCGGTCCGCCCCGCTCGCGCGCGCTCGGTAACCGGGCCCAAAGCAAGACTACACCTTGCCTTGAGAGAGATGTCAAGGGAGAGAGCGTTGGGCGTCCGCCCCTATGGCACGAAAGCGCAAGGGCCTCGGCGGATACCGCCGGCAACGCCTACCGGAATGCCAGCCGACCGAACCGATCCGGACGGTGCCATGACTTGCCGGTCGGGCTCCAGGACGAAGGCGAAAGCTCTCCGCCGCGAAACAAGCGATGGAAGTTGACCCGCCACGGCTTGCGTCCAGGCTTCTGGAGGCCAAACGCCGCGTAGGGGATGGCCGCTTCTGCAGTCCAGCCGAACGCGGTCTTGGCTGCCGCGGCCTGCCAGTCCGGCGCGTACGCATAGTCGCGTCCACCACTCGTCGTCGCACGCTGGTCGAACCGGTTGCCCGCCGCGCTCACCCCCATCTGGTAGTAGGTGGCCGAGTCCGTGTCCGCCTGGAGGAAGAGCACCATGGCGTCGTCCTCGAGCCGAAAGAAGTCCTCCTCGGTCTGCGCGCGCCCAGAAATGGCCTCCGGGTTGGGGTCGGCGCACGCGAACCCGAAGTATACCGCTTCAGGTCCGTAAGCGACCCGCACCGACGTCTCCACGGGCGACGATTCGCCCGTCTCCTGCGAGACGAACCCGCGCACCTCGGGCGCGCGGCCCCAGACGTCTTCGTCAAGCGCGCCGTCCACTTCAAGTGGCGCCCCAACCTCCACCGCAGTGAGGGTTGACGCATTGCTCGTCTGTGCCTCTTGCGGCGCGGTGCCAGGCAGGCGCGCGGAGTACTGCTGTGCACGATCCAGGGCTTGGGCTACGTTCTCGGCCTTGGCCCACACGCGCCAGTCCGTGACCATCTGCCAGGCTCGGGCGGCATTGCCGGCCTGGAGCGCGTCCCGCGCCGCGCGGGCGAACGCGGCGTACCACCAGCTCTCGTCGCGATTCAGCAGGTCCAGCTCGCGACCGCGCGAAGCGGCTCGTTCCAGCCAATTGACGAGATTGCGGACATGGGCGGCCTGGCCCGTACTGATCGGGTTCGTGGACCAGTCCACCACCTTCGCGTTCTCTCCGGGCACGCGGAACGCTGCGATCCCATACGGGCTGAGGGAGACGAGCACGCGCGCGCCGTCTTCCGTGCGCGGCGCCGGCTCGCCCGAGACCAGGTCCAAGACCGCGCCTTCCGCATTGTCCACGCGGATCGAGCCCGAGATCGGCCAGTACCCGGGGTTGACCACGTAGAAGTAGTACTGCCCGTCCTTGTGCAGATCCCGGATCGCGAAGTTGGTGCCCAGCCCTGTGCCAAGCACGGGCGCAAACTTGTCCTTGGGCAAGCGAAGCAGGACCCGCGCGTATTCGCGTTCCTGCTGCTCGCTTCCCACGCACAGGTTCGCGTCGGTGTATCCCACGAGCAACAGGTCCGGATCGGACCCGATCATGGCCTGGGCCCACGGCTCCTTGTAGAAGTCCCCGGTGGCCTGCGGATGGAACCGGCCCTCGCAGATCTGCGGCGCCCAGGCTTCCGACTCCGCCTTGCCCGGCGGCGACTGGAACCGGTGCTCGGCCCACTGGTTCATGATGACCACAGACCGGTTGCGCGGATGATCGTACGCGCGCAACACCTCCGGGTCCATGTGCTGGCGCCAGTAGGTGGCGTACCACGGCTTCTTGCCGGTCTTTCCCGTGTACCGGATCTCGTGGTGCAGCTCCTGGGTCATCATCCACCGGCCGAAGTACATGTCCTCATTGTCCTGGTACAGTCGCGGATCATACCCGAACAGCCGGATGTACTCGACGTAGGGGCCGCCGTGCTCCAGGGTCCAGTCCTTGATGTGGGTCGTATCCAGGTAGAGCTGTACATAGGTCTGCAGCGCCGGGTGGTCAGCGCGCACCCGGGCCTGGACGTTCTCGAAGAACTCGTGCATGCTCCGGCAGCGCCAGTCGATCCAGTCCGACCGCCTCTCCGGGCTCGTCGCGAACCGGTATCTCTTCTCGAATCTCTCCGGGTCGTCCCCGGAGACCGGCACGTCGATGCCCGTCTCTCGTTCGAAGCGCACGAACGTGTGGTCGTCGTAGCTGTACTTGAGAATGGGCTTGAAGTTGTTGCGTCCGACATTGTACGTGGGCGCGACCAGCTCCGTGGGATACAGCAGGAACTGTACGCCTCTGAAGTTCGGCAAGTGGCCGAACTTGACCACCAGGTCATCCACGATGGCACGGAATGCATGGCGCGCGACCGGATGGTGATAGTTGAGGGCCGCAAGCCGCCTGCGCCATGAGCCGTACTGCTGCCCATTGCGCTCCATCAGCCAGATCGTGTCCGCGCCCTGCGCCACCTGCAAGTCCGTACGGTTGCCCAACGGTCCGTACACCAGGCTCTTGTGACAGGCGTACTCGACCCCGGCCACGAACGAGACCCCGTTGCGCGCGAACACCTCCGCGGCCACGCTCTTGATGCATCGCGGTACACGCGAGGTCGCAATGCCGGGCGGAGGCTCGTACGGCGTGTTCCACTCGCTGTATTGCACCGTCGCGATCACGTGGAAGTTCTGCCCGCAGAATCGCAGATATTGGGCGTAGTTCTCGCATGCGCGCTGGAATTGGATCAGGTCCTGGATCATCCGCCGCATGGGCGCGGCCGGGCCGGGCTGGAACTCGCGCGTCCACCCGTAGCCGCTCGGGGCCTCGTCCACCTCGCCCAGGAACTGCGTATTCGTCTCGGCGAACAGGTTGTTCCCAAATCCATTGTGAATGTGCGTGCGCTCCGTATGGATGCCCAGATGCCTCTCTGCCTCCTCAGGCACGTCCAGCGCGGGCAGGTTGCCGCGGATGCGGTAGATGCGCACCCCGGCGGCGGCGGCACGGTGGTTCACGAGCGCATTCATCACCACGAAGACGTGCACGCCCGAATCGGCCATATGGATGAATCGAAAGGTCTCCATGGTGTCGGTAAGCGGCAAGTGGAGCCCCGTCAGCACGCGCGAGGCCGACTCGGCTGCATACTCGCCCGTTGAGCTCTTCACGAACGTTCCGGAGTCCTTCAGCCGCACATACGGGGAAATCCTGGTCACCGCGTATCCATTGAATCGCTCGGCGTCATTGGGATAGTCGACCTCGATCATGTAGAAGGAGCCCGGATGCTCGAATTCGAATCGATACATGAACGCGTCGCCGATCTGGCCCGGCCCCGCGGTCTCTCGATACGTGAGCCCTTCGTTCTCAACGACGCGCGCCTCCTCGATTCCGTACGGATTGCGATCCTGGTGCAACCCGGTCTCCAACCACGGGCGCGGGTCCCTCGGGTCCGTGAAGTCGATCGTCTCTTCGAGCTCGAGGTCCAGACCCTCGGTGTACGTGTCGCCCGCCACCTCGACCTGGTCGATGGGGCCGGTCACCATCAGTGGTTCCGGCGCACGCCAACCCAACACATCGTCCTCGTCCATCAGCACCAGACCGATCGAGTATACGCCTCGCTCGCGTTGTCCCAGGTCCACGCGATACACCACTCCGTTCCGCTGCACATAGGCCTGGTCGACCGTCCCGCTGGCGACCTCTGCTCGTCCCTCTTCCTGCTCGGCATAGAGCCGCCAGTGCAGCACGGGCTCCGTCTCGCCCAGGCCGGGCGGAATGCGCACGTCCAACCTCGCCGATTCGTCCGTGGAGAAGAACAGGTTGCCCCCACCGGGCCGTTCGATCAACAGGGCCCCGGCATACGCAGGCACCTGGGGCTTGTCTCGGTGCAGGTAGCTCGGCGGCGATGTTCGTTCCGGCCGACGCCAATCGCCGTCATCAAACCCGGGCTCGGACCAGCCCTCCTCCTCCACGGTCGAGTATCGCCACGTCTCGTCCGTTCCCAGGCGCACGACCTCGCCGCTCTCCAGGATCATCTCTCCCTGCAGGTAGAAGAACGGACAATGCGCCTCCGTGGGCCCGATCCGAGACCCGTACAGGCCGATGCAGTTCGTGCCTTCGCGCAGGTACGGGCCGATGTCCGCGGCTAGGGTCTCCCATCCCCACTTGGGCGGCTCCAGGCGCAGGCCGTTCGTTCGGTCCACAAACTGGCCGTTCACGTACAGCCGGGCCGAGGTGCTCGCGTTCACGATGGCGCGCCAGACCTCGCCCTCCGGGAGCTGGAATTCCTTGCGGAACCAGCCCCGCACGCGCGGCTGGCCCACGCTCACGCGCTCGATGGCGATCTCCGTGCCCGGCTGCGCGCGAATCGTCACCTCGAATCCATCGGGAATCGGCTGCTGCACGGCGCCGTAGTTGGCTGCGTACTCCTTGAACTCGAGCTCGACCCACTCGGTGCCCTCGAGCTCGTCGCGCATGCCAAACCCGGCGTCCACGTTGCGCTCCGTGGCCGACAGGCGCTTGCCGTCGGACCACATGCGGGCCTGCCATTGCGAGGTCTGCGCAACGGACTGGCGCACCCGAAGGAGCACACGGTTGTTGTCCAGCCAGAATGCCTCGCGCTCGGCAATCGGCTGGTCGCCCTGGTAGTTGCCCCAGCCAAGCACCACCTCTTCGCGCGTGACGCGAAACATGAGCGCCCCGTCCTCCACGCGCACGTCCTCGACCCCCGCCGAAAGGTGCGTGACTCCGCAACGCTCGCGGTCCTGCGGGGTGTACTCCTTCTTCTGCACGGTCTGGACCGCGTAGAGCTGCTCGGCCCAGAAGTACTCGTCCACCGCGCGATCGACCGGAAACACTGGCGGTTCGGCCGCTCCCTGGACGCACGCGCCCGCGACCACCATCCCCACGAGTGCACAAACCATCAAGCCTGTCGCGCGCATCCCTGCCCCCTCCCTTGCTTCGGCTTTCGAATTCGCCGGGACCGCGTTGGCCATTGCCCCGGCCTAGTCGCGACTCACCAGCGGCCCGGTCCGCACAGTATGCCCGCACCCGGTCGCGCTCTTCTCACCAAGCCCGCCCGAAGGCCGACTGCTCGTGCCCTCGCACCGCTTCGACCAGATGCGCCTCGCGAATCGTACCGTTTCAATAGGAATCCCTATACCGGATCCCAGGAAGGTGTCAATCGCAAACGTTCTATGATCGCTTCTGGTCGACCAATTATCGGTGAGATGGCTTCGTGACCGCAAGACGCACAGAAGCGGCGCGGCTACATGCTCGCGGACGGCAGCCAACACGATGGGCACGAACAGCGCAGAGGGCTTCGGTTGGCGCGCTGGTGCGGCACCGTCGTACGCATAGTACGCGGTCCGCGCGGTGGGCGATCGTCAGCGCGGTGCGGTTGCCGGACGTACCTAGAATTCGACCGGAAACATGATCGGGCCTCTCTCCAGCGTACCTATGTCAACCGGCGATTCTGCCCATACCTCCTTCAGTCCACGCGAGTACTGCAGCGGCTCGCCGTTGAAGTCGTCTTGCGGCACGCTCTCAAGGTATTCCGGCGTCAGCTCGTCCAGCCTCTCTGGCAGCCGGCCATGGTCAAGCTTGTACGCCCGCAGCGCCAACAGGGTCCGCGTTGCGGCCACGTGCACGTTCTCTCGACACTTGTAGGCGAGGGTCACGCGCGGCCTGACGAGCCAGAGCGCCAGCAGACTGCGACCCACGATGTTATCCATCTCCACCTCGCCGTACGGCTCGGGCATGTACTCCGCTACACGCTCGGCGAATCCGAAGTCCATCTGTACCCATGTCTTGGGCACTTGTTCCAACTGCCCCCGACAGTATGCGGCCAACATGTGGCGTGTCGCGTTCGGTTTGAATGTGGTGCCGAGTTCAAACTTGTATCCGCGCCAATCGTCTTCCCCAAGCTCGTAGGGAGGCGCATAGGGGCCCTCTCCCGCCGCGGTGCGCTGGATGACCTCGGTATAGACCGCATAGTCTGCCCTGAAGGCGTCTCGCAGTCCAGCCTCATTCGCCCCGAGCGCACCAAGTCTGCGCGCGAATCCGGTCAATCGCCCGGATGACAAGGTTGTTTTCGGCAGCATCCGCCTGACGCACGCAAGACCACTCTTCTTCGCTGCCATCCCAACAACATAGTGCACTTCCGAGGCCCCGCACCCCTCAATCTTATGTCCGAACTCCACCACTACCATCGCCTGTTCGAAGGCGTGCGCATGTTCTCCATCGCGATCTAACTCCATGGCACGCACGAGCGCCAGCTGAGCGAGGATATGCCACTTATGGAGGTATGCCAGCGGGGTCTCCGGGCCTTTCACTTCCGGCGGCTGCAGGTGTGGGCGCGCCATGCACGCGTCGAGCCCCTTCAGCGCCTCGCGGTTCCGGTTCAGCAAATCAGCCGCAAATCCGGCGTCCCATTCCTTGTCGCCAGACAGGAGCGCCTCCGCGCGCGCTCGTTCGTCTTCGGAGCATTCCAGCATTTCGGTTGCCCGCTGCAGACAGGGGAACGCATTGTCTTGCGGGGCAACCTCCCTTCGTGTCACGCGCAGGTCGGCATCGGCAGGCGGCTCTCGGTCGTGGCCGTGCCCATCTGCTAGCCATCCCAGGCCACCAAGTATGGCCGCCACCAGGATTCGCGCGGCCATACCTACACCCGTAGAATGCTGCCCTCTCGTGTCCATCGTGCAGCCCCCTGTGGGCGGACCGGGCCTAAAGCCGCAATGCCATTATGCGTGCTAGTCCGCGTGCTGGACGCCTTCCCTGTGCGGTTCATGGGTTCATCTCCCCCGCCCCGCGGGACATGCCAAGGGGCGCCTGCCCTCTCAGGACTTCGCATGAGGCTCCTCACGTGGCCCTGTCTCATGGCGTGCCCGCGCTCCCACGCTCACCCATGAGGGTAGCACACCGGCCCGCACCAGGCAAGGCCGTTGCACACGCGCCCGAGCATCGGCAAACAGGAGCGTGGCGACGTCCTCCTGGCACATCGCGGCAGCACTTTCCCCCTTGCACGAACCGGGCCCTCTTGCCACACTACCCCAGGGCCAGAGACCCGGAGGGCATTTCGTGGCCACGGACCCGGCACAGAACAGCCGCCGGAAGAGGCGCCGGCGCATCGCTGTCCTGCTTGTGGTGGCGGGGGTGGTCGGCCTGGGTCTGCTTGGGCCGCTCATCCCCTGGCGCACGCGATACGGATGGACCTGCTCCACGTGCGGGGCCCGCAAGCGCCTGACCGACCACCTTCTGTGGGGCAAGTCCTACCCGGTCGTGGTCAACGGCACCCGCATGGCCCAAGACGCGCCCTCGCCCGGGGTCGTGACCACGCCCCTCACGACCTGGATGCGCGACCACGACATGGCACACGAGCACACCTGGGTGTACCAGCATGCCACGACCCACGGAGTGTTCGGCTGCGCGCACCTGCACGAATGCGGACGGGCCCCTCCGATCTACAACTTCCTGCCACAGAGCATGGCGTGGTTTGTGCGCACCTCGGACGAAGAGGAGATCCGCCACCTCCTCGACTTGCTCGCGAACGACGACCAGGCCGCCGACCAGGAAATCGACAGAATTCAGACGGAGTGGCTGAAGGTCGTAGGGACGTCGTGCGATTCCGACGAGCGGGAAGCGGATCCGACGCGGCCCCGATGAAGCACAAGCCCCGGCCCAACGAACACACCCGCCGCGGGCGCGACGGGCGCGTGTGCATTCCAGGCGTCTCTGCGTCCGGCCGCCGGTCAGGTCTGCGCTTCGCCCTCTTGCGGCGCCTGGGACGGCGCACCCTGGCCGGCCCGTCCGCGCACCCCGCCCACCTGGATGTCGATCTCGTCGCGGCGGGCCACGCGCTCGATGCGCCCGTCGCGGATCCAGCTCACCCGGTCGGAGACGTCGAACATCTTCATGTCGTGAGTCACGGCCACCACGGTGGTGCCGATCTCCACGGACAGTTCCTTGAGCAGATTGATGATCCGCTCGCCGGTGATGAGGTCCAGGTTGCCGGTGGGCTCGTCGGCCAGCACGATGCCGGGCTGATTGCCCAGGGCCCGGGCGATGGCCACGCGCTGCTGCTGGCCGCCGGAAAGCTCGCTGGGCAGGTGATGCAGGCGCTCACCCAGACCGACGCGCGTGAGCACCTCGGTCGCGCGCGACTCGGCCTCCTCCCCGGACAGGCCCGCGAAGGTCATGGGCAGGGTCACGTTCTCGAGCGCGGTGAGCACGTCGATCAGGTTGAACTGCTGGAAGATGTAGCCCACCTTGTTGCATCGCAACCAGGCCAATTGCGCCTTGCCCAGTCCGGAGAGGTCGTACCCCTCGATCTCCAGCTTGCCCCGAGTGGGCGTGTCCAGCCCGCCGATCATGTTGAAGAGCGTGGACTTGCCCGAGCCCGACGGGCCCATGATGCACAGGTACTCGCCCCGGTACACGTCCAGGGTGACCCCGTCCAGGGCGCGGACCTCCTCCACGCCCATGCGGTACACCTTGTGCACGTCCACGGCCCGGACGATAACTTCCTGCTTCTGTGCGGCCGCCATGGTCGACTTCCTCGCGCTTACTCTTCGACACGCATCGCGTCCACAGGTTGCATGGACGCGGCCACATAGGCCGGATAGATGGCGAACACCGTGCTCAGCCCCACGCCGATGACAAAGGCCAGCCCCGCGGATCCGGCCACGTCCAGCCAGGCCAGCGACTCCACCGCAGGGGCGCCGTAGGTGATCAGGCTCCCGACGAGGCCCACCGCCAGGCCCACGACAATGCCGACGAGCGTCCCGCAGGCGCCCTGGATGCCGGCCTCGACCAGGAACAGGCGCACGATGAACCGGTCCATCGCGCCGAGGCACTTCATGGTCCCGATCTCGCGGAATCGCTCGGTCACGCTCATAAGCATGGCATTGACGATGCCCACCGAGCAAACCACCAGGGACAAGGACACCAGCCACACCATCTTGCTGGACATGCCGGTCTGGGTGAGGTCCACTCCGTTGCGCAGCAACAGAAGGTCGATGTCCGGCCTGTCGAGTTCGCGCAGCCCGTCAATCACGTCATTGCCCAGCCAGATGGACATAAGGAAGGCGATGGCCAGGATCACGCTCACCATGGTGATCGTGGACCGCATCAGTCGCTTCTTCAGGGACTTCACCGCGATCTCGACCGCCTTGCTCCAAGGCAGGTTCACCTGCTGGCTGATGATCGCGGCCTGTTGCTGAGCCACTGCTTGGCCTCCGAGACGCCTTGTGCTTGGCCTGGCCTATCGGTTCAGATCGATCTCCATGTTCTCGCCAGTGGCCAGGGACACGATCAGCGAAATGGCCACGACCACGAGCTCTCCGAACACAAGTCCCAAAAAGAGCCCTCGAACATACTTGTACTGGCTCGGGTTGCAGTACTTCACCGCAGCCCGCTTACACAGCCAGGCGATGAAGATGCTGAACCAGTACGAGCGCATCAGCGGGTTCACGAACATCACCAGTCCGATCGGATGCGGCACCCAGAACATGGACTGGCGCAGATACACGAGCAGGCCGCATACGCCCGCGCCCACGAACGTCCAGCTCACGATCGTCTCGTTGGCCTCCTTCCAGTCCCCGACGTTGTTCTGGATGTTCGTGATCGATTTGTACACGCGCTGGGGCCATCGCTCGAAGAACCAGTTGTTCATGGAACCCACGCCCTGGTCGTAAACGAGGCTGAGCACCACCACGGTGGCCGCGGTAGTCACGATCGCGATCGACAACGCCACCGCGAACACGAACAGCCGTCCCGAGATGCGATTCTTCGCGGCCAGATACTTCGCGTTCATCATCGTAGGTGCGATGTACGCCTTTACGTCCGAGAACATGCCGCTCAGGAACAGGATGACCGTACCGATACCCTTGACCGCGAACAGCGTCTTAAATCGCAGCAAGCCGAACATCTTCATCACGTGCATGGGCGAGAAATGGAGCTGAAAGGCGATGATGCCGCTCTCCGTTACCAGCCGGACCATGGCCACCGTCATGAACAGGATCCCCAGGTACACGACCGCCGCCATGCCCCAGCCCACGTTGCCATGCCGCAGGAAAGCGAACACCAGCACCGTCATCAGGAAGAAGAGGAGCGAAGGCACCGTGAGCCGCTTCACCTCCTCCTCGGGGAATGTCTCCGTGCCCTTGGGACGGGCCAAACGGTACAGCCAGGCCACGAGCTGTCTGCGCACCTTCCACAGGCATACCAGTCCAAAGCACCACATGGCCCCGCCCCCCTGGGCGGTCATGAAGCTGGACTCCTGGAACCAGCCGCTGGGGAAGGACCCCCCGTCCACGCCATATCCCAACCACACCGCCAGAAGCAGCTGCACCTTCAGGATCACGAAAAAGAACCACGCAGAGAAGCTGATCTCCGCAGGAAGGAGAAAGGCAAGCCCGACCACCAGGAAGAAGATCTCGAACTGCAGCCGAGCCGGTCCCCCAAGGGCCGCCTTGAACGGGCTCTCCCGCAGAAGCAGCGCGATCGTCTGGCCCTCAAGATTGATCACGTTCGGCCCCACGATCCATCGGGCCGTGACCATGCCGTTGTAGAACAAGAAACCAAACGCAATCGCAAAGCCCAGCCAGAACACGGGATTGCGGAAGATGTGCGGCGCGGGCCGGCCGCCGCCCTCGTCCTCGGCGCCCAGAAGGATCGCACTCATCTCGGCGATGGGGAACACCAGCTTCTCGTGTTCGTACCACTGCTTGAATAAGAGCTCGTTGAGACAGTAGAGCAGTATCCAGCACACCACCCCGATCGCGGCCCAATACAGTAGCGGCACGGCCCACGCGGACCAGGGAATATCTCCCCACAGGGCAGGCCGATCCGGCCCGCCGCGGACGCAGGCAGCGATGCGGTCGAACCACGAATCGAATTCCTCTCCGTCGCGCTTCACGAACACGGGGAAAGACTGTCCGCCGACCGCACGCATGCCGGAGACATACCGCTCGACCGGCTTGACCTCGTCTTCGTCGCCCTCCGTGTCGGGCTCATCGTGCACGAACAGACGATTGTCCACAATCGGCTTGACCTTCTCGTCCCACTGCGACTGCGGCGTGTTCCATTCCGGATGGTTGAATCCGCCGATCATGGGCACGACTTGGGACACGTATCCGAACAACGGGATGCCGGCAGGCACCGTGGTCATGATGAACACGATGAAAATCTCGCGACGGTCCATGGGATGGAGACGGACCAGACGCAAGAGCGGATTGAGCAGGACAACGAGCGCAAGGGAGAATAGGATAGACAGGCTGGAGATTTGCGTGACGGCGATGTTCAGGCCGATGCGTCCCAGCCGGTTGCTTCCTACTGCTGCAAGGTACGCGAAGACCACGCAGAAAAGCGCCCCGAGGATGATCGCACGCAAGGGAAGGCGGCGCATGCATACCCCTTCTGGCTCGACCCTTCATCGCCCGTGGCCTACACGCCTCGGGTCGGGCCCTTGTCAGTACTCCAATGGCGCGATGCTTTTCGCAATAAGTCGCAGGGCAACGGAAATGAGACCGACCAGTCCGAGCCCACAGGAGAACCCCGCGAAGATGGCGGGGGTATACTTGAGCCACATGGGCCCGAATTTCCGCTGGAAGTAATACCGACCCGCCAGCGCGCCCAGGAACTCGGGGAACAGCCCCGCTGGGTTGGTTTGGTTCAGCCCCCGCACCACCCCGAACACGAGAAGCGTCGGCAGGCCGAAAACGGAGAGGATCGTGTAGGTCACCGCGCCCGTCAAGAACCCGACGCCCAGGTAGTTCCCGTTGAGCGCCTCGAAGAACAGGCTCCTGCGCCCTTCCATGGTCGAGCTGATCATCAGGGCCCGGTTCTTGGCCATGAGGTCCCAGGCCTTCTGCGCATAGGGGTAGTGGTCGCTGTTCAGCGGCGCGCCGTGCCAGATCACGCTACAGAACACGATCAGACAAATCGTGATGATCGGAATGGTCACGGCAATGGTCTTCATGATGCTCATGACGCGCGTACCGGTGAGCTCAATGATGCGGAAGTCCTTGACCGTTTGACCATAGTTGTGCATCGGGACCGGGGCGAACCAGATCCCCACGCCCTTGTATCCGGATAGGATGTAGGTGGCCTCGCGCACCAGCGGGATGACCATCACCTGCCCGACCAGGCCCTCCACCTTGGCCGCCGCGTACGCCACGAGCGGCGTGTACACGAACCCATAGATGAGAAACAGGTACCAGGGGAATCCGTCGATCAAGTAGCTGCTGAGCCCGATGTACCCGATCGTGGAGCAGACGTACAAGCCGACCGCAAGCCAGATCGAGATGTCTCCCCGCGCCGGGTCGCCACGCTTGAGCCGCTCCCAGCCGGACAAGCGCTCCTCGGCGCCTTCCACCGCGGCCCGGTCTTCCCGGCGGCGCTGGATGCTGGCCTTGATCACCCCCCACACGGCCTGGAAAATCCCCAGGAACGCGATGAAGAAGGTGATGCCCAGACCGAAGCTCAAGTAGAAGTCGATGTTGTTGTGGAACAGCGTGTCCACGGTCTGCATGCCCGGCTTCCAGGAGTGGAGCACGCCCCCACCATAGCTCCACCCGGTCAGCTCCGCGAACCAGGATCCCGGTCCGATGATGCCGCCGTTGTACAGGATCGGGTTCAGGATGAACGTCACTACCAGCCCTACGAACCCACCCACCACGGCCCAGAAGGGCAGCACCATGCCCATGAGAACGCGCGCAAGGTTCGGCACGATGTTGACCGCGGTCGCGGGCAGGATGTCCTGCATCGGCGGGGTCAACTCAATCCAGGGAATCGGGATCAGGAACAGCGGTTTTCGGAACAGGATACCCGTGATGGCGGGGATGCCCAGATAGATGACCCCGAATACGAGTCCCAGCACTCCGCCGATGGAGAAGCACGCCGGACGCCACTGCAAGGACTTCTCTTTGGTCTCGACCATGGCCAGCACGCCCGACGCGCCAATCGAGGCCATGGGGAACGGCAGGCGCTCTACGTCCGAGGTCACCCGGTACAAAAAGTAGCCCAGGCCGAACTGGTCGACGCGGGTGATGACCATGGTGGCCGCGAACACGCCCAGCGCAGGCAGCCACTCCCAGGTGAACAGCGTCCGCTCGGCCGCGCCCTGCACCACGCTTTGCGGAACCACCCAGTGCGGCAGATCTTCGGAGATGCCCATGGCCGCGAATGCCTCGCTCTTGGCCATGAAGATATTCCAGAGCAGCCCCTCCTGCCGGAACATGATGAACCCGGCCATGTAGTACAGGACGAACACCTCCTGCTGGCGCAGGTCCTTCAGCGACCGCTTGGCCACCTCCGCGAACAGGAAGATCGTCACCCACCGCGCCGCGGGGCCTACCGCCTCGCCCGCGACCAGCCGGATGTAGATGGACCCGGGTACGATCAGCAGTCCCAGGAACAGGGCGCCGACCACCGTCTTCCAGTCGAACCCGTCTTCGAACTCGGTCGGTTGCTCGACGAGATTGCGATAGGTCTGTAGGTCGCGGTCTTCCGAGTAGGCCATGCCGGTTCCGATTCTCCGCGGGCGGTCAGCCCTTCAGGCCGAGCATCTGCAGCCCGTTTTGACGGTGTGCCTCCTGTCCCTCCGGCGTGAGCAGCCGCCAGCGGAGCAGGTACTTGCGGATTCCGTCCAGGAAGGGCTGGTTCGTGGCCAGCCAGTTCTTGTCCATCCCCGAGATGCGGTCGGCCTCCCCGCGGACCATGAAGGCGCCCACCGCCTTGTGGAACTCCGTCACCAATGTCAATCTCTGGGTGACCCCCAGATCATATGGGGCAAGGGCGACCTGGCTACGCAGCTCGACGCGCAGGTCCTCGCCGTCCTTCTGGTTGCACTGGATGTCCACGGGCTCGCTCACGAAGCTGCCCACCGACACGTCCTGATGCTTGTCCAGGTACTCCACGAGATAGGAGCTGACGGCAATGGCCATTTCGCGCGTGAACGAATAGGGGAACAGAACCGAGATGCGGTTCTCGCTGACTCGCTCGGGCTTTCTTCGCCCGCTGGAAGCGCTTGCCGTGCGCATCGCCATAAGCGCCGGATAGAGCGTGGAGATGATCACGATCAGCATGGTGAACAGGATTACGTAGACAACGGAAAGCGACGAGTAGTTCAGGTTGATGTCCGGCAGCCATCCGAAGTGCACGATGATCTTCGCCAGCACCTGGCCGATCAGGTACCCTCCCACTGCGCCGAGGATCCCGTAGACCACCGCCTCGGCCACGAAGAAGAGCGCCACATGAATCGGATTGAGGCCGATGGCATTGTAGATGCCGATCTCTCGCCTGCGCTCGTATACGGCGCCCAGCATCGTGTTGAAAATGATGCTCGCACTGATCAGCAGCGGAATGATCAGCGAGCTCAAGCCCCCGATCGTCGTCTCGAAGCCGCTGCCCAGATAGTAGCGCCCGGGCCGCTCGTAAATCGGTTCTTCGCCGGGTCCCTCCGCCGGAATGACTACGAACCGCTCATCCGCGCCGAAGTGAATCTTATCCGTACTGTAGTACACGTACTCCATGACGCGATCCCACACGGACTGCGCGTCGGGAAGCTTGATCGACACACTCACCACCGGAATCTGGAAGGTTCGCCTCAACCCAAACGGCACCACCACGTAGTATTGAGGCTCCACGTTCTTGAAGGTGTTCTCCGGGACTTCCCCTTCCTTCTCAAAGGTATCCACCGTCTTTCCGCCGCCCATCTTGTCTCGCAGCTCTTGAGGAACGATGGACTTGCCTCGCAGGTCGTTTAGGTCGCGCATCTGCTTCCCGTCCAGGATGCCGACCACCTTCAGTCGAACGCTGTCCAGATACACGTACCTGTCTTCGGGCAAAGTCGCCGAGCCGCGCTCAAAGGACATCCGAAGCGTGTCCTCGGCAAACACGTCGGTGAGCAGCACCTCGCGGGCGTTCTTGTCGCTGAAGAACCTCCCGGCCACCAGGGGCGAGCCCGGCGCGCCCGCGCGCATCGGCGCCAGCCATCCGTCTTCCTTCTGCTGTAGCGCCAACAAACCCATCAAAGGAATCTGCCGGTCCTGCTCCTCGGTCATCAAGATGAGTTCCGCGCTCACCCCGTAGCGGTTGAATCCACGCAGCAGGTAGTCGCCTCCCTCCGCCACCACGCCGGTCAGCATCTCGCGCTTGGGCTTCGGCAGGCGCAGCCATGCGTCGTGCGCGTAGAAGAGCCCATTGTACGGGACGTCGTCTCCTTCGCGCACTCGCGTCGGAGACACGCTCTGCGAGACGCTGGTAAACGAGAGCATGGTGAACGTGATCAATACGATCGTCGCGCAGGTGAGCGTGGTGCGCAGTCGCCGGCGCTTCATGTTGGACACGCCGATCAGCATGGCCGTGCCGGCAAGCTTCAGGGCTCGGGCGTCCTCGCCCACGCCGAAGCGCTCCTTGAATCCCGCCATGTGGTAGTCGAACTTGTTGCGCAACGCGACGCTCACGAACCCGCCCAGCACGATCATGGTAAAAGCGATGAGCACCACCTGTGGATTCTTGGCGATCTCGAACGCCGGATGCACGTAGTTGAACACCGCGTAGGTGACAAGGAACAGCAGGACGAAGCTGGCAATCTGCGCCTCGATACGCGTAAAGCTGAACAGCAGCCGCTGCATGAAGAAGCAGAAGGGAATCAAGACCGCCAGGTAGAAGACCACCGCCTTCATCATGTCCGAGAAGGTTGCCTTCACCACCGGATAGGCGCCAAAGGCAGCGCCGTAGGCCTGCACCGCGCGGCGGTGGCCCTCCAGATAGCGCTGTTGCTGCTGCAATGCGGAGATGCCGGCCGTGCCTTCGTCCTCATCGCCTTTGAGATAATACACGCTGCGTTGGTGGAGACGTTCGACCAGGTCGTTTGTCACGGCGTTGCGCTTCAGCTTGGCGATGCGATCCGTATTCAGGTCTACCACGTCCTTTGTGGACAGAAGGGCTACGCTGGCGCGATCCAGATCCGGAGCCGTGTAGCCCAGATGCTGCAACTCTTCGCGATTTTCTGTCCATTGCGTGTTCACCAGCGCAACGTCGTCGGAGAGCAAAACCTTGGCTGGCACCTCCGGCTGGATGAACAGGCACCCTGTGCCGTCCCCCATGACCTGCCCGGCATCGTAGACCTTTTCCGGATTGAACCCGGCTCGCGAATACCACTTGTAGACGCCCCCGCCTTCCGTCTCCAGGATTGGGTTCTTCAACGGCAGACAAGAATGCGGGGCATGCAGGTCATACAGATCGGCCTTGTCGCCTCGTATGGCAGCGAAAAGGAAGTATTCGCGGAACCCGCTCTTGAATAGGAGCAGGGTCTCGTGCTTCTGGGCGGTCTGTCCATAATCCGACGCATAGATGATCCGGCCTTCGTCGTCAAACCCATACACCTCGCTCTTTTCGCCGGATCCGTACGGCATGTTGTAGTAGGTGGCGCGCCCGCTCACGTCGGCAGGCAACAGTTGGTAGCCCAGCACGCCGCCTTGCACGCCCGAAATGCGATCCGCTCTCGTAAACCAACGGAACACCGCTAGGCCATCCTCGAGCGGCCAGGTCGGGTCGCCCAGCGAGGACCCGTCTTCGATTCGCGCGGCGAGGTGACCGCTTTCCGCGGAGTTCTTGCCGAGCTTGGGGACCCACTCGCCCTCCCCGGTCTGGTTGGTCAGGTTCCCTTTGGTCTTCTCATCTTCGAGAATCAAGCGTATCGCGGACCGCAGAAAAGCGGCCTTGCGGCTGACCATCGCGGGATTCAGATTCTCCAGGCGATCTTCGCTGCTCAATACCCGCTTGCGCAGGTCGTACGGCGTCACGAAGTCGTACCCGGGGACCGACTGCAGCGTGTAATTGACCACCCCGCTCGTGCGGAAGTCCTTGAACATCTGGGCATCCGACTTGTTCGCCGCCCAGTAGATGCCCGTCTGCTCGGGCGGCAGGTGGCTGTCGATCTGGGCCGCGACCCGGTTCTCGAACGCGGTGCCCAATTGGTTCGCGAGTCGGGTGAGGCGCCCGCTGCCTCCGGCGTTCGTGAAGCGGGCGTACTCGCGGCTGACCACCGAGGTGCCTGGCTGCACGTCCGTCCCACGGGCCATCGTAATAGTCATCCAGGGATTGCTGTAGGTGAGATCCATTCCCAAAGCCAACATGGGCTGAAGATTGTTCTCTTCCCACAGGACCTGGCGAGCCCTCTCCACCTCCTCGAGCCTGTCCAACAGGAACAACACCCGGTCTCGCTCCTCGCGCGCCTGGCGCATCACCTCTTTCCGATAGTATTCGAAGAGCTCCCGCTGCTCGTCGTTGAGTACGACGAGCTGTCCCTCCCGCTGGGCTTCCTCTCGCTCCTGGGCGACTGCGGCCCGTTCTTCCTCCGTATAATCGCCTCTGCCATCAAGGGCGGGCAACTCGTACTTGACCTGCTCGCCCCACTGGACCTGGTTGAACATGCTGACGATGTACCCGATCCGCTTGCGTTGTTCGTCGAGCTCCTTGATGCGGGGAGGCAATTCCCCGCCGCCGGCCTTGCGATGCCGCACAAGCAGACGCCCGCGGTCCTGCTGGATCTGGAAGATATCGCGTTCGATTCGCTTCAGGAGCGGCTCGATGACGAGAAAATTGGCTCCGCCAACGCGCAACTCAAGCTCCCGGAACTCATCGACGACTTCCTGGCTGATCTTGTCCGGCGCCATCCGAGGGTAGTGCTCCAAGATCGTATTGGCCTCTTCGAGGTCCTTCTGCAGCGAACGCTGCTCGTTCGAGTCGTAGTTGCCCTCGAACTGGAAGATGTCCTTGCGCTCGGCGAACAGATGGAATACCGCCTCCGCGGCGCCCATGTGCTGCTGGTGGCTGGAGTTGAACACCTGGAACAGGATGGATTGCTTGGACGGACTCTCGCGGAATTCATCGAACAGGTCCAGGAAGAGCTTCAGGTTCATCGCCTCCCGCCCCCCGGAGGCCAGTTCCGGGCAATAGTGCATGCTGTCCAGGTGGGAGAAGAGCACGACCAATTCGTCGCGCCGCTCCGGGTCCGACCCCTTCACCAGGGCCCAGTGATTCGCCAGCTCCTTGCGCTCCCAGCGGTTCGGCTCCACGTCCGCCTCGTACGGCACCCCCTCCGGGCCGGCGGCGCGCTCCTTGAGCCACAGGCCGTCCTCTCGGGGAACCTGGTAGCGCGGCACGGTAAGCGGGGCCCACAGGATCTTGTCGTAGGCGTGCGACGGGCTGTAGTCGTCCGGTTCGATGAACAAGCACCCGCGGGCCCCAAGCTGCATGGCCTTGAAGTAGTTTTTGCCGCTGCGGAAATCGAACAGGCACAGGCTACCCTCGATCTGGCGCTGATCGAAGTCGGCCCACTCGCCATCGCCCACGTAGTACACGCGCCCGCTGAAGCGCCGTTCCGGGATGTTGCTCAGCTCCGCAAGGTTCGGATGCATGACGTGCACCCGAATCCTGCGCCCGTCCACCGTGATCTCGGCGCGGCCCGGCACGAACACCGGCGCATCGTACCGGGTCATCCCCCAGGGAACCCCGGATTCGCGGAACCGCTGTGCGATCCGGCGGCTCATCTCCAGGTTGCCTTCCGAGCCCTGGTAGCGATTCTCGCAGCCCTCGACCAGGGCCTGGGCCTCCTGGATGAGGCGCCGGCCGTTCTTGGCGTGGTCGACCGCCATCGCCTCTGCGGCGAGTAGCGCCATTGCCAAAGCCAGAGCCCACAAGCGTTTCATGGGAGGATGACCCCTCACACTCCCCGCGGCAGCTCGACGAACGTCACGCCTGACCGTCGATCGTGCCGATCTCCACGTCCACGTCTTCGCGGTCCTCAATGCGCTCGACCGCGCCGTCGGTAATCCACATGATCCGGTTGGAGATATCGAGCATCTTCATGTCGTGCGTGGCGCAGATGACCGTTACGCCTTTCTCTTCCTTGAGGCGAAACAGGATCTCGTTGATCTCCTGGCCGGTCTTGGTATCCAGGTTCGCGGTCGGCTCGTCCGCGAGGATGATGGAGGGGTTGTTCGCAAGGCTGCGCGCAACGGCCACGCGCTGCTGCTGGCCCCCGGAGAGCTCGTACGGGCGGTGGAACACGCGGTCGCCGAGTCCCACGAGCGTAAGGAGTTCCACGGCGCGCTCACGCGCCTCGTCGTCGCTGACTCCCGCGAACACCATGGGGGTGGTCACGTTCTCCAGCGCGGTCAGGATGGGCATGATGTTGTAGGTCTGGAAGATATAGCCGATCTTCCGGCAGCGCAGCCAAGCCATCTCAAAGGGATCGAGCTGCGCGACATCCACTTCGTCGATGAACACCATGCCGTCCGAGGGCGCAT
>Ga0180432_10003116_pt1 | contig 23993 bp, 18 predicted proteins | sample SS_ome_10_FD_132414 | JGI IMG/M metagenome (GOLD analysis project Ga0180432, IMG submission 132414) | Hypersaline lake sediment archaeal communities from the Salton Sea, California, USA - SS_1_MS_2 metaG | ecosystem: Environmental > Aquatic > Non-marine Saline and Alkaline > Hypersaline >... | reverse complement strand
CTCTCCCCGCGCCGCTCCGACACCTCTGTTCTTCGCGCACGCCGCACCTTCGTTGATCGGCAGGCTCACCAGCGTGCACTCGTGTCGGCCCACCACCTCAGGACTCCCATCGGTGGAGGCATCATCAACGACGATGATCTCGAAATCGTCGTAGTGGGATGCACGTACGGCCGTCAGACACTCATCCAGCGTCTTGGCCCCGTTATGAACCGGGACCACGACGGAGATCTGCATAGTCATTCCCTTGGCGATCAGAAACAGCGGAGGGCGCACATGCCCTCCTTCAAGATTATACTACACTAGTCTGAACGCGACGTGAACACGACCATCACGGGCATTACAGAATCTTCATGCCCCCCTCGACCCTGCACGTCGCGCTGCTGCGTTGATCCCGAGATGATTCGCTGCCGGCGTGGCAGCCTCGGACCAGATTTGCTCTGCCGCCCCCTCGCGGGCTTCCCCATGGTCGAGGGCGTGCAGATCGGGCAGCCCCCTAGCGCTCTCCCCTCTGGCGCACGACGCACGCGGGCACACCAATGGCCACGCTGTAAGGCGGGATGTCCTTGGTCACCACGGATCCGGCCCCTATCACGGCCCCACGCCCGATGGTGACCCCGTTCAACACTATGACTCCGGCTCCCAACCACGCATCATCCTCGACGACGATGTCTCCCTTGGTGGTGATGGGCTGCGCTCGAATCGGCACGCTCAAATCGTCGATCCCATGCTCGTAGGGGCTGAAGACACACTGGGGCGCGATTTGCACGTCCTTGCCAATGCGCAGACTGCCCAGGAACCCCTTGAGATTGCAGGACCCCTGCACGTGAGTATCGTCACCGATGCTCACGCTCCCCCCGTGGCCGGTCTCCACGTTGGTCCCTCGGTAGAGATGCACCCCCTGGCCCAGCGAGATGGATCCTCCATCATTGTGCGCGAAGATCGTAACGTAGTCGTCAATGAAACAGTGCCTGCCGATCGTCAGGTCCGCCGCCATTATCTGCGCCCTGCGTGAGATGTAGGGCTTATCCGTCAGGTGAGCCAGGATTCGCTTGTCCTTGTACGGTCCCCTTAGGCCTGCAGCGATCCGCGTGCATAGTGGACCGATGATGCGCCGGTCCGACAACTGCATGCTGAACACCATGATCGCACGCTTCACTTTCCATTTCATCTTCATTGAACTACCCTCGACAGCATTATGGGACCCGACCGGCCACCGATCTTGCCTAGACGTAGCCGTTCTCGCAGAACCAGTCAACAGCTCGCGCGAAGGCGTCCTCCAGTGGCGTCTGCGGCAGTCCTAGCTCGCGGATGGCGCGAGATGGATCGCACGTCAACGCGGCGGGGAGATGCCCGGAGCCAGACGGTGTGCGTCTTCGAGATGGCAGCAAGCGCCGAATCAGTCGCCGCGCTCTGGCGGCATTCCCTCCCCGGCCGGTGCCCGGCGCTGCGACACCGGACACACTCTGCATCAGACTCACGAAATCGGATAGTTGGAGATTCCCCTTCGAGTTCCCCAGGATGTAGCGCCGTCCGATGGCTCCCCCTTCGGCGGCCAGAATGTGCCCTCGGGCCACGTCCTCCACCGCCACGAAGTTGATTCCTCCGGGCACGAAGGAGGCCGTCTTTCCTCCCAGGTAGGTCACGATCCGCTGGCCCGTACTGCTGGGCTTGATGTCGCGCGCCCCCACCGGAGCGCACGGGTTGACAACCACTATCGGCAATCCGCTCTGGCCAAGTGTCAGTGCCTCCCTCTCAGCCAGGAACTTGGATCTGGCATAGTGACTCGCGCTCTCCCACAGGTTGAACTCGGTATCCTCGGTGGGCAGACTACCGTCATCGGGGCGTCCGATGGTCCCGATGGTGCTGGTGTGCACAATTCGACCAACACCGGCCTCCAGTGCCAGCCTCAGCACCCGCTTGGTGCCTCCCACGTTGACATCATACATGGATTGCGCGTCCGCCTCGCGAGGGCTATAGAACGCGGCGACGTGATACACCACGTCGCACCCGCGCACGCCCTGGGCCAGCCCAGTATCCTGCAGCACGTCCCCCTGCACCAGCTCGACGTCCAGACCGGCCAGATTCCTGAGGTCGCCGGTGGCACGAACCAAGGCCCTGACCTGCACGCCATCGCTCAGCAGCTCGCGCACCAACGCAGAGCCAACGAACCCATTGGCCCCGGTCACCAATGCCCTAGCCATCTCTCACTTCCACCGTTCTCGCAGACGGTTGCGCAAGGACCTGAGCCAGCTCCGCCGACCCCCGGCGGCGCTCCGCTCCAGCTCGTTCTTGAGTTCCAACAAGGGTTGCGCCTGTGCGCTCACGGTATTATCCTCCCCAAGCACCGCTTCCGCCCCCCACCGCGATCCGGGATAGGAGTGCAGAGCTTTCACCCCCAGCGCAGTGGGCCTCATGCGCCTCAGAAGCGTCGCCGTCTGCGCTGCGGACGCTTCGGTTTGTCCCGGCAGGCCGACCATGACGAACACACGACAACGTATGCCCACCTCGCCGCAGGCCCGCACGACCTCGGCTGCACGGGCCACGTACGCGTCGCGGCTCTCACCCGGGCCGAGACGCATCGAGCTTCCTAACACTCGCTCGTCCGTCGACTCCAGCCCGATCTTGATCCACCCACAACCGGCCCTCCGCATGGATTCGAGCAACTCGGCGTCGAAGTGCTCCGGACGGGACTCGCACTCCCACGTGAACCGGGAGCCCGCCCCCAGCTCCGGACGCGTCATGATCTCGGCACACATGTCCGCCACTCGCTGCCGATCACGGGCAAAGACCGGATCCCGGAACACGATCCTGCTGGGCTCGAAGTGCTCCACCAGCCAGCCCAACTCGGCGACTACCCCGGAAGCTGCGCGAGGCCGGTACCGCTGGCCCTGCGCCGCCACGTACGGACAATAGGCGCACCGATCATCACACCCCCGGCTGCTCAAAACGCTCAGGAACCGGTACTTCCTCCACGGAAGCAGGTCCCAGGCCGGATGGGGCAGAGCCTCCAAATCGAGGAGCCAACCGTCACCGTCGTAACCCGCAACATCCAGTTCTTGCGCACCGGCCAGCAAAGGAAGCTCCTCGCCCGCGGCCAGGCGTTCACACGCGGCAAGGAATAGCCGCTCCGGCTCGCCTCGGAGTGCCGCCGTGGCCCCGCTCCGCTCCCACACTTCTGAGTCGACGAACCGCACCGCGGGCCCGAACACCAGTATCGGCGTCTCCGGGCACGCCCTTCTCAGTTGCTGCAGCGTGGCCACATCCTGCTCGAGCGTGGCGAACGAGACGAACACGCCGATCACAGTACACGCCGAATCCGCCGCCCTGCTGGCGAGCGCTTCCATTCCCAGCCCATCCACCACTGCGTCGACAAGCTCGGGTACCCAGCCTGCTCTCCTCAGAACCGCCGCCACAACGGCGAGAGTGTGAGGCGGGTACAGAAAGGCCCCCTCAGACGAATACACATTGCCCAGGCCCGCTGCCCCCTCGCGGTTCGCAGTAGTACCCGGTTCACTGGGAGGATTCACAAGCAGAACCCGTCTGGACCTCACGGCGATCCCGCCCGACAGTGCTTCGCGCTCCCCCCTCGTCCGGTCCTCCATGATCCCTAGTCCCTGATCCGATAGACGATGGTCAGCCCCTTCTCATCCCGATACGTATGAGCCAGCTCCAGCTCATCGGGTGGGCTCTCGGTATCCAGCATTGCCGCAAGTTGCGGGCGCAGCACCGTCAACTCCCATTCGTCCGCGACCAGGTAATCCGCCCCGTGCGCGCGGGCATAGCCGATGTAGCGATCGTACTCCGCGTGCGGCGATGGCACCAATTCGCGATCGGCGTACACGGCGATCGACAGATCGCGCGCCATTATCCTGGCGTCCTGCGGAGTGTTCTCCTTGAGCCACAGCCCCACACTCCTTCGAGCGAAGTTGGTGGCCTCCAAGCCATCACGAACCGCCAGGGGCTGCATCAGGAGCAGAAAAAGCAGCGCCAGTACAGCAGGAATCAGGCCCAGGACCGGTTCCCAGCGGCTCCATCGCCCGCCGGACAGGTTCCTGAATGTCTCGACCAGCCACCGCCCGAGACGAACCAGACCGTGCGCCGTCCATATGAGCAGCGCAGGAAACGCCGGTGAGAAGAAGCGCAGCTCGACGTGAAACGGAAGAAACGAAAGCACCGGCGCCATAGCACAAAGCATGAACACTTCCTGCTTCAGCCGCTTCCGGTCCCACGCGCTCAAGAACAGCCCCAGGAACACCGGGACGAGGAACCAGCTCGGGAAAGATGTTCGGCTAAGGAAGCGACCCTTCAGAGTGCGCGCGTTGGCCACCATACGGTCAACGACTGCCCCGGGGTCACTCAGCACGATGTCGAGCAGACTCCGCTCGAATCTCTGTTCGGAGAACCAGATTATCTCTTTGCCCTCCCGGTCCAGGCTGGCCGTCACGCGATCGTACTCCGCCGCGTCCCCGGCGATGACGGCAGCTCCGATGTCGTACGTCACACCCAGCTTCCCGGTAACTGTCCACTGGCCGGTGTGTCGGTACAGGTACAGCATATACGGGAAGGTCACAAGGACGAACACCACGGCGAACGCGGACAGACCCATCAGCGTCTGTCGATCAAACAGCCGGCGCTCGATCCCCTTCAACACCACTATCAGGACCAGCATCACCACCAAATAGGTGATCCCTTCAGGTCGAGCCAGGTAGGCAAGCGCGAAGAGCGCACCTGAGGCAGCGTAGTATCGGAGTCCCCCACCCATCATCACCCGCAACACGGCCAGCAGCGCACTGTAGACCAGAAGGATGTACAGGGGCTCGGACATGGTACCCCAGTACTGAACGCTGGTGGTCAGCGCCGGCAGCACCGCCAGCAGTGCCACGGCCACCAATGCCACGCGCCGGCCATAGATGCGCCGCGCGATGCCGTGGACGGGGATGAGGAGCAGCGTGCCGCAGATCACATTGACTATCTCGCTACCGGCCTCCAGATTCCTGACCAGAAGACCCATCGCCGCCGTCACGATGGGAAACAACGGCGTGTAGTGCAGCTCAGGATAGCCCACGGTGGTGAAGCCACGTCCTGTGAGTAGATTCACGCCCAATCGGATGTAATCCGGTTCGTCCCACTTGATCACTCTATCAGCCAATACCGAGATCAGCGCACGAACCACCAGAGCGGCCAACATGATGGCCGCCAGAGTCCAAACCTCTCGCCGTCTCCCCGCCTCGTGTTCCTCGCGGGCACCTTCACACACCATTCCGATAGCTTCCTCCTAGATCCATCGCCAGACCTGATGGCAAGCACGTCCCCACGGCACTTCTGGGCGCATAGCACACACTGCCGCCGGCCCGTCCACCCGCGAAGTACGCAGGAATCTCCGTGGGGTGGCGCAGGTCGATGGGCGAAGCGAGCAGTACGTGGACCACCAGCATCACGATCACCAGCGCCGTTAGCGCCAACGCGCGGTCTTCCGTTGGCCGCTTGCTCATCAGGCGCAGGATCAGCCCCGTCGAACCTCCCAGGGCCAGCACCCCCGCCAGAGCCAGCAAGCTCTCCCTGGGACCCCAGCCCCAGCGAATGCTTCCCACAGTCGGCACGTAGCATTGCAGGCAGGCCTTGGCCGAGGGCCACCATTCTTGCAGCAGTGGGTTGCCGACCTCCGCCGATGTTTGGGGCCCCAGGGCCGTCGCCAGGATCATAACGCCGAAGCTATAGGCGGCCAGCGGAACCAGCAGCCACCTGGCGCCCTTGGGTAAGAACATCAGGGGTACGACCATGAAGGGAAGGATCGGCGTCAGCCGCGCAGGCCCCGGATACGCCCCGCCGTTCGGATCGGGAACCGCGCAGCCCGCATTCCACACCAAATAGGTGATGATCAGTACGATGGTGAAGATGGCTTCAGCCCGATGGCGCCTGTCCCGAATCATGGCCCACAACCCCAAAGGAATCAATAGTAGGACCGGCGAGTACGTGAAGAGTCCTCTAGGCCCGATGGTGATCGCGCGCAAAGTCGACAGTGCGGGCGCGACGAATCCCATCACCCCCCGCTCATAGAGTTGGCCCCAGGTCACGTGATACGCGTATCCGAAATCCAGAGGATTCCCGAAGCGCACGTGATTGTAGTAGGCCAGGCCGGCCACCAGGGGCAGACCGCCGATAGCGTAGCGCGCCACCCCGCGGCGCGTCTCCCGAGAAGCGAGAATGTAGAAGAACAGGACGACGCCCACGAGCACCATCTGATAGTCCATCGCCATGGCCAGACCCATCAGGAACCCGGCCGCCGAGAGATTGACGCGTTCCAGTCTGTTGCTGCGAACCATGAAGGCCGTGGAGAAGGCCGCGAAGGCAAAGAGGGTCGCCATTTGATGCGCCGTGTACAGAGTCGAGAAGGGCAGCGCCAGAGTCCCGAGCCCGTACACCAGCACCCCAAGCGCCGGCGGCAGCGAACCTCCCTCCAATCGCCCCAGGAAGCGATACAGGACGACGCCCAGGAAGGCCGAGGGGATCGCCACGCAGATCACGGTCAACAGGTGAAGCCAGTAGCGCGCGACGTCCCGCGCGCCCGTCCCGGTCTTGCTCAGATCATGGCGCCCCAGTCCCTGCAGGCCATCCATGGCATAGTACACGCCGACGCCCAGCGCCGACAGACCCGGAGCATACGGAGAGTAGTAGTGACCCTCATACTGAAGCTTGTCGCCGGTGTTGCCGTGATACCCATCGATGCGCACCGAACGATCGCGAGCCAGAGAGAGGGTCAAATCCAGGCGGGCGTTCTGGCTCCACCCCGCGTCCTGAACGAAGTAAGCGTAGACGGTGAGCAGAACGAGGAACAGGATGAACTCTTTCCTACTCGTCAGGCGGCCTTCATACATAACTGTGCCCTCCCTGATCGTCAGATAGGAGCGTAGTTCTACTTCCTTTCGTACGCATAGATATCCACGTTCTCCACCGCATACCGATAGGACACGTCGGAATACAGCAGAGTGTAGCGGGAGTCCAATTGCTCCTTCAGCACTCGGATCTGGTCGAATTCGTAGCGTCCCGGGTAGGCCTCCAATGGTGCCAGCAGCCACACCCGCCCCCGCGCACCGAGTTGCTCCTCCACGAAAGCCAGAGTGGGCTCAACTGCCTCCGCTGCATCCTCCCAGCGTCTCGAGTAGTGTGCCCAGACTATCTCCTCGGTGCGGTCCAGGGAAGCCGGAAACGCTGCCTGAGGCTGCGTCCCACGATAGTAGTAGTTGAAGGTCGTTGCCATGTAGTCAGGAGCGATCACGATGACATCTTCCTCGCCCGCCTCAGCCTCCACGCGAGCGGCGACCTCGCGCACGCTCGACACCGGGCCGCCGAACACGCCCACAAGCGGCTCGCGCCAGAGCGCCAATACCGCCAGAATCCCCAGCATCGTGCCCGCTCGCGCTGGAATCGCTCTCAGGCCCCTCGCCAGAAGCAGGCAGACCGCCGGGTACATGATCAAAGTGACGTAACTGGGGATGACGCCTATGGCGCGAGGCGTCAGAAGTACGCCCAGCAGTACCGGCGCAAAGCTGCAAGCGACCGCCATCTCCAGAGCAGGCCGGAACCGGTACTTAGCACCGAACCCCTCCCTACGGCAGGTGAAGGTGAGCGTGCCCAGGGCAAAGAGCAGCACCCAGGGATAGACCCTGTCTCGCGGCCAGTACATTGTGGTCAGCTCGTTGAACAATCGCAAGACGTTGTCGAACCTCGATATGTGCTGCAACCACTCTCCCATAATGACCAATTGCCGCGACTGCTGCAGGAAGATCGGCACCCAGGGAAGGTACAGGGCCACGACGACCACCTGCGCCAGCAGCCAGCGCCACCACAGCTCACGGAATCGGCCCTCACGCAGCATCTCGAATCCCATCCATAGATTCTCGGCCACGATGAAGAGCACGCCCCAATTGTGGGTGTACACCAGCAGCACAGACGCGGCGGTCCAACCGAACCACGCCAGACGATCGCCCCTCGTCCAGATGCGCCAGAGCAGCAACATGGACAGAGTGCTCAGCAAAGGCACCAGCGAGTACATCCTGCCGGTCCGGGAGTAGAGCACGTGCAGGGGCAACAGGGCAGCCAAGAGCGTCGCCACCAGCGCCGTCTTCCCATCAAAAAGCTTGCGGCCCAGACGATATACCAGCGGCACCGTCAAAGCGCCGCAGAGGGCCGGAAGAAGTCGTACCGACCACTCTCCCCGCCCGAAGAGCAGCACCCAGAAGTGCATGATGAAGTAGTAGAGACACGGGTGCCCGTCGAGCCGCAGGGCGTCGACGATGCCGGTCGGGAAGGACTTGTCAGAGATGAAGACGCCCTGAGCCTCGTCTCTCCACAGCCCGCTGTCGCCCACCCCGTAGATGCGCAGCACCAGGGCGATCAGCGTCAGGCCCAGCACAAGTATCGCTGCACGCTTCTCCGTCGTCAATCGCGCACTCCTCTCATCTGCCGGTGCGCCGTCACCTTCTGGCCGAATCATCGACACTCTACTCGTCTCCGTACCAAGTCGACCACGTCGCGCAAACACAACGGCACGCCTTGACGTGGAGGCCTCTCTCAGTCTACGCCTGTCCCTGCGATTCTCAGAATCGCCAATCGCTCGCCTTCACTGTCGTAGCCAGAAACCCACTCCAGGCCTGATGGCAGCGTTTCCTCCTCAAGGAGCACTCCAAACTGTGGGCGCAGGTGCACCACCTCCCGTTCGTCCACGACGAAGTATTCCACTCCCTTGTGCTGGGCGTACTTCAGAGTCTCCGGTATCTCTGCATTGGGGGTGGGTACCCACCGGGCGTCGGCGTGGAACGCGATGGCCGGGTAGCGAGACATGATCACAGTATCCGAGTCCACTCGGTCTTCCAGCCAGACCCCTACCTCTTTGTGCGCCATTCGGTAGGAGCCGCTACTGGTAGTCAACAGAGTTGCCGGCAAGCGGTAGACGCAGAAGGCCACCAACAGTGCCACCGGCAAGCCCACACATACGCCGCGCCAGACCGGAGCCAGCCGACTCTCCGATCGACACTCCGGGTCCTTCCCCTCCGAGAGCAAGCCCGAAAGCGTGTCTGCCAGCCAGCCACCCCAGCGCCGGAATCCGTCTGCAACCCAGATCAGCAGAGTGGGCAGCAAGACGGCTATGTACCGGTCCTGGATGAAGAACGCGATGAAGGCCAGCACCGGCGCGGCCGAGGCCATCCACATCAGCTCTCGCTTGGCCCTCAGCTTGTTCCAGGGAACCGCAAACAGCGATAGCGCCACAAGAGGGACCAGGAAGGATGGGAACAGACGAGACGAAGTCAGATACGTGAGGAAGCGCCAGGCATTCCGATAGAGCAGCCGAGCGAACTCCATCGGGTACTGCCGAACGTAGTCCATGATGCTGACATCGTAGCTCTCGCGCGAGAAGAAGAAGACTTCGAGGCCGGTGTTGTCCAGCCCCCAGGTAGTCCTGTCGAACGCCGCCGTGTCACCCTCGCTCAGGCCGATACCGGTGACGAATGTGACCCCGGCCTTCTCCGTCACCATCCATGATCCGGTGTGCTGTCTCACGTACCACGCGTATGGCCCAAAGAAGACCAAGAAGCCCACCAGGTACAGCGCCAATCCGATCAACACCTGCCTGGAGAGCAGTCGCCTCTCGAAGAGCTTGATCACCGCCAGCGCGGCGCCGACGACCACCAGATACCCGATGGCCTCGGGCCTCGTCAGGTATGCCATCGCGAACAAGGCCCCTGCTCCCCCGTAGTACTGCCATCTGTCGCCCTCCATCGCTCGGATGGCACAATAGACGCCCGCGTAGATGAAGAAGTAGTACGGAGGCTCGGTGAGAGTGCCCCAGCGCATGACCGCGGCCGTGAGGGCTGGCCAAACCGCCAGAAGAAGCACGCTGATGTACCCGCTGGTCTTGCCGTAGAAGCGCCGGACCGTCAGGTAGATGGGTACCGCCAGGAGGGTCCCGAAGACCACATAGCACACCTCGCTGGCCAGCTCCATATCGTGCGTGATGAGATACACCAACCCGGTCAACAGTGGATACATTGGGGTGTGGTGAACGTCAGAGTAGCCGGTGAATGTGTAGCCTTGCCCGGTCAGCCAGTTGCGACCCAGCCAAAGGTAGAAGGGTTCATCCCCCCACACAACCCGGTCGATTCCGGCAAGATACACGCGAAGACCCAGCGTCAACATCAGGAGACCTACGACGATCCATTTCTCCTGAGTCAGGTCAGTCAGTCGAATCGTTCGCTTCGCTTTGCTCTGCATTCCCTTCGTCCTTGTCCGATCGAGCGCGCTCCAGCTCCTCCACCCGCCTGGTGAGCAGAGCGATATCCTGGATCAGCACCTTCAACTGCTCGCTGAACTTCGAGATGCTCATCGAGAACTGGAACAGCATCAGGATAATGCAGATCAGGGCGATCAGGTAGATGAACGCCGGTGGATAGAGTATGCCCAGCGCGTAGGACACTGCGTTTACCACATCGATGAGAAGTGGGATCAACACGAACAGAACTGCCGTCAGGATCCACAACAGGGCGTACTGCTCCTTGATCTTGCGCCTGCGAACCTGATTGATGACGAATAGCGCCACGGCCACGCCCAGCAGGATGACGAACACACGCGTCCTGAACGCCAATGGTTCATCGATCATCTGCGCCTCCCGCTTCCACCGGTCCTCGATGGAGCGTGACACGGTCGCTCCCAGTTGCGGTCACGCCGCACTTCACCGTCCCAGTCGAGGCCCGACGCAGCCACGCCACCAACGTGGCCCAAAGAACTACGCCACCCCAGAGATAGTGCGACTGCAGGAATCTAATGACGAACCGTATGTTGTAGCGATAGTCGCGCGCCACCATCAAGTAGGCGATTGCCAGCAGAATCGGCCAGCGCAGCGACAGACGTTTCTCCTGCCCCATTCTCACGCCCAAGACGATGAAGGGCAGAAGCAGCCAGGTGTACGAATACAACGGAGATGGCGGAACGACCAGCAACAGTGCCGTGAGCACCAACCCAAACTCGAGATCGAACCGATCGCCGTCACGGTCTGCCCTTCCCCACGTGACCCAGGCCGAGACGACAACCACCACCGCCGAGCACACCAGGGTCAATCCATTGGCCAGCCAGGGCAAGTTCAAACCCCACACGGGTTCCGCGAAGAGATTATCGGTGAGGGCCCGAGTGAAGAAGGCGTTGAAGCACATGTGGTACGGGTAGGCCACGAAGCCACCTGACGAGTACAGTGAGGTGAAGCCCAAGTACTTGGGGATGCTATCGAACCCAACCACGCCGTACGAACCAATGACAAGCAGCGCAGCTACCACGCCGGCCCATAGAACCGGGCGCCAGCGTCGTTTCCACAACAGATAGGCAACCAGAACGGCCGAGAAGAACTTGATCGCAATGGCGAGTCCCAAGACTGCCCCGGCGAGTCCATCGCGCCCCTTCACCAGCCAGTAGAAGGCCAGCGACACCATGAGGAAGATCAGAACATCGATCTGTCCCAAGCGCAGCACGACTATCGCAGGTCGGAAGCCGTAGAGCAGCAGCAGCGCAAGAGCCAGACGAGCAGGCGTGATCGGTCCTTGGGACCGCAGTACCAGCCAGCACCCCAGACCCAGCGCCAGCAAACAGAGCGCAGTCCATAGACCAGCCGCCCAGGCATAGGGCAGGTAGCTCAGGGGTAGAAGAGCCAAGGCCACCACGGGCGTGTACGCATACGGCCAGATCGTATCCTCGGCTTTGTAGTTGAACGTACCGCCCTCGATCGCGGCCTTGAACGGGATCGTATCCGCGTAGATGTCGCGACCTTCGCGCAAGTCCACCGCCGCATCGAAGTAGACCGCGAAATCGTGATTATTGGTGATGGTCAGCACGCGGGCATATTGCCATACCACCAAGAGGCCCAACACTGCAACGATGAGCCACCAGCCTCTTGCGCTAGTGTCGTCTCCCACTGCGGTCTTACCCGCTTCGGTATTCCCTGCCATCCGTCTCCTCGATGCCTCGCGTCCGGGCTGCGGCAGCGGCGCGCTGCGTGATGAGTCCACTGACGTTCATCGACTCACTTCAGGCTGTCGCGAGTCACGCCGGGCCGGACGGCGTTCATGTGGGTCCGCTGTCGCAGCATGACGATGAGCATGGAGAGGGTCATCTTCAGGACGTAATAGATGGGCTTCAGTCCGCCGTGCATGGACTCCCCCTGAATCCGCCCCCTAATGGTCACCGGCACCTCTTTCACTCGGAACCCCGAGTAGTGAAGCAGCATGATGGTGTCCGCGTCAGGGTAGTCCACCGGGTAGTTGCCTCTTGCGAAGAACTCCATCACCTCGCGGCTCAGAGCCTGAAACCCGGATGTGGCATCGGTGAAATGCTGTCCCGTAGCTGACGAGACCAGCCGAGAGAACAGAGCTTGGCCCAAGCGGCGAACCCAAGAACTCTGATACTCCATGTGCCCCAGGAAGCGCGAACCCAGGCCCACGTCGGCGGCCCCACTCTGCACCACGTGCAACAAGCCCGGCACACATGCGGGGTCATGTTGTCCATCGGCATCCATCATCACGCCGTAGTCGTAGCCGTGCTGGACTGCGTACTTGAACCCCGTCTGCACTGCGCCGCCATACCCCAGATTGAAGGGTAGCCGAACGACTTGGGCACCCAGGCGTCTGGCAACAGCGGCGGTGTCATCGTCGGAGAAATCATCGATCACGACGATGTCAAGCCCGGTCACTGCTGCACGGATTTCCGGGATCACCTGTGCGATGTTCTCGGCCTCGTTGTGGGCCGGCATGATGATTATGGATCGACTCTCTTCGCTCATGATCTCCTACGGCGGACGGCCCGAGGACGCCGTGCCTTCACGGTGCTCCTTCGCGCCAGTATAGCTGCCTTCCCAATATGCGTCAAACACAGACGGGATTCCGGCGTGCGACTCCTCATCGGGAATTGACCTGCCTGGGCTCGTGCCCTATACTAGTGGCCGGGCCTATCTGAGCCAAGATCGGGTAGGCCCCGGCATTCAAGCTCTTTCACAGTATCCGCCAAGCCTCTCCGGGAGGGAGGTACAAGCGATGGATCCCGACAGACTGCAATCCGAGCAATTCGACCAACTCCAAGTTCAGTATGAAGCTCACTACGATGACCCGACGACCCAGGCTTACCGGCACAAGTTCATGAACGCTCCCATGTTCGATGGCCTGGAGCTATCTGGGATGCGCGTCCTCGAGGCGATGTGTGGAAGTGGACAGACAACAGAGTACCTGCTTGCTGCAGGCGCTTCCGTCACCGGGCTAGATGTATCGCCGAAACAGATCGAGTCGTTCCAGCGGCGATGGCCGCAATGCACAGCGGTATGCGCATCCATTCTCGAGTCAACGCTTGAAGATGACTCCTTCGACTGCGTCGTCGTGGTTGGGGGCCTGCATCATGTCCAGCCCCACGTGCGCGAGGCGGTCACCGAAATCCATCGACTGCTCAAGCCCGGTGGCCATTTCTGCTTCGTCGAGCCTCACAAGGGTTCATTCCCCGACTCCATACGCAAGGTATGGTACCGACACGACAGCACGTACTTCGGGGAGAACGAGGAGTCCATTGACCTACCCAAACTCAAGGAGGCTTTCGCCTCTCGATTCGACTTCCTCAAGGAATCGTATCAGGGCAACATCGCCTATCTTTTCGTCTACAGCTCCATGATCCTTCGCATGCCCTTGCGACTCAAGCCCCTCTACACCCCGGCCTTGATCGCGATTGAGTCGGCCATCAATAAGCTCCAGGGCAAGACCACATCCTGCTTCGTCGCTTGTCAGTGGCAGAAGACATAGGGACCGTCGGTCGGGCACGCTACGGCGCCACCTCAGGCAACGGGCTTCTCAGCGCAAGCTCATACAGCTCGCCCAGAGCTGCGAACCGGTACCCGGCCTCCCGCAAGGATCCCAGGTACCAGTCCAGCAGCTCCCAACTCCTCGCGCGATTGATCGAGTACGCCACCCTCAGCGGCGTCCCCAGTCCCTGGTAGGCCTCCTGATCATAGGTCAGGTCCATGGGGTGAAGCAGGAAGACCAGCGGTTGTGGACGGCCCAACAAGCCTTGCGCCAGTGCGAACGGGTGCCTGCCCATGATCTTGATGTAGCTGAGGGCCAATGGTACCCGAATGCCCCGCATCGCTCCGATGGGCAGCTCGACGAGCGAAAGGCCACGCCAGCGGAAGGGAGACGTAGGCTTGTCAGCGTTTCGGTAGACGCCCGGCCTGAACGAAGGAATGACGCTCGAATCGTAGACGATGCCTTGGCTCTCCAGCATCTCCAGCAGTCCTCGGGTCACCCGTCCCTGGGCCGACCGATACCCTCGTGGGAAGTAACCGAAGAAGTCTGTGAACGCATCGATTCCGCCCCGAATCTCACGTTCGCTCCCTTGGCCGGCGAGATCGTGGCTCAGGGAGTGAGGTCCAAACTCGGCTGAGATTCGAGCAAGCTCACGGACTTCGTCGGGACGATCAGTCAGTGTATGGCCCACGACGAAACACGTCAGCCTCACTCCGTGTCGAGCTATCAGCTTCTCGAATCGTTCGAAGTGACCCGGTGTGTCGAACAGGCCGTATCGCCTCTCGCTGCTCGAGGTCTGCGTATAGTCTGGCTCGATGTCCATCGTGATACATGCCAGAGCTTCATCAACCTGCCTTCGCGTCATATCCTACCACTCAGCTCCAGAATGCACCCTTGCTCCCCCACAATCCCGTTTTTCCACCGTCTCACGCCCCATCGCGGGGTTTTCGAGCAGGCATCACTTCCCAGGATCCTGCGGCAGCACCCCGTAGACCACCACCTCGTTCACGCCCATCGTCCGCTCTACGTCCACGCTGCCCCTACGAATCACACCACCAGAGCGAGAGTCCAAGATCACGATGTTCAGGCCATAACGATCCGGTGATTCCTCGCGCCCATCCACCCGCATGGAGCTCCGGTCAGGTCCGGCAAGAAAGGCATGCCAGGCATCCTTCCACTGCCCCTCTCGGAGGTCAGACAGGCACCTCCGCCAGCGAGACCCTTCGCCCCTGATGATGCTCGAGATCCGCACATCCGTGGGGGCCTCGTGCTCCCCAAGCGACTCCCCCGTCCTCAGTGACACGCGAGCGCTCAGTTCTCCGGCCATTTCCCTCGCAGCCGGTGGGTCTGCCCCCATCACGGCTACCGCCACGTAGCACGTCCCGCCATCCGGATCGGAGGGCACCTCCAGCCCAAGCGAGCGGAGTGTCTGCCTGCTCGCCTGATCCAGGTCCGAGAGGGCTTCTCCCTTGGATGACAGCAACACCCACGTACCCTCCGACAGCGAACTCAAGTAGCTGCTCAGATCACCGTCGTTGTAGGCCAGCCGGGTCATCTCGAAGCCTTGCGATTCCAGGCACTCCGGATCCTGGTCCAGGTAGCAAATTCCCAGTCCCGGCGGGAGGTGGTCCAGATCGCCATACCCAGAGATGATGCCCCGCTCACCCAGCCGGTATGACCGTATCGTCGCGCCCGGGTCCGGCCCCACGGCAGTGTACACGTGATCGCCCGCTCGCACATCCTCCCCCAACAGCTTGTACAGCAGGGCCAAGTTGGTGCTGTACTCCTTGGTGACCAGAAGGGTGTGGTCATTCACGCCGGCCAGCACCCGCTCCGCGTACTCGTCGGTTGCCACGTTGCGACTCTGGTCCACAGAGACGAACGTTCGTGCGGCCCTGAACGATGCTAGCAGCGACAGCAGGGCCACCATGCCAATGCCAGCCCAGCGGAGCCAGGGCGCGCCGTCTCGAATCCAGTGGAACACAACCGCCAAGCCGTAGCCCACCATGATGGCGAACAAGATATAGGACGGCAGAAAGAGAGGATGGATGCGGTGATAGGCAAAAGACAGGCTGAAGGTCAAGCTCACCAGCAGCGCCACCAGCAGCACAACGGCGTGCTTGCGCTTCTCGACGGCCATCCGGTACAGCCCTAGGAATCCGAGCACCACGCCCGGCTCCGTGAACTGATGGACCAGCGACTGAACGTACAGAGGCACCCTCTGACCGAGGATCTGCTTCAAGCTCAGGGCGAAGTACCAGCCCTTGAAGACACCTCCGGTGACAAACCAGATCAGATCCTGTAGCGAAGGGTTCGGCTTGATCTCGGAGTAGGCCAGCCACTGGTGCGATCGAATCCAGACGAACAGGTACTGCGAAGCAGCAGCCAGGACGATCAGGGGAACAACCACCCAGTGCCTGGGCTTGGTCAGCACTTTCCGGTCGGTCCAGAGAACGAACAGGACGAAGGCGGGCAACAGAGTAATCATGCTGAGATGATTGCCGAAGCTCAGCGCGTAGACGCCGCACGCCAGATACAGGTAGCGATCCGTACGCTTGCGCTCCCAGGTCAGCAGAGTCAGGATGGTACCGGCAATGAAGACGGTGTTTAGAGCATCGACTTCCGCAACGATCCCATGGTACCAGAAGATCCTGGAGACCGCCAGCAGCAAGGTGGTTCCCAGAGCCGCCCATCTGTCCCGAGTCAGGCGAGTCACGATCGCGTACATCAGACCACAGGTAGTGGCAGCACAGATTGCTGACAGCAGATTGATGCGGTAGGCCAGGCTCCCAATCGGCAGCAGAGAGAAGAGGTGGTTCAGCAACACGTACCCCGGTGAGCCCGGCACGTGAGGGATGCCCAGTATGAGCCCAACGAACTGGCACTTCATGCTGTCGCCGCTGCCGCCCAGCCCCGGCAGAAGGGTCCGCAAGTAGAGAGAGAACGGCAAGAGCACCGATAGCACTGCGGTCCACCGCACCTTCCTGGCTGCACTCGGCGTCATGTTCGCCACTTGCGTCTCCCTACCCAGATCAACACCAGAAGCGTCACGGTTCCCAGAGAGACCGCCAGGCCGGCCCAGGTGCTCCAGGGGCGAACGTAGTGGAACCGGACACAGTGTTCGCCCGACGGGATCCGGACACCGAGAAACGCATAGTTGGTGCGCAGCAGGTCTGCCCTCTCTCCGTCAACGGTCACCTGCCAGTTCGGATACCAGGACTCGCTGACCATCAACAGGGCCGGTTCGCCCGTCGCTGCCCAAACCTCGATATCGTGAGGGCCAGTACCCCCCTCCACCAGGCGCGGAGCCACCACGGCCTTGCCGAGGTAGCCCGATCCAGGTGCCCCTTCCATGCCTGGCACCACTCCGTCTGAGACTACCCTCTCTCCCAGAACGCTCTCCAGTGCACGGCCTGCAGTAGGGTCGTGAACCAGTGCATCGTCGATCAGAAGGTGATCGTATGATTGCAGTTGCTCCAACGTGTAGTCATCCAGGTAGGGCGAGTCGCCGGAGACCAGTGCCACGCCCTCGCTGACCAGCGCGGGCAGTGACGCCAGCGCTCCTTCAGGAACAGCCCCCAAATGCAGGGCAGACCCGGAATAGAGACGAGCCATCGGCCCCGGGTCCGAACACTCCAATATCGTCACGTGTTCGGACTTCCAGGCAACGCGATCGTATCCGTAGTCGTGCACCTCGTCCATCGCTTCGACGTGATGGGGCAGAGTGGGTCTGAACAGAATGTATCTCACCGAGCTGAGTTCCAGCGCCGTTGCCCTGTCGCCCCAATTGACCAGGCCGAAGGCGTGCACCGGAGCCCCGTCATCGAATTGACCCCAGAAGCGGGGCACGGGCGCCTCCACGATCCCGTAGGTGTACAGATACGAATTGGAGGGAGAGAGCGAGTAGTCCCAGGCACGAAAGCCCTCGCCTTGCTCTGCCAGCCAGTCGTAGGCCTCCTCCTCATCCGGGGTGAAGTAGCTCGGGCGCATCTGGAACACAGCGCCGGCGGGATGGAAATCAAGCGTGACCAGGGCCAGCAGCGTCAGCGTCACTGCCACCCGGAGCCAATACCTTCGAACATGCGGCAGGAGCCATGCCACCCCCTGCCCCGCCAGCACCGCCAGGCCCAGAGCCACCACCATCATGCCCCGATGAGCCTGGAACCGAGAGACGCTCAGCAAGGGGATGCTGGCCAGTGGATCGAGAGGTGCCCGCGGCCCCAGGGCTACCAGAAGCCCGAAGAGAACGGCTATCAGCGCGATGGGAACAACCCACGTCTTTCGACCGCGGAGGAACCCCAGCACCGCCAGCCCCACCGCCACCAGACCCACGTACCAGGCATTCACCCCCCCGAATGATCGCCAGATGCCCGGCAGTCCTTCCGTCGCAGCGGGCACGTGCAGTCTTCTCAGCGCCGCCACGGCCAGCAAGCGAAATGAAATCGCGTAGTCAGCCTGCACCTCAGGGGGAAAGAGGAGTGCTGTGCCCCGCTTCAGGTAGGCAGCGATATCTGGAAACTCCGCCAGGGCAGGCAGTGTCACGCCAGCGCCCAGACCCAGAGCGACCACTCCTGCTAGCAGCAGCATCAGAACATCACTGCACATCCGCTCGCGGCTCTGAAGCAGGCCGCCCACCTGTCGAAGGCAGACATACATCAGAAAGCAGACCACACTGACAGGAGTACGTTCTATGTTGATTACGGGGAAAAGGCCCAGGGTGGCACCCATCGCCAGCCACCACAGTCGCCGTCTGCCCTCATCCCGTCGCCCCCATTCGTACAGGGCGAACGGCACAGGAAGGATGGCCCAGAAGAGTGCGTACTCCCACCATTCGATCCCCATTTGCAGATGATACGGGAAAGCTCCGAAGATCAGTCCCGCCACCAGAGCGGCGCTTCTCCTACGGGTAACCGCGTAGGTCCACTCGTACATGGCCAGTGCCGACACCACGTAGGCGCCCAGGTACACGGTCACCATGCATGTCTCGACGGAGATCCCGGAGAGCAGCGTAACCATGGCCGCAGCAAGGTAGAGAGGCCAGGACAGAAAGCGCGTCCACGGGAATCCTCCGAACTCGTACGGATCCCACTCCGGGAGGAGCTGGCCCCTCACGATCTGCTGACGCAGCCTCCAGGTGAAGCTCAAGCCGGGAATCATCTCCAACCGGGGAGATGCAGGAGCTCCACCGGCCAGCCATCCCCTCAGGAAGAATGCCATGAGCGCAGTCAGCAACATCCTATCGAGCCATCTGCTGCGCCGCACGTACTCCTCGACCCTCTCCAGCACTTCTGTCATGACTCCACTACCACGACTCCACTAGGCTCACCGGCAATAGCCATCTCAGTCCAGGGCATCAGTTCAGTCCACGCATGTCATCATGCGGATCAACCATCACCAGCATGCGTTTGCCCCAACGGCGTACGACCTCACCAGGCAACCCTTCGTGCCACATCTCGGTGTTGGTCAGTATCACCGCTCGCCCGGTGTCAAGCTGGGCCAAACGACTCATCAGATCATCTTCTCGGCCGCCGGCGATCAGCGTGACCGCCCGATCGGAGTAGAACAGAAAGGCGGGCGGCACGAACTCGACGCGGCCGTCGAAGCTCAGGATCGCATCCTCAGGCCCTGCCAGGTAGTTCATGGCGCAAGCGAGGTCCTTGTACTCTGGAGAGCCATCACGCGGGGTCGGGAGTCGGGGATTCAGCAGCAACATGCCCACCAACACAACGACCACTCCATACCGTCTGCCCAGCACCTTCTGGATGAATGCGGCCGTCAGGAGAGCCAGAGCGGGATAGATCATCGCTACGTACCAACCGATCTTGGTGCGAGCCAACGTGAAGAACACAAGAGGAAACGCTATCCAGAGCAGTATCAGCAGAGCTGCTCTGTTGCGCTCCCGCAACCAGAGATACAGGAAGTAAGCCGCTCCAGGAACCATCAACCAAGACCAGACCGGGAATCCCCACCGGATGATATTCAGGTAGTAGGTCAGCCCTCCCGTATGCATGGCCGTCTCGAGGCTCTCCGTCGTACGCGTCAGGATCTCCCACACCAGGTACGTGTTCACGAAGGTCATGCCGTGAAGTGCCACCTGCGCGGCGTGCCACGGCAGCGCAATGAGCAGACCGAGGCCAAGGCCACCCCACAGTTGCCTGCGCAGGATACCCCGCCAGCCTTGCGTGAACATGACCAACAGTGCGATGATGCACCAGGGGAAGAAGGCCGCCACGTTCTTGATCATGAAGCCCACGCCCAGTGGGACACCCATCCACAACAGATACCGAGGGCGCTCCAACCCCAGCCAACCCAGGTACAGAATGACGAGGCTAACCAGCATGAGAGGCACGTCCAGGTGTCCCACTCTGCAGAGGCTGAGGAAATTGTAGCCGTGGCTGTGCGGGAAGTTGTTGATGCCCAGAAGCAGCACCCCGCCGGCAAGTCCGATTCGGCGATCCAGCAGCCTGGACCCAACGAAGTAGGTCCCCAGCACCACACCCACACCAGAGACCGCCGACCAGAAACGCGCCGCGAATTCGTTTATGCCAAAGACCTTGTACGCCAACGCGGTGAGCCAGATGTAGAGTGGGGGCTTCTTGAAGAACGGCGCTCCGTTACGATGCAGTGTAACCCAGTCATCGGTCGCCAGTATCTGTTTGGCCAGATCCGCATAGGTGGCCTCGTCCCAGTTGAACAGGCTACCCTCGCCCAGCCGCCAGAAGATCAACGCGGCGGCCAGCAGACCCAGGCCCACCGGCGGGATGAGATGGCGGAGTTTGACCTTGGGGTTGAGGTCGCTATGCCAAAGACGCTTGGCCGCCCCAACCACACTCATCACGACCTGTCGCATCGGCTGTGCGCTCCTCTCTCCTGTCATCTCGCCGGGCTCTCGTGCATCCGCCCGGAACGGACCATCTCCTTCCGAGGGTCTGTCCGACCGACACCTCGTCGCCGAGATCCCAACGCCGGCACCCTCTCCCCAGGGAACTCCTCGTTCGAGACGCTACTCAGTCCGCGGCGGTCCATCGCACCGCGCCCTGGGGCGAAACAGCCGGCCGGCCCACCGGTCACTTGGACCAGCCGAACGCCTAGAACAGCGTGTAGATGAACGGCGCCAACACCGACGCCTCCGTGATGAAGACCAGCAAGGCTAGTACGACGATCAACACGATCAAAGGAGCCAACCACCACCTCTTCCGTCTCTTCAGGAAGAGGAAGAACTCCTTGATGAACTTACCGAAATCCGCGAAGATGTGCAGTTTTTTCATCATCTCGCCCATTCACCTCCTTCACAAACCGCCCTCGATACAACCGGGTTGACAACCGCCATCCGACATCGCTCAGCTCACCCATCAGGGTGAGTGCAACAAACCACTCTCCCGCAGTGCCTCACTCAGCGCTTCGCCAGTCAGTCGATGGCCATCCTCGCTGAAGTGAGCCATGTCGATGTACAAACGAGAAACATCGCCACCCGAGAGGGCGGGGCGGGGATCTACGTAGAACAGTCCATGCTCTTGCGCGTAGGCTTCGACCAGCACCTCCGGTAGAGCCGCTTCATCGCGCTGCAACTGGTATTGCCACGGCATCAGGACAAGCACCCAGGGTACCCCCGATTCGTCAGAGAGCGACTGGAAGCCCGCCCACTGTCGCGACAGCCACTGCCACTCGGCAGTATCGTAGCTGGAGAGCTTGGCGTCCATCTCCTCATACTGGCTCCTCAACTCACCTTGTATCGGGTCCCTGACACCCACGCTCTTCAGCAGCGCATCGTAACGCCGAACCAGGAAACGGTAGAAGGCAGAGTGCTCCCGCAGCAACCCCTTGAAGGGGATCGGCAGTCGCCCCTTGATCTCCTCCGCAGATGCGGGCGGCACCACAGTAGGCGTCACTTCCTCGCCGGCGGCTCCTTCGAGACTGGGGATCATCGCATCCGGCAGTGCGCCGAGGGTCTCCAACGTGTGCGCGTCAACGTGCCTCCGGGGATCGTCCACATCGTTGAAGCAGAAGGCAACGATCACCAGATCCGGGTCCAGAATCGGGCCCATCGCCCTCCAGGTCGCCAACTCCTGGAAGCTGTTGTAGCCACTGACCGCCCCATTGATGACCCGAAAGCTCACCTTATCCCCGGCTTCCTCGTTCAGCCGTCGCTCCAGCACTTTGGGATAGGTATCCTCGAGGTTCACCGCGGGACCGAAAGTCATCGAGTCCCCCAGCACCAGGATCCTGAAGACGCCGTCAGGCTCTTCTTCCGGCAGCTCATCGTCTCTCAGTCCCAGCGAGTTGATCGAGTAGACGGCATGGCGCGAACCGGAATCCAACTCCAGCCTCGCTCCGGGCCTGAGTCCGTAGACTCTGCCGGGATCAGGGCTGACCTGATGGAGTCCCTTGAAGTCGAGAATCCCCTCTGGGTTGATCATCACCAACCGAGCCCGTTGGTCCAGCTTGAGCACCCGGGAGAAGACCTCTCCGAGAGCGAAGAAGAGCGCGGCTCCAACCAGGAGCGCCAGCACACTCATCAGACAGGATTTTCGTTTGCCCTCCATCGTCGTCGATTCCTCGGTGATCATCGGATCCAACGTAGCTTCCCTCTCTCGTTCTGCATCAACGCACGGGGACCATCAGCCAGTCCCTTGCCCCTCGTTCGACAGGCTCCGGTGACGTGCCGGAGTAACGTGCAAACTCCCATCTTGTGTGCGCGAAGACTCACGGTCCGACAAGCAGGCCACTCTCGTGCAAGGCCTCCTGCAAGACCTCTGCCACAAGCTGGTGCCCCTTCGCGCTGAAGTGTGCAAGATCGACGTACAGGTCGGTGAACGACTCTTGTTGGAAGACGGGTCGTGGGTCCACCACAAAGATACCCAGCTCGCTCGCGCGGCCACTGAGCATTCCCTGCGGCACGCCATCGTAATCGCGCTCTAGCTGATACTGCCAGGGAAACAGGACCAGAGCCCACGGCACGCCCGTCTCCTCCGAGATCTCTTGGAAGCTCTGCCAGTGTTTCGTCAGCCACTGCCACTCCGGAGTACTGTAGTCGGACAAGATCGCGTCCACATCTCGATAGTAGCGCCGCAGTGCACCGCTGTACGGATCGCGTATGCGCAGCTTCTTGAGCAGCGCGTCGTAGCGCCGCACAAGAAAGCGATAGAGCGCTGAATGCTGCCGCAATACCCCCTTGAACGGAATCGGAAGGCTACCCTTCGTCGCCTCAACAGCCGTTTGATCGGGCGGCGAACCCACCGGCCGCACCGCGGGTTCATCCCCCGGATTGGGGATCATCTCATCAGGTAGCTCTCCAAGCACTTCGAGCGTGCGGGCATCCATCTGTCGCCGCGGGTCACCGACGTCATTGACGCAGAACCCAACTATGACCAGATCAGGATCCAGGGCCTCCCCTCGATTTCGCCAGGTCACCACCTCCTCGTAGGCGCTGTAGCCGCTCGCGCCCGCGTTGATGACCTGATAGCGACCTTCGTTACCCTCGTTGAGCAGACGCTCCAGGACCTTTGGATAGGTCTGCTCCAGGTCCACCCCAGGTCCGAAGGTCATGGAATCCCCAAGTGCGAGGATGCGAAACACTCCAGGAGACTTCTGCTCTGCGAATTCCACATCCCTGAATCCCAGGGAGTTTATGGCATAGGTTACGACGCGCGACCCGGCGGGAAGCTCCAGTTTGGCACCTGGCTTGAGTTCGTACAACTGCTCGGGGTCATCGCTGATCTGGTGCAGCCCGGTGAAGGCCAGAATGCCTCCCGCATCGGCCATTGCCTGCTTGTCCTGTTCGTCCAAGCGCAGCACACGCGCCGCGACCTCTCCCGCCAGGACGAACATGCTCACGCCGACGAACAACGCCAGCAGCCTCATCACCCACGTCCTGGCCCCTCCTTCACTCACGCTCGTTTCTCCCCTCTGCGATCTCGTCTGCGAGAGCGGCCCGCGGCCCTCCCGGGTCTACTTGCCCAAGCCATTCTTGCGAACCACGAAGCGATCCATGACCAGCACGTCGATACCCGTGTTGGCGAAGCAACGGTAGGCGTTCTCGGGTGTGCAGACGATGGGCTCACCCCTCACATTGAAGGAAGTGTTGATCAAGACCGGCACCCCGGTGATCTTCTCGAACTCGGCCACCAGATCGTAGTAGATGCCATTGTGCTCCTTAGTCACAGTCTGCGGTCG
>Ga0180432_10003115_pt1 | contig 24000 bp, 20 predicted proteins | sample SS_ome_10_FD_132414 | JGI IMG/M metagenome (GOLD analysis project Ga0180432, IMG submission 132414) | Hypersaline lake sediment archaeal communities from the Salton Sea, California, USA - SS_1_MS_2 metaG | ecosystem: Environmental > Aquatic > Non-marine Saline and Alkaline > Hypersaline >... | reverse complement strand
GGCAAGGTCGACCGCTATTTCGACGGGATGGATTGGTCCCGGACCCGCGCCTATACATTCGGCCTGACCGGCATCTACATCAACCTCAAGGGGCGCGATCCGCAGGGCACTGTCGAACCCAAGACGGAGTTCGCGGAGTTGAAGCGCGAGCTGATCGAGAAACTGAACGGACTGCCCGATCCCGAGACGGGCAAGGCCGCGATCCTCCGCGTCTACGACGCCGATGAGATCTACCACGGCCCCTACCGCCACAACGCGCCCGACCTCGTCATCGGCTACAACCGTAAATACCGGGCGTCCTGGGACGGCGCGGTCGGCATCGCAGATGAAACGGTCTTCGAGGACAACACGCGCAGTTGGAGCGGCGACCACTGCATGGATCCCCTGGTCGTACCGGGATCGTTCTTCAGCAATCTGAAGATCGCCTCGAAGTTCCCGGCCCTGGTCGACATGGGGCCGACCGTACTCGACCTCTTCGGGGTGCCCATACCCCGCCACATGACCGGCCTGTCGCTGATGGACCCCAAGACGGCGGCGAAGCGCTCGCGCCTGGTCGATGCCTTCTTCCCCGCGGGTCTGCCGCCGATCCTGCAGAAGATCAACTGGCACTCGGCCTCCGGCAAGGAGGATCGGCCGTGAGGTGGTTGAGCCTGATACTCCTGCTCGTGCTCGCCGGTGGCGCCTATGCGCAAGCCGCGCCGACGGCCAAGAAGGTGATCATCTTGGGCATCGACGGGCTCGATCCCGACCTGCTCAACCGCTGGATGGATGAAGGGCGTCTGCCGAACTTCGAGCGCCTCCGCGACCAGGGCCACTACCGGCACTTGGCCACGAGCATGCCGCCGCAGAGTCCGGTTGCCTGGTCGAATTTCATCACCGGGATGGATTCGGGCGGACACGGAATATTCGACTTCATCCACCGCGATCCGGAGACCTATTTTCCGTTCTCCTCGATGTCGGACGTCTCGAGCGCGAAGGAGTACATCTCGATTCTGGGCCTGAAGATCCCCAACCACGCTCGCCTCCCCTTCTCCGACTACATCATCCCCTTTTCGGGAGGGACGACGACCAACTTCCGGAAGGGGGTCCCCTTCTGGCAGATTCTGAGTGACCATGGGATCCCATCGGTGATCCATCGCGTCCCGGTCAACTTCCCGCCCGAAGGGGACGGAGCCATCACCCTCTCCGGGATGGGAACGCCCGACATGCAGGGCACGACCGGAAGCTACGCCTACTACACCGATGCGCCGCCGCCCGATTACCGCTCTGCGACGGGCGGGAAGATCTTCATCACCGAGGTCGTCGATGGCGTGGCCAAGGGGAGGCTCTACGGCCCACCGAACGACTTCATCGACTACGAACGGATCCGCCAACGAACCGGTCGCCGGGTGGCCTATGATGACCGAAAAGCTTCGATCCCCTTCACGGTCTACGTGGACGAGGAAAATCCGGTCGCCCGCGTCGATATCGATGGCCAGGAGATCTTCCTGGAAGAGGGGGTCTTCAGCCCGTGGGTGGAGGTGAACTTCAGTCTCCTGCCCACCCCGGGGTTCATTCACTGGCTCTGGCACGATCTCGTCAGTGTCACGGGAATGGTCCGCTTCTACCTCAAGTCAACGCACCCCGACTTCGGCCTCTACGTCACGCCGATCCAGATCAACCCGTTCAACCCGGCACTGCCGATCAGCACGCCGCCCGAGTATGCCACCCGGCTCGCCGAGGCGCTTGGCGCCTACTACACCCAGGGAATGCCCGAGGATACCCGCGCGCTGGAGAAGGACGTGCTCGGCAACTCCGACTTCTGGAAGCAGGCGCAGATCGTCATCGACGAAGAGCAGGCCATGGCCGAGTATGAGCTCGCGCGCTTCGAAGAGGGTTGCATCTTCCTCTACTTCTCGGCGGTCGACCAGATTGGTCATGTGATGTGGCGAACGCTGCCGTGGGAGGGCGACCATCCGGCGCGCGATCAAGCGCTCGATGAGCCTTTCCTCGATTCCTACCCCGCCCTCTACGACCACCACGATGACCTGCTGGGTATGGTGATGGACTATGTAGATGAGGAGACATGCCTCATCGTGATGTCCGATCACGGATTCTCGTCGTGGCGGCGGGCCTTCGGGCTCAACCGCTGGTTGTACGACAACGGTTACCTGGTACTCAAGCCGGGCGTGTCGCCGACGAGCGTCGAGTACCTCCAGGATGTCGATTGGAGCCAGACCCGGCTCTACGGCATCGGGATCAACGGGCTCTACGTGAACCAGATCGGACGCGAACGCAACGGCGTGGTTCCTCCGGGAGCCCCCAAACGAGAACTGCTGCGCGAGGTCGGCGAGAAACTGACCGCAATTGTCGATCCGGTCACCAGCCAGAACCCGATCCTCAAGCTCTTCCTCAATGAAGACATCTACTCCGGGCCGGAGGCGCATCTCGGCCCCGATGTCCAGGTGGGATACAACCGGGGCTACCGGGCCTCCGATGAGAGCGCGATGGGAGAGATCGAGAACGCGATGCTCGCTGACAACACGCGCCGCTGGAGCGGCGACCACTGTCAGGACTACCGGAGGGTGCCGGGGGTGGTGTTGTCGAACTTCGCGATCCGGCACCCCGACCCGGCGCTCACCGACATGGCGCCGACCATACTGACGCTCTTCGGCGTCCCGGTCCCTCCCGAGATGACGGGTCATTCCATCTTCCAGTAAGGAGGATTCACCAATGTTTGGCGGAAAGAAGATCAAGTTGAGCAAGGAGCTCTATGACCAGATCGAGCGCGTGGCCAAGCTCGCCGGATATTCTTCCGTCGACGAGTTCGTCATCCATGCGCTCGAAAAGGAGATGGCGCAGCTCGACGACGCCCAATCGGATGAAGACATCAAGGAAAAGCTGAAGGGCTTGGGGTACCTCTCCTAATGTGGGGAATCGCTTCCGTCATTAACGGGCTCTTCGACGTCATCCTCGCCCCCTTCCGAGGTATGCACCCGGGTGTGGGCCTGATGGTGATCTCCATCCTGTCCGGCATCGTGATGCTCCTGATCTTCGGCAAGACATCGAAGCAGGATGCGATCCGCCGAGCCAAGAACCGGCTCAAGGCGCACATCGCCGAAATATGGCTCTTCCGCAACGACCTGCTGCAGATGCTGCTCGCGATTGCGAAGGTCCTGATGCGCACCGGGGGCTATCTCATGCACAGCCTCCGGCCACTCATCTTCATCTTCATCCCGGTGCTCGTGATCATGGTGATGCTAGGGCTGCGCTACGAGCATCGCCCCTTCCTCCCCGATGAAACCGCGGTCCTGAGCGTATTCGTTACCGATCCGGCCTGGACCTACGGCTCCGATGTGGAGCTGACGGGCACCGACGGTGTCGAGGTCGTGAGCCCCCCGCTCCGCATTCCCCGGCGGGGCGAAATCAACTGGAAGATCCAGATTCGCAAGCCGGGCACCCACGAAATCACCGTCCGCACCCCTGAAGGGATGGCAACCAAGAAGATCCATGCCGTAGCGGATGCGTCGGTCCGCTCGAGCCTCAAGCCGCTCGCCGCCGATCGCGGATCGGCGTTCTCGAGCGCGTTTCTCCTCTTTCCTGCGGAACCGCCTCTGTCCGCCACCTGTGGGGTTCGCAAGATCCAGATCCGGGACTGGCCCCATCAGGACCTGAGCATCTTGGGCATCGGCGCTCACTGGCTGATCGTCTTCTTCGTGATCTCACTGGCCGCGGGCTTTGCGGTCAAGGGCTTCTTCGGCATCGAAGTCTAGGTAGGCACCGCCATGGCAGCTCATTGGTCTGATCCCGATCCGCGCGGCGTCGTGGACCTCCACGTTCACACCACCGCCTCCGACGGCAGCGAGACACCTCGCCGGCTCTTCGAGATGGCCCGCGAGAAGGGCCTCCGCGCCCTCGGGTTTTGTGACCACGACTCGATCGGAGGGGTGCGCGAAGGGCTTGGGCTCGCCGAGGAGTTCGGGATCGATTTCGTTCCCGGGTGCGAGATCGGCATCGCCCACGATCCGGATCGCGGTCTGGTGGAGACCGACATCGTCGCCTACCTGTACGATCCGGACCACGATGAGCTCAATGATGTCCTCGCCCGCCTTCGCCGGGCCAAGAACAACAAGCTCGATGCGCAGCTCAAGGTCCTGGCGGATGAAGGCTACTCTGTCCCGCGCGATGAGGTTCTCGCCGAAGCCAAGGGGGAGACGATCCGCCGTCCCCACATCTTCAAGGTGCTCAAGAAGTACTACCCCGAGATGGAGCCGCCGGTCTTCTATCCCCGCACGGACTTCGGCGGTCCCTGGTACGTTTCCAAGGAATACAACCTGACCCTCGAGGATTGCGTTGCGGTCGTCGCTCGGGCGGGGGGCGTCTGCGTGCTCTCCAGCCCGGGCTCGTACAACTCCCGCTACAAGAAAGACGGCACGCTCATTGATTCCGAGGCGGATCGGATCGTCGAGGTGTGCACACAGGCAGGGGTCAAGGGCCTGGAGACGGTCTACACCTATCACCGGAACAAGCCCTACTTCCGATCGCTTGAGCAGACGATCGATACCGCCGAGCTCGACCGGCTGATCTCGCACTACGAGGAGTTGGCGATACGGTTGGGGATGTTCGCGACCGGGGGCTCCGATTACCATGGAACCTCGAAGCCCCAGATCGCGCTCGGCGAGCTGCCGGTGGGCTACCGCTACTACGAGGCGCTACTGCGCGCCGCCGGACGCCTCTGATCCGGCCTCCGGCTCATCCAACCATCCCTGGAGGGCGGCGATGACCTTCGTCGCTTGATCCCGGCTGGAGATGTTGAACTTCGACTGCTGGCGGTACTCGTTGTTCATCTTCCGGTAGCGGCGGATGGTGAAACGCTCCGGGCCATAGGCGTCTTTGGCACGCTCCCATTGCTGATACTTGTAGATGATGGTCGCCCACGCCCCCTTGGTGAGCACGACCTTGTCGAGCTGCTTGACCACCAGAACGCCGTCCTCTTCGTAGTCGACGCTCAGTTCCTCGACATCCGATGCCATTCGGTACTCCTTCCGTGAGTCCATGCGCCTTCTTCGGCAACCACGGCTTCGTTGCGGCCGTTCTCCTTCATACCGGGCAATATAGTCGGTCAGGAGCTGAAATTCCTTCACGAAATCGCCCGAAGCGGACATTGCTCGGGTGTCTTCACGGCGTGTGCGTTCTCCAGAAGCGGAGGAACAGGACCCAACTTCCCCGCCGGAACCGGAATCTAGTTGAGCGGCTGTACTGCCGGTGGGCGCCGATCCTATCTGTAGGTCGATTTGATCACGCCCCAGCTGGTCTTCCGCGTGGGAGTCGTCTCGCACGGGTTCACCGGCTCGCAGCTATCCCACTCCCAGTGGAATTCGCCACCCATGGCCTCACAGTCGTCGAAGTCCCTGATATAGCAGACCTCCCCGACGCAGCAGACATGATTGATGGGCAGGTTTTCTCCGTAGATCCGGACATTGTCGATCCCCACGGAATCATCAACGTGATTCCCGCTAAGATTGTACCGGAATGACCGCATGAAGCTGCCCGCGTGATTGGTGTGATGGATGAGCTCTCCGTTGAGCCAAACCCTCCAACGGTCGCGGGGGATGTCAAACGTGACCTTCAGGCAGTACGGCACCCCAAACCCGAACGTCGCGTCCAGACCCGCCGGGAAGGAAGTCATGGTGCCATCAGCGTTGAAATAGATGTTGTGTACTTGCGGTGCATCAATCAGGAGCACGAAATACGACCCGATCAGCTCTTCGACGAGGACGTCCATCTCGAGATGGTAGACTTCGTATTGCTCATCGAAGCCCCCCGGATAGTCTGCCTGAACCGTGAATTGGAGCTGATCGTACCCGGTTGTTCCATTGCCGAAGGAACAGGGTTGATCGGTGAGAAGCCCCAGCGCCTCGACAACGGTGGGGTCGCCAAAGGGTATACTCGTCGGTGTGTCACGCGGAGGATCTCCGGTCCCCACAACGGGTGGCTCACCCACGATGTGCGGTGGAGTTCCGAAGTCAACGTCGTAGAGCAGGATCCGTGTCGCCGAGACATCCTCGATCGATGCAGATATGGCAAACAGGGCGATTACGATGATCATCAACATGTGCTTCATCCCCAGCCCCCTTTCCCGAGCGATCGCATTCGAGTGCAATCAGTCGTGACGTTCCTACCGCATCACCAACATCCGTTTGCTGGACGCATACCCCCGATCGGTCGTCATCTGCACCCAGTAGATCCCACTTCCGACCGGGTGGCCATGGGTATCGGTCCCTTCCCAAACCACCGAGTGTTCTCCCGCCTCCAGATCTTCCTGAACGAGCCGCCGCACCGACCGGCCGGCCACATCGAAGATCTCGATCGCCACCCGGTCCTCTTTGGCTAAGTGGAAGCGGATCGTCGCCCTCGCGTGGAAGGGATTCGGCCGCGCCGGATGCAGGTAGTCGACGGGTCCGCTCAAATGGCTCACGTCCTCGTCGTCCACATCCATGCAGGGATAGTCGTACCGCCACATCACGAAGGGATCGGCGTCATCCTCGATCCACTCGATGGCGGGGCGGAGCATGGAAGCCAGCCCCAGCGCGATGCAGAGGCTGTCCTCCCGGCAGTCGATGTCCCCGATCTCACCCGGACAACCCACCTGCGATAGGTGGTGGAGGCTGAAGCCGTCCGTCACCGTCCGGATGTTCTGACCGCCCACCTGGTCTCGCACCACCTGCGCGAAGTCGACGTAGTCCTCAGTCCCCTGGCCGAGATAGCTGAACCAATCCATGTTCCCGATTGCATCCGACGCCGGATAGACTCCCACGACATTGTAATCGCGCATCCGAGGGCACCCGTTGCTGTGGACCCGAACCTCCGAATCGGGCGCGAAGACCGCCCCCATCACCGGATCGACTTGCACGCAGGGGGACGGATCCTGATTGTACTCCCGATAGGATTCATGCACCAAGTCCACGCCCAGGAGATCATAGGCGAAGTGCGCAGCGATGCCGACGTAGCCGGTCATGATGTCCGCGATCTCGCTCCCATCGGCGATGAACCCGCCGCGGGTGTTCAGTGGCCATCCCTCGGTGCTTTCCATCCACTCGCTAAACAGATCGAAGTCGTTGGGCTCCATCGCCCCGTTGCCCAGATCACCCGTGTTGAGAAGGATCATCCGGTAGCCCCGCAGCTGCGCCGCCGTGCACCCGCTGTTGGACCAACCACCCGGGTTGTGGCCTACGCCTCCGAAGTTGCGCTTCATCGGTGCATGCCAACTGGAACTGGGATCTTGGTAGTCGAACCGATCATGGGCGATGCCTTCTTGATCCAGGAAGTCCGTGACGTATGGCTCGGCACCGCGATTGAACGCGTCGATGTAGAGCACGGACGGCCAGCGCATGAGCTCGGGGTACTCCGGATCGATCTCCATCCCGGGAAGAATCGCGAACTCGTAGTGCAGGTCATCCCCGGGCACCTTGTAATAGTCCTCGGGCGGGGTGCCGCCTCGGTAGTAGAAGCTCCGCCAGTAGTAGTGGATCTCGGTTCCCGGCGTGAAGATGCTGTCGGGCAGGATCTCTTGTGCTGTCGTGTAGTCGGGATGAGCGGGATCGAAGGCGGGATCGTTCTCGTGGAAATAGCTCGCGAAGGATTCGCTCACACCCGGCGCACTAGGACCGGCCTGGGCCGAGTCCATGAGCGCACAGACCCAGTCGGACTCCGGGTCACCGGGAAGGCGGCTCTTCCAGGCCTGATACCCCGGGATCATCTCCTGCCGAGGACCGACGCGCGCAATGCGGAAGCAGAGTTCGGCCAACCATTCGTTCTCTTCACCGGTCACCAAGGGTCCGCGCACCACCGAGCTATCCAGGTTCCAATCGTTCTCCTCGTTGCTCTCCCAATTCACGAGGCTTGCATCATAGGTGATGTTCGCGTTGCCCACATCGGCAGGGTTGAGCCACATCGGGTCCCGCTGTCCAAACCCGTCCATGAAGAGGTGACCAATGGCCGGTAGGATCACCGGCGCATCCACCCCCGGGCCCGTCAGCCCCACGCGGATGTTGTCCAGAACCGGCGACCCCACCCCGCATCCGGGCGTCGTGCAGATCGTTGGCGGAATGCCGAAGTCCTCGCAACTGGAGAGAACCTCATAGACGAACCGCAGCGAGTCCCACTCCACCGGGAGCAGATCCATACTTGCGCACCAGCGATCACACCAGGGGGTCGCCGAATACCAGAACCCGTGCGGGAAGATGAACGGCGACCAGTGGTCCTCCGGATTGACCTCACTCTGATAGGGCCAATACTGATAGCCGATCTGATAGAGACACCCATTGTCCAAGGGGAGATTGGTATACTGGTCATATTGATAGACGGCGCCGTCATACATCGGCGCCTGGTAGGCGTCGCGCGGAATGACGGGCGTTAGCATCGCGTTGTACGTGCCGCTCGATATGCCGGGGTAGCCGTCCTCACAGATCATGTTGTTGAAGGCGATCGCCTTGCCCTCAATCCCACAGGGACAGATGATCCCCGAGCCGTTGAGCATCCAGTCGTTCGCCTCGATCTCATCCACGAGCTGCATGTACGTCCCGGCCGGCGGGCAGCGCTCGAACGCCCAGCCCTGGGGACCGGCGTCGAAATCGTAGAACTCATCGACCGAGGGCGGGTCGTCCTCGGTGAAGACCTGCACGTTGTCGAAGGCACAGGGGCCGTAGGGACAATCGACGGAGCCATCCTCGTCGGACCCCTCCCCGTCGGACACGAACAGGAACTCCACCCGGAAACCGGTCGCTTCCGCCGGAAGATCGAGCGGCCGGGTGCGGTAGCTGCGGCTTGCCGGATCCGTGTAGTCCCCGTGCTCGTCCTCGACTCCGTCCCAGCCCTCGAGGCGGCAGATCTGATCGGCCAGCAGGCTGTCGCCACTCATGCCGGCGTAGGGGAGAAGGCTCACATAGACCGAATCGTGGGCCTCTTCGGTCCAGGAGAAGTAGTCGAACGAGAGGTTGACGCGGGTCGGCCCGGAGAGCCCGAAGAGGGGAGAGCGGGTCGTCTGGCACCAGCGGTCCCCATAGCCGAGCCCGTTCAGGTAATCCTGGCTCCGTGCATCCTCGGTATGGATGCCACACCAGATCATGCCGGTCGTGTTGTTGATCATCGGTGCCCAGGCTTCCGATCCGGGTGGGAACTCGTCGGTGGCGAAGCTGGCCAGCGTCACCCACTCGAAGTAGTCCGCTCCGTTGTCCGTCTGATCGAGGACGGTGATTCCCTGGAAGGTGTTGTCTTCGAAGTCCCACACCCCTCCCTCGACGGCGAGGCCGTCCTCGTCCACACCTCCGAACCAGACCGTATCGTTGCGGGTCGGGTTCGCCCGAGGGGAGAGGTCATCGATCCAGTGGCCGGAGCGGGGCGCCTCCCGATAGGGCAACGCCGGTGAGGTGGCCGTGGCGGTCGTGACGGAGAGGGCGACGAGCGCGAGCACGAGCGTGGACCGGTACATCGGGGGGCCTCCTTGGAGATCGCAGTTCGGAACCGGGTCTAGGTGTTTCAATACGGTACTCTCGTCCACTGCAAGTATATCGCAGTTTTGTGGATCGGCATCGGGTCGATCTTCCCATCGGCGGGGGCAAGTCCGATGTGACGGGATCTCTAAATCGGGGGGACCGCATCCGGTTGATCGAATCAGGTTCTCCCTGAGTCGCCTCCCGAATCCTCAATCCAGAACCCTACCTGCATCACCCGGGGTCGTTAACGTCCCGGGTTGCCTGCTCGAGCATCTCGCGAAACAGGTCGATGGCCTCCTCGGTGGAGATACCGAGCTGCCGGGCCCTTGTCACCGTGGACGTCAGGCTGCTTCGGAATTGGTCGAGCCTCTTCCCCCGCACTTGGGCCGGACGGGCCGCCCTCACGACCAGCGGCCGACCGGGGCGACGCTCCACGACGCGGTTTTGCTCCAGCAGGCCGTACGCTTTGCTGATGGTCATCGGATTGACTCCCAGCTCGGATGATAGTGCTCGGGTGGAGGGGAGCTCGTCGCCCGCCTTCAGTAACCCACTGGCAACGTGGAAGTTGATCTGATCCATCAACTGCCGGTACACGGGAACGCCGCTCTGAGGGTCGACGACAATCAACATGGTCCGGTGACCTCGAGCGGACGTACGCCCAGCGCTCGCATGAGGATGCGCAGGGCGGCCACCACGCGATTCACCAGGACATGGGGGTCTCCCAGCCGGCGTAGGCCGTCCCCTTTATAAATGATGACCCCACCGTGCGACTCGGGCTCCCGGTCGATCAAGATCCGAACGCCGGCCCTCACCCAACCGAGCCTGTCGGGGGGGCAATCTCGAGCACGGAGAGCCTTGGCCTCACCCGCCGATCCCAAGAGAATCAGGGCTCCCAGCGTCCAGATGATCGGTCGTCGCATCTCCCACCTCTTTCGCCGCCGCAGCGGGTGCATGAGATCCCTCATACACCGTATTCGCACCATATCCCAGACTATGTGTATATGTCAACCAATACACCTCGCGGAGGCCAATCTCGTATCGCCCAACAGAAAGTCGCTTTAGTCTGGAGAGGTGCGCGCTGAACGAGGAGAGGCGTCGACCTCCCGTGGTGTGCTATCGTGGCAACTTGCCCGTCTCCCCCGGCTTGGAGGTCCTATGAGCGCATATCGACCGATGCTGAGCCTGGCCCTGCTGCTTGCCGCAACTCCCATCGCCTTTGCCGATTCGGACGGAGGGATCCCCGAGAAGCTCATCGGCGAATTCACGAAGTTGGAGCTGGAGGGCCCTCGCCGTGCCCTCGCCGATGTCATCGCCTCGAGCGATCTGCACAGCGTCGCCCTCAACCGCGAGCGCCTGATCCAGCATCGGGACATCGTCAGCCACCGGATCAAGACCGGTTCCGTCACCCACCAGAAGAGCTCCGGACGATGTTGGATCTTCTCGGGCTTCAACGTGCTCCGACCCGAACTCATCCGGCGATACAAGCTGAAGGATTTCGAGTTCTCCGAAAGCTTCGTCCACTTCTGGGACAAGATGGAGAAATCAAACCTCTTCCTGCAGGGGATGATCGATCTGGCGGACCGACCCCTAGACGACCGCCGGATCGAATCGCTGCTCGATGAGCCGCTGGGCGACGGCGGGTGGTGGACGTCGTTCACTGATCTCATTCAGAAGTACGGCGTCGTGCCCAAGGAGATGATGCCCGAGACGCACAACTCGTCGGCGACGTGGATGATGAACAAGCTGCTCGAGATCAAGCTGAAGGAGTTCGGACTCGATCTGCGTGATCGCGCCCGCGACGGTGCGAAGGAGAAGGAACTTCGCCGGCGGAAGCACGAGGCATTGGCCGAGATCTACCGCCTGTTGGTCCTCAACCTGGGTCGACCGCCCCAGGAATTCACCTGGCGTTACGAGACCGAGGATTCCACCTCGATCGCGACGTATCCCGAGCCCCTCACGCCTCAATCCTTCCTGGAGGATGTGGTCGCCGCGGACCTGACGGCCTACGTCGCCCTCTTCAACCTCCCCGGGAAAGACTACTTCAAGAACTACACGCTCGAGATGTCACGCAACATGTACGATCGGCCCGAGTTCACCGTCCTCAACCTCCCCATCGATACGCTTCGCGCCTATACGCTCAAGTCGATCCTCGATTCCACCGCCGTGTGGGTGGCCTGCGATATCGGACAAGAAAATCATCGCGCCGAAGGGGTTCTGGCCCTCGACATCTACAACTACGAGCTTCTCTATGAGACAACCTTCGATCTTCCCAAGCGGGACCTCATTCGGCTCGGGCTCATCGGTCCCTCCCATGCCATGGCCTTTGTCGGCGCGGATACGATCGGCCCGCGCGTCGAGAAATGGCTGGTCGAAAACAGCTGGGGAGGAGAGGCGGGTGACGGCGGGCTCTGGTACATGTACAACGACTGGTTCGATCGCTACGTGTGGGGTGTCATCATCCACGAGCGGTATCTGAGCGAGGCGCTGATCGCCCTGTCGAGAGAAGAACCGATTCTGCTGCCGCCGTGGGATCCGCTGTCCGCGCTAGGCCGGCCCCGGTAGCCTTCGCTCGAGTGCCGAGGAGTTGACCACAATCAATCGATCGTAGAATGCCGCTTGCACCGCGAAGGTGAACGGCACCGTGATCAGCAAGCCTACGCCGAGCGGAATCAACCCGGCGAAGTTGATTCCGATCAAGACCAACCACAGCAGGAAGTACTCGAGCTTGTATCCGCGCATGAGCTTCCAACTGAGCTCCATTGCGCGTATGCCGTCAACCCGGCGATCCATGATGAGAAGCGCCCACTGCGAAAACCCGAGAGCAAGAACGATACCGGGGATGATCAGGAAGAAGAACCCGAAGCCGATGAGAATGTCGACCAGTAGGTAGGCGATCAGGACCGGCACGAATCTCGTGAAGCCCGCGAACAGCGTGCCGAAAGGCGCCGGCTCACGGCGTAGGATCCGAAGCCCCGTGTAGAGCATGCCTACGGTAAGGAAGGTGTCGATCAGGCCGGCCATGATCCCCAGCATCATCTGCCGCGTACCCTCGAGGTACTTCAGGCCCAGCGGGTAGAGGACGTCATAGGCGAAGCCGCCGGTGAGGATCCAGACCGAGATCGCGGTGATCGGTGCCTTGAGAAGGAAGAACCCGACCAGAACAATCGGATCGCGCTTGAACGCCCTCCACCCTTCGGTGAGCGCCCAAGCGATGATGGAAGGTGCGTGGTCGGGGGGGGTGACCGTGCTGCCATGCTGCCCGACCATGGAGAAACCTCCGAGGGGCCTTGCGTCGCCTTCTTGGACTACGCGCCCGGCTTGACCAGGTTTCAGCCGCGCCCTGGACCAATCATCCCTTGCGCCGCGCCCCTCAACTATGATGGACTGTATAGGTTAGTGTCCTGTGGACTGCTCCCCCAGAACGGAGGTACGTTGTGATTGACCCGCGAATCGAGAAGATGGCCAAGGTTCTCGTTCAATACAGCCTCGGCGTGAAGAAGGGCGACTGGGTCCGGCTGGACGGGTCCTACCTGGCAGAAGACCTGCTCCGGACCCTGTGTGCCGAGGCATTGATCGCCGGAGGGCATCCGCAAGTCAATGTCAGCATCCCCGGCCTGCAGCAGATCTTTCTCAAGCACGCCAGCGATGAGCAACTCTGTCATATCTCTCCTTCGGAGAGCCTCGAGATGCGCAAGATCGACAAGCTGCTTGTCGTGATGGGGGGTTGGAACACCAAGGCGCTGAGCGGTGCCGATCCCCAGAAACTGGCGATGTCCCAGAAGGCGCGCAAGTCGATCATGCAGACCGTCATGCGCCGGAATGCGGCCGGTACCCTCAATTGGTGCGGCACGCTCTTCCCCACCCACGCCGGCGCCCAGGATGCTGAGATGTCGCTCGAGGACTTCGAGGAGTTCGTCTTCGCGGCGGGGATGCTCGACAAGCGCGATCCGGTGGCCGAGTGGCGGAAGATCTCGGAACGCCAGGCGAAGCTCGTGCGCGCATTGGACCGCATGCAGACGATCCGTATCGTCGGCGTCGATACCGACCTCTCCTTCAATGTCGCCGGCCGCAAGTGGATCAACTGCGACGGCAAGAACAACTTCCCGGATGGAGAAATCTTCACCGGTCCGATCGAGAATTCGGCGGAAGGTCACATCCGATACACCTTCCCCGCCGTCTATCGCGCGCGGGAAGTGCACGACGTCCGCCTGACATTCAAGAAGGGGAAGGTGGTCAAGGCAACGGCGGAGAAGGGGCAGGAGATCCTCGACGCCATGTTGAACATCGACCCCGGCGCCCGGCGCGTGGGCGAACTCGCGTTCGGCACCAACCCGGCGGTCAAGCGCTTCATCAAGAACACGCTCTTCGACGAGAAAATCGGGGGGACGATGCACATCGCCCTCGGCGCCAGCATTCCGCAGTCCAAGGGCAAGAACAAATCGGCGGTTCACTGGGACATGGTGTGTGACACCCGGAAGGGATTCACGGTCTATGGTGACGGCAAACCGATACACAAGAACGGCAAGTTCCTCATAGGGTGAGCATGCTGGCCCTAGCCAACGGCGAGAGCCGCGGCGCGATGACCGCTGCCCGGCAGGTGCTACTGAAGGGCGGGTCCGCCCTTGATGCCGTGGAGCGGGGCATTCGCGAGGTCGAGGCCGATCTCTCGGTCCACACCGTCGGCCGCGGCGGGGCGCCCGATCTGTGCGGTGACGTATCGTGCGACGCCTCGATCATGGACGGACGCACGCGCCGGGCGGGGTCGGTGGGCGCTCTCCGCGGCTATCTCCACGCGGTCTCCGCCGCCCGGCAGGTCATGGAACAGCTTCCCCACGTGCTGTTGGTCGGCGACGGGGCCGCCCGCTTCTGCCGAGAAGCGGGCCTCGATCAGGCCGAGATGCTGACCGAGGAGATGCGCCGGAAGCACGCGGCGTGGCTCGACCGGCATGGCGGCCCGGGCGGGTCGGGCGCTCGCTTGGCTTGGATCTCGGGGGACGAACTGGTGGCGGGCGGCACATCCGTCCTCTTGTCCATCGACAGGAACGGCGATCTCGCCGTCGGCGCCAGTTCCTCGGGATGGGCGCACAAGTACCCGGGCCGTTTGGGGGACAGCGGCATCGTGGGAGCTGGTGTCTACGCCGACAACCGCTACGGGGCGTGCGCCTGCACGCACACCGGGGAGAGGACGATCCGGGCATCGACATCCCATTCGGTCGTCTTGTACATGAGCCGAGGGGCAACGGTTCGGGAAGCCTGCCAGGAAGCCGCAAGGGATCTCCGCACGCTCGAAGGCGGCTATCATGGACCTGTCGCGATGCACGCCATGGACTGCGTGGGAAACGTGTGCGTGGCGACGACCGAGGATCTCGGACCGCGCATCGATTACTGCCTGTGGCGCGACGGCATGACCCAACCGGAGACATACCTACCCACCGTAATGGGGGCGTGATGGGCTCTACAGACGCCGGGCGGCTCGCCGAGTTCTCCCTTGCCGTGCGTTCTTCCTCGCTGAAGCGGTTGCGGAGGGTGCCCGAAGGAAACGAGAATCGGCGAGGCAGGAAAGGTCTCCTCAGCTTCGCCGACATCGCCCAGCACCTGATCGACTGCGACGAATGGCTTTTTCGGAAATTGGCAGACGATGAGCTGGCGCCGATCACGGAAGCCTCTCATCGAGTCGTGATCGAGGACCGAGATCAATACGCCGCGATGCTCGATCGTCTCGAGGCTTTGGGGCAGGAGCGCGCGGACCGGATTCGAGGTCTCACGCCGGAGCGTTTCGAATCCGAGGTCTTCGATCCGCGATTCGGGGGCACGACGAGCTTGTGGTGGGTCATCGTTCGGGGGAATCTCGACCATGAGATTCACCACCGGGGACAAGTTGCGGCCCTCATGGCCTGGATGCGAGAGGACTCCGAATGAGCGCGAGGGTGCGGGTGAAAGTCTGCTGCATCGCCGATCGCACGGAGGCCCGTCTGGCGATCCGCTCCGGCGCCGACGCGGTCGGCCTCGTCTCGCACATGCCGAGCGGCCCCGGGGTGATTCCGGAAGACCGCATCGCGGAGATCGCCGCCGACGTGCCGCCCGCCGTCGGATGCTTCCTGCTCACGTCTCTCCGTGATCCCGACCAGATCATCTCGCAGCATCGCCGGTGTGCCACCAACACGCTGCAGCTCTGTGATGCCGTCGATCCCGCAGCTTATTCGACCCTGCGCCGGGCGCTACCCGGCATCTCGATCGTACAGGTCATTCACGTGACCGGAACGTCGGCCGTAGAAGACGCCCGCCACGCCGCGCCCCAGGTGGATGCGATCCTCCTCGATTCCGGACGCCCCGACGATCCTACGCCCACGCTGGGCGGAACCGGGCGCGTGCACGACTGGTCGCTGAGCCTTAAGATCCGAGATGCGATCAGCACCCCGGTCTTTCTCGCCGGAGGGCTCGATCCCGGCAACGTGGCCGAGGCGATCGAGCGGGTACGACCCTACGGGGTGGACGTCTGCTCCGGTATCCGGCGCGACGGCGCGCTGGACGAAGGGCTCCTGGAAGCCTTTCTCAAGGAGTGCGGCTCATGATCTCGAGACTGGACGTCAAGCGCCCCACACTCATCCTGGATGAAGACCGTGGACGCCGGAACATCGGCCGCATGAAGGAGAAGGCCGATGCCGCGCGGGTGAAGCTCCGGCCGCATTTCAAGACCCACCAATCGGCCGAGGTCGGCCGGTGGTTCGCCGAGGCGGGCATCGAGGCGATCACCGTCTCGTCGGTCTCGATGGCGGAGTACTTCGCCGGGGCGGGCTGGAGCGACATCCTGATCGCCTTCCCTGTCAACCCGCGGGAGCTGGATGCGATCGGAGCGCTCGCGGCCCACACCCGATTGGCCCTCTTGATAGATGCACCCGATGTGCTTCCCGATCTCTCCCGCGCCCTGCACAACCCGGTGTCGGTATGGGTGAAGGTTGATTGCGGATACGGGCGGGTGGGGATCCCCTGGGATGACTCCGATCGAATCGCATCCCTAGCCAGTCAAATCCGAGGCTTCGATCACCTGTCCTTCGCCGGCATCCTGACCCACAGCGGGCATACCTATCACGCGCGCACGGCCGACGCCATCCGGGCGATCGCCTCCGAGGTCTCCGCACGGATACAGGAGGTCCGCTCCCGCGTGGAGGCAGCAGGGCTTCGCCCCTGCGCGGTCTCGATCGGAGATACGCCCTCCTGCAGCCTGCAGGAGGAATTCCCGGGGGTCGATGACATCCGGCCCGGGAACTTCGTCTTCTACGATGCGATGCAACACCAACTGGGCGTGTGCCGCGACGAAGACATCGCGGTCGCCGTTGCCGCGCCGGTCGTGAGCGTCTATCCCAGACGCGGTGAGATCGCGGTCTATGCCGGCGCGGTGCACCTCTCCAAGGAATCGATCCCCGGCGACGGCGGCCTCCCGGTCTACGGGTACCTGTTCGACGGCGCCGGAGATCGATTGGGTCGACTGATCCGGGATGCCCCGGTCGTCCGCCTGTCCCAGGAACATGGCATCGTGCACATCCCTTCAACCCGTGGTCAGGATCCGCGGATCGGCGATCTGGTTCTCATCGCCCCGGTGCACGCCTGTCTGACAGCCAACCTCTATAGCCGTTATCGCACGCTGGATGGTCGGATGCTGTCGCGCCGGCGAGAGGAGGGTTGAATCGGATGGCGCGTGCACGACATCTCTATCGCGTCGATCTCCGGCGCGCGACCGTGCCGTCCGGTCCGGCCGAGCTATCCCTGGCCCTGCGATCGCCTTCCCGGAACGATATCCCCACCCTGGCCCGGCTGATGCTCGAGGCCTACCGCGGGACGATCGACGACGAGGGAGAGGATTTGGCGGGAGCGGAATCCGAGGTGACCTCTTTCTTCGAGAGCCGCGCGGACGCTCCGATTCCGGAGGCCTCGATCGTCGGCGAGGATCGGGCTCAGATGGTCACGGCCTGTCTGGTGGCGTGGTGGTCGGAGACGGAGGCGCCGCTCATCGCCTACCTCGTCACGCACCCATCGCGGCAGCGGCAGGGGTTGGGGAGCCGGTTGCTCGAGCATGGGATGCGCCGACTGATCGAGTTGGGGCACGAGGAAGCGTGGGCGGTGATCACGGAGGGGAACACCGCTTCGGAGAAGGCGTTTCAAAGGCACGGGTTTGTCCGGGTCGATCCGGATCGGGAGTGAGCACCGGACTAACGAGGAGGCGACCATGAAGATCTACACCGGAACCGGAGACCGCGGGAAGACGGGCCTCTTCAGCGGCGAGCGCGTGAGCAAGTGTCACGGCCGCATCGAGGCGTACGGTGACATCGACGAACTCGGGAGCGTTCTCGGCGCGCTGGGGGCCGCCCTCGGATCCGACCAGGAAGATCTGCGTGGAGAAGTACAGGAGATTCAGGCCCATCTTCTTTGCCTCTCCGCGTGGCTGGCAACCACTCCGGGATCTCCGGCCGCCGACGCCCTGAAACCGATCCCGTCCGGCCGTGCCCAGACGTTGGAGCGGGCGATCGATCGGATGCAGGATGCGCTTCCCGAGCTGCAGGGTTTTGTCCTTCCCGGCGGCCACGCGACCGCCGCTTGGGCGCACCTGGCCCGAACCGTCTGCCGCCGCGCCGAGCGGCGGTTGGTCGCGGTGGTCGAGGTCGAGAGCGCGGAGAAGGATGCGATGATGAACGAGGCGATGATCTATCTCAATCGCCTCTCGGACTACCTGTTTGTCCTGGCGCGAACCTGCAATCGCCGGCAGGGCGTCTCCGATGCGCTGTGGGAGCCGTGATGGAGACGGTTTCCGTACTGGAACGCCGGGCGCTCTCCGAGGCGGTATTCGAGCTTCAACTCTCCCGCCCATCGGGCTTCGCGTTCACCGCCGGCCAGTGGCTCCGCCTCTCGTATCGAGGAACCACCCGCAGCTACTCGATGGTCTCGGGGCCGGACGAACCCTTCCTCACTCTCTGCATCGAGCATGTACCCGGCGGGGGGCTCTCGCCGGCGCTGGCGTCGATCGACGTGGGCACCCGCGTCGGGATCGACGGCCCGCACGGATACTTCACATTTCTCGAATCCTCCTGGCGATCGTTCTTCGTGGCCACCGGGACCGGCATTGCGCCGTTCGCTTCCATGGCCCGCTCCGGTGTGCAGGGATTCACTCTGCTCCACGGCAGTCGGGAGCGCGAGCAGTTCTACTACGCGTCGCTGTTTCGGAATCACCCCTGCACGTACATCCCCTGCCTCTCATCGGGAGAGGCGCCGGAGGGTGGGTTCTCGGGCCGGGTCACCCACTGGCTGGAGCAGCACCTCGCCCCCGGGGCCTATGCCTTCTACCTCTGCGGGCATCACGAGATGATCCGAGAGGCTACCCTGTTGGTCGACGAGCGCTTTCCGGGATCGGTCGTCCGCATCGAATCCTACAGCTGACCTGTCGAAACCCTTGGCAAAGCCCTGATTGCATGGCAGTCTTCCCCCGGGGCCCGCGCACTGGCCCCGTCCCGATGACGCGCTCGTTGTGGAGAGGGAGGCTCGAGATGTTCTCTTCAGGCAGGGTTCCCTGGATAGCTACATTCTTTGCAATCGCGTTCGTCCTGATCGGCTGCGGAGGCGACGGGGATGGAACCCCCACGCCGGGCGACACTACGCCTCCCTCCGCGATCAGCGATCTGACCGGAAGTGGGATCGCCGATTCCACCGTACGGCTGATCTGGACCGCGCCCGGGGATGACGGAACTTCCGGAACGGCGGCGCAGTACGACATCCGCTACTCATCGCAGCCCTACAGCCGCGCCAGCTGGTGGGATTCGGTTGCGGTTGTGTTGCTCGATCCTCCCACGCCCGCCACCGGCGGCGCCGCCGAGACGCTGTCGGTCGACAGCCTCCTTCCGGAAACGACGTACTACTTCGCCATCAAGGCCGCCGACGAGGTGCCGAACTGGTCGGACATCTCGAATGTCCCCTCGGCCACGACCCTCACCGAGGAGGTTCCGCCCGACGCGGTGGATGATCTGGCGACCGGCGCCGTCACCGATTCCTCGGTGCTCGTGACCTGGACGGCGCCGGGGGATGACGGCTCGACCGGGCAGGCGGCCGAGTACGATCTCCGGTACGCGACGACGACGATCACGGCCGGCACCTGGGGTGCGGCGACCGCCGTCACGGGCGAACCGGCGCCGAGCGCGGCCGGTTCATCGGACAGCGTCACCGTCACCGGTCTCACGGCCAGTACGACCTACTACTTCGCGCTCAAGACGAAAGACGACGCGGGCAACTGGTCGGACCTCTCCAACGTGCCCTCGGCCACGACATCCGCACCGCCGGACGTCACGCCTCCGGCGGCGGTGACCGACCTCGCCACGGGAGCGATCACCGACTCCTCGGTTGCGCTCTCCTGGTCCGCCCCGGGCGATGACGGGTCGACCGGAACCGCTACGAGCTACGACATCCGGTACGCGACCAGCACCATCACCACGGAAACGTGGGACGCCGCCACATCGGCGACGGGAGAACCCACGCCCGGCGCGGCGGGAACCGTAGAGGGTTACACGGTCGCCGGCCTTGCCGCGGGCACCACCTACTACTTCGCCCTCAAAGCCTCGGACGAAGTTCCCAATGCGTCGGATCTGTCGAATATCGCGTCTGCCCAGACCACCGCGCCCGACCAGACGGCCCCGGCCGCCGTCTCCGACCTCGCCACCGGAGCCGCGACCATCACCACCATGCCCCTCACGTGGACCGCGCCCGGGGATGACGGCTCGACCGGTCAGGCAGCGGTCTATGACGTTCGCTACGCGACCACGACGATCACCGAACAGACCTGGAGCGCGGCGAGTCAGGCCATCGGTGAACCGACGCCGTCGACGGCCGGAACCGCAGAGTCGTTCTCGGTCACCGATCTGACCTCGAGCACGACCTACTACTTCGCCCTCAAGACCGCCGATGACGCCGGCAACTGGTCCGATCTGTCCAATGTGGCCACCGGAACCACGCTGACCCCGCTCGATGAGACGCCGCCCTCGGCCGTCGGCGACCTGGCGACCGGCAGCGTGACCGATTCCTCGATTGCACTCGCCTGGACCGCGCCCGGGGACGATGGCTCCTCGGGAACCGCCACCACGTATGACATCCGCTACGCCACCAGCACCATCACCGAGGAGACCTGGTCGGCGACGACGACGGCGACCGGAGAGCCTACGCCTAGCGCGGCGGGCACATCCGAGAGCTTCAGTATCACCGGCTTGGACGCGACAACGACTTACTACTTCGCCCTCAAGACGGCCGATGAGGCCGGCAACTGGTCCGATCTATCCAACGTGGCGAGCGACACCACCACGGCCGCTCCCGATGAGACGGCCCCGGCCGCCGTATCCGACCTCGCGGCCGGAACCGCGACCAGCACATCCGTCCCTCTCACCTGGACCGCCCCCGGCGATGACGGCTCGACCGGTCAGGCCACGACGTACGATGTCCGGTACGCCACATCGACCATCACCACCGGCACATGGGATGCGGCGGCTCAAGCGTCCGGCGAGCCAGCACCGGCAACCGCCGGCTCATCGGAGAGCTTCTCGGTCACCGGCCTCGATGAGGACACCACCTACTACTTCGCCATCAAGACCGCCGACGAGGTCGGCAACTGGTCCTCGATCTCCAACGTCACCTCGGCCACGACCCTCTTGACGGATGTGATCGCCCCCTCGGCGATCAGCGATCTTACGGTGGGCACCGTCACCGACGCCACCGTCGCGCTCTCCTGGACCGCCCCCGGCGATGACGCTTCGGTGGGACAGGCCACCGCCTACGACCTCCGATACGCCACATCCACGATCAACTCCGGCACGTGGGATGCCGCAACGCGCGCCACTGGTGAGCCGACACCCTCCTCCGCCGGTGCGTCCGAGACGTTCACCGTCACCGGTCTCAGCGAGAACACCACCTACTACTTCGCCATCAAGACGAGCGATGAGGTGCCCAACACCTCCGACCTCTCCAATGTCGCCTCCACCACGACCGTCCGCGTCACACCGGGAACCTTCATCATCCAGCCCGACGGCAGCGGCGACTACCCCGACATCGCGACCGGCATCGCTTCGGGCATCGATGGGGACAGTCTCCTCCTGGCCAGCGGAACCTTCACGGGAAGCAACAACAAGAACATCGACTTCGATGGGAAGGAGATCACGATCCGCTCGCAGAGTGGCGACTCCACGGCGTGCATCATCGATTGCCAAGGGTCCGGGCGCGGGTTCATCTTCCAGAGTGGCGAGTCAACCACCTCGCGGGTGGAAGCGCTCACCATCACCGACGGCGCGGCCGGCAGCGACTATGGTGGCGCCATCCTCTGCCGGGACGGCGCCGCCCCGTCGATCACCAGCTGCGTTCTCAGCAGCAATTCGGCCAGCCGGGGAGGGGCCGTCGCCTTCATCAACGGCTCTGCCGGCGTGATGTCGAACTGCAATCTGACCGGAAACACCTCCACTTCTCAAGAGGGAGGGGGCATCTACGCCAGCCTGGGGGGAACACTGACGGTCAGCTACACATCGATCAGTAACAACACCGGCGGCGGCATCCGGGCGCTGACCTATTCGGGCGCTGCCCGAACCGGAGGCACGCTCACGCTGACCGAGTGCACAGTAAACGGCAACACTCTCACCAGCGGCGATGGAGGCGGCATCCGGGCGGGCGATGTGAACCTCACGATCACGGGCGGAAAGATCCAAGGCAACAGCGCATCCCGCGGCGGCGGGATCTACTACACGAGCTCGGATTGGACTCCGATGACCATAAGCCATTGTCTGGTCACGGGGAACTACGCTTCCGACACGGGCGGAGGCATGTGCCTCAATGCCGGGGGCCAAGCCGATATCACCAATTGCACCTTCTCCTCGAATCGCGCGGTCAACAAGGCCGGTGGCATCCGGTGCGGGATCGGCGGCCTTGCCTCGACCTTTGTGATGACCCGATCGATCTTGTACAACAACAGCGGCGATCCGGTCGAGGCCGGCGAAGCCTACGGTGGCGGGGGCTCAAGCTCGATGACCTTCAACTGCTGCAGCGTCAGTGCCGGTGGTGTCGATCATGAGGGCTACAAGGTCTACGAGACCTGCGCTTACGCCGGGCCCGATCATTGCGGCGCGGCTGATGCCAGCACTGCGCCCACGACCAGCGGAGACTACCGATTGCGTTCGTACTCGGAGTGCGCGCCCGATGATCCGCACAATCCGTGCGACGTGTTGATTGGGGCTTTGGACGTGGGGTGCTAGAAGGCACAACGCGATGACGCTACGCGACGCTCTTTAACCCGCGCCAAGTCGGAGTACGCCCAGCCCGCAGCCTTGATTGCTCTTGCCGATCACAGGATATTGGTCTGCAGATGGCGGTAGGGAGGTTCGTCCTTGTACCGCTTGATCATCATGCCGACGATTTCCTCCAGGAACTCCGCGTACGTGAATCGGTTGCCCTTCAGACTCAAATCCATGACGTCCTCTGCGCCGATCGACGGATTGGGATTCAGTTCGAGCAGATAGGGATTGTTGTTCTTGTCGATCTTGATTTCCGCCCTGCCGTAGTCGTGGCAATCCAGGATGTTGTAGGTGTCCAGGGCCATTTCCGTCATCAGCCTGATCAGCTTGTCGCTCACATTGCGCGGCGGTATCTGGAGGACGATGTGTTTCCTGTACGTTTCATCCCGGCCGAACTTCCCTTCCAGGGTCTTGATATGCCAGTAGTTCTTCGGCAATCCCGTGAAGATGGTGCGTGAGAGGGGTAGGATCTTCGTATTGCTGTCATCGTTGCCCATGATGAAGACATTGTACTCGTCACCATCGATGTACTCCTCGATCAGGGCGGGGCTCTGAAGCTCGTTGATGACGTATTCTATCCGCGCTTTCAGCGCGACCCGATCCGTGACCACTGACTCGTTTGTTATGCCGATTGAATTGTCCGTATTGGCCGGCTTCACGACCAGCGGAAACTTCAGATCGGGGTCGACCTCATCTTCGTTGCTGAACACATAGTCCCACGCCGGGGTTGGTATGTTGTGGTAGGTGAGCAGCTTCTTGACCTTTATCTTGTCGATGCATAGAGCGAGCGTGAATGGGCTCGATCCTGTATACGGGATCTGCAGGATATCGAAGACGCTTGCGGCATGCGGCTCCAGTAGGCTGGTTTCGTTTATCCGCTCGCATACGTTGAAGACAAGGTCGATCTTGCTTCGGTTGAGATCTTCAATGGCCTCTTGCGGGTTGTTGAAATCGAAGAAGGAAACCTGGTACCCGACCTCGGTCAGCGTCTTCTGAATGTTCTTCCCAATCGTGAAGAGGTCTCTCTCGATTACGTTTGCGTCCCCCTCCATGGAGTAGTCATTGCAGGCGACGCCGACATGGAGCTTCCTCTGCTCGGAGAGGGGCATGGATCGGATCTTCTCTATTCTCTCCTTGCCGACAATCCTCTTGTTGTCCGCCCCGGCCAACACGGCATTGTGGCGCCTTACCTTACGGAAGGTCTTTCCCATCGACGATGACTC
>Ga0180432_10003114_pt1 | contig 24001 bp, 9 predicted proteins | sample SS_ome_10_FD_132414 | JGI IMG/M metagenome (GOLD analysis project Ga0180432, IMG submission 132414) | Hypersaline lake sediment archaeal communities from the Salton Sea, California, USA - SS_1_MS_2 metaG | ecosystem: Environmental > Aquatic > Non-marine Saline and Alkaline > Hypersaline >... | reverse complement strand
GTTGTGGGCCTGCAAGGTAGCATGGGCATCTTGCCCATGGACAAAACGCCGTGAAAACGAGTCGCCGGACTCTCTTTTCACGGGCAAGATGCCCGTGCTACACCCACAACGCAACCGGCTCCCAATCCGTGGTCTTGACTTTCCGCGGCAGGTAGCCGATAAGTACCGCGGGAGCACACAGAAACCATGTACTGCGGCAAATGCGGCAAGCAAAATGCGGAGGGCGTGCGCTACTGCGTTCACTGCGGCGCCGACCTGGCACAGCAGACGCCGCTGCCGCCGTCGTCGACCCCGCCGGCCGAAACGCTCGAGGACACCGAGGAGTTCCGGCGGGAACTGCTTGACGCCGGCAAGTCACCCGGCCAGCCCAAGAAGTCGCCACCCGCGCCACCCCGAAAGGCCAAGGTGATCTCCGCTGACGCCGTCGGCGTGGGCAAGACGTTGGCCTCGCGATACAAGCTGACCGACCGCCTGGGCGTGGGCGGCATGGGCGAGGTGTTCAAGGCGGTCGACCTGGAGCTGAACGACCTTGCCGTGGCGATCAAGATCCTCCCTCCGATCCTGGCGGCGAACACGCGCAGCGTCAACCGCCTGCGGACCGAGGCGGCGATCTCGCTGAAGCTGACCCACCCCAACATCTGCCGACTCCACACCTTCCGCATCGACGGGGACGTGAAGTTCCTGGTCATGGAGTACATACCCGGGCAGACGCTCGAGGAGATGCTGGACGGGACCGAGGACCGCAAGCTGCCCCTGGCCAAAATCCTGCCCATCGCCCGCAACGTCGCCGACGCGCTGGATTTCGCCCACTCGCAGAACCCGCCCATCCTCCACCGCGACATCAAACCCTCGAACGTTATGGTCACCCCGAACGGCGTGGGCAAGGTGCTGGACTTCGGCATAGCACGCGAGTTGAAAGACTCGATGACGCGCATGACCGGCAAGGACACCTCCGGCACGCTGCTGTACATGTCGCCCGAGCAGTTCACGGGCAGCACCCCGACGGCCGCCTCGGACATCTACTCCTTCGCCGCGATGCTCTACGAGTGCCTCTGCGGGCACGCGCCGTTCTGGCAGGGGTCCATCGCCCATCAACTGCTCAACCAGAACCCGACGCGCATACCCAACATGCCGGGCCACGTCAACGACGCCCTGAACGCAGGACTGGCCAAGAACAGCGGAGACCGCCCCGCCAGCGCCCGGGAACTCGTGCGCCTGCTTGAAGGCAGGGACAAAGGCGCGATGGAGTCCAGTGCCGGCGTCCTGTCGCCCGGCAAGGGCGCCCATGCCGCCCCGCCCCGCCGGCACGCCCCCGAGGCCGACGACCCGGGCCCGGCGCCGAAGCCCCGGCCGCCGAAAGGCCGAACACACCCCCGCAGACCCATGCACACGCTGGTGGTCCTTCTGGTGCTCCTGGCGGCCCTTGCGGGCGCCGCGTATTGGCAGGGCTGGCTGCCGGAAAAGGTCCTGACGACGCTCGGGCTGAAATCGGCAACCACGCCGCAGCCCGCGCCCAGGACACCGCGCGGGGGCTCGACGACAACCAGGGCGGGCAACGGTCCGAAGGTCGGGCGGGTCGACCTGGATGCGGCGATCGCGGCCCAGCAGGACGCCGAGGCCAGTTGGGCAAGGGTCAAGAACGTCTCCGACGCGAATCATTTCGACCGGAAGCTCAAGGCCGTCGAGGCCCTGCTGGCCACGGGCACGGACCAGATCACCAAGACGCAATACGCCCAGGCCATCGCCACCTACAAGAACGCCATGAAGCGCTGCAGCGAGATTGCCGCCCTGGACGGCGAGCGTCAGCAGTCGGCGGCGGCGCGGATCGAGATGGACAAGGCCCGTCAGGCCGCCGAGACGGCAGGTGCGGCCACGCTGGCCGCGGCGCTCTGGCAGGGCGCCGAAAGCACCTCCCGGACGGCCTCGGGACTGTTCGAGGCGGACAGGTTCACCGAGGCCGCCGCCGCCTGGGGCCGCGCGCAGAAGGAGTACCACAAGGCGACGACCCTGGCCGCCCTTGGGGCGAAGGTTCAGCTCGCCCGGAAGGCATGGGACGACGGCCTGAAGACGGCCGATCAGGCCGTCCTGACCCAATACGGCGGACGGCCGTGGCTTGAAGCGCAGGCGGCGCAGGCCGAGGCCCTCGCCGCCGGGACCACCGAGCAGGCCGCAGGGAAATGGGAGGCCGCCGCCAAGCTCCTGCGTCAGGCCTGGCAGCTTGCGGCGGCCGAGAAGGGCAAGGCCGAGACGGCGGCCCGCCATATCGAGACGGCCCGGACGCTTCTGGCCGAAGGCAAGTGCGCCGAGGCCCGCAAGGAAACGGCAATGGCCCTGGCGGTGATTCCGGACCACAAGGAAGCGACGTTCCTGGCCGCCAAGGCCGACGCCGGTACCGCGATCGCCGAGGCCAACGCCCTCCTGGAAGCCAAGCCCGCCGAAGCGCTCGCCGCCGTTCGCAAACTGCTGCCGAAACTCAAACGCCTCGCCGACGAGGCGCCGTCGGACGCGGCACTGAAGGCCTGGCTGGCCGAGGCCGATACGCTGCAAACCCAACTGGTCAACCTCTACATGCTGGCCAGACGCCTGACCGGACACGCCAAGGCCGTCGTCTCCGTCGACGTTCACGCCGACGGGGCCGAGTTCGTCACCGGCAGCCCGGACGGGACGGTGAAGATCTGGGCGACGGCCACCGGCAAGGTCCTCAAGACGATCGAGACGGGGCGGGACGTGACCTCGGCGGTCTACTCGCCGGACGGGGCTCGGCTGGCCTGGGCGGCCGGGGCCAAGCTCATGATGGCGGCTCGGGCCGACAGCGCCGCGCCCGCGGCCCACGAGGGGCACCTGCTGGCGATTCTGGCCGTGGCGTTCTCCCCGGCGGGAAAGACCGTCGTCACCTGCGGCGAGGACAACAAGCTGCTCGTCCGCGATGCCGACACCGGAAAGATCACCGCCACACTCGATAACAAGGACGACGTGACGTGCCTGGCCTTCTCCCCGGACGGCAAGCTGGTCGTCTCGGGCAGCGGCAAGCTCCTGGTGGGCGAGGGTGACAAACTCGTGCGCATCTGGGACCTGGCCCAGGGCAAGTGTCTGCACATGCTCGAAGGGCACGGCAAGACCGTCCGGGCCGTGGCGTTCTCCTCTGACGGCAAGCAGGTGGCCTCGGCGGATGACAGCGGACTTGTCCTCATTCACGATGCCGCCACGGGCAAGGAGGCGGGCCGGCTCACAGGGCACCACGGGGCGGTCTCGGGTGTTGCCTTCCGGCAGGACGGGCTTCGCCTGGCCTCGGCGGGCGCCGACAAGACCGTCCGCCTGTGGGACCCGGCCACCGGCAAGTGCACCCAGGTGCTCGAAGGCCACACCGACGCGGTCCGGGCCCTGCGGTTCTCTCCCGACGGCAAGCGCCTGATCAGCACGGGCGATGACCAGACGATCATCATCTGGGCGCTCGGCCTCGAGAGCAAAGGCGCCAAAGCCCCCGAGCCCCGCCCAGGGGCGTTAGGGGCCCGTGCCGGACCTACCGGATGAACAGCATCTCCCGGTAGGTCGGCAGCGGCCAGTAGCTGTCGTCGACCAGCAGTTCGAGCCTGTCGGCCCACTTCCGGACCTCGTTCATTGCCGGGATCACCACGTCGTGCTTGTGCACGGCGTCGGCCAGGGCGCCCTCGGCGTCGCCGTTGCCGGCGGCCTCGTCCAGCGCCACCGCGGCCGACCGCAACGCGGAGGCCGCCTGGACCACCTCGCGCAGCAGGTCGGCCTGGACGGCGTCCTCAACACCGGCCGCCTTGGCGTTGTTGACGGCAGCGGCCACGTCCGCCTGGTACTTCAGGGCCGCCGGTATGACCATCGTGTGGGCCATCATCGACAGCGTCTGGGCCTCGATGGCGATACTGGTGGCGTAGTGCTCGAGGAGGATTTCCTGCCGGCTGTGGAGTTCGCGCTCGCTGTAGACGCCGTACTTCTCGAACAGCGCGACCGTCTCGGGCGCGGTGGCCAGCGGAACGCAGTCAACGGTGCTGACGAGGTTGGGCAGACCGCGGCGTTCGGCCTCGGCCTTCCACGCGTCACAGTAGTTGTCCCCGTCGAAGAGGACCGGCTTGAAGGCCTTGATCTCCTCGGCCAGAAGCTCCTGCGTGGCGGCGTTGAGGTCTTTGCCCTCGGCGACGGCCGCCTCGAGCGTCGAGGCCATCACGTCCAGGCTCTCGGCCACGATGGCGTTGAGCACCGTGTTCGCCCCGGCCACGGACTGGCTCGACCCGACCGCGCGGAACTCGAACTTGTTGCCCGTGAAGGCGAACGGGCTGGTGCGGTTCCTGTCGCCCGCGTCGCGCGGCACGTGGGGCAGCATGGACACGCCGACCTTGATGGCATCGGCGGCCTTGCTCGAACTGGCGCCGCCGGCCTCGAGCTGGGCGAATACGTCGGACAACTGCTCGCCCAGGAAGACGCTGATGATCGCGGGCGGGGCCTCGTTGGCCCCGAGCCGGTGGTCGTTGCCCGCCCCGCAGACGGCCAGGCGGAGCAGACCCGCGTACCGGTACACCGCACGGACGGTCGCCGCACAGAAGACCAGGAACTGTGCGTTGGCGTGCGGGGTGTCGCCCGGCTCCAGGAGGTTCTCCCCGTCGTCGGTGGTCATCGACCAGTTGTTGTGCTTGCCCGAGCCGTTCACCCCGGCAAACGGCTTCTCGTGCAGCAGGCAGACGAACCCGTGACGCCGAGCTATCTTCCGCATGATCTCCATCGTCAGCATCTGGTGGTCGGTCGCCAGGTTCGACGTCTCAAACGTCGGGGCCAGCTCGTACTGACCCGGGGCCACCTCGTTGTGGCGCGTCTTGATCGGCACGCCCAGGCGCAGCAGTTCGTATTCCACTTCGGCCATGTACGCCAGAACGCGCTCGTTGATCGCGCCGAAGTAGTTGTCATCAAGTTCCTGGCCCTTGGGCGGCTTGGCGCCGATGAGCGTACGTCCGGTGTTCACCAGGTCCGGCCTGTTCATGTAGAAGTTGGTGTCGACCAGGAAGTACTCCTGCTCGGCCCCGACGGTGGTGAAGACGCGCTGGGACGTGGTGTTCCCGAACAGCCTCAGCACCCGGAGGGCCTGGGCGTTCAGGGCCTCCATCGACCGCAGCAGGGGGGTCTTCTTGTCCAGCGCCTCCCCGGTCCAGCTCAGGAACATCGTCGGGATCACCAGCGTGGCGCCGTTGGGATTGCCCAGGATGAAGGCCGGACTCGACGGGTCCCACGCGGTGTACCCCCGGGCCTCGAACGTTGCCCGGATCCCGCCGGACGGGAAGCTGCTGGCGTCCGGCTCCCCGCGAACGAGGTCCGACCCGCTGAACTTGGCCAGGATCTCGCCCTCGGGCGTCGGGCTGATGAAACTGTCGTGCTTCTCGGCCGTCGAGCCGGTCATCGGCTGGAACCAGTGCGTGAAGTGCGTCGCGCCGTGCTCGATGGCCCAGTCGCGCATGGCCAGGGCCACCGCATCGGCGATCCCGGCGTCGAGCCCTTCACCGGACTTGACCGTGCTCTGCAGTTTCAGGAAGACCGCCTTGGGCAGCCGCTCTCGCTGCACGTGCTCGTTGAAGACGTGCTCGCTGTATACGTCCCGCACGTCCGTGGTCTGGTAGTCCACAGCCCCGCCCCTGGGCTGGGTCCTGCTGATGTCACTGATAGCCGTCTGGCGCGCGTTTCTGAGAGGCATGGTGGTCAGTCCTTCTTCCTGTGGGGGCACACACGGAGCCCGTTGTCATGTTGAGGCCTACTCCCATTGAGGCCCATTCCCGCGCCCGCTCGCCAGCCGAACGCTGTGGAGCCGCACACGTAGCGGCTTGTGGCTGAACCAGTATGCATGGATCATGCCAGAGTCGGAACTTGACTTCAATAGATTGTCATGGGGGAGCTTGCGCCACACGGCGCCTACCGGGTCGATTCTGAGAAAACTCCAACTTTGTAAAATTATCTTGCATGAACCGACATAATTGTCACTTCCCTTCTCCCTCCGCCTACGGTATGTATACCCGCTTGCCGCGTCGCGCGTTTCTGCGCTGGGGCGTTTCCTGCGCTCCTGCGGAACAGTCATAGGTTTCGGCGGGTTGAATCGGTATAATGTGGCGCGCTACGCGGCGTGCAGCCGGAAGAGGTATGCGCCTCAGGAGATACAGGAATGAGTCAGTCATCATCAGCGATCAGGTCGGCCGTGATTATCGCGTGTCTGTGCGTGATCTGGTCTGGGTCTTGCCCCTCAGCGCAGGCCAACGCCGGCGCCGTCGTCTTCAACTTCGAGGGCGGTAACAAGCACGGGCTCAAGATCGTCGAGGGCAAAGCACCCGAGTTCGTGACCGGCCGACAGGACATCCGGAAGCTCGAGGGCGCCCGCGCGCTGACCACCTTGTACCTCAAGCAGGGCAAGAGCGACCGCTACCGCCTGGTCATCGAATCGCCCGTGTTCGTCCAGGCCAAGGGGGGCGTCTCGTTCCTCGTCGGCGGGGGCAAGAGCCCCACGACGTACATCGCCATCTGCACGGCCGACGGCAAAGAGGTGTTCAAGGCGCACGGCAGCAATTCGACAACGATGCGTCGCGTCACCTGGGACAGTTCGGAATACGTGGGCAAGGGCCTGTTCGTCCGGGTATTCGACGATAACACGCGCGGATGGGGACACATCACGTTCGATGACTTCCGGGCGACGGGGGCCATTGACGCCAAGGCCACCGCGGCCAGGTTTGCGGCTCGGGTCAAGAAAAAGCTGCTGGGCAAGGCCCGCGCGCCGGCCGCGCGAAGGCAGAAGAAGCCGCCCGCCCCGGCGAACATCCCCAAGTCCGGTCTCCAGGCCCTGCGCGGGGCCGTTGAGGACCTGATCAAGACTTTCGGCCCGCGTTATCCTGACGGGAAGAAGTTCCTGGCCGAGTTGGACAAGCCGGCCAATCAGGGCGGCGCGGCCTTCGCGGCCCTGCAGAGAAAGGCCCTCATCGCCAATCCGCTTCTCAGCGGTCAGCCCATCCTGTACGTTCAGCGCCGCCAGTACAGGGGCGACCACCATAACACGGCCACCATGTTCCAGACCGACGAGATCAACACCGGCAAGTTCACCCCGACCGGCGGGCTGAAGGCGCTGGATCTGAAGAGCGGGAAGGTAAGGACGATTTTCGCCCCCGGCCCCACAGGCGGCATACGCGACCCGGATGTGAGCTTCGACGGCAAGCGGATCATCTTCTCGCTGCGCAAGAGCGTCAAGGACGACTACCACCTCTACGAGGTCAACGCCGACGGCACCGGGCTGAAGCAACTGACCTCGGCCCCGGGGGTGTTCGATATCGATCCGATCTACCTGCCCGACGGGAATATCATCTTCACGTCTTCCCGCGAGCCCAAATACTGCATGTGCAACCGTCACATCATGGGCAACCTGTTCAGGATGGCGGCCGACGGGGCGAATATCCACCAGATCGGTAAGAGCACGCTGTTCGAGGGCCACTCCAGCCTGATGCCGGATGGGCGAATCATGTACTACCGCTGGGAGTACGTCGACCGGAACTTTGGGGACGCCCAGGGCCTGTGGGTGGTCAACCCCGACGGGACCAACCACGCCATCTACTGGGGCAACAACAGCAACTCCCCGGGCGCCGTTATCGATCCCCGGATCATTCCGGGCACGACCTTGTGCCTGTGCATTTTCGGCTCGTGCCACGATCGCCCGTGGGGCGCGCTGGCGATAGTCGATCGCCGCCTGGGCGTGGACGGGCGAGAGCCTGTCGTGCGGACCTGGCCGCCCAGCGCGATCAACCGCGTCGGGCGAGGCAACTGGGACGCGTTCAGGGGCGTCAGTCCGAAGTACGAAGACCCCTACCCGCTGAGCGACAAGCACTTTATCGTCTCGCGACAGGTCGGTCGCGGGGAGGAGATGGGCATCTACCTGGTCGATACGTTCGGCAACGAGGTCCTGCTGCACGCCGACGCGCCGGGCTGCTACGACCCGATGCCCCTGGGCCCTCGGCCCAAGCCTATCGCCCGCCCGGACCAGCGAGACTTCAACAACGCCACCGGCGTGTTCTACGTGCAGAACGTCTACATCGGCACGCACATGAAGGGCATAACGCCGGGAGCGGCAAAGTACCTCCGCGTGGTCGAGTCGCCCCCGAAGCGGACATGGACGCACCCCGCCTGGGGCGGCCAGGGCGTCCACTGCCCGGCCATAAACTGGCATAGCTTCGAGAACAAGCGGATACTCGGCACGGTGCCCGTCGAGGCCGACGGGTCGGCGAACTTCGAGGTCCCCGCAGACAAGTTCATCTTCTTCCAACTGCTGGACGCAGACGGCATGATGATCCAGTCCATGCGGAGCGGGACGATGATCCAGTCCGGGGAGCGCCAGGGCTGCGTGGGCTGCCACGAAAACCGCGTCGAGGACACCCCCCCGCTGAAGGGCACCCCGCTGGCGATGAAACGCGCGCCCGACAAGATGACGGGATGGTACGGCAAGCCGCGGCTGTTCAGCTTCCAGAAGGAAGTCCAGCCCGTATTTGACAAGCACTGCATGACGTGCCACGACTTCGGCAAGAAGGCCGCCGGCAAGCTCGTGCTCGCCGGCGATCGGACGGTCACCTTCAACGCCTCGTACACCGACCTCTGGTCGAGGGGTGCCATCAAGTGCATAGGCGGCGGCCCGGCGGCCATCCAGCAGCCCCGCTCGTGGGGATCACACGCCAGCAAACTCGTACAGGTCCTCAGAAAACCGCACAACAAGGACCACGAAACGCTCAAGCTCGGCAAGGAAGATCTCGACCGGATCATCACCTGGCTCGACCTCAACGCGACGTACTACCCCACCTACGAGTGCGCCTACCCGAGCAACCCAACGGGGCGATGCCCGCTGACCAGTGGACAACTGGGCAAACTGGGCAAGCTGACGCGAGCGAGGTTCGTCACGCGGCATGGCAGGGGCCCGCGGGCGCAGATCGCCTTCGAGCGGCCGGAACTCAGCCCGTGCCTGCAGAAGCTCAAGAAGGGCTCGCCGCAATACAATGAGGCCCTGGCGATTATCCGGGCGGGCAAGGCCCAACTCGCCAAGACCCCCCGGGCCGATATGGACGGGTTCGTGCCCTGCCCCGAGCACCGCAGGCGCCTGGTGAAGTACCGCCATCGCGAGGCCGAAGAGCTGAGAAACCGCCGGGCCATCCGCGAAGGCAAGAAGGCCTACGATAAGGGCATCAAGTGATCCCGCGGTCGTGAGCGCTCTGGGGCACGGCGCAATCGATATGCGCCGTACTTGGTCTTTGCACACGTCCGGCAGAACTGACCCAAGGAGTGTGACTATGATCGCGCGAGCGCCGTTGAAGTGTATTTCGGTTTCCCGGCTGACGTTCATCGTTGCCCTGGCGGTGTGCCTGGCCCTCAGCGGCGGCGCGGCGGCGGCCGACGCCAAGGCCGACGCACGCGCCATCCTCGACGCCACGGGCGTCAAGGGCGGGCTGATTGTCCACGTCGGCTGCGGGGCCGGCAGGCTGACCGCGGCGCTGCGCGCCAACGACAGTTACCTCGTCCACGGGCTGGACACGGATGCGGCGAACGTCGACAAGGCCCGCAAGTGCGCCGCGGCGCAGAAACTCTACGGCGTCGTGGCCATCGACCGCTTCGCCGGAGAGCACCTGCCGTACATCGACAACCTGGTCAATCTCGTGGTGGCCGCGGACCTCGGCAAGGTCCCCGTCGCCGAGGTCATGCGCGTGCTTCGGCCCAACGGGGTGGCGTACATAGGCGGCAAGAAAACCGTCAAGCCGCGACCCAGGGAGATCGACGAGTGGACGCACTACATGCACGACGCCGGCGGCAACGCCGTGGCGCACGACACGGTGATAGGCCCCCCGCGGCGAGTGCAGTGGGTGGGCAGCCCGAGGTGGGCCAGGCATCACGATCACATGTCGTCGGTCAGCGCCGTCGTGACGGCCGCCGGGCGGGTGTTCACCATCTTCGACGAGGGCTCCCGGGCGTCCATCCTCCTGCCGCCAAAGTGGAAGCTGATCGCGCGCGATGCGTTCAACGGCACGATCCTGTGGAAGCGCCCGATCGCCAGGTGGTACACGCACATGCTGCGCCTGAAGAGCGGCCCGGCCGTCCTGCCCAGGCGCCTGGTCGCCGTCGGCGACCGCGTCTACGTCACGCTCGGAATCGACGCGCCGCTGACCGTGCTGGACGGCGCCACGGGCGAGACGATCCGCACATACAAGAACACCAAGGCCACCCAAGAGGTCCTCGTGTCCGACGGGACGATCTTCGTCGTGGTGGACGATCGCCCGGCGGCCACGGCCCAGAATGCTGCCTTGTGGGCCGTCGCCGAGCGCCGCATAACGGCCATCAACGCCGAGTCGGGAAAAGTGCTCTGGAAACTCGCCAGTCCGATCCTGCCGATGACGCTGGCCGCCGATGCCAACGGGGTGTACTTCCACGACGGCGAGAAAGCCGTCGCCCTTGACCGGGCCAGCGGCAAGCAGAAATGGACCTCCAAGCCGCTGGCGCGGTGGAACAAACTCACGTCGTACTACGGCGCGACGCTGCTGGTCTGCGACGGGATCGTGCTGTTCTCCGGCGGGGCCAAGATGGTCCCCCACCGCGGGGGCAAGGACACCATGACGGCCCTGTCGGCCAAGACGGGCAAGGAGATGTGGACCGCCGACCATCCGCCATCCGGCTACCAGTCGCCCGAGGACATGTTCGTTGCCCAGGGGCGGGTCTGGGTCCACGCCACCACCAACGGCGGCTATACCGGCAAGGTCACCGGCCACAACCTGAAGACCGGCGAGGTCGAGGCCGAATTCCTGCCTGACGTCAAGAACTACTGGTTCCACCACCGCTGCCATCGCGGCAAGGCGACCGACAAGTACCTGCTGAGTTCGCGGACGGGCATCGAGTTCATCGACATTGCCCAAAAGCACTGGGACATCAACCACTGGGTCCGCGGCGCGTGCCTGTACGGCGTCATGCCCGCCAACGGGCTGATCTACGCCGCACAGCATCCCTGCGCGTGCTATCCGGAAGCGAAGCTCAACGGCTTCAACGCCCTGGCGCCGGCGGGCCGAACGACGCGCGAAACCGCAAGCGGTCGGCTCGAAAAGGGCCCCGCGTACGGGACAATCAATCGTCAATCGTCAATCGTAAATCGTCAATCCGATGATTGGCCCACGTTCCGGCATGACGCGACGCGCAGCGGGCACACGCCCTCGGCCGTGCCCGCCGCGGGGCTCAAGAGCGCGTGGCGGACGACCCTCGGCGGCCGCCTGACGGCGCCGACCCTGGCGGGGGGCAAGATATTCGTCGCGTCGATCGATACCCACACCGTTCACGCGATCGACTCGCAAACCGGCAAGCCCGCATGGCGGTACACCGCCGGCGGACGCGTGGATTCACCGCCGACGATCTGGCAGGGCCGTGTGCTGTTCGGCTCGGCCGACGGGTACGTCTACTGCCTCCGCGCGACCGACGGCGCGCTGGCCTGGCGATTCCGCGCCGCGCCGCAAGACAAGCGGACCGTCTCGTACGAGCAGGTCGAGTCCGTCTGGCCCGTCCCGGGCAGCGTGCTGGTATGTGGCACGGGCGTCTCGCCCGTGAAGGACCAACACGGGCAGGATGCCCGTGCTACCATCTGGTGCGTCGCCGGGCGGTCGATCTTCCTCGACGGCGGCCTGCGGCTGCTCCAACTGGACCCGCGCACCGGGCGGAAGATCGCCGAGACCGTCATGGACCACCGTGACCCCGGAACCGGCAAGAGCATCCAGGAGCGCATCCAGGTACTCAACATGCCCGTCGGGCTGCCGGATATCCTGACCTCCGACGGCAGGCACGTGTACATGAAGTCGCAGGTGTTCGACATGACCGGCAAGCGGCTGGCCCTGGGCCCGCACTCGGGCAACCCGGCCGGCCAGGGCTCGGTCCAGCAGGGCCCGACGGCCCACGTGTTCTGCCCCTCGGGCTTCCTGGACGATTCGTGGTGGCACCGCACGTACTGGGTCTACGGGCGAAGCTTCGCCGGGGGGCACGGCGGATACTTCCAGGCCGGAAAGTTCGCACCCGCCGGGCGGATACTGGTCTTCGACGACACGACGGTGTACGGCTTCGGGCGCAAGGCCAAATACTACCGCTGGACGACCCCGCTGGAGCATCACCTGTTCGCCGACACCAAGGGCGTCCCGCGCAGCGCCGGCGGCAGACGCCGCGGACCGGCCAAGACCGCCCGCGGACCGTGGGTCTCCGTGGCCAACACCAGGAGCCTCGACCCGACCGGCAAGGCGCTGGCGGTCGAGGCGTGGGTCCGGGCCGACAGGCCCGCCGGCGTGATCCTCGCCCGCGGCGGCCCTGCACAGGGATACGCCCTGGTCCTCAACGGCGGCAAGCCGAGGTTCGTCATTCGGTCAGACAACGAGACCAGCTCTGTCGAGGCCGACCGGAAGGTCGTCGGCAAGTGGGTACACCTCACCGGCGTGCTGACGAAGGACAAGAAGCTGAAGGTCTTCATCGACGGCAAGCTCGCCGCGGCGGGCAAGGCCGCCAAACTCATCGCCTCCGAGCCCAAGCAGGCCATGGAGATCGGCGCCGATGCCGCGGGCTCGGTGGGCGACTACCCCACGCCGTTCGCCTTGAGCGGCCTGGTCGACGAAGTGCGCGTGTTCCACGGCACGGTGACGGACGCCGAGATCGCCGCCCACAGCGTCGTGGGCGGCAAGGTAGCCGCAAAGGACGCCAAGCTCGTCCTGTGCCTGACCTTCGACGGCGGCAAGGGCGCGGACGTCTCCGGGCTGAAGAACGACGGGCAGATAGGCGCCCTCAAGTCGGCCAAGGGCAAGTTCGGCGACGCCGTCAAACTCGGCGCCGCCGGCGGCAAGGGTAAACCCAAGCGCACCAACCGCCCCGCGCCGCGAACCGGGCTGAAGCACAAGTGGGCCCACGACGTTCCGCTGTGGCCGCGCGCGATGGTCCTGGCCGACAAGACGCTGTTCATTGCCGGCCCGCCGGACATCGTCAACGAGGACGAAGTTCACCGCCGCATGGGAGATCCCGCCGTCCGGAAGAAGCTCGCCGAGCAGGACGCCGCCCTGCTCGGCGCCAGGGGCGCCGCCCTGTGGGCCGTCTCGGCCGAGGACGGCACGAAGCTCGCCGAGTACAAACTCGACTTCCTCCCGGTGTTCGACGGCATGATCGCCTCCGGCGGCAGGCTGTACATCGTCACAAAGGGCGGCGCCATCGTCTGCATGGGCAAGTAGATCGCGGCCGGGCGAGGTTCCAGACTCATCGCGCCCCGAGGCACGCGACGGAGCCGTTCTTCATCGCCACGTACAATCGCCCGCCGGCTGCCGCCATCCCGTCGAATACCGGGCTGGACGCCAGTGCGTGTTCGGCGAGATTCTTTCCGTCTCGGGAGAAGACCCAGAGCACCCCGCCGGCGCGGCCCTCGACCGCGGCGTAGGGGTCCTTGGCGCGGACCACGTCCGGCCAGCCGGCCACGAAAACGCTTCGCCGGTCCATGACCATCGCCCGGGCCTGGAAAGGCAGATCCGTCTGCCACGCGTACTTGATCGGCGGGGGCCAGTTCGCCTTGTTGTTGACGTCCGAGCCGGACGCCTTGCCCGGATCGAACGGCGTGTTGGGCGTCCTGAAGAGCTTCACGCCCCAGAAGCCCGGCTTGTATCCCTTGATCCCGGAGGGGAACTTCGTCTGAAGGCCCCAGGCGAACTTGTCGTCGAACACGAGCAGTTGGCCGAACGGGACGGTCATGTTGTACTTGCGGTACGACCAGGGCAGCTTGATCGGCTCGTCCAGCCCGCCCCAGCCCAGCTTCCAGAACGAGCGATAGAACCACTGGTCGTCCGTCAGCCCCGAGTCGGCGTACAGGTGCCTGCCCCGGTCTTGCCGGCGAACCAGCTTGCGGTCGAACTTGATGTCCTTGAGGTATATCCACGTGCCGTCGGTAGTCAGCACGTCGCACGTCGTCCCGGCCATGGCGAACGTCGAGGCGCCGTCCTTGTCGTGGTCCACGGCGTAGCGCGTTTGGTGGCGTTTTTCGCCCGTATCGGCGTCGAGGGCGTAGAGGTGGATGCCCCCGTCGAGGTACGTGCTCCTGCCCGCGGCAAAGTACGCCACCCCGTCCAGCACGAGCACGCTGCCAGGCACGGGCCAGACCGACTCGAGATGATCATCCACCACCACCCGCAAGTCGCGCGGGGCGGCGCGGAACCGCCAGGCGAGTTTCCCGTCGGCCAGCCTGACGCAGTACACATGCCCGTCGGCCGAGCCGAACAGGGCCCGCCCGCGCCATATCGTGGGCGGCGAGTCGATCCGCCCGGCGGCGTGAAACGTCCAGAGCGCCCGCCCGTCGGCCGCGTCCAGGCAGGTTACCGTCCCGGCGTTCTCGGCCGGCACGAGGACCTTCCCCGCCGCGATCACCGGCGGGCGAAGCTTCCCGCCGACCTTGGCCTGCCAGAGCGTTTTCAGCCCGGCCGGGACCTCCGTCCTCGCCGCGCCGCTGCGGAACGCATCGGACCGGAACGTCGGCCACGAAGACGGGGACTGGCTCCGCAGCGCAGCGGAGGTGCCTGTACCCATTTTCGCCGCATACGCCGGGCCTTTCTCCAGGCGCTCGGTCTCCTTCAACTTTGGCCCTTCGCCCTTCGACTCCGGCGCGAACGCATACAACCCGTGCAGCATCGCGCCCTGGTAGCAGCAGCAGGCGTTGGGGGGCATGGTGACCAGCCCGTTGGCCGGCAGCATGCCGAACTGGCACCCGCCGCGAACCCAGACGTTGCGCGAGTGACGCTTGCCCGCCAGGTCGATGAACTCCATCCCATGCTTGTCCGTGATGATGTAGTTCGTGGTGGCCATGTTCCGGTGGCACCGCGGGTGATGGCCCGGCGTGACGAGCGTGTTGATGTTGTCCAGGGCCACGTTCTCGACCTTGCCGGTGCGCGCATTCCTGCCCTTCGTGCTGAACAGGCCCGGGTAGACCAGGCCGTTTATCACGAAAAGGTCGGCCGGGGCGCGGAAATCGACCGGGCACGGCGCCGTCCACAGGGCCTTGCCCTTGTCCAGCGAAAGGGCGGTTACCTTGTTTGCGTGCGCGCTGAGGACCACGCCTGTGCGTTCACTCATCACGAGCGTCGGCGCGTAGTGTCCGCCGGCAGTGCGGCCGGGCCTGGGCCTTCTCCTCCCTTTTGCGGTCGGTTTGGGTGCCTTGGCGGCGACCTTCCCCCCGTGCCGCCAGATCTCACGCCCGGTCTTCAGGTCCACGCAGACAACAGTCTGGCCCACCTGGTAGCAGGCGCGTTGTCCGGCGGCGGCCAGCGTCATCGGGTGGAGGGCGGTCATATCCGGCCCGGCCTTCTTCCACGCGACGGCGCCCGTATCTGCGCGGAGGGCCCAGACGCCCCTGCCGCCGGCGCCGGCGGGCCTGCCGCGGCGTTCGGCAGCCGCGTCGGGCTGGCCCCGGCCGGGGGGGGCAATCACCGCCAGCAGAAAGCCGTTGTGGACGAGGATCTCATCCGTGTCGGCCGTGCCCGCGTACGTCCTGACGACCTTGCCCGTGGCGGCGTCCAGCGCCGTGACCGGTGCGCGCAAGCCCAGCGTGACGTACACGCGGCCGCCCGTGGCCACCAGGCGCCGCGGAAGCTGTGGCGGCCCGGACCGGAATGCCCGCATGTGGTCGGCCCACGTGGTAACGGTTTTCTTCCAGAGTAGCTTGCCATTAAACGCGTCCCGGGCCACCAGGCGCCACTTGGGCGGAAAGTGCAGCAGCGACGTCGGGCCCTCGTCGAGGATGCAGAACAGCCGCCCGCCGGACGACACCATCGCACTGACGCTGGCGAGCTTGTCGTGATGGCGGCCGAACACGGGCCCGGCTCGCCACTGTATCCGGCGCGGGGGGCCGACGACGGTGTCTTCGGCCACGGCGTTCCCGTCGGCGGCGTGCATGTAGTGGGTCCACTCATCGATCCGGTCCGGGCGAGGTTTAACGGCCTTTTGGCCGTCTACGATCGCCACGCCGCCGGGCCGCAGCACCCGCATGACCTCGGCGGGGGGGATCCGGCCGAGATCCTCGGCCACCACGAGATTCACCGTGTTCGAGACGTACGGCAGGTGCGCCCCCGTCCACAGTTCCACGGTGGCTCTGCCGGCGAGCTTCCGTGAGCGGAGATACTGGCGCGCCTTGGCGACATGACCCGCGGCGCGGTCCAGGCCGTGCACGAGCAGCGCGTCGTTCGCCGCCAGGGCCGCCGTCAGCTTCCCGTCCCCGCAGCCCACGTGAACGACCAGCCCCCCGGTGGTGCTCGCGGCCTGCAGGATGTCTGCGGCACTTGCCCCACGTGCGGCCTGACCAAGCGGCGCACACAGCACCGCGGCGATCGCGACACCCCCGAACGCATTCGATCGGCATGGCTTCATTCTTATTATCCTTACGGTCAACTCCTGTAGTATACCCGGCCGCTCGTCCGGTGCCATGCTGCCGCGATGCATGCCAGGTCATTCCATGTTGGCGGCAGGGCATCCGCGACCGGGGGGTCGATCGGTGGGCGTGGCGGTCCGTCGGCGCCGTGCGGCGGGCCCTCGCACGGGCCGGCAAACCGAGAAAGACCCTCCCGGTCTTCAGTTTGTGCTTGACTGACAGCGTTCCTGTGTTATACTAAAAAGTTGTTCGCTCACGGACTGGCTCGGTCCGGTCCCGTCGAACGGAACGACATTCGGTTTCTGGAGAAAAACCGCGCAGGTCTCACGCGGTCTGTTCCCTGCCCGGGCAGGTGAGAAACGGAGAATGGCAATGAAGGGACACGCCAGAGCACACGTTGTTCGTCCGGTCCTGTTGGAAGGCACTACGCTTAGGCGAAAGGGCATTGCGGTCCTTGCCGCGGTGGCGCTGCTACTGGCAGATGCCGCGATCGCCAAGGCCCTGCCCGTCACCGGCTCAACGGGCGGCGGGCAGGCTCACACGAACATGGAGCCTTTCCTGGCCTTGAACTACATCATCTCGATGCAGGGGCTCTATCCCTCGAGGAACAGTGCCGACGTCAGCGGCGAGGGCCTGGCCTCCACGCTCGGGTATGACCCGTTCATCGGCGAGATCAGCATATTTGCGGGGAACTTCGCCCCACGAGGCTGGGCACAATGCGACGGGCAACTGCTGCCTATCAATCAGTATCAGTCATTGTACTCCATTCTGGGCACGGCCTACGGGGGCGACGGCCGTACGACGTTCGCCCTGCCCGACCTGCGCGGGCGCGTGCCCATCCACCCCGGAAGCGGGCCGGGACTGTCGACCTGCACCAGGGGCCAGCGGGGCGGCGTCAACGACGTCACGCTGGGCGTGAACCAGATCCCGTCTCACAACCACACGCTGCCCTGGATGTCCGACCTGACGCTCAACACCGGCGGCGGGCAGGCGCACACGAACATGCAGCCGTTCCTCGGCGTCAACCACATCATCGGGCTCCAGGGGCTCTATCCCTCGCGCAGCGATGCCGGTGTCCAGGGCGAAGGCCTGGCCGGCACGCTTGGCACCGAGCCGTTCATCGGCGAGGTCAGCATGTTCGCAGGCGACTTCGCCCCTCGCGGCTGGGCGCTCTGTGACGGGCAACTGCTGCAGATATCGCAGAATACCGCGTTGTTCTCCCTTGTGGGGACGACATACGGCGGCGACGGCCGCACGACGGTCGGCCTGCCCGAACTGCGGGGGCGCGTTGCCATCCATGAGGGGCAGGGCCCGGGGCTGTCGAACTACCGCCTCGGCCAGAAGGGCGGCGTCGAGAACGTCTCGTTAAGCCTCAGCCAACTGCCCTCCCACGACCACAGCTTGCCCCCGACGACCCTTCGTACGGGCAACACGGGCGGCGGAGGGGCGCACACGAACGTGCAGCCGTACCAGGTCTTGAACTACATCATCTCGTTGTATGGGGTCTACCCCTCGCGGAGCAGCGCCGAGGTCCAGACCGAGGGTGAGCCCCTTGCTGCGGTCGGCGGGGGCGACCCGTTCGTTGGGGAGATCGCTCTGTTCGCGGGGAACTTCGCCCCTCGCGGGTGGGCGTTCTGCGACGGGCAGTTGCTGCAAGTCTCCCAGAACGATGCGCTGTTCTCCCTTCTGGGAACGCTCTACGGCGGCGACGGGCGAACGACGTTCGGCCTGCCCGACCTGCGGAGCCGCGCGGCCCTTCACTGGGGCAGCGGCCCGGGGGTGGACCCGTGGTCGCTCGGGCGGCGCGACGGCCAGGAGAATGTTGCGCTGGCCGTGACCCAGATGCCGTCCCACACCCACGAAGTGCCCGAGCCGGCCACAGGCACCCTCATCCTGCTGGTATCGGCGGGCCTGGCCCTGCGGCGGCGCCGGCGACGCAAGGCCTGACCGTCAGCCCGAGGCCTTGGCGAAGCAGACGACCTGCCCGTTTCGGCAGGTAACGATGATGCGTCCGTCGGCGTCGACGGCGATGCCCCATCGGACCGGCCGGCCGGGCATCGGCTGCGTCCAGAGCACCTTCCCGCCGGGCGCGGCGGCCTGGAGCGTCCACTTGCCGCTGGGGCCCCCGGACCAGAGGCACGTCAGGTTGGCGTTCGCCGCGGCCACCACCATGGGCGGCCAGACCGTCGACCGGTCGTAGACCGGCGCGTCGGGGGTCGAGTAGAAGGGCTGCCCGCCGATGCGGAGTTGGCCCTTGACGAGGTACAGTTCACGGCCGCGGGGGCAGTGCGACCCGGCCCTGTTCGGCGGGGGGGTCAGGCACGTGCCGGTCTTGGCGTCGTAGACCCCGGGCGAGGCGGCGTTGCCCCCGGCCAGGTACAGCCTGCCGTCGCGCAGCAGCATATCGCCCTGGACGGCCACGCCCCGCCCCGACGCGCGGTCCAGTTGCCCTGACGTGTTGTTCTGCCATCTGATCCGTCCGCTGCGCGCATCCAGCGCGTATACGTGCGTGCCGTCGAACGAGGTCATGCCCGCCGCCACGTACGCGGTGCCGCCTTCGGCGGTCACCGGCGCCGCGGCCGGCCAGGTCGACAGCAGCTTGCCGTAGACCGGGATCATTCTGGCCTGCGGGGCCGCCCGGAACCGCCAGCGCAGCCGACCCGTGGCGGCGTCGAAGGCGTACACCCACCCGTCGCCCGAGCCGACCAGCGCCAGGCGCCCGGCGAGCGTCGGCGGGAAGCGCACGGCGGCGCCGGTGTAGCGGCGCCATGTCGGCTTGCCCGTGGCGGCGTCCAGCGCGCGGACAATCCCGTCGTCACCGCTGAAGAATACCCGTCCACCCGCGGCGACCGGGGCGGTGGGCTCGAACGGCTTCGGCGGCTTGACGAGCCAGAGTTGCCGGACCCGTGCGGGCACGGCCGCGGCGGTGCGCGCCGAGCGGGCGCTGTCGGCGCGGTAGGTCGGCCAGTCGTTCTCGCCGATGTCGAACGCCGGCGGCCCCGCGGCCACGCCGGTGCCATCGAGCCGATCGGCGCCGGCCTTCTGCCCGAACGTGAAGCCGCCCGCCGGGGCGCACGAGATCATGCCGAACATCTGGAGGTTGCAGTCGCAGGTCCACGGCACCCAGTAGAGGTGCCCGTTGGCGATCATGACGCCGATGAGGCATGACGGCCTCATCGGGGAGATCTGCTGGTCGGGCCCGCCGTCGGTGGCCAATCGCTGCGACCCGCCCGAGGCGCGGAAGTAGATCCCGTCGACGCTGCCGGTCGATCGCGTGCAGGCCCGGCGAGTGACCCGGAACGTCGCGAGCACCTTTCCGGTCATCGGGTCGAGCTTTCGGCTGAGGCCCTGGGTTTTCTGTGGGCCTATCGTGTACAGCCCGTCGTCGCGGATGACCACGTGCAGGTCGCGGGCCTTGCCGGTCCAGAGGAGCTTGCCGTCCTTGGCGCCGACGGCCGTGATGTGGTGCACCTGCGGGCCGATGAAGTACACCGCCTCGTCCGTGCACTTGAGGTAGACGGTGCTCTTCCACCCGCCGATGTACCCATGGCCCGGGCGGTAGGGTCCGATGGCCTTGAACAGGCCCGGGTCGCTGTCGCGGGTTCGCTGCCAGACCGTGCTGCCGTCCGCGGCGTCCAGGCACGTCAACTGCCTGCCGAACGTGCAAAAGAAAATCCGCCCGCCGGCCATGCAGAGGCTTCGGCTGTCGATGGGCAGGTTGGACAGGTGCCGCCACTTGACCTTGCCGCCGGCGGCGTCCATCGCCAGGAGCGTCCTGGAGAAGCCCCAGGTATACTCCCGCGCGTTGTAGCCCTTCGAGATGCCGCCCCACGGCCAGCCGTGGTGTTTCCGGCGCCACTTGGCCACGGCGTCGGGCGGCTCGGGCTTGCCGATCAGCGCATACAGCACCCCGTCGCTCAGGGCCATCCATTTCCAGAACGTCCCTTCGGCCTGGCCGGGGGGCGGGGCGATCTGGCCGGTGACCTTGCCGGACCCGGCGTGGATGAGCTTGCACGACGTGTCGTCGGCCAGGTACAGCGTCTTGGGCGTGGCGATCATCGTGCTGCGGTCGACCATGAATCCGGTCGGCAGCTTCCGCCGCCAGAGTTCCGTGCCGTTGTAGCCGTTCATGGCGATCAGCGTATTGAGCGTGGCCTCCTCCCGCTGGTGCCACGCCACGTGCCCGAAGGCCATGAACACCCGCCCGGCGGCGGCGACGGCGGCCTGGGGGCACGAGCCGTAGCGAGGCTCGGCGATGAACTGGGTCACAAACGGCGCCCGCGCCAGGCGGTCGCGCGACTGGGGGTTGTTGTCCGGCCCGTGGTAGTGATGGGTCCAGTCGTCGGCGCCGGCGAGCGCGCGCTTGGTGACGGTGGCGGACTTGAGCATCGCCATTCCCCCGGGACGGAGCACGCGGAGGACCTCGGCCCGCAGCGCAGCAGCGCCCTGTGGGGCCACCACCGCATCGGCCATGTTGTCGGCCAAACCGATCCGCTCGAAACCGCCGCGGGCAACGAAGACCCGCCGGCCCAGCAGTCCGGCCTCGTCGGCCGCCCGGCAGGCGTCGTCGTACCCCTTGGCCACCTGGAGAAAGACCAGCCATCTGCCTGTGCGGGCGAGGTCCATCGCCCTGGCGGAATACTGGCGGCCGAGGAAGACGCACACCCCGCGCTGCGGGCCGGCCCTCCTGAGTGCCGTGGCCACCGCATCCTGTGCGGCGGCGGGGACGGGAAGGGAAGTGGCCACGGCACACACGACGGCAAGGACGAGGAATCTCTTCTGCATCGTTCTGTCCTTTCAGATGGGGTGCTGCTGGAATTGTAGGCACGGGTTCTGGAGAACGCCACAGATTGAATGCGCGTGCGTGCTGTTTAAACAGAGGCGCTCACGGCACGTGCGGGAAATGCTCGTCGATGGGCGTGCGGGCCAGTTCGACCAGGAAGTCGCTGATGCGCGTGCAGACAACCTCAAGGTACGCCCGCCCGCGCTCGGGCGAGGCGCCCGTCGGGTCGCCCGAGGCGCAGTGGTCGTTGAGCCTGTCGAACCGTCGGCTGGTCCGCACCCATCGGCGGCGCAGGGCCTCGAAGCGAAACGCCCGCGTGGCGCCGTCCCCGGCGTCGTCGAGTTCGACCCGTTCCGGGTACAGCGCCATCGCCACGGACGTTTCCATCTGCCCGGCGTGGTCGTCAGGCTTGTCGAAGATCTCGTCGTACGCATCGGCCCCGACGGTCCACCAGTCGCACAGGAACACGTGCACGTCCGTGTCGCACTGGATCTGCCTGACCAGCGGGACGAAGTCGTTGCCCCCGTGCCCGTTCAGGATGACCACCTTCCGGATGCCGTGCGCGCGAAGCGAGAAGATGATCTCGCGGACCATCGCGTCGAGCGTGGCCTGCGAGACGTGAATGGCCAGCGGGAAGGCCATCAGGTTGCAGTCGACGCCGTACGGCAGCGTGGGCAGGCAGATGACCGACTGGCAGGCCTCCCAGGCCCTGCGGCACGCCTCGCGGGCCACGTGCGTGGTATGGCTGAAGTCCTGCCCCTGGGGCAGGTGCGTGTTGTGCGGTTCGATGGCGCCTGCGGGCAGGACGGCCACCTCGTACGTCCGCTGCGCGATGCGCCCCAGGTTCGTCGCGGTCAGGTCCCACTCGTCAATCATGGTTACTTGAACCCCTTGACGCCCTTGACGGTGTATTTCTCGACGGCCTTGGCCAGGTCGATCCCGTTGATATTCGCGAGCGTGGCCAGCCAGGCCAGCACGTCGGCGAACTCCTCTTCGGTGTTGACCGGGTCGTCGCCGGCCAGCGCCGAGGCCAACTCCCCGACCTCCTCGACGAACCACATGAAGGTGCCCGGCGTGCCGCGCTCGGCATCGCGGGCGTAGTAGGTCTCGCGGATGAACTGCTGGAACCGGCGAATCGTGATATCGCCCGGGCCGGGCGCGGACTCATCGGGCATCGTCGCTACGCGTCCTTGTCAAGGGCCATGCCGACCAGCTCCAGAACGTCCTTGGCCTTGGGCGTCTCCGGGTCGATCTCGATGGCCTTGCTCGCCGCCTTCTTCGCCTCGAGCAGGTGGCCCTTGTCCTTCTTCGCCTTGCCCTGCCGATAGTGCGCGATGGCGCGGTACGTCCACGCCTCGGCCGACGTCTGGTCCGCCAGGTGCATCTCCCGAGCCGTGGCTATCGCCTTGTCGTACCGCCGGGCGATGATGTGGATTTCCGTCATGGCCTTGTACGCGCTGGTCTCGTACGGGTTGATGCTGGTCACCTGCTCCCAGAAGGCCAGCGCCCTGTCGCCCTGGCTGACCTGCGTGCCGTAAATCTCCGCGATCTGCCGGGCGTACTTGGCGTCCTTCATGGTGCGGCGGTGCAGTTCAATGAGGTTCGGCAGCGCCTTGTCGGGCAGGCCCAACTGCATGTAGAGCTTGGCCAACTCGGTGTAGCTGTAGGGGTCCAGCGGCATGCGGAGCTTGAGGATCTCCAGGGCGGTGATCGCCGGGGCCCACGACTGGTTCTGGAGATAACACTGGGCCAGGATCTTCGGCGCCACACGGGAGGTGTGGTCGGCCTGCTCGAGTGTCGTGGCGACCTCGGTGGCCTCTTCGTAGCGTTTTCGGCTGACCAGGATGCGTGCCAGGACGGCCAGGGCGCGGGTGTTCTTCGCGTCGAGCTTCAGGGCCTTGCGGGCGGTCTTCTCGGCCGAGGTCACCTGGCGCCGCATCAGCATCGCCAGAGCCAGCGTGGCCTGCGCCTGGGCGTCGTCGGGCTTTTTCTTGGCCTCAGCGGCGGCCTTGGCCAGGTCCGGCGCGGGTTCGGGGTCGAAGCCCCACTTGCGGATTTCGCCCTTGGCCCAGAGACGGAAGTCCTTGTCGAACGCCGACTCGGTCGTGGCCAGGGCCTCCTTGAAGACCTGCGCCTGCGTCTTGCCGGCGCGGAAGCCCCGGAGCATCTTCGGCACGGCGGCGTAGCCCTTCTTCGCGATGATGTACTCGAGGATCCATTCCGACTGGGCGTAGGCCAGCCCCCGGTCCCCGCGCCGCTTCGGGCGGACGAAGCCCCAGTCGAGCTGCTTGATCGGAAACAGACGCTTGGCGCGGGCGGCGCCCACCAGGCGCCGAACGGCCGTGTAGTTCCGCCGGTCCGGCTGCTGCCAGACGGCGCAGGCCTCGGTGAACCAGTGCGGGATGCGGTTCTCGGTGGCCTCGAGCGTGACGGCGTGCGTGTATTCGTGCCTCAGCACGCTCTGCCAGTTGAACGTGCCGAACTGGCTGCGCTGCTTGTTGGGCACGACCATGGCGATCACCCGCCCGGTGCAGGCGCCGATCGTCCCGATCCACCCCTTGCCCGTGATGCGCTTCGAGAACCCCGTGTGCGTGGGGAAGACCTCGACGATCGTCTTGACCTTCGGGCGGTACTCGTAGTCCCCGCAGACCTCGTCGTATATGCTCTCCATGTAGGCCGCCATGCGGTCCAGAAGCACCGCGTCCTGCTTGCCGTCGACCTTGATGATGAAGTGGGCCGTCTCCTTGACCTTGAAGCCCTTCAGCTCTTTCAGGATGCCGAGGAAGTTC
>Ga0180432_10003113_pt1 | contig 24001 bp, 22 predicted proteins | sample SS_ome_10_FD_132414 | JGI IMG/M metagenome (GOLD analysis project Ga0180432, IMG submission 132414) | Hypersaline lake sediment archaeal communities from the Salton Sea, California, USA - SS_1_MS_2 metaG | ecosystem: Environmental > Aquatic > Non-marine Saline and Alkaline > Hypersaline >... | reverse complement strand
TCTTCGTGGAAGACTCTGCTACTGAGCATACTGCCACGGACGGCTCTTCTTCTTTTGCTGCTGTCACTGTCTCCGGTAGTGCAGAGCGCTCTATTAACACAGAAAGCGGGATCGTATCCCTTACTCCAGTCACTGTTTCTGGCACTGCGGAGCGTGTACTCACGGCTTCCGGTGCCTTTTCTTTTGCGGGTATTACAACCCAAGCTACTGCCGGTCTTGGTCAGCTTGCCTATCTTCGCCCCAATGCAGACACCACTGTGGGTTCTTGGACGACCAACACTGGTGCGACGACCAACCTGTTTGAAGCTATCGATGAAGTAAGTGCGAACGACTCTGATTACATCCAGAGTGAAGCCTCTCCTTCTGCAAGCGTGACGAAGATTGCGCTTAGCAACCCTGCTACCAACGTCCAAACCGATATGCCCCACAGGATCAGGTATCGTTACAGGAAGGCAACGAATGACTCCACGGTAAATCTCACCGTGAGGTTGGTCCAAGGTGCTTCTACGACTATTGCTACGTGGACTCACAACGACATCTCCACTACCATTGCGGAAAGTGAACAAACACTTACTGCACCTGAAGTAGCAAGCATCACGGACTATGATGATCTACACATAGAGTTTGAAGCGGATGAGGTCTGATGGCTGTTCTTGGCGAATGGAGGGGCGGTACAACTAGTCTCCTGCCCACTACGTCTTGGGCAGCACCAAACGGTTTGTTTTCTGGTACAGCTACTAGAAACGATAGCGCTGCTTACTCTTTCAACTCCTCTACCTCCACTTTAACCCTTCCGTCCAGTGACTTGGCAGATGGGTATCTTGTTATTGGTGCATACGAGTTTGAGGACGCCAGCAGTGGCCGTCACAACCCGGTAGCCAGATTTGAACAAACCGGGGGAACGGGTACTTTTGTTTCTGGGGTCTCCAGTGGCTACAACCGAGATGCTTCAGAAGATAGAGCCTATGTCCGTACTTGGGCATTTATCGACAACCCCTCTGCCTCTGCTACAATTCAATTCCAGTGGAGAAGGGACTCGGATTCTCCCACCGGTGGAACGGTAAGGTCTCAACTCCAAGTTATCCCTCTTTACTACTCCAACCACGGCATTTATAGCAGCACTGACGCTACTGTGGCTGGTGGCACAACGCCCAACACTATTACATCTTGGACTACCGAAGACCAGAGCAACACCGCTGCGATTGAGATTTCTTCTGGCGTTGTCACCATCAAAGGGGACAACAAAAGGTACCTTGTGCTTGGTAGCCAGTGGTGGCATACTTCCTTTGGCTCAAGAACCCAGCGTTGGCATGGTCTTGCCGTTGGGGGGTCTCTTGAAAATGACGTTCGTGCTTACAGCTATGTCAGAGACTCTTCCAACAGCATGGCTGGTGATATGTACACCACCATTGTTGAGACATCTACTGCTGATCTGGCTCTTTCTAATGTCGTCTTTACTGGGGAAGCTCTCGGGACTTGGCCGCAGACTGGTGCCGACTCTGACGTTGGAACCGGCTCTACGGAAGCCCAGCACTCGTTTGTTGTTCTTGAGCTTAACGACAGTGCAGAGGTTTTTAGGTCTGTAAGTAATACTCAACAAGATATTGATACTGCTGGCGCTAGGGTTGATATTCAAGTTGCTGACGTTGTTGACTTTAACGATAGCTCTAGCTTCACCAAAACTTCCAATACCGCTATCAACCTTGAAACCGATGCAGATGTTCTCCTCGGTGCTAACGTTAGTGGTGGTTATGCCTCCAGCAGTAGTGCCCGCTACACTGGTTACGCAGAGTTCACAGTCAACGGCACGGGTGAAACTTACTCCGTTGCCGGTGATTACAGTCGCGGTGACCAAGGTACAACTGATACTTGGGGTTGGTCTGCCAACCTAATGAGCTTTGTTGCCGGTAGCACCGGTGATGACCTTGGCGTTGATGCTGGCAAAATCTCTGGCGGTGAGGGTGGCACAGTTGATACCATTGCCGGTTGGACTGGCTTTTGGGGCATCAATCTTGACACCCTTACGGCCACTACAACCGAGCACACTGCTACGGATGGTTCTTCTTCCTTCTCTGCGGTAACTGTTTCCGGTGCAGCAGAAAGAAGCATCACTAGCAGCAGCGCAAGTATAGTCGCTTCTTCTGCCGAAGTTAGTGGCTCTGCTGATAAAGTCGCCCCCAACAGGGCTATTGTAACTTGGGTAGAGTTTAGCTACTGGCCAGAGGCTAGCCTTGAGCATGAAGCTACCGGTTCTATTACTACAGCAGCTACAACTGCCTCTGGTAGTGGCTCTCGTGCCATTACTGGCTCCGGAGCTATTACCATTACCCCAGTCGAGATTGGTGGTGAAGCAGAAAACGAGGTCGTTGGCGAGGGTTCTGTTGACCTGCCTACGGCCCAAGTTGTTGGTGTTGCTGAAAGGCAGCTAACGTCTTCTGGGGACATGACTACCGGACCACCGACTGTTACGGGGTCTGCGGAAAGAGTCATTACTGGGTCTGGTGCTATTACCACCGGAGCCGTCGAGGTTTTTGGCACTCTTGGCAAAGCTGCCTCGGGTGCTATTTCTGTTTCTCCCACTGCGGTTAGTGGTGCAGGTGAGATCACCAGAGTTGCAAGTGGTGCTGTCAGCATTGCCCCTGTTGCAACTAACGGTTTGGCAGAAAAAGAAGTTGTTAGTGAAAGCGCTAACATTACTCTTGGCGCGGTCACTATTGACTCTCTTGTTAGCACTGCCGGAGAGGTTACTTCTTCTGGCAACATCACCACCGGAGCTATTACTGCCTCCGGTTCTGCTGAACGTGAAGTAACCTCTACTGCAAGTATTGTTACCCCTGTCACAGAGGTTAGTGGCTCTGCATCCAAGGGTCAGGTTATCTCTGACTCGATTACCACTTCTCCTGTCACCGTTTCTGGTTCTGGTAACAAGGGAGTTGTTGGCTCTGGTGTCATTACGATTTCTCCTGTTACTGCTTCCGGTAGTGCAGAAAGGGAAATCAAGACTACAAGTGCTGACGTAACAATCTCCCCTGTCACCACTTCTGGTTCAGCCACCAAGGGTGCAGCCAACAGGGCTATTGTCACTTGGGTTGAGTTCCAGATTGTCGCTGAACCGGCCATCATTGCCGATGGTGACGTTGCGATTACCCCTGTCACTGTCTCCGGTAGTGCAGGAAAAGAAGTCTTTGGTATTGGTGCAATTACCACCCCTGCCACTGAAGTCTCCAGTGTTGCTGAGAGGGCTGCAACAGCCTCTGGTGATATCACGATCCCTGCTGTTACCGCTTCTGGTAATGGTAAGAAGTCGGTGTTTGCAACAGGTGATGTGTCCATTACCCCCGTTGAGGTAGACGGTGCTGGTGATATCTTCTTCAACACCATTGTCCCTGTTGATGCTGGAGCAATTACTGTTGTTGGTTATGCTCCCCAAAGCAGATTTGGGGCAGGAGAAGAGGTGCCAGTTGGTGGTGTTACCTTCTCTGGCTTTGCTCCTGTTGGTGGACCCCTGCCTACACCAGCCCCTGCAGAGATTATTTTGCAGGGATTTGCCCCCGAAATGTCGATTGGACTTGACATTTCGATAAATTTGAGTATAATTAGTCTTACCGGAATTGCACCAGTCTCTGGGGCATTTAATGTCGGTTCGCTCAATCCAGAAGCACAAGTCCTTGTAGATTTCGAGCACCGCGTGATTCACGTTGAGGCCCCGGAGTCAAACGTGGTTCAACTTGTCTTGCAAGAGAACAGAGTTGCAACTGTTGAAGCGCAAGACACAAGCATCACCCAATTGATTGATTACGAAAACAGGGTGGTATACGCCACAAAGAGGAACTGATATGAGCTTAAAATGGCCACCTAAAGACCCGGATGAAACCTTGGACTACTCCGTAGACTGGTCCCGTTTCTTGGGCAGCGATACGATCTCTAGTGTCGTATGGAAAATTGAAGACACTGATGGAACCTACAATACCATCTCTGCACCGGAGACTGTTAACGGTTTGACCATTACTGCGGTTAGCAATACCGATACGGTGGCCACTGCTCAGATTGCCGATGGGACTTTGAACTCTACTTATAACGTAGTTTGCCAAATCACTTTCGGTGCCAGCAACTTGATTGCTACTAGAACCATCCGACTGTCGATTAGGGAGAAGTAAATGCCTTACAGCTTTCTCGGTCTTGTGAATGATGTTAATGGTCGAGTGAACGAAGTTCCTTTGACTTCTTCCAACTTTGCTTCTGCTGAAGGTTATTACAGCATGGCTAAAGAGGCTGTTAACTCTTCCATTCGTTATATCAATCAAGACAAATTTACTTGGCCCTTCAATTACGTCCAACAAGAAGATGTTCTGACTGCTGGGGTAGTAAGATACCCCATTCCCAACAACGCAAAGCATGTAGACTATAACACCTTTCGTGTCAAGCGAAATTCTTCTTTCGGGACCACGACTCAAAAACTTTGGCAAATGGATTATGAAGAGTTTCTGGATAAATATGCAGACTCTGAATATAATACTGCCAATACCAGTATCAGGGATATGCCCAAGTTCATTATTCGTGGACCGGGTAATGAATACCTTGTCTACCCCTCCCCGGATCAAGCCTACGAGCTTGTCTACGAATATTACCTTCTTCCTGTAGACTTGAATCTCTACACTGATGTTCCTACAATTCCTCAAGCTTTCCGTCATGTAATTATTGATGGTGCAATGTTCTACATTTACAGCTTCCGTGGGGATATTGAAAATGCTGACCGCTCTTTCAACAGGTTCGATATGGGTCTGAAAGATATGCGGTCAATCTATATCAACCGTTTTGAATATATTCGGGATACTCGTGTTCAACAATCGAATGCAAGTGTTTATGAAAGGCTGACTTAATGGCTTCTCGCTGGAAGACTTTTCCTGTAGCTCTCAGGGGTGGGTTGGTTACCAACTACAGCCCCCTTCAGCAGGGCATCATGGAACCGGGGTCTGCCCGCCAGCTTATCAACTTTGAGCCTTCGGTCGAGGGTGGCTATCGTCGTATTCTTGGCTATGAGAAATTCAACACCGGCTATATTCCTCCCTACGGGGAGCCTGTGGTTCAGGGTGGTAGCCAATCGGGTAGTTCTCTGAACATTGCCGACATCCACGTTACGCCTCAGGTAGACGACACCATTACGATTGCCGGGGTTACCGGTACCTACACAATTACGGGGGTGAGCTTCAATTCCACTAACCGCACAGCCACCCTCACCCTAAACCAGTCACTCGCTTCTTCCCCTGCTGACCAAGCTGCAGTGACCTTTGGGAACAACAGCGAGGTGATCAATGGCATCACCTACTTCGAAGGGAAGACTATTGCAAGCAGGGGTGTGGACCTCTGGGAGGGGTCTGACGGGGGGTCTACGTGGACCCGCATAACCTCTGCTCCAGCGTATGGTACAGTCCTCGTAGATGGGGGTGCTCAGAGTGGTACGTCTCTTAACGTGGACGGGCTGACTCTTACTCCCCGAATTGGTGACACCTTCAATATTGCCGGGGTGAACCTACTCTACACAATTACTGCTGTGGGCACCGTGACGGCTGGGGCTTGCACCCTTACTATTACCCCTGCCCTTGACTCCACCCCCTCTGACAATGCTGAAATCACTTTCAAGTCCGCTGGACGAAGCCTTCCCACTGACAAGGTTCGCTTTGCTCGTCACGACTACTCCGGTACGCCTACGCTGATTGCTGCGGACGGGGTGAACTTCCCCATCAAGTATGCTGGCGGTGCCTATACGGTCTATACAGAGGCTCCTAACGACGTTCAATCTGCCACCTTTGTTACGGACTTCAAGGAGCACATGTTCTTTGCGAAGAACAACAGCCTTGCATTCAGTGCCCCGTTTGATGACGATGATTTTGACTCTGGTAATGGTGCGGGGGTAATCAGCTTCCCCCACGAAATCACTGGTGTCATTGTCTTCCGTGACCAGTTGATCATTTTCTCTACCAACACGATCTACCGACTGACGGGTTCTAGTTCTACGGATTTTGCTCTCGCCCCTATTACTCAGAACGTGGGCTGCTCCCAGCCGGACACTATTCAGGAAGTCGGGGGTGACATTGCCTTCGCCTACATCGACGGTGTGCGACTGCTGACTGCTACGGAACGAATTGGTGACTTTGGTCTGGCCGTGATCTCCCGTAACATTCAGGACGAGATGACTTCTTTCTTCACCAACAACACCAGCTTTGAAGCTATGGTTGTGAGAAAGAAAAACCAGTATCGTATCTTTGGTTACTCTGAGGCTGTCCAGTCTTCTGCTGCGGAAGGCTTCATCGGGACTCAGTTTGCTGACCAGACTTCTGAGGGGATTGCGTGGGGACAGATTGAGGGGATGAAGGTCTACGTCTCTGATTCTGTCTACTCCAACGTGGATGACGACGAGGTAATTGTCTTTGCCTATGACACTGGGTTTGTCTACAAGATGGAGAATGGGAATGACTTTGACGGGGTGACGATCAACGCTTCTTTCTACTCTCCCTATTTTTCTTTTGATGACCCGGCAATGCGTAAAAGTTTCTACCGGGTGACTACTCACATTGACACCACCGGTGAAGTTGTAGGAACCCTAGCTACCCGACTTGACCAAGACGAGCCGGGCGGTATCCAACCCTCGTCTCGGGAACTAAGTAACGCCGGTAGTGGTGGGGGTTCAACTTACGGTAACGCTGTCTATGATTCCAGTTACTTTGGTGACAAGCTGATCTCTATCTTCCCTGTCACTGTTACTGGTTCTGGTTATACCTACTCCCTGCTCTATACGTTTAACGAGGCAGACCAAGCTCCCTTTGCTCTTGATACGATCTTGATTGAATACATGCTGCACGACAGGAACTAAACATGGCTGGCTACATCAGAAATGATACTCCTGACAACATCGCTACTGGGAACGTCATCCGGGCAGCGGATTTGGATGGTGAATATGATGCGGTTGAGGCTGCGTTCAATGCCACGACTGGTCATACCCACGATGGCACGGCTGCTGAGGGTGGTCCTGTATCCGTCATTGGTCCTGCTCAGGATACCGTTGCTACCTCGTCTGCCCTCCGTCCGAAGACGGACAACGTGTATGACCTTGGTACCCCGGTGTATGAGTGGAAAGACCTCTACATCGATGGAACTGCCTATATCGACAACCTTGAAGCCGATACTGTTACCATGACTAGTGGTACGCTGGACAACGTTGTCATCGGAGGAACTTCTCCTGCCGCAGCAGACTTCACTACGTTGACGGCTACTTCGGTTGGTATCGACGGTGGTGCAATTAATGGAACAGTGATCGGCGGGGTGACCCCTGCTGATGGCACTTTTGATAACTTGACTGTAGACGGGAACCTGATTGTCAGTGGTGGTGTGGACATCTCCCCCTCTGCCCACATTTTGCCTACGACTGATGACGCTTATGATCTCGGTTCTTCGGGCTTTGAGTTTCGCGATCTCTACATCGATGGCATTGCCTACGTTGATGACCTCCGTGCAGATACGGTGAATATTGATGGCGGGACTATTGACGGAGTGACCATTGCCACTGGGACTTTCTCTGGCAACCTTCTTGGAGCCACCGTCAGCAGCCTGTCTGCCCCACTTTCGGTTGCCTATGGTGGCACGGGTGTCAGTGACCTTGGGAGCCTTCAGTCACTCCTAAACCTGAACACTATGGCATACCAGTCTGCAGGAAACGTGGCCATCACTGGTGGTAGCATCAGTGGTGTTACGATCTCTGGTTATGCTACTACCGCTTATGTAACAGGGCAAGGTTATGCTACAGAAAGCTGGGTCACCACCCGTGGCTATATCACTTCTTCTGCTTTGAGCGGGTATGCCACTGAAAGCTGGGTCACCACCCGTGGGTATGCTACGACTTCTTATGTCACTAGTGCCCTTTCCAACTACGCAACTACAAGCTCTCTCAGTAATTACATCCCCACGTCTGACTATAGCGACTTTGTCAACGTCAACGGGGATACGATGAGTGGAGACTTGCAAGTAGGAAACTACATACTTCTTGATGCTTCGACTGGTTATATAACTTTGTCCGGAACTGCTCCCAGAATTTATCTTAGTGAAACGGATACGGGTGCTCTGATCAGACTCTACGCCAGTTCAGACCTTTTCCGTTGTTACGATGACGATGGGGCGCAGCATATGTTTTACTCTCGCAGGACAACCGGGGATTTTTATGCTTACGGAAACGTCACAGCGTACTCGGATGCAAGATTGAAAGACAACATTGAAACAATTGAAGGTGGTCTCGAAAAAGTCTCCAAGCTGAGGGGTGTGTCTTACGAAAGGTTTGATCGTCGTAACATCGGCCTTATTGCTCAAGAAGTGATGGAAGTTGTACCGGAAGTTGTTCTTGAGGGTGATGATGGATATTACACGGTTTGCTATGGGAACCTTGTTGGTCTTCTTGTCGAGGCTGTCAAGGAGTTGAAGAAAGAAGTTGAGGAGTTGAAGAATGCCAATTCCCAGTAGTGGTGCAATTGACATGGATGATCTCCACACCGAAGCTGGGGGTTCTGCTGGCACCACTGCTTCCTTGAATGACTCTGACATTAGAGCCTTGGTTGGTATCTCAAGTGGCGCGATCTCTTTCTCTGACTTCTATACTCAATACGTCAGCAGAGGTACTCAGGCTGGTAATCTGGATGTTAGAACTTATGCCTTGGCTAACGGTTGGGATGGAAGCTCTCGACTTGTCTTTACCATTACGGGTGAGATAAGGGGTTCTACCCAAGGCAATTCTACTGCTGCTGTCACCGTTTCTGGGGACTTTCCTAATGGTGTCACGCTAATCAACGACGGGACTATTGTTGGTCGTGGTGGTGCCGGTGGTTCTGGTGGCAGTGCTACCGCTCCGAGTAGTTCAAATAACGGCTCTGCCGGTGTCGCTGGTGGACGTGCCCTTCGTGTCACTGTTCCGTGTATTGTAGACAACAACGGAGCTATCCATGGGGGTGGCGGAGGTGGCGGAGGTGGCGGTGGGGCTGCTTCTTCGGCAATCGGGCAGGGTCAAGATGAACCACTTAACTACTACGCTGCCGGTGGCGGTGGTGGTGGCGGTGGTCGCACGAACGCCTCTTACTCTGCTTCGGGGGGTTCTGGTAGCAGTGCTACCGCGTCTGGTGGGGATAATAACTCTGATGAAAACGGGGGTGCCGGTGGGACTGGGACTTCTTCTGCTGCCGGTGGTGGTGGTTCTGGTGGGGACGTTTTCTACGCAGATGGTGGCGGTGGCCGAGGGGGTGGCACCTATGGTGCAGCAGGTACTGCGGGCAGACCAGCAGATGGTCCCGCCGGGCAGACTTCGGGTGGTGCAGGTGGTGCTGCTGGTCAGGCCGTAAACGGGAACGCTAACATCACTTGGCTTAGCACCGGTACGAGAACCGGACCAATAGTTTAAGGAAAACTTGAATGGAAGAGATTGAATACACCTACGAGGTGGAGGAAGTAACCGAAGAGTCTATGCTCATTCGCTACAAGAGCGAGGGGTTTGAAGATGTCCTTGTGTCTACACACCGCCCTTTGGAGGATGAAGATTTCAACACCCTCGTTGAAACCTACGCCCCTATCTGGACTTGGGTAAACTCGGTCAAGCAGAAAAGAGGTGTTGCTATTGGTGCCAAGGGGACAATTCGTAAGCGTCTTTTTCCTGAGCCTCTTCCTCCTCAACCCGCTGTTGTCGCCAAGAAACAGTTTGTCAAGTTTCTAAGGACTCGTAATTACCAAGGACAAAACGCATGGGGATTTGCAAAAAACTACTTTGCTAATACCGCAACTCAAGAAGAACGGGAGGACTGGGAGTTGACTACACATATCAAAGAGGATGAGCCTCTTTTGATTAAACTGTTTACTGCCGCCGGCTTCCCCAACCCGGAAGAGGCTGCAAAGGAAGCAGTTGTCCGAGCAAAGATGGAGGGTAACTAATGCCTACTGCAGCAGAACTACAGGCACAGATCGACCAGTACCAGAGTTATATTGATAACTCTAGCTGGATGAATGCTGGGCAAAGGTCCACTATTCTTCCTCAGTACGAGGCTACGCTTGCCAGCTTGCAGAGTCAGCTAGACTCTCTAAACACCACCAACGTGACTTCCCCAACGAATGTCACGACCCCCACGTCTACTACAAGCACTACCTCAAGTGGAACAACCTTTACCCCGTTCAGCGAGATGAGTGCTTCCACTCAAGCTTCTGTTTCTCCCGAAGCGTTGACTGCGGAACTGAATGATGCACAGGCCCTTTACGCCCTGCGACTTCAGCAGTTGGCCGAGGCCCCCAACAGCACCACAAGACAGAGTCGCTTGGCTGATGCCGAGCAAGCCTTGGCTGTCGCACAACAGAACTTCAACGTGGGTGTCATGCCCTCCGGTGGTGAGGCTGCCGGTCAGGCCATTATGGACCCTGCCTCCCTTGTCACCTCTGCCACGGCTCCCAGCTTCAGTGCTGATGGGGTTAACAACGGACTGATTGCTGCGGGAACTGGTCAGGCGGGTGCTGCACCCCAAGCTGGTGTCACGTCTGCTGGTCTTGCCCAAGTGGGTGGGGCTGCGCAAGCTGGTCTTACTACTGCTGGTCCTGCTGCACAAGCCGGTACGACTACGGCTGGATATACCTCTGCCGGTGAAGCTGTCACGGCTCAAGCCCCAGATTACATCCCTGCTGCTACCTACCAAGCATCTGAAGTCTCCGGGGCTATGGATGACCTGATCAACATGTATGGTAGCAACTTTGCTACTGCCGATCCTTCAGCCCGTGCCACGGTGCAAGGTCAGCTTTCTGAGTTGATGCAGGACTTTGAGCAGGGGACTCCTCCGTGGGCACAGGGTGCCATGCGTGAGGCTATGGCTGCAATGAAGCAGCGTGGACTTGGTGCAAGCTCTATGGCTGGCCAAGCCATTGTGCAAGCCGCTATGGAAGCTGCTCTTCCTATTGCTGTCGAGGATGCTCGTGTTCATGCTCAGTTCGAACTACAAAACCTCGCCAACGAACAGCAGTCCCTTATTTTCAACACCCAGTTGAGGGCCAACGCACTCCTGTCGGATCAGGCTGCTCGTAACGCCGCTGCTCAGTTCAATGCTGCCTCTGAGAACCAGACGAACCAGTTCTTCGCCGGTCTTCAAGAAAGCATTGCTCGCTTCAACGCTGACCAAATTAACAGCATGCGCCAGTTCAACGCAGCCCAGCGCAACCAAGTTGACATGTTCAACGCTGGACAGGCTAACCAAGTTGCAATGTTCAACGTGGCGGAACGGAATGCTCAGGCTCAATTCAATGCTGCTCAGGCTAACCAAGTCAACATGTTCAATGCCGGTGAAACCAACCGGATCAACATGTTCAACGTTGGTGAAGCCAACCAGCAGATGCAGTTTAACGCCGCTCAGTCTAACCAAGCTGCCCAATTCAATGCTCAGCTTCAGGCCCAGCGAGAGCAATTCAATGCACAGAACTCTTTGATTATTGCCCAAGCTAATGCCCAGTGGCGTCAGACAATTGCTCTTACCGAGTTCCAAGCGCAGCATGAAAGTAACATGCAGGCTGCTCAGCTTGCTACTGGTCTCACTGCTGCTGGTCTTGACTACCTGTGGCAGACTGAACGAGACCTGATGTCCTATGCCTTTACCTCTGCGGAAAACGCACAGGATCGTCGGGTGTCTCTGATCACCGCTGACATGAGCAGAGAGATCGCAAGAATGGAACTTGACGCAGAGGACAACGCTGGGATGGGTTCTGTTATCGGAAGCATTGCAGCAGGGATTTTTGGCGGTATCTTCTAATGAGCTATCAAGACTTCTACATGCAGGCAAGTAAAGTTGCGGACATGATCCGTAACGGGACTTATCAAGGTCACCGGGCTTCCGCCCAGTCAAGGAGGGAGTCTGCTGGGATTGTTAGGCGACCGACTAAAAAGGAAAAGAAAGACACCACGGAACTCCCCGGCGGGGGTGGTGGAGGCTTTCTTGGAGGTTTCTCGGAAGCCTTCAGCAAAATGATGAATACCGATGATACAGGTACGATTGAAGCAGATAAGCCCACCGGGAGTGTTGATGTAGAAGGGGATAACTACCCCACTTTCTTGGGGGAAACAATGGCTATGTTTGGTCCTCAAATCAACACCCGTCAAAATCGGGCTGACAACGGAGAACAGACACCAGACGACATCGAAGCCGAAAGGCAGGAGAGAATGCGTCAAGACTTTAGTCAACATGTAGAAGGGGGCGGAACCGTGAAGAACTTTGACTTTGTGAAATACCAATTTGGTGATAACACCATTCGTAATAAACCCGTAAGCTCTGCGCTTCTTGAAGATATGTCTTTTCTTCAAGATATGGGTATTCAGATGGTTGTTTACTCTGGTGGTCAGGATGCCAAAGGTCACGGGAATCGTCGCACTGGTAGCACTCGTCACGACGATGGTAATGCTGCCGACGCCTACTTCGTGGATATGAGAACTGGCAAGGTTCTTGACTGGAGTAAGCCGGAAAACAAGCGCATCTTTCAAGAAATCTTCTACCGTGGTTACCAGAACGGTGTCCAAGGTTGGGGTGCTCACGCTGAATACATGGGAACAAAGAGCGTTCACCTTGGCTATGGTAACCCCGCCGTGTGGGGTAAAGGTGGCACTGGTCGCCCTGCTGACTGGCTATGGGAGGCTTGGAACAATGCCCGTGCAGGCAGAATCCCCCAGCAGTTTGCGCAAGATGCAGAACAGACTAGGGGCCTTATGGAACGTCCGACAGCTTCTGTCGAGCCAACTTCCACTGGAACAGGTTCTCTGGCCCCTGCCTCTCTTGTTCACGAAGAAAGCCGTGGACATTGGGATGCAACCAACGATGCCGAAGGTTCCGGTGGCAAGGGGCACTTTGGTAGGGTTCAGTTCAGTCGTGGTCGGTATTCCGAAGCTCAAGCAGCGGGGGCTGTCCCCAAAGATATGCCGATTGAAGAGTTTGCAAAACCGGAAAACAAGGATATCCAAATTGCTGCCGAGAACTGGCATTTCAAGGATATCGAGAACTTCATCAAACGTAACAAGCTTGACCGATACATTGGAAAGACGATCAATGGTGTTAGGGTTACTATGGGCGGTATGATTGCTGCTGCTCACCTTGGTGGTCAGACCGGCCTTAAAGAACATCTCGCAAGCAACGGCAGGTATAACCCCAGTGATGGTCACAGGACTTTGACTGACTACATGCGAATCCATATGAGCTAAGGAGATAACAATGCTAAATAGACCCTTTGACGGACCAATCCCCGGAGAATCCCTTACGAGGGAACCCAAGAAGTTTGCTTGGGAACGTCCCCCCGAGTTCGTGGACCCGGAAGATGCACTCATGTTCTATATCGACAAGATCATGGAACCGAAAGTCATGCGACGCATGATGGATGCTCTGGAGCTTGGGATGAGCATCAAGGGTTTGACTGAGGGTCTTCTTCGTGTGGGTGTCTCGGAAGGGCTTCATACGATTGATGTGAGCTTGCTTGTTGCTCCTGCCATCCATGAGGCGATCAAAGGTATGGCTGACGACCTTGGTGTTGAATATGACGAAGGCTTTGAGGACCCGGAACGGGATGCCGAAGAAGAGCGAATGGTCAAGAGCCTCAAGATCAAAGCGCGCAACAAGAAGATGATGAAAGAGGAAAGAGGAAAGCAAAAACGGAAGCTTTTCTTAGGAGAACAAGACGACTCTTTCACTGAAGAGTTTTTGGAAGAGATTGACGAGGAACAGGAAGCTCCTATGCAGAAGCCTCGTGGACTTATGGCTAAGGAGGACTTCTGATGCCCGGTTTTTGGAGAGGTTTTGCCCAAGGGTGGCATGCCGAGATGGATCGGCAAGAAAAGCGTAGGATGTTTGAAGAAGAGATGAAGATGAAGAGGGAAACTACTTTTCTTTCTCTCGCACCTGATCTTATCAAAGCAAGTGGCAGGGGTCTTGGTTCTTCCGGGGGTTCTGGTGGTGGCTCAAGCAGCGATGAGCGTTTCTCTGCTGCTCACCTGTCCAAGGTTCTCATGGGTTATGGCGCATCCGAAGAGCAAGTCAGGGAGCTTGAGATCGGTGGTGGTCAAGAAGCCCTTAGGAAAGCTGTAGACACCCTTAGCGAAGTAGAGGGTTTGACCAACGAAGGTCTTACGCAATTTCTTGATTCCGCCATTCATACTGTTTATGAAGTTGGACCTTATGACTGGACGCCTCATCTGCCAAAGGGTATGACGTTTGATGACTTCAGCCCCGAGGGCCAGTCTTTCCTTACTGCACTCACTCCTAGCGGAGTCCAGAGGGAGACTTCGTTCACCTACCAGTTCCAGAAGCCTCTTTCTATTCAAGAGCAGGCCAGCATGCGCGATCTTCTCAAGGAAGACCTTCAAGATTACTTGCTTCAGCGGCAAAACGAGGCCCTTGAAGCCGTCAGGGCTGGCGGAGAAGCAGGGCTTAACGTAAGTCTTGAAGACTCTCAAGCTATTGATAATGCCCTTGAAAGCCTTAAAAATGGCAGCTTCTACGGTGCTATTGAAGTGCTAACGAAAAGGGATGAGAACTTTGGCAGGGAGTTTATCGACAAATGGTTTGAACACAACCCGCAGTATGCAGAGGGTTATTACGGCTGGGCTATCGACAATCTCCTGAACCCCACCGAGATTAGCCTTGAGCCTTCGCAGACTGCTACCGGAAGTGTCCCCGATGCAACCTCTGCTATTCCTGAAACTGAAACCTATGCCGGGGACGATCTTGAGCAAACTGCTCAACCCCCTGCCATGCCGACTCAAGAAGCTATTGAAATGCTTAAGGCTGGAACGGAGGGGGCTTCTCCCGAAGAACGTCAGGCTATCATAGCAGAGTTTGACGAAATCTTTGGACCCGGAGCACACCTGAGGTACATCCAATAATGGAAAATCGTTTCGCAAACATGATTGCTCAACCTCCGTCGGTTCAAGAGCCGGTTGTTGAGCCTGTCACAAACCGTTTTTCTACCATGAAAGCTGCCACCCCAGAGGTTGGTGGGATCAGAGACTATGTCGCAGAGGTCTACGGAGACAAAGGTCTTAACGAGGAAGACATTCTCAATGACAAGTATCTGATGACGGCAGTCAGGGAGAACCTTCGCACTCGCTTCTCTGACCGAAATCTTATGGCTGGTCTTGCTACTTGGGCTGGTGGTGGTGCAACTGCTAACTATGCAGATACTCTTTCAGACGAAGAGGCACTTGACATGTGGCAAAATTACCAAAGGTCTTTTGCTGCTGGTCAAACTGTTACTACGTTGAATGAGTTTGGCTACGTCCAGAAAGCTGACGAGAGAACCAAGAATGTTCTCAAGGATGGTTATGACCTTTTCGACAGCATGGGTAACCTCTACACTCGGGGAGATGGCTTCTGGGAAAAGGTTGATGGAACTTGGGACTACCTCAAGAATGCAGTGTGGGACCCCTCCACTCTGGTTTCTTTTGGTGTTGGTAGGGCATACACCGCTGGTGGTGCGAAGGCTGCTGCTGCGGCTGTGAAAGCCTCTCAACAGGTTGCCACGAAAGCAGTTCCTTTTGCTGCCCATGTAGCTGCCAAGGAAAGTGCAGAAGCTATTGCACAACATGCTGCCGCCAATGGCTTCAAAGAACTTGCCAAGGACGCTGTGGTTTACGGTGCTGCTGATGCTGTTGCGGCAGTTGGCTCTGACGTTCTTTACCAAATTGCAAAACAGGATGTTGGTTCTCAGGAGAACTTCAGCGTTGGTCAGACTGCATTGAACGGTCTCGGTGTTGTTGTTCTTCCCTCCCTTATTGCTGGAGGTAAGGCTTCTCAAGCAATGCTTAAGAAAATTCCCGGTCTTGAGAAAGCTGTTCAAAACTACGAAGGGATCATGAAAGCGGCTTATGGTAAGAACAAAGCTTACCTTGAAGCTGCTGTGAAAGAGAAGGTTGATTCCAAGGTGCTTGGTGATTCTGTGAGTGACGCCTTCAAGAGGTTTAAGGAGCACCCCTTCCAGACTTGGGAAACTGCCAAGCTTACTGCCAAGGATGTGATGGATGAGGCGGGCATTGAGGATACTCTTCTTCAGCGCTACAACGATTTTTATCGCACCATGATTTTTGGCGTAAAAAATGCAGACGGCACTTTTGAAGGTGGTATTGCAGATGTTCTGGATAAATCTGGTTTTGTGTATACGAGCCGGTTTTCTGACGACAACATGTCTAACTGGATGGGGGACATTCTCTCTTGGTTGGATGACAGCACCATTCGCAAGGCTGTGACTGACTTCGAAGATGCTACTGGGAAGAGCCTTGGCTTCAATATGCAGGGTGACTTGGTAAGTGAAGTTGCTTCTGTGTATAAGGCTAGGAACAGTTTGCTGGGTGTTGGCCTCGCTGACATTGCTGCTCTTGCCAAAAGGTTTGGTGGCAATGGCTCAAAAGGTGGTCTTGCTCTCTCCGCAGAGATGGCTGCTCGCGCCAAGAATGGTGTGGGGGCTATGGGTGATGTCGTTGATCCTGACAAGCATGCAGCAGAGATTGGACACTATGTGCAGTCTGTCTGGAAAAGGCTTTTGACCTCTCACTTTGGTACGACTGGTGCCAACGTGAAGGGTTGGGGAACCATGTATGTCATGAACGGTGTTGCCGATGCTGTCCAAGGGACTATGGATATGGCAACTTCTGTCCCCATGTTCCTTGGGGGTAAGGAAGCTGGTATGCGTCAATTCCGGCAGGGTAAAGCAACTCTTCTGTCTTCTACTCGACGCTTTGCCAACCTTCTGAACCCGACCTCTCAGATGGACGAAGCTACCATTCTTCTTTCTACCATGCAGATGGAGAATGCAAACAAGGCTCTGTCCCGCTCTCTGTCTGGCGATGCTGGCTTCTTGGATGCTGCTGAAAGGTTCCACATGGACACTGGTAACACTGGTGTCAGGGCTGCGGAAGCATTTACCAACGCAGCACAGACTTGGACTGGGGTTAAGCTTCAGGACGAACTCACCAAGCAACTCTCTTTTGTCGCTGCAATCGACAGAGAGATCGCCAGAACTTATGGCATGGGCTACACAGATTTTTTGAAAGAGTTTGGTGATCAGGCTGTTGTGGAGATGGGGACTAACAAGTTCAGTCTTGTTATCCAGAGGGCTACCAATCGCACACTCAAGGAGACGGCTTCAAAAAGTTGGTCTAGCGGCCCTGCGAAAAATTTTTCCAGAAGCACTGCAAAATGGATTGAGCAAATCTCCAACAGTCCCACTTTTGGTTATGCTGTTCCTTTCGGTCGTTTTTTCAACACTACCATTGCTGTTGCTGGTGACTTTACGGGCATAAACGCTGCAAGACAACTGGTGAAGAAGAGTTACGCTGGCAAGCTGATGGGCGCTGCTGTTGACCCTGCTGAAGAAGAGTTCTCTGAACTTCTTGCAAAAGGTATTGCTGGTTGGGGTGCGGTCTGGCTGCTCTCCGACAATGCTATGGAGAAAATTGAACAGGGCCTTACTTGGAACCAAGTCAGGGACGGGCTCTTTGGTGAAGAGTCTCCCACCCTGTCGGACGAATCCTATGACTGGCCGAAGTCTCATGGCCTGATGCTTGCCCAAATCTTGGGCCACATTCGACTTGACATGAAGAACAAGGGTATTGAAAGTATCAGCGAATTGACTGCTGAAGATATCAAGAAGGCCATTCCGGACGATCTTGGGGCTGAAGCTGCTCAACTCTTTGTTGGTCAGGCTTTCCGTGAGGTTGGGGATGGTATGGATGTTGTCTGGCAAGCTTTCGAGGACATCTTCCAAGGCGACGTGGGTTCTTCCGGTCAACTCTTGTTTGATGCCACGGTTGGTCTTGGTGGTAAGATCATCTCCGGTGCCACTCGACCTCTTGAACCCATCAATGAAATCGCAGGGATCATGTCGGGAGAGGGTCAGATTAACCCGGATCGCCGTCAGGGTTCCGAGTTCTTGAACACCTCTCTCCGTTATGTTGATCAAATTCCTGTAATCAGCGACTTCCCTAAGCTCTTTGGTCAACCCTCGGCAGATGAACTACCGCAAAGGGAACGACCAACTAGGGGTGCTGGTGATTCTCCCCCTGACTATGGGCGCATTCTCATGGGCGCTCGTAGCTCTCCTGAGCCGAACATGGTTGAGAAAGCCCTTGCCTCTATTGGTAGGGCACACTGGAAGGCTATTCCCGACAGGGGTTTTGAAGGACCTCCTGAGATGAAGAATAGGTTGGATGCTATCTTTGAAGAGGTGGCTAACTACGAGATCAACCAGATGCTCCAAGAGTATCCCGACTTCTTCACTCACATGACGACGGAACAAAAAGAAAGTATCATTGAACAAAGGTTGACAAACGCCAAAGAAAAGACAAAGGAGTTTCTTCGTCGTGGTGTGATGGGGGAGGATGACCCTCGTCTCTCAAAGATAGAAGAAATTCAGCGGCAGTCTTCTAAGGCAGAACTGCAACAAGCTCTCAAGAAGCTTGGCTATGATGACATCTCGGAACTTAATGAAAAGCAACTGGATACTCTCCAGTACCTCATCAAGAACTGGGAAGAGATTTACCCCCTGCCTAAATAAAGGAAAAGGCCCCGAAGGGCCTCAGTCGTCGTCTAGCATGAAGTCTGCTATACGATATGCTTCCTCCTTTAACTCCTGCAACCTGTAACTGTGAGAACGCGACAGCAGTCCTGCTAGGGCACAGCCTGCTATATAACGTCTCGCAGTCAAGACTTGAGGCGGGGAAAGCGCTCTTTGTTCCTCAATAAACTTCTTAGCTTCTTCCTCAATGGGAAGGAGCTTTTTTCTTGGCCTTCCTGCCATTCACGAACTCCAAATTCTTAAAGTAGGCGGAGTTGAAGCCGCGTTCCCACTCACGATACTCGTAGCTGTCGGGGTGGTGGGGATTCCCCTCTTTCCACAAACCGTCTACAAAAGCCCCATAACCTTGGTTATAGTAGAGTTTCACGTTTGTTCTCCCCAACTTACACACTGAAAGTTGATGTTGTGGGGTGGAGCTTCCCCGGTGATAACCATCTCTCTGCTCTTTGTTGCAGTCTCTACACCAACCGCATGGCAATAGTCTTTGTCAGCAAAGGTGGTGGGGTTGGATTGAGACATACACCCGTCTGTCGTGCAGATGAGAAAAACAAGAGTGAACATTATCTATCCTCCAGATCAATCAAACGCTGCAAATACCACTGGACTTTCTTGAGGTCTTGGAGACCACCCTTAAGGGGATAGCGATGAAGATACTTGGCGATGTTGCCACGGAGGTAGCCCCGGTATTCATCCTCAGTAAGGAAGTCTTCGATGTAGTCAATGCACTCAATGTTGCCTTGGTTGTAGTGAGGTGGTTGGTTCACCATGTCCGGTCGCTCGACGGGGGTGTTGTCGAGTTGAGATTGAAAATGGTGATATTCCCCTTTGGCTTGGGCCAATTCGTCCATGTATCTTTCTTGCAGTCCCAAGTTGTGCTCCAAGTCATCCAGTGGTTGATGGTACTTCTTCCATGTAAGTTCCGTCATACGGCAAATCCTTTGATGGTGTCTTTCCAGTTGTCACGTTCAGTCTCAAAGGCGATGATCCACTCTCTACACAGGTCAGAACGGACAATATCCTTGATCCCAAACTCAATAACAGGGACGTCTATGTTGTTGCTTTCAGCCAAGCTGATTGCCTTAGCTAGGCCAGAATCTTCTACCAGATCAGACTGACGAATGTCCCCGTTTATCACAACTGTACACCCATTTCCGATCCTTGTCAAGAACATTTTCATCTCGGCGATGGTTGTGTTTTGGGCTTCGTCGAGTATGATAAAAGCGTTGTGGAAGGATCGTCCCCGCATGGTTGAGAGTGGTGCCATCTCAATGTTACGGTTCTTGATCCCTGTATCCACAACGCCCTTACCTAGATGCTCGGTGAGAACATCCAACACGGGAGCGGCCCAAGGGGCAAACTTTTCTTCAAGAGTGCCGGGGAAGAATCCAAGTTCTTTGCCAACCGAGATGTTAGGACGGGTAATGATGATCTTGTCGATCTGTCCCGTCGCATACATGTTCGAAGCGATTGTCGCCGCGATGTATGTCTTTCCCGTACCACTGTGTCCACTAACGATCACCTGAGGGTAAGCCTCAAGTGCGTTAATGTATCGGCGCTGATTGTCGTTCAGTGGCTGTAAGTTGACTACCTTGGATGCGCCTTCTTCCGCTGCCTTCTTGTATTTGCTGGCCCGCTTGGACCGCTTCCCGATCTCTTCAATTGTCATGCACTTAGGTCCACAATTTCGCAGCTATCGCCAGAGCAGGCGAAAGTCTGCATTCCCTTTGTGTTGTCTTCACGCTCGTAATCCGAGAGCTTTGACCAATCGATCTCTCCCGGCATGAGGGAGAGAAGTTCCTCGTAATCAGTTTTGCCAACCTCTTGGTAAGGCGCTTGCTGGTAAGAGTGGTCAGAGTGAGGCAAGAAAGAAATCCCACTTACCTCATCGAAGTGCTTGTAGACCCACGCCCCGACCTCAAGCCACTCGGAGTCACGAACAGTAACCGTGATGGAGGGCTTGTGCTCACACCAGTGACGCTGGTAGGTCAGCCACAACTCAAGCTGTCCAATGGCAGACAGGTCGTTGCGGGTGACTGCCCCTTCCGGCGACTTGACAGGGAAGCTGAACACCGTAGTGCTATCCGGCTTCATCACATCCGGCTCGTTGAGGATACCTTGGTCCTTCATGAACTGGGTCATGGGGTCTTTGTTATCACCACGGACAGTGCGAATATAATAGTCACTATGGCGGGCGTGAATGCCGCTAGCAGAATCAACCAGTTGTGAAACTGTCCCCGAGGGCTTGACGCAAGTAATAGCAGTAGAAACGTTAATGCCCAAGCGGCTAGCCCAAACTCTATTAGTGTCGATAGCGACATCGCGAAGCTCCTCAAGGATTTGTGCGATGGTCATTTTACCACCGTGGATGGGGTTGGTCGGCATCATGTCATAATCACGTGTGCCATTGAGGATGGAGTTATCCATGATGCCCGTGAGGGACACACCAAGCAGCCGCTCTTCCTCCGTGTTGTTCTTCCACACCTTACGAAGGTAGGGGAAGTGGGTGAGGGTAGACTGGATGGTGCCCAAGATGGTAGCAAGCTCCACCTTACGCTTGAGGGTCTCAAGAGTATCCTCTGCCCGCACCACAACCTCTGTCAGGTTGCAGAACTGGTAAGGACGAAGGATGATCTCCGAACAGGGGTTGGTCCCAAACTCGTAGTCAGTCTCACGACGACCATTCTTACCAGCTTGCTTCTTGGCTGCAACGCGAGAGAAAATGCCACGCTCGCCGCTCTTGCTTTCGACAAGAGCCATCCACTCCCGCATGAAGGTCTCCATATCCGGCTTCTCGGTATACGAGACGGAGTTATTAGCGAGAGACCGTTGGGAGTTAGCTTCCCACCACTGACCGGACTTGGCATGGCGCATGCGCTCGTCGGACAGATTGGACAGAGAGATCATAGCACTTCTTCGAACTCCTCCGACAACGACGACCTCGCCAATTTTACACATAATGTCGTGACATTCGATGGAACTGAGTCGTCGTCCACTCGCATTTCTAAACACATCGATAGTGAACCGGAAAAGCTCTTCCAAAGGTCTAGGCCCACTTGCTCTGCCCCCGAAAGTTCGAAGACGGGACCCAGCAGGACGTACTTTCGACGTGTCCCATTTGGGGATTTCGCCACTATAGAGAAGCGCAACGAGTTGTCGGTATGCTTTCGCCCACCCTTCCTTGCTATCCTTAACCACAACCGTTGTATCAGATTCAAAAAGCTGTTCCGGCACTTCGGGGAGTTTGTTGACATACTGCCTCTCCACAGAGAAGCCAACACCCGTCCCACAAAGGAGGATAAACATGGCCTCGTCAAAGGATTTAGGGTCATCGACGGGGAGGTAGCTACAGTTGTAGCCAGAGGTGTTGTCACGCTCAAGAGCAGCCCCTGCGGTCATCATGGCCCGCATGGAGGGCATCACGTCGAGGTTGACGATGGCATTGCGGAGGTCTTGGTAGTTATCCTCCACATGGGGAGCCACTACATTACCCATGTAGCGGTCAACGGTCTCTTCCCAAGTCTCCCGACGCTGGTTAAAATCATCCCACCGGGCATAGCGAGATATCGCGATAAATTTCTGGTAGTCGTTCATGTTGTCCTCCGTCAAAGACGGTAAGTTATATCTATTTAGGTCAGGAAGTCAAGAACAATCTAGCGGTTGTCGCCATCTCCCCTGACTTTTCCTTTTGACTTACGATCTACCAGCTTACCAACATTCTGGTCGATAACATCGTCAAGGGTGTAACCAAGATGGTTGGCGATCCCGGTGACGTAGAACAGCACATCCCCAAGCTCTTTCAAGACCTCCTTCGGGTCAAGTTCCCTGTCGCCGCGAACAGTCTTCTTGACCTTCTCTGCGACCTCCCCAGCCTCTCCTACGAGGCCGAGGGTGTTCTCCATCAAACGATCCTTGCCATTGGTAAGCATCATGCTTTCGACAAACTCGGAGTAGAGATTGGGGGAGAGAGTTTCCCCAACCTCATACCAATACTCCCAACCGCTCATCGCAGTAATGTCTTCACGGGTGATCATCGGTTGATCCTTCCTTTGATCATGGCTTGAAACTGAGTGCGAACCTCTTCGATCATGGGGTAAGCAGTGTCCACAGCATCAGAGACAGTTTTCTTAAGTTGATCGGCATCATACCCGGCAATGCCGAGAACAACAAGAGTGCCATACATGCCGACCATTGTCTTGTTCAAGATTTCGTCGGAGCTTTCAAGCTTATCATCAAAGATGACAGACTCAGCATACCGCAGGATTTCATCGGTGGGGGTGATAACCCGGAAAGTATCTTCGTTTTCTTCAGACATCTTCAGTCCTTTCTATATCAACAGCTTTTAGTTCTAGGTCAGTGAGATCATACAGCAAGTCGTGGAACAAGTCAACAAGGTATTCTTCGTTTTCATCCGAGGGGATGACAGACGAATCAGGATCGATGGCTACCAACAGGCGCACACTGTAGATCATTGGTAAGCCCTCTGCAAGCGACGGTAACTGACCCACTCAAGGTCATAGACACCGTTCTCTAGGTCTTTCTTGATCGCCACTCCTGAGGTCCACTCTCCGTTGGCTTGACCGGCCCAAGGTTCTTCTTTTCCCTTAAAACATCCCGCAACGAGACCCATAAGATGTAGAGGTCGTGCATCAGCTTTACGGTAATGATGAAATTTGTGACTATGACCAACAGTTGTAGAACAGGCTGTTTTTTCAACAAGAGCACAAGCATGATGCTTGTTTGCCATTGCACTACCGTAATTCCCAGTAGCAACATAGTGGCCGTAGAGGACATCGTCATAAGCAACGAGCGCGGGGGCGGAATTAGAGTATTCGTGATACTCGTCAAACCAGTGGTCCGTCTGGAGATGACTGAAGGAGATGCCGTAACGATTGCCTTCAAGACGCGGATCGTGTGCAACAGCTTTCTTGATCCGGTTTTCGTGATTTCCTTCAAATCCGATACGGAAGGGACGCTTCCTCTTTGAGATGCGATAACGATCCCAAATACGAGACATAGCATCATTATACGAGTTGATATCAGCCTCGTAATTTTGGCTAATAATTGCTTGAGGGTAACGAGTGTCATAAGAATTAAGGCTCCGCATGTCGGCACCGTCACCTAGGTCAATAACATAGTCGGGCTTGACATCCTCAATAAGGTCGCCCAACCAAGTGAAACGCTCGTTACTAACCGAGGGATCAGAGTGCGCGCATGTATATACAATGGCTGTCTTACTCATTTGCCTACTCCGTGGATTTCGTACCAATACTTATATTGTGGGTACTTCCTTTCGAGGTTTTTCATTGCACTTTCTGCCAAGCTTCTAGTTTTGTAGACTCCATAGACTGAACCGTAGGCTTGAGAAAGACTGTCTGAGTGAAGTAAGACGTAGACT
>Ga0180432_10003111_pt1 | contig 24009 bp, 40 predicted proteins | sample SS_ome_10_FD_132414 | JGI IMG/M metagenome (GOLD analysis project Ga0180432, IMG submission 132414) | Hypersaline lake sediment archaeal communities from the Salton Sea, California, USA - SS_1_MS_2 metaG | ecosystem: Environmental > Aquatic > Non-marine Saline and Alkaline > Hypersaline >... | reverse complement strand
GGTTGGTTGGTCGGTGGTGGGCTGGTGTCCGATACGGGGGGCCAGAGGCCGGGGGGGGTGGTGGTCGGTGATCGGGCTTCTGGTTGTTGGAGAGGGGTAGGAGTAGGGTGGAGGGGGTAGGGGAGGTATTGTCGGTTTGTTGTTCTTGTGAACTGGGGACATGATTTGCTACTCCCTCCTTGTTCCTCTCCTCTGTTCCGCATGGTAGTCTTCGCTTCTTCTTAGGGTGTATCTGTTGATCTTGGTCACAGCTTCCTCGAGGTTCTTCACCTTGGTGGGACGCATCTCTGTGCGGAACATACCACCTGCGCGGGTTTGCTCTAGGAATCCGTTCCTGTGTAGCCCAAAGGTGGCCTCGTGGCCGGAGTAATGCGTGTGTTTGAGTGTGTTTGGTGCTGTGCTGCGTGGAAGTGGTGAACTAGGAGCAGTGCTGATCTTGATGAGGATGTAGGCGAGTTTGTATGTTCCTAGGTCCGGCTGTATTGTTGCTTTGACAAACGGTGCCCTGATGTGGCTCCGTATGTACTTGTGTATCGCCCTCTTCTGTTCTGTCGTCCCTGCGTTGAATATCCAGTACCTTGGTTTCTTGAGTCTCACTTTCCTTACCTCCCGTTCGTTTCTCCCTTCACCTTGTTGTGGTAGGTGGTCTGTAGTTCGGGTGGGTCGTAATTCGCCCACAACGCTTGTTCCGGCAAAGCCACCTCTGGGAAGAGCCGGTGCGATGGTAGTTGAATCCAGCCTTCACCATCGGCTTTGCGGACCTACAGTAGGGACAGTACCGTTCTTCTGCCATCGCCATCTCCTGTCTACAGTATATCACACGTATACCGTATGTGTCAAGCTGCCTCGATTATGGGGGGGGGGGCGGCGGGTAGGAGGCAGTGGGATAGAGGGTGTAGGCTGCGCTACACAGCTTCCCTTTCGCTGTAGAACTTGGTGATTGATATACCCTTTGTGTACTCGCGGTCCAGTTCCTTTGCTGATTGGAAGAAGTAAGGGTATCTGTCTTGCCAGTACCTTCCAGAGACGCGCCACTGGGTACGTCCTGGGATTCCGAACTTGACAAGGCCGATGGTGATGCCGTCAAGGGCTTGCAGCAGATTCTCTCTCGAGTCGAAGTAAAATACAGCGACGTCGGAGTTGTACTTCCCATATACAGCGAAGGGTAGGTCGGCGAGCATCCTTCTAAACTTGGCGGCATTGGTGCGGGAATAGCCGTCGTCCCAGAAGATGAGACCTTTGTGGCAGTTCTGGCACTCGACAGGGAGAGAGCCGAACCTAGACACGAAGTCGGGAACATCCTCGTAGTAGCAGAAGTCGTCTACGGGGGCACTGAGTACGGGTTTCACTCCATCTCGGGAGTCGAACTGTGTCCAGCCGTTACTCATGAGGAGTGTCTTCCATCACAACCGGCCTACTCTTGTATTGCCTACTCAGCAGCCCCGTCCCCGTCTTAGGGAGCGTGGGGAACACCCTGCAATTCTCATGCCGCAGTGTAGCCACATCGAACTTGGCGGGGGCGGTAGCGTACTCGCCCACCCTGTAGACATCCCCCATCGCTTTCGCCTGTAGCAGCGTGGTGTGCCTCTGCGCCCTCTTGGTGTACCTCTGGCTCAGGGGGTGTTCGCTCACCATCTGGAGCACGTCATCGTAGGTCACATGGTAGGGCTTCTTGTCGAGGCAGTAGACTTTACGCGGCGAGCAGACGATGGTGGGAGGGTCTCCGTTACAACGCCATGCCCCTAACCCGTTGCGTTGAGCCTGTGGCAGTACCTTTGTCGTCCTGACCCCATCGCACTGGATGGCTACCAGTTCGTCGTCGGCTATCTCCTTCTCAATCAGGAACTTGGTTATCTCGCATCGCGCCTTCGCGGTAATCAGGGCGTGGTATATCTCGTTGCGTATCCCGTTGTCGCGATCCCGGCGCTCAATCAGCATCCCGACCATCTGGTTCGCTATCCCCTTGGCGATGGATGCTGCCAGCGGGGACAGGCTGCGGAGGTCGTAGAGTGTGTTCATTATCTCGCGGAATGGGAGGCGTGGGCGCACTCCGTTGAGTGGCCGCAGGAACCAGCCGTCCGTGAGTAGGAAACCGCCGATGTCGTACCGCTCGACCGTTCTGACCTCATCCATCGTGTAGGTGTCCTCCGGCAGCCAGCCCTGCGGGTTCCCTTGCAGGTCGTTGACTACTCTGGTGACAATCGGGCTGGCGTAGGCGGTCGGGCTGTCAGGGTCGATGAAGAAGCGGCCACGGACGAAGCCGTAGTAGGCACCCTGCTCTCGCCTCCCGAAGGTGGACGACCGCCAGAACTCCATATCCCGCAGGTCGAGAAGGTCAGCCGCCAAGGACGCATAACAGGCGGTCTTGTCCCAATCGTACAATCCTGACTCCCAATGCCCTATCTGCCGCGCTTCCCACCAGTCCTTGTGGTCAGCAGCGTCCGCGTAGTCGAGACACCCGTGGAGTGAAGATGGTAGCTGCCACGACTTCGGGACGTCCGTGTAGGTGCGCTTGCCCAGCTCGGAGTTCTCGAAGCAGGTCACAGCACAGGTGAGGACGTTGGTATCCCCGATGCCCATGCGGGTCAGGGTATCCACTACCTCGTCCGCCATATCCTGTACCTGCTCGAGGGTGGCATCGGGAGCGTACTCAGGGTAGCCGTAAAAGGTTTTCAACCCGAAGTACCGTGTCCAGCCGACTTGGAGCACCCTATCATGCGAGTAGAAGAAGTGGTGTCCCTCGACATCTACAGCAGGGTCGCGCTCCGCTATCCTGTCGAGCAGGGCATGGTCGATTTTCCGCAGGATAGGGGCGACCGCCTCATCCACGTCCATGAACACACGGATGGTGTCCCTGCTGCTGTACCGGAGAAACGCCAGTATATCCCGCAGATCAGCGGAGACGATGGACTTCCCCTCGCTGGATTGGATGGCGAGGAAGCCGCTCCCGAGGTCGAGCAGCTCATAGGCGGTGATCCTCATAATCCCGCCCTTCGCATCGCGACCTCCGGCACTTTGCCGCCGAGCCGTAGTATCTGCGGGACCAGCTGCGGAGCGCGCCTTGGCTCCTTCTTCAACGTCTCTTTGAGTTGGTGTATCCATCGCATCCGGTGTGCTCTCATCGAGGGGGATTCCTTCTCACCGCCGCGTTTGGTGTCTTTCCGCCTCCCGCCCTTCGTGTACCGCAGTTCCTCTGGTAGGGTGTACGATACGCGGTCTACCCAGTCCCATGGGCTAATAACCCGTCGCATCTTGTAGTCGAATGTGGTCAGGTCTTTGCTCCTGTACCATGCATAGACAGCGCGCGTGAAGCCCTCGTAGAACCCGCGAGTCCCCGGCTCCAAGTCGGGGTTGAATCGGCGGAAGCGGTTATAGAACAGTTGGCGGCTGCCGGTCATCCGTCTGACCTCGGTGTACCTCAAGGATTTGAACTTGGAGAACTCTCGTGCTTCCTCTGGTAGGAAGTGGCGCCGTATCAGCTCTCGGTAGCGGAGGGAGCGTTTGGATACTCTAGCCATGGTTCTTGCTCCTCGCTTTTCTGGCGACGGTCCTCAACCGCTCGCTCGCCAGCTTGGATGGTCTGCTCTTGCCTGTTTCCCAACGGCTGACGGTGGAGATGGATACGCCTAGCAGGGTTGCCAGTTCTTGGCCGGTCAGCCCCAGGCGTTTCCTTGCCGACTTGAGTTCAAGCGGGGATAGTCCTGCTAGTCCCGCGAAGCCTTCTGGGGTAATGCGGACACCCACGGCTTACCTCCTGACGAGGTAGTGTATCAGATGATTAACCATTTGTCAAATCGACAGCGCCGCTTTTAACACCAGTACACCAGTGTACCAGCGTACCAGTACACAGGCTTTTTTGCGGAACCTGCAACGGGGGTTGACAAAGCGGGCTAGATGTGGTAGTGTGCCGCCACACGCTCGTATAGGGTGTTATAAAAGGCCACGATGGGCGAGCACGCAGCACGATCAGGAATGACCAGCACGCAACACGAGCACGCAACACGGGCACTGGTATAGGCCACGATGGGAGCGCACTAGCGAAGGGCACGACCGGCGAGTGCGACGGAGGGGAAATGGCGGTGATACTGCGATCCGGCAAGACCAAGCTGATGCGGGCGAAGGAAGCGGAGCTGAAGATGCCGCTGAAACGGGCTATCGGCGAGGCATTCGAGCGCACGCAGTCCCTCCCAGCTGTGGCCGCAGAGCTGCGCATTAACGAACGCACACTGTACAACTGGATGCCCCGATTGGGCATCACGGTCAAGGTGACGCTGGTTGGTATCGAGGACGATAACGGTAAGAATGGCCACTAGAACACGGGGGCAGATATGAAGAAGAACCCTGGGCGTAGGGAGCGGCGGATGGAGTCGCGACAGAGTGTGGACCGGAACGGGGTGTCGCACAGTCGGCACTACCGAGGGTGCCTGCATTTGAGTGAGTACCCTGACCGCGGCTCGCGGCGCAAGATGTTGGGGTTGTCGAAACAACCGTCGTAGGAGGCGAGAATATAAGGGGGTAGAACCATGTCCCACCAATGCGTACTACCGAGTGAGGCACCCTACTGCACAGCGTGCGGACGCCGCCTGTTTTTGGAGCGAGAAGTCCAAGATAGGCGGCCTGTTTATTTCTGGTACTGCGCTACGGGGTGCAGCCGCCGCTACCCGTTCATATTGCCGAATGGTAACAACGGGAGCGGCAACGGGAGCAACGGTAACGGGGGCAACGGGGGAGTGGCCCACCAGCAGTCCCTTGCGGTCGTCGCATAGCCGGAATCTAGGAAGGATCACCGCGATGCTGGATCGGATTGAGCCGCAGTTCGGGGAGAACGCACAGAAGGTGCTGTGCAAGCGCTATCTTCGTAGATTAGACAGCAACCGCGATCCCTGTCCTCACTGTGGTGTATACCACGAGACACCAGCGGAGATGATCGACAGGGTCACGTTCGGCAACGACCATTACTACAATCTCTTGGCGAGCCTCGACTTCCTTCCTGGCAGCCCTACCCTGTTCAATGTTGGTACAGGGACAGGAACGAGCAGTAGCTGCTTCAAATTCGACGTCGCCGACAGCATGGAAAGTATCATGGACGTCGCGCGCAAGGCAGCGTTCGTGTTGAAGTGGGGAGGCGGCACAGGGTACGTGCTGTCGGCTCTCCGGCCAGAAGGCGCACCGATCGCGACTACTCACGGCAAGGCGTGTGGCCCGATAGCCGTGTTGCGGTTGTACCACGCTATCGCTCAGATGGTGACTCAGGGCGGCAAGCGGGCTGGAGCGCAGATGGCAGTGTTGCATTGTGAGCACCCAGACGTGGAGAAGTTTATCCGGTGCAAGGCGGATAGTCAGGACGCGCTTACTACTTTCAACATCTCAGTCGCTTGTACAAACGACTTCATGGAGGCGGCGGCGCGGTATTACCACAATCGGGAGGCGCCTGTTCCTCGAGAGTACGATCTCCTTGCACAGATGGCTGATAATGCGTGGAAGTATGGTGATCCGGGCTGCTTTTTCATCGACGCTGCGGAGGCAAGCAACCCAACACCGTGGTTGGGTCAGTTGACGGGCACGAACCCCTGCGGGGAAGTCCCACTGCTCGACAACGAGCCGTGCAATCTCGGTAGCATCAATCTCAGCCACATGCTCGAGTACTACACCGACGGGACCGTTAGGGGATTCGATGTGACCAAGCTGGAGGATACAGCTAGGTTGGCGGTGCGGTATTTGGACAAGGTATTGGACCTCAACCTGTTCCCTGATCCGGTTATCACTGAGGCGGCGTTGTGCACGCGGAAGCTGGGTTTGGGCGTCATGGGTTGGGCAGACGCGTTGGCTATGCTCCAGATGAGTTACGCCTCCGAGGATGCGCTGGTGGTCGCCGATGTGGTGATGCAGACTATCCAGAAAGCTGCTCACGATGAGAGCGTCAAACTCGGGGCGGAGAAGGGCTGCTACCCTGCCTACATAGGCACTAGCGGAGAGGGCCTTCGAGCGGAGCGAAGGAATGCGGCTTTGACTTGCATTGCTCCCTCTGGGTCTATCAGCGTTCTCGCTGGGTGCAGTAGCGGGATAGAACCTCACTTCACACTCGATGGATACCGTGCGCTGGGTGATGGGACTCGGCTGGAAGAGAAGCCGCAGGTCGACTTTGGGGAGTATCGTCCTCTGACTGCGCTCGAGATACCGTGGGAGTGGCATATTCGGCACCAAGCTATGTTTCAGAAGCACACTGATCTTGCTGTCAGCAAGACAGTCAATCTGCCCGAGGACGCAACTGAGGCTGACGTGCTCGGTGCCTACATCATGGCGTGGGAGTCAGGGTGCAAGGGAGTCACGGTCTACCGGAACATGAGCCGCGACAGGCAAGTCATTGTGGGCGCGGATGAGTTAGACCACCTCCACGGTCACGTCCTGTCTCCTGCCTCTGTCATGGCGTCTAGTGAGATTTCACGAAACGGGCGGCGCAAGATGCCCATTGATGCTACCAGCATCCGGCACAAGTTCAGTGTCAGTGGGATGGAGGGTTATCTCCATGTGGGTCTCTATCCCGATGGTTCTCCCGGGGAAGTGTTCATTACTGGGACAAAGCAGGGGTCGACTATCAACGGTCTCATGGATGCAGTAGCCGTCCTGACGAGTATTGCTCTACAGTACGGTGTTCCTGTTGAGTCTCTTGTCAACAAGATGCGGGGGACTCGGTTTGAGCCTAGCGGTTTCACTGAGAATCAGGACATACCGAACGCGTCATCGGTGCTGGACTATATCTATAGGTTCTTAGGCAGACGGTTCATCGAGACCGATGGCAAGCTGGAGCAGCTGAACTCCGGTATGCTCTGCCCCGATTGTGGAGCGGAGGCCGTCTTGCAGGAAGGTTGCCTGACGTGCAGCAGAGGGTGTGGCTGGTCGAGGTGCTAGTTTCACTTGGAAAGGGGCCGCAGTATGCCGTACAAAGCCCCGTATAGTGGCCAGCCGGAGAAGATGAAGCGGTGGCGCCGCGCGTACGATCGCACTCGGCGGCATGGTGCGAACTGGAGGCAGATAATCAACGACCAGGACGGGCTGTGCGCGATCTGCCGAGAGAGAATGATCGCGCACTTCCACGAGCCGTTCGGTGAGGACCACAACGGGAACGGGAACATGCAGCAGCGGATCGGGTTGTGTGTGTCTTGCCACAAGTGGCAGGACGAGGAGCACATGGGGTTACTCACGAACTGGCCGGGGAACTCCAGTATGCACGTGGTGGATGTGCTGGCGGAGCAGCGGGAGTGCGGCAGCTACGTGAAGTGGTGCGAGAAGTACGGAGTCGCCCCGAAGGTCGGGGGCATATTCTCGCAGTTCGTGTGGCCGAATGGCAACGGCGGGACGCAGCTGGAGATGCTGGATGTGATGGTGGTGGAGTGTAGAGCCAACCCTGAATCGAGAGAGGGGAGTACTAGCCAATGACAAAGGCACTAGAGAAGGCAAGCAGCGGCGCTGAGACGGGCGACAAAGTAGCAGAGAGTAGACCGAGGACCGTATCCATATCCCCAGCCTCAATGACCGACTCAGTAGCCGACTGGCCGCTGCACCGCGTCATTGAGCATCTCCGGCAGAAGGAGAAAGCGGACAAGGACGCCATCCAGCCCGTCCGTCTCCACTGCCGGTCAACAATCAAGTCCCTAGTGGACGTCATAGACTCACTGGCGAAGCGATACGACACATCACGCAACCGCCTGTGCCGCTGGATGTCCTACCACGCTGCCTACTTCGCGCGGGAGGACGCGACTATCACCAAGCTGACGGGGGTACAGTCGCTGGTCCGTGACCTGTGCCTGATGGATGACGATACGGACACGCTGGACATCATGAACAGCCTTACTCCGTACGCGCCTCGCGTGGTGGATGAGAACACAGCTCACCTCTACCTCTACGACGCGTGGGTAGCTTCCGATTTCGACGATATGGCGCGCGTCTGTGGTGTCTACCGCTACCGGATAGTCCAAGTGTATCTTATCAAATCCATTCTATCAGGCGACTCCGCGCAGTTCGGCGAGACGGCAAACCGTCTGGTGTCCGAGGCCCACAGGTGGGATACATGGATGCAATTCCGGCTGGGGGCGCTGGAGACGCTGGTGGAGCGGAAGGAAAAGTAGGGTGCATTTTGACCCACAATCCCACGGTGTGTGTTTGTGGGTCAACGGGGGTTGCAGGGGGGGTCTGCTGGGGGGTCGACGGGGGGTGCAAGGAGGTCAACGCATGGTGAAATCTGACACACAAACACACGGTGCGGGTCTGTGGGTCAGCGGATTTGACACACAATCCCACGGTGCGGGTTTGTGTGATGACACACAAACACACGGTGTAACTGACACACAAACACACAGTACTCCTTACGCGTGCGCGCGCGTATAAGTACCTTATAGATATTAAGATTTTGTCTGTTGAGACTGGGACGGCCAAAAACAGCGAAAATCAGCGGAAATTGAAGGGGGCCGAAAAATGAGCGAGCAAAAAGAGACATACCGGACGGGCAGGGTCGGCGTGCTGGACGCGCCGACGGATGCGGGGGCACCGGAGGACGTGATAACGCCGGAGGAGCACGCAGTGCTGGAGAAGGAGTGGTTGGCGGCGAAGTCCGCTGGGGAAACCAACCAGCGCTGGAGGTGGCCGTCTGCGGAGCGCCTGCTGGCGGCTCGGGCAACCCGCGGGAATCACGGGTACAGATTTGGCCTGTAGGGTTGTAGCGGTGATAGAGGTAGTGAACAACCAGCGCCTAGAAAGCGATTCTTGCTGGGGCAAGGGAGAAAAAGGCGAAGGTGAATCAATATCGAGTGCTGGATCAGCCAAGGAGTCAGCAAGTGCGGCGCGGGGAAGATCAACGGGTGAGCGCTGGCACCCGCCTCGCGTCTCACGCCTACAGCAACCACAGCGGCCACACGGCTTGCTAGAGGAGGGAACCGTCCGATGGTAACGGTGACAACAGAACGACCATCCCCTGCCCAGCTCCTCGGCCTGAGCAGCGGGTTCGACAGCTTCTACCCGGGGCAGTACGAACTCCTCGAGGAGTCACTGAGCTGGTACGACTCTCCGTCCCGCTTCCTTGGTGTGGCAGCCGCGACGGGATCAGGAAAGTCTCTGTCGAGTATCTTGCTGGCCAAACTGTCCGGTGCCCGCACGGTCATCGTCACTGCTACAAAGGGACTCCAAATGCAATATATGCGGGATTGCGCTCAACTCGGCGGCGTCCTCGTGAAGGGGCAGAACAATTTTCCCTGCGCCCTCGTCCGCGGCCTCCGCGCCGACGAAGGGCCATGTCACGACGGAGTCCCCTGTCCGGTTCGGGATCAGTGCCTCTACCGCATCCAGCTCCGAAAGGCACTGGCCTCGCAACTCGTCGTGACCAACTACGCCTACTGGCTCGCGCAGTCTAATTTCTCAACCGGCCTTGGCGAGGTGGGTCTGCTCATCTTGGACGAAGCCCACCAGGCTTTTGCGGCGATGGAGAACCATCTCACCGTATACCTCGCACGGCTCGACCTCCAGCCTATCGGCTTGTCCTTCCCCAGCGCCGAGCAGTGGTCCGCATGGCGGACGTGGGCTGGGGCCGCAGTCCCCGTCGCGGAAGAGCACTTGGCCTCTGTGGAGTGCGATGTACGGCAGTACCGCACCACGGAGCAATCCGTGCCGGGGCACGTCTCTCGAACCTACCGGAGCGCCAAAGCCACGCTGGCGAAGCTGCAACGGCTCACGGCGGTCACGGAGGACTGGGTGATCCAGCGGACCGACCGCGGGTATCGGTTCGTACCCAAGTGGGTCTCCGCATACACGCAGCAGCTCTTGCACGACGTGCCCAAGGTGATGTTGATGTCTGCCATCCTGTCGCACCGATCTGCTGACTATCTGGGAATCCCGAGCGACGGGCAGCGGTCGTGGGTGGAGATGGACTCTTATTTCCCGGCGGCCAACACCCCGATCTGGCACGTCCCGACTGCGCGGATCAACTACCGTACCGATGACTACGGGGCGGTGATCTGGTCGTCGCGTATCGACCAGATCATCCAGCGGCGGCTCGACCGCAAGGGCATCATATTCACGGTGAGCTACGACCGGGCCAAGCTGCTCCTGTCCCGCTCACGGTTCAAGAACATCATGTTCGCGCACAGCAAAGGGGATGTGGTGGAGGTCGTGGAGGCGTTCAAGGCTGCGTCTCCTCCCGCCGTGCTGGTATCCCCGACCGTCACGACCGGCTGGGACTTTCCTATGGGCGATGGGCCACCGCAGTATATTGTGATTGGGAAGCTCCCCTACCCCGATACTCGAGACCCCGTAACCAAGGCGCGACATGACGACGACAAGGAGTGGTCGAGCTACCTCGCCATGGAGACCCTTGTCCAGTCCGCTGGTCGGGCGAGTCGCTCGGAGGCGGACAAGAGCGAGATTCTAGTCGTGGATGACAATTGGCTCTGGTTCTATCCGAAGCACAAGCTCTTCGCGCCGGAGTGGTTCCGGCGACGGGTGTGTGGGAGCTTGAAGAGGGTTCCCGATCCGCTCCTCTAGGGGCTTGACAGCAGCCCCAGTTTGGTGATATAATCATGAGCACCTCGGTAGACTCGTCTACCACGACGGATTGGAGTGACAGGACTATCGTGAGCAGAGTGGACAGAAGGGAATAGCGAAGGGGGGACGAGCGGTGATAGCACGCAGGGACGGTAAGCTAGTGGTATTGCTCATTTGGGCAGTCATGGGCACGGTGATAGCCGCTGTGTTGGGTGTGGTGCTGGCTTCCACGCCTCCCGTAGTGCCGACCGTGTATATTGAGGAGATCGACGACTGGTGGGATGGCATGACGCGCTATACCCAGTTCTGTACCCGCGACGGGGAGGATGTGGAGATAGAGCGGATGCAGTTCGAGTGGCGGCGTGCTCTCACCGTACCAGCCGCGTTGGTTGACGCTATTTTCACCGACTCGTTAGGGTGTGAAATCTTGGCAGTGTGTGATGCTTACCAAGTAGGGAATGTTACGCTTTTGAGGAATCACCACCCGATGCTCGATGACTGGTGGACAGTAGTCGTAGGTGCCAGTAACTACAGGGTGGATGATAGTGGATGATAGTTGCTTCAAGCTTCACGTCGATCTTGGTGTAGGGAATACGACTATTTGGCTCAGGGTGTCCCAAGACTAGGCAAGTGTAAGGTGGAAGGAGGTGGTCTGTAGGGGTGAAGTAGAGAACAACATCGTAGACCCGCAGAGGTCGAGGAGGTGGGGGGTGTGTCGAGCAGAGGCGCGGAGAAGCGCGGACAGCACCGGAAGGAGGTGGCGGTGACAGAGTACCACGTCAGTCTGGCTCTCGACGACGAGCAGAAGAAGCAGCTTCGGCAGCTTGCTCTGGCAAGCGACAAGTCGGTACGAGGGCTAATCACAGACCTAGTGGTCGAGGCCATAGATCAAGCCGCCCAGGCGGGGCAAATACCACAGAGGAAGAGGAAAACCAAGAAGGAGGGAAACTAGATCATGGGTGGAGTAAGTATCAGACCCTCGGATTTCGTCGAGGGAGGAGTGGTCCCAGTCGATCGGAACCTGATCTGGGAAGAGTGCCGCTTCGAGTTGTTCGAGTACAAGAAGAAGGACGGGACGGTCGTGGCCACCACGACTGCGGCGCGGATCAGCTACAAGGACGATGAGGGGCGGGACTACGTGCAGCAGTACAGCGCGTCCGACCCCGAGCGGTTCCTGCCGTCCGACGACGGGAAGACTCTCGTCCCGCAGGGTGACGCGACGACGCTGAACCTGTCGTGCAACTTCTACCTGCTCCTGAACTCGCTGGTTAGCGCGGGGTTCCCCGAGGACAAGCTGACCGACGACATCTCGGTGTTGGACGGGTTGTACACCCACAACATCGGCGTGCCGGAACCCAAGCGTGCGGGGCTGGCGAGGGTGGCAGCAGAGGGCGCGCGCGAGCGCATCCTGTCCGTCCCCGACCAGATTCTGAAGCTCCCGTGGGAGGGAAAGAAGGGCGCCAAGCCAGCCGCGAAGGCCAAGTCAGCCGCGGCAGAGGGCAACGGTGAGGACGCCACGGCGGCTGCGGTGGCTATCGCTGCGGCCCTGCTCGAGGGAAGCGACTCCGTGACGCTACAGCAGGTGGCGGCGCAGGCCATCAGGGACAAGAAGCAACCGGCAGCGCAGATCGTGTTCAAAGACGAGTTCCAGGTGGCGCTGATCGAGGCCGGTATGGTTCTCGAGGACAAGGAGATAACCAAGGCGTAGGCTGCCCGATCATAGGGCAACGCTAGGCAAAGGAGAGCAGCCTGCAATGAGCGCGGGGTCGCCGACCGAATGGTGAGTGAGAGCGGGGAGTGATGTGAGATGTCGGCGAGAGGGGTCTGGAGGTCGGCGACCCCATGCAGCGTAGATGGGAGCAACGGTGATGACGATAGGGGCGAGGATGAAAGAGGTGCTCAGAGAAGCCGTGAGGACGGAGAGGCGTCTGTTGCTGTTCGCTGTTGTGATGGCTGTCTGTGTGGGAGTTGGGGTGTGGTGGCACAACTACTACCCTCTGACAGATAAGTACACAGGGCAGTTGCATTTTTCTGAGGAGTCTGCTTGCGGAGAGTATGTATCATCTGTCGTGTTGGACGAGAACTTGGATGTTGAGCGCCTTGATGTAGAGCGCCTTATCGTTGCTGGTGAAGGTGGTGGTTTCATCGTGCTCGCTGCTGTTTGTACGGATGAGGGAGCTGCGTATATGGGTTCTCGGTATGGGTTGAGTCCCTATGAGATTACGGCGGGGATACGAAGTGGGCTTATTCTTGCGTCGGTATTCGCTTCGCTCGTCGGGTTCGCTATTGTGTTTATGTGGGTGGAAGATAGAGTGAGCCAACGTAAGCAGCGGGGTAGCGAGGGCGAGATGAAGTTGGCGCTGGGTGATATAAGCAGACAGGTGCGTGATGAGCGACGGTAGTCAGCATCAGGTCGCAGAGCCGGAGCGGGAGCTGACCGCGTACGAGCGGTTCTATATCAACCAGCTTGCGGAGCTGGTCCTTCTGAGCGTTATCATCGACAGTGTAGACGAGTGCCTTACGGGAGCTGGTCTCGCCGACTTCCGCATTGTGCCTTCGAGAGGGGAGCGCTAACGTGGAGATTCTGGTACAGGAGCCTATCGACCTCAGTCAGGTCGCCGACCTCGCCGCTGTCGGCATAGAACGCACCACACCGACGCCGCGGGACGGCAGCAAGTGGCACGTCACCAGCCTCCTGCGCTCCGGCCACCGGATAGCGAAGGGCGACGTGGGGTACGAGGACAATCGCGCCTTCCCCGATGACATCTTGGCGATCATGGCCCTTGGCCGGATATGGGAGACGACGGTTGACTGTTTCCTGACGGACTACGCCGACTGTCGGGGTGGTCTCTACGTGTCGGACGTAGAATCGGTCACGGACGGAATCATAGCCAGCCTGGACGGCCTCATGTGGCTTCCTGACATGGGCTGGATGGTAGCCGAGACCAAGCTGCGTTACACCTTGAACGAGAACATACCGTCCGACCACATCCAGCAGGTTCGGGCGTATTGCCACTGTGCTGACACCAATCTGGTGTGCTACGTGAGTGGCCACATTTCAACGGCCCCGCCGACCGTGCGTGCCCGTCTGCGGATACTCCGGCTGACGCGGCAGAGCATCGAGGAGTGCTGGCAGGGGATCATCAATACGCGGGATTATCTGGTCGCGCAAGGGTGCGGCCCGAATGACGGGAGGGGAGAGTAAGGTGAGCGTGGGGGCGGACGTAAGTTATCACATTCGACACAAGCTCGATTGGAACGTGCAGGAGGATGAATTGCGCTTGCTCAACCGTCGGTTTGTTGAACTGGCAGACGATATGGGTCTCTGCGTTTCCGTTGCTGAAGCGAAACTGGTAGGCGACGTCAAGCTGGATACCTCACCGTAGAACGAACTGGGAGAAGGGGGACTGCTCATGGAAAACATAGTGCGCGCCATAGGCGAAGGGTTGGACACCATCTTTGCGACCAACGCCAAGAGAGTCGATCTTGAGGTCGCAGACTGGTGTGGAAAGGACGGCGAGAGGATGGACTCTCCGGCACAGATCAGTGTGTATTGGGCAGGTCCCGTCGCTCGGGTAGGCGTGAAGGGGCTTCGGTGAGGAAGGGAGAAAGTAACCGATGACGACGATCGAAGAGGTCAAGAGAGAAGCGCATACTCGGTACAGGAAGTCGCCCGACGGCAAGCTGTGGTATCGGTTGTGTTTTGCCAGCATGATCGTGTGGGCTGTGTTCGTGATGGCGGTAGCCGTCGCTATGCTCGCAGCCTATACGTACGAGGGAGACTACCAGTACGTCGGGGTGGATGGCTCTGGACCTGTCGTAGAGGTGGTCGTGAGCGAAGTCCCACATGGCAAGCTGGTTGTGAATGGTGTGAACATTCGGCCTGACTTGGAGATGACGACTCCGGGGCCACGTGTGCCGCGAGGCTTGGTAGTGGGTGAGGCTATCGTCGTCGGGTTGGCTACTATCGGCTTGTGGTTTGCTCCGAATGTGATCGACGAGCGCAAGCGCAGACGGTGCACCGACGAGCTGATAGCCGAGTGGGCACGGAACGGCAACGTGATCCCACCGATAGGGGAAGGCGAAGACGGAGGGGAGAGCAACCAATGACAGATGAGCAAGTCGAGATGTTGCTCGATGAGATCAGGAGGCTCTACCAAGAGAAGTTGGAAAACCTGTTCGGTGAGTTGACGATGCTTTCCAATGAGCCGCAGACGCACCTCTTCAGGAAAACAACGTACAAGGTGGAACTGACCTTTTCGGAGTGGGCGGCGATGCGAGATAGATATCTAAGCAACGAGAGCGACAAACCGAAGGGGAAGAAGGGGAGGGGAGAATAACCAATGACTACAACCAGAACAGCACCGAGTCAGGCAGTCAACCAGCCGGTTCCCCTGACAGCGCACGATCTATTGGCGACGGGCGTTGGCAGGGAGTTCCTGCTGATCGGGGGGAAGGACGGAGTAGGCAAGACCAGCGCCCTTGTGTCCATCGCAATGGTCGTCAACGGCAAGGTGGACGATCTGGAGGAGGGGTGTGTCAGATACATCGACCCCAGCGCCAAAGTCTACGTGCTGGACACGGAGCACAAGTACGCCTCCGTGTTCCGCCAGTTCGGGCGCAACACCCCCGAGAACGTGGTCTACTACTACTGCCAGAACATGGAGTCGTTCCTAGCAGCATTCGACCGCGTGATGCGGGACGTCCGCCCCGGGGACTGGGTGCACGTCGAGAGTGCGGCCCGTCTGTGGGAACACTCCCAGGACTTGGCCTACCGCGAGGTGTCGGGCTTGTCCAAGGCCGAATACTTGGCGAGGCGGAGGGCTGAGAGAGCAGCGGACAAAAACAAAGCGACGAGTCCGATACCGCAGCCGGACGACTTCTGGAAGATCGCTAAGAACGCACACGACGGGATGTTCCTGAGTGCGCTGGTAGCCAGAGATGATATCAACGTGGCTATGACTACGATAATCGTCAAGCCGCCGCGGGACGCACCGAACCGCAAGGAGAACGTCGACCGCAAGGAAATCAGGCTAGAGTACGGCCTGGACGCGGGTCTGGGCGGCACTCCTACCCTCCCGTACCAACCGGAGACTCTGGTGCTGTTGGATCGGGATCATGGGGTAGTGCGGGCGAAAGTACTGCGGGACAACAACTCGGCTCTGGACGATGGCAGGGTGGACTTCGTGGTGGAGGACAAGAAGGACTTCGGTCCCGCGTGGATGCGGAACTGCCGCGTCCCTGAGGATGAGGAGTAGCCGTCGTGGCCCTCAGAATATCAAGCATCGTCCTCTACGGAGATTCTCAACCGGACTTCGACAGGTTGATTGCCAAGGGCTGGCAACACCCGTTCGGTCTACGGAGTGAAGTACTCGAACGCAGCTTGGGGAAGTCATTTGGCAACCTAAACTTCCAGATCGTCAGGCATGGTTTCACAAGCAGTCACCGAGCGGAGTACGAAACCTACACCGAAATCTACGTCCATCGCGCGAGTGACGATGAGGACAAGCCTATCTTGAAGGGTCACGGCGAGTCGTTCACGACCGAGGAAATGCTCGCTGGTGTTCTGTGGTTGGAGAGCGAACTGAGTGAATGAAGACATCTACGGTTCTACGTGAGGAGAACAAGTGGCCCAAGTCGTATTTGGAGTGGGCTGATGATGACGGTGTCCACTTATCCGTTGTATTCTCGTGGCTTTTAGGGGAAGCAATAGATAGGGCTGCTGAACTCATGGCAGAGGGTCGCGCGGTTGACCTCGGTGGGCCTGCTGCTGAGTACGCTGGTGTGGCCTACGGCAACGGTGTAGAGAACGCACTTCGTCTGCATAATCCCAATGCGTGTAAGACGTCAGTCGGGTGCGTAAATCACTGTCCGTTCTGCATCGTTCCTGTGGTCGAAGGTGAACTACGGGAGTTGCCAACGTGGGAGCCAAAGCCGATAGTCTGCGACAACAATCTTCTTGCCTGTTCACGAGCGCACTTTGACAAGGTGATTGACTCCCTCAAAGGCGTGAAAGATGTGGATTTCAACCAAGGGCTAGACGCTCGTATTCTGACGAATCATCACGCAGAACGGCTGCGGGAATTGGACTTGAGGTACATTCGTATCGCGTGGGATTCCATCGGGTATGAGTCGAAGTTCATGCAAGGATGGGATGTATTGCGTCGCGCGGGGTTCCCTCGATCAAAGATTGCGGTCTATGTGCTCATTGGGTTTCATGATACGCCGGAGGACGCGCTCTATCGCCTACAGATGGTGAGGCGGCTAGGTGGTTGGCCATTCCCTATGCGGTATCAACCGCTGGACGCAGTAAGCCGCAACTCCTACGCGGGAGATGGCTGGACGAATAGGGAACTGGTGCGGTATTGCCACTATTGGTCGATGCTTCGTGTGACATCTAGGATTCCGTTCGCTGAGTTCCAGTATGGCGGGCAGTGCGGAGAGAGTGAGTTGCGGGAGTAGGGTGTGGACATCTTCACGTCGGCCATCTTCACATCGAATCTCCCCAACGACCAAGACATCATCCGAGAACTGCGCACGCTCGGCTCCACCGCCGTCGTCCCGATCCCGCTGTTCACCGACGTGAGCTTCGCGGGACAGGGTGATAATGGGGAGTCGCTGCTGATCGCCGTCGAGCGCAAGAAAATTGGAGATATGGCTTCTTGTATCAGCAGTGGGCGCCTTCTCGCACAGCTTCAGGCCAGCGTGGTAGTCGGAGTGGACGTGCTCGTGGTCCTCGTGGAAGGCCGTGTCCGCCGCAGTCCCGAGGACGGTCTGCTGGAGATACCGACTTGGGGCGTCAACCCCCGAACGATGAAGCGATGTGAGATGTGGCAACCTGTGAAGCCGACTACGACCTACAGTCGCTACTGCCAGTACCTGTTTGAACTAGAGCGTCTAGCTGGAGTGTACGTCTTGCGCTCGGAGGGTGTGCAGGAGACGGCGGCGGTCATCGTGAGCCTGTGGTCGTGGTTCCAGAGTCCCGCCGACGGTCATCAGTCCTTGCGCAAGTTCTACAAGCGGCCCCCCCCGACCGTTCAGCTTGTGCGCCCGTCGTTTACGAGGCGGGTGGCAGCGGAACTGGACGGCATCGGTTGGACCCTGTCTGCTCCGGTAGCCCAGCACCTCCCCTCGGTGGAGAGGATGGTAGCCGCTTCCGAGGAAGACTGGAGGACGATACCCGGTATCGGGAAGAAGCTGGCAAAGAGCGCCATCGCCGAGCTGTGCGGCGGTAAGGTTTGAGAGGTGATTACTCCTATGAATCAACACGCGGTGTCCCTCGGCGAACTACGTGGTGAGATAGACCTCATAGCGGCTCTCGAGCTGCGTGATTGCGTTCACAAGGCGGTGCACGCTATCGGTGTCCGGGCGTGGCAGATGCCCAGCAGCGTATACCACCACCTGCCGGACGAGCGCGTGGAGTGGGGGAACTTGGTTCATACGCTCCGCGTCGTCAGGGTGTGCGCCGTATTGTCGGACATCCTGCTGCTGGTTCAGCGGGAGCGTGACATCCTGCGGTCGGCGGCGGTTCTTCACGATATCTGCAAGTACGGCATCGACGCGGATGCCGAGCGCATCCTGACGATACACCCGCTGCTGGTGCGGCAGTTCCTTGACCGAGAGGGGATCGTCTGTGATCCCTTGGTGCTCACTTGTATCGAGTCCCACATGGGACGGTGGGGCAGCGAGCGGTGCGACTGGATGGCGAGCCGCCAGATCACGCTGCCTTTCTTGCTGCACATTGCGGACTGTATCGTGGCGCGGCTGGGGAACCTGTGAGATAACGAAAGGAGAGCAAAGATGGCAGCAAGGACGGAGATGGATTTGAGTCAGGAGGACTTGAGCGAGGTGATGACTAGTCATCTTCCGCGTCAGTCTGAATATGCATCTATAATCTACAAGGCTCAGGACGCGGGTAGGCTCCTCGGCAGCGACCCTGTTAAAGCAACTGCGGAGAATAACGCAGTGTGGGCCAGCCTAACCGATCTGATGGCCCGTTGTGTGGCTAGGGGGATGAGGTTGGCGAAGGAGAACGGGAAGGCCGAGGGCGAGGTCAGGTCGCACAGCGCATTGAACCTCTTGTGCCAAGACAGCACGCAGCCGTTAATGCTGGGTGTTGAACTGGCAAGTTACAGGAGTGGGGCTGTGAAATGGGAGTTTTCCCTGCGTGGTCGCAACACCAACGAACACGTACTCCAGTGTGATTTCAACGAGCTGGTGTCCCTGATCCTGCTCGGGAAGACGCAGCGGGACGCGATGCCCAAGGCGACAGCCCATCGGGAAGGAGAGGCTGACTGATGAGTGATCTGCGAAACCTATTGGGAGAGGTAGTGGCGAAGGAAGTGAATAGGCGGGTGAACGCGCACTTCAAAGCCAGCAACCTATACAACACCGAGGCGGGCAAAGCCTTCCTGCAAACAATCAACAGCAAAGAGATAGCCAAAGATGCTGTGGTAGGGATCGTGGAGCTGCTCGAGTGCTATCTCTATCTGCCTTGCTGCCACGTGACGGGAATGCATGATCCAGAGCACTACCGTGACGGGAAATACATTTGCGATGGGCAGAAGGCGGGAGCGTTCGAGCGATTCTGTACCGACTTGGGGGTGAACCCCGTGGTGAGAATGAAGCCGGGGTGTTTCTGGTGCACTGAGCACCCAGAGTATCGACGAGGTGAGGGTATCAAGTTGTTCAAACCGGAAGAGCCTGTGGAGGAGTCGGAGTCATGAATATCGTCACAGGGAACGGCGGTTACAGCCGGATACTCCTGACCAAGGAGGACGCTCTGAGCGTATGTAAGATGGGGCAGGGTGCTGATTGTTGCGCCTGTTTATGCGTGGGTGCAGACGGGTTCGAGTGCCTGTACCGTCGCCTTCCGGCGTCGTACGAGGAGAGGGTACGAGCTGGAGAGACTACGGCGCAGCGACTTGAGTGCGATCAGGTCAAAAAGCTGATTAGGGGGGAGTTGAAGCCATGATACGTGTTCTGGGCAGTAGGAAGACGAAGATCGGTCTGGGGTTCAGCGCGATTATCGCGGGGCTGCTGTACTGGCTGGTGAGGAAGTGAAGGCATGAAGGCTCCAAGAGCGTGGGATAGGGTCAACAAGTTTATGTTCGGTGTCGATACCCTTTCCTGGCAGGCTGGAGGCTTGTATGTCTCTGGCCCCGGTATCGGTGATGGCTATGCTCAAGTCAATGAAGCTTTCAAGGGTAGCTGCGACGTAACAATCGAACTCCTCTGGCCGACTGGCCTTGATGCCAAGGTTGGAGGCGAAGCCTACGGGCACGATGTCGTCAGTCTCCCGCGCAGCGAAGTACTGTGGGAGGTCTACTGGCAGGGGGATTTAGGCGAGTGGCTTCTGGCGCCCAGTGGGAATAAGCGCGAACCCGACAAGGCCAAGAAGGGCGTGTTCATCAGGATGGGCACTATCCTCGGCTCTGCGCTGGAGCATCCCGAATTGCTGGAGAGCCGGATCAAGAAGTGCGCGCGGTGCGACAGCGAGTTCATGTATTCTGGGCGAGAGCCGGATGTCTGCGGTAGCTGTGACGACGATCTCAGGGAACAAGGGAAGGAGGCGCAGGGGTGAGCACAAAGACGCCCAAGGGTGATTTCAAGTTCGCGTCGCACAAGGAACCTCCGAGGTGGAAGCGCTGGCTGCGCTGCCTGATTGGCCGACACGCGTGGCGGTCGAACCAGAGCGGGTACTCGGACTACGAGTACGAGACGTGTGAATGGTGCGGGAAGAACCGAGACTACCCACTGGACTGGTGGAAGAAGCGCTGCTACCGAGCGCTGGAAAGAGCACGGAGTGCCGAGAACAAGCTGCACTGGTACGGCAAGTAGGGTTCGATGCCGTACCCGCACGGTCAACGTTACCACAGAACTCCGCCGCCTCTCCCCGACCCGTCCACCCTGCCCTTCCCCGGGAACCTGATACGGTTGTGCACGGACTGCGGCCTGCGAGCCAAGTGCAAAGCTCCCGTCCCTGGCGACGGGGCTGTTCCTGCCGAGGTCGCACTTGTCGGTGAAGGGCCGGGGCGCCAAGAGGATGAGTGGGGGTACAAACCGTTCGTAGGTCAGGCAGGGCAGTACCTCAACTCCCTGCTGTTCCAAGTCGGCTTACCCCGTGAATCCGTCTACGCCACGAACGTCGTCCATTGTCACCCTCCGGGAAACCGCACCCCGAAGCCCGACGAGGTGCGAGCGTGTGCTCACTGGCTGGACCTAGAGCTATCCCTCGTCCAGCCCCGTATTATCATGGCCCTCGGAGCAACCGCTATCGCTCGTTTCCTCGGTAACAACGCGGGGACGGTCGAGCACCTCCACGGTAAACCCATTGAGAAGGACGGCGTGATTATCCTTCCCGCCTACCATCCCGCCTTCGCCCTCCATGACACCAGCAAGACGCGCCAAGTGAGCGAGGACTTCCAAGTCCTCCGTGGATTGGTCAAGGGCGCAGACTGGCGGAGCTACCACGTAGTCGACGAGTACCCGAACCCCGACTACCGCGTAGCCGACACACCCGCCAAGCTCCGGCAGATGCGGGACGAGATAAGCGACAGCGGCGAGTTCGCCGTCGATACCGAGCAGTGCCGAGGCAAGCTGTGGAGTGTCCAGATTTCAGCGCGACCGGGGACCGCGTGGTTCATCCCGATCCCCGACGATTTCCGAGGGAGGTACGATCTCACTGACCTGCCGGGGACGGCTATCGTCCATTACTGGCTCCACGATATTCAGTACGTGGTGCTGCGGGAGGATGATTTCATAGACACGATGGTGGAGGCGTATCTTCTTCACCTCCCGCAGGGCCTGAAGGAACTAGCGTCGCGCCTATGTGGCGTCCAAATGAAGACCTACCGCGAGGTCGTCCGTCCCGGCCAGCAGGAACTGTCTCTGGAGTACCTGCTGCGTGCGTCCGGTCGCGAGTGGCCCGACCCGCCGCTGATCGAGGAGACCAAGTGGAACAACAAGAAGGGCGAACTGGTCACGCGGAACAAGAAGCCGTGGCATATCTCCCGCAAGATCAACGGCATCATAAACGACTTTTCCGCTGACGAGAACACCGACCTGTGGGATCGGTGGCGGAACATCCCCGCCGAGGAGCGTGCCGTGGTCGAGGACGTGCTCTCTCTCATGCCCGAGTCGTCGCTGGCCGACATCGACTTCGACCAAGCGGTGCAGTACAGCGCGCGTGACCCCGACGTCACGCTCAGGGTCCACCACAAAATGCGGAAGATGATCGCCGACCTCGACCTCAACTTCGTGGAGTACACGGACCTCGGCATCCTCCCGATGGTGGACAGCATGATGGCGAACGGGATGGCCGTGGATATCGAGCACTGCCGTCGCCTGTCCGAGGACTACGACGTCCGCATGAGGGTGCAGGCCGCCGAGCTTGCCGGAATGGTCGGCCATGCGTTCAACCCGAACAGTTCGCAGCAGGTCGCGGCGGTTATCTACGGTGAACTCGGGTTCAAGCCGACCAAGACCACAGCGACGGGGCTGATCTCCACCGACGATGCTGAACTGAAGAAAACGGGGCATCCGGTCGCCGAGGGGGTTATTCGCTACCGTGGCCTGATGAAGCTGAAAAGCACCTACGCGGACAACATGATCCGGTCGGCCCATCCTGACGAGAGCGGCACCCCGAGGATGCACACGGTCATCAAGACGACGCGAGTGGAGACGGGGCGGCTCTCCTCGTCCAAGAATGACGAGGGGGAAGGTGCCAACCTCCAGAACATCCCGACACGCAACAAGGAGTCCAAGGCGATCAAGAACGGGTTTATCGCGCCTCCGGGCTGGCTGCTGGCTGAGTTGGACTACGGTCAGATCGAAATGCGCACCCAAGCTCACCTCGCGCAATGCAAGGGGCTGATAGAGTTGTTCAACAGAGGCGGCGACCCTCATACCGAGACCGCCGCACGCCTGTTCGGGGTCTCGCTCGATCAGGCCAAGCTGACCAAGTACCGCTACCCGACCAAGCGTGCCGGATTCGGGATCATCTACCTGATCGGTCCACACGGGCTGTCCACGCAGATCAACGAGTACATCGCTGATCTCGCGATGGACGGTGAGTCCGTGGATATCGAGCCGTGGGACGAGTTGACCTGCGAGAAGTTCATCGCCGAGTACTATCGTCTCTACCCCGAGATTCGCAGCTACCAGTACGCGCAGGTGGCTCACGCGCGGCGGTACGGGTACGTGAAAGACCTGTTCGGGAGGATCAGGTATATCCCCGAGGTTCACTGCCCGATACGGGCTATCAAAGAGGCCGGTGCTCGGCAGGCTGCGAACATGCCCGTGACCGCTACAGCCCAAGAAATTATCAAAGCAGCTATGGGCGAACTATGGAGGAGTCTGCCGCAGACGGAGTGGGCGGACAGTCTGCGATGGGAAATGCAAGTCCACGACAGTTTGATAGTAGAAGTAGTCGAGGACGAGGAGGTTCACAAGCCGTGTCTGCGGTGGGTAGAAGACAACATGACGAACGTGGTGAGTCTGTTGGTACCCGTGGTGGTGGATACCAAGGTGGGAAAGCGGTGGGGGAGTCTGGAGAAGGTGGTGTTATGAAGATCATATGCTACGTTCTTGGATACCTATGACGAGATAGAGGCGATCAGGAGGTCGGTATGTGGGTAGTTGTAGGGGTGGTGTCGTACATTGTCGTAGGGGTCTTGGCCGTCTGGCTCATAGCCCTTGCGGACAGGGTGACAGGCCAACGGGTGGAGACTGAGATAGAGAGCTTTACCGTCGGGCTTGCCGTGCTGCTCTGGCCGCTGTGCCTCGTATTCCTCATCATCATGTACGGACTCGACGCGGTCACGTTCGTCGCCAAATGGCTGCGTGGAGAGGGCGTGAAGTCGTGAGTAGCGCGATCAACGAACTGGGGGTGCTGTGATGATCTGTCCGAACTGCGGCCACGAGATCAGTGACGAACTGGTGCGGGATGCAGCACTGGCTCTGGAGCCGGATCGGTATGTGCAGGCGCGGAATCCTATGTCGAAGCGGTGGGTGAAGATAGACCGCTGGTCGGGTCGTATCGTTGGTACGTCACCGGAGCCGTGGCCTAGTGTTCCAGTGAAGGGGAGCGCATCCTCTAAAAAGTGAGGAGGGTTTAGAGCCATGACAACTATTGAAGCAGACGGCAACTTGGAGACGCTGCTGTCCAGTCTCTACGACGTACGGCGACAGAAAAAGGAACTGGGCGAGACGGAGGAGAAGCTGCTCGCGGAGATCAAGCCGCTGGTAGACTCGCAGTTCGACGTGCTGCCCAAAGCACCTATCACCGCTGGTGGTATCGTGCTGACCCGTGTTTCCGGTGTGAACCGGACGATCTCTGCGGACAAGCTGCTCGAGCGTGGCGTGTCGCCGGAGATCGTCGCCTTTGCGACGAAGACGAGAGAGTACTTCCAGTACCGTACCAGCACAGGACAGTAGTGGAGGAGTGTTGGTACGCTCTTGACAAGATTGTATGGATAG
>Ga0180432_10003109_pt1 | contig 24024 bp, 20 predicted proteins | sample SS_ome_10_FD_132414 | JGI IMG/M metagenome (GOLD analysis project Ga0180432, IMG submission 132414) | Hypersaline lake sediment archaeal communities from the Salton Sea, California, USA - SS_1_MS_2 metaG | ecosystem: Environmental > Aquatic > Non-marine Saline and Alkaline > Hypersaline >... | reverse complement strand
TTCAGGCTGGGGCTCCGCTCCACGTAGTCGAGCCAGATGCGGTGGTCGCTGTAGTCGTTCGGTGCCCAGTAATAGCCGACGTTGCGCAGGAAGCGCCCGCGTGAGGTGTCGAAGCCGAACTCGACATCGGGAATCAGGAGCCCACTCTGCCGACCCCGCCGGGTCGGAAAAACGGCATACGGAATCGCCAGGATCGGGATGTTGCCCAGGTAGAGAATCACCGGCTGGGCGACCGCGCGCTCGCCGGGGGTGATCTTCATCCGGCGGGAATGGAAGTGGAAGTGGGGCTCTTCCAGATCGCAGGTCGTGTAGTCGCAGGCGGAGGCGTAGAGCGTCCGGCGATCGACCCTCTTCACCCGCTCGGCCCGGTAGTAGCCGCCGTCGAACTCGGTTCGCCCCATGAAGACGAGGCCCTTGCGGTTGTCGATCCGATAGGTCATCTCCTCGCCGTGCACCTCGGAGCCCGGATCTTTGAGCACCGGCTCCCCGCGGGCAATGACCAGATCGCGCCCCGAATCGAAGGTAATCTCCTCGGCCTCCAGCTCCGACTCCTGGTAGGTCACGTGACCGGCTCCCTCGATGACGATCTGATCGCTTTCGACCTCGAAGTCGATCCGATCCCCGCGGTAGCCGACGGCTTCGGTCAGCTCGAATCCCAACCGGGCGACGAGCGAGTCGGCGATCTCCACCGTTCGGTCGGCGACGCGTTCCCGAACGGCTTGGGCGACATTCAGCGGCGGCATGGAGTCGGGTGCCGCCCGCAACGAGTCGGCCTGGGGCAGCACGTAGCGCCCTTCGACGTCCCCTTCGAACTGCACGCGCTCGATGCCCGACTCGTGCATCAGAAGGCGCAGCCGCCGCGAGCGGGTCCAATTGAGACCGATCCCGGCATCCACGTCGGTCTTCGCCGGCAGGTAGAGCGCCTCGGCCCGCCCCCGCACCACGACCTGTTGGATGGCGCCGCCCTCCAGAAAGGCCGAGAGCGTATCACCCACCGTGTAGTGCGCCTCGCCGCTCCGCCCCGGCGGGTAGTACTCCGCCCGGGTCGCCCCCCACACGTCGAGCTTGTCGGCGCGGCCGGACCGGAGGTGGACGGCCATGGTGTCCCCCGCCACCCATCCGTCCGGGTCGTCGACCCGGGGCTCACCGACGAGAACGAGCCGATCCTCGGTCAGATGGAAGAAGGCGCGCTCGCACGTGCCATGAACGGTGCCCCGTTCGAAGACCACGTCACCGAAGGCCTCACCGGTCCGCTCTTCGGTCCAGAGCAGGAGGGTGTCGGCCTCGGCCTCGAACGGCGGCTCGGTGTCGGTCCCTCCTTGAACCAGGCGTGGCCGGCTCGCGCCGTCGGGTACGATGAGCGCCTTGCCCCGCGCGCGGTCGTAGGTCAGAAGGTCCCCGTAGACGTCGACGCTGTCGGCCATCTCACGCAGCCGGATCCCGCCCCCCGCCGTCATCAGAGAATCGTCCCGAACGTAGCGTACCCAACGCGCATCGAGGTTCCGCCCCTCCTCTTCCAGCGTGACGTGATCGCTGAGCGTGAGTACGCCCTCGCGGCGGTTGTAGATCAGTTCCCGGCTCTGAAAGATGCCTTCCGGTCCGTGACCCCGGACGTTCCCTTCCATCCTGAGGGGCATCTCGTCGCGGTAGTAGAACGCGCGATCACCATGGATGACGCGCAGACTGTCCTCGATCGAGACCTCGCCGTGCAGTTCCGCCCGGCGTTCGTCGGGATCGATCAGGCCCCGAACCGCGCGGATGACGAGCCCCTCGTGCCGCAGGTCGACGAGGTCGACCTCGATCGGGCCCTCGATCGAGCCCGCGAGGGATTCGCCGCGCAGGATCCAGGGTTCGGACGGCCGCGGCGCGGCCGGCGCGGCTTGCGGCGGCGGCGCCCCGGCCGTATCGACGGCCGCCACGGCGGTCGATTCGACCGGGGCCGACTCGGCGGCAGCGGAGTCGATTTCGGCTCGGGCCAGGTCGAGCGCCCGCGCCACGCGATCGCGCGCATCGGCGGAAGGAAGGCCTTCGGGTGCGGATCGCAGTAGCGACGGGGAACATCCGGTCAGCAAGAGAACGAGGAGAGTGCCGAGCCCTGCGGCCGAGCGGCGGGCGGCGGGCGCCATCAGGTCCCCTCCAGCCCGAAGAGCGCCGCGCCGATGACCCCGGCGCGCACGCCCAGGGTGGCCGGCACGATGGGCGCCACCAATGCGGCGGGAGCCATGGCGCGTTCGCGGAGCACACGCCGCGCGGGATCGAGGATGAGGTCCCCCGCCTGCGCCACCCCTCCCCCGGCGACGAAGATACCGACATCGAGCAGATTCATCACGTTGGCCAACGCACCGCCCAGTCGGCGGCCGGCGAGGGCGAGCGCATCGCGCGCGGCCTCATCGCCGCCCTGCGCCGCCTCGACCAGGATCTTCGGCGTCAGCGCTTCGCGGTCTCCGCCGACGAGCTCGAAGGCGGGGAGCCCGGCGTTCCACGACGTGTGTTCCAAGTAGCCCGCCACGATGCCGCGCTTCCCGACATAGAGCTCCAGGCAGCCGCGATTACCGCACGCGCACCCGGGTCCGTTCTGATCGATAGACATGTGGCCGATCTCACCCGCGAAACCATGGAGGCCCCCGAAGAGGTGCCCCTCGGAAACGATCGCCCCTCCCACACCGGTTCCCAGAGTGAAGGCAACCACGGGCGTATGGCCTCGCCCGGCACCGATGCAGGCCTCGGCCAGAGCTACGGCGTTGGCATCATTCAGCACCCGCGTCGGCAGGCCGAGTTCCTGGGTGATCAGATCCCCCAGCCCGACCTCTTTCCAGCGGGGAAGATTGGGAGAGGTATGGACGATCCCCCGCGCGCTCGAGACCAGCCCGGCGCATCCGACCCCGACCCGGGTCGCATCGTCGCAGAGGGAGCGGGCGGCCGTCGCGACGGTGCGCGCGAACGTCTCGGGGGATGCGTCGACGGGGCTGGGGATCTCGTCTTCCGCCACCACATCGCCCGCCGCCGTCACCCGTCCCAACTTGACGGCGGTCCCACCGATATCGATTCCCAGGGCAACTTGCGCCATGCGTCACCTCCTCCGTGAGTTTGCCACAGCAAGGCGCGGTTGCAAGCTCGCCCGGTTCAATAGAGCGTCGCTTCCGGTCCGATGTCGAGATGCCGCAGGGCCGCTTCCACGGTATGGAACGATCCCAGGATCAGGATCGGCGCTCCCCGCCGGCGGGCCGCATCCCAGGCCGACGCAAAGCCGTCGTGGACCGTGGGCTCGAACCCCCCCGCCGCGGCGGCGGCCTCGAGCCGTTCGATCGGCGCGGCGCGGCTCGAGTCGAGGGGGATGAGGTGCAGGTGCGCGGAGAGCGACCGCAGGGAGCGGAAGACCTCCGCGTGGTTCTTGTCGCCCAACATCCCGACGATCAACACCGGTTCGGGCTCCCTCATCCATCGTCGGTAGGTCTCGACCACCGTGGCGCAGCCGCTCGGGTTGTGGGCGACATCGACGATGACCGCCGGCCGCGCCCCCGAGGCCTCCAGGACCTGGAACCGTCCCGGCCACCGAGCGGCCTCGAGCCCTCGGGCGCGGGCGTCGGGGGTGAGACCGAGAAGCTCGCCCCCCACGTCGGCCAAGAGCGCGTTGCGCGCTTGGTGCTCGCCGCAGAGCCGGATGCGCCGCTCGTCGATCGGGCCCGTTGCCCCCCGCCGGATGCGCAGCTTGGTCCCCCGGGGCAGGGGCTCGATCGACTCCAGGCGCGCTCGGTCCTGGAGGCGGTGAACGGGTGAATCGAGCTCCTCCCCTCTTCGCCGGAAGACCGCTTCGACGCCCGGCGCGCAGTCGGCGAGCAGCAGTGGGGCGCCCGGCTTCATGATGCCCGCCTTCTCGCGGGCGATCAGCTCGCAGGTCTCCCCGAGCGACTTGGTGTGATCGAGCGCAATCCCGGTGACGACCGTAAGGTCGGGGGACACGACATTGGTGGCGTCCAGCCGCCCCCCCATGCCGACCTCGATCACCGCCGCCTCGATCCCCGCGCGGGCGAAGGCCTCGAAGGCCAGGGCGGTGGTCGCCTCGAAGTAGGAGAGGCGTGTCTCGCGGATCAGCGGTTCGAGCTCGGTCGTCAACGCGGCGATCCGCTCCCGGCCCAGCATGCGACCTCCGACCCGGATCCGCTCGCCGTACTCGAGCAGGTGGGGCGAGGTCAGCAGCCCGGTCCGGCGGCCGGCGGCCTCCAGGATCGCGGCCAGGAAGGCAGCGGTCGAGCCCTTGCCGTTCGTGCCGGCGACGTGCACGGTGCGGTAGCGCCGTTCGGGATGGCCGAGCGCGCGGGTGGCTTCCTCGATCCGCTCCAGTCCGAGCTTCACCGACCCGTGTTCGAGGTTGTACAGGAAGTCGATCGCTTCGTCGTAGGTCATACCTTGGGCCCGGCCGCCTCCCGCGTGCTGTCCGCGAAGTAGCGCAGCAGCCGGCCCACCAGGGGGCGCAACTGGTCGCGGGGTACGATCCGGTCGACGAAGCCGTGATCGAGAAGGAACTCGGCGCTCTGGAAACCCTCGGGCAGCTCCTGGCGAATCGTCTCCCGGATCACCCGCGGGCCGGCGAAGCCGATCAGCGCGCCCGGTTCGGCCAGGATGATATCCCCGAGAGTGGCGAAGCTCGCGCTCACCCCCCCGGTCGTCGGATCGGTCAGGATCGAGATGTAGGGAACGCGGGCATCGTGCAGGCGGGCCAGCTCGGCGCAGGTCTTGGCCATCTGCATGAGCGAGAGGATCCCCTCGTGCATGCGCGCTCCTCCCGAGGCGGAGATGATGATCAGCGGCAGGCGCTCCTCGCGCGCCCGTCGCGTGAGACGGGCGATCCGCTCGCCGGCCACCGATCCCATGCTCCCGCCCAAGAAGGCGAAGTTCATGACCGCCAGGGCGACCTCGATCTCCTCGATGCGGGCCCGGCCGGTGAGGACCGCCTCGCGCGAGGCATCCCCTTTCTGCGCCCGCTTGATCTTGTCGTGGTACTTGCCGCCGGCGTCTTTGAACCCGAGAGGATCGAGGGAGCGGATGTCATCGAAGAGCGGGCGGAAGGAACCCTCATCGCAGAGCACCTCCACGTACTGCCCGGCGGAGATGCGGAAGTGCGCCCCGCACCGGCTGCAGATCCATACGCGCCGTTCCAGCTGCTGACGATAGAGGATTTCGCCGCAAGCCTTGCACTTGAGCCACACGCCGTCGGGCACCGGCCGGCGGCTCTCGCGCGTCGGGCGAGCGATGATCTTCCTTAGCCAGGACACCCGGGCTCTCTCCTGCGTGTCAGATCGAGGGTGAGGACGAGCGCGTCCTCGCCCGTATCGCGGTAGTACCGCCGACGCCGGCCGGTGACCTGGAAGCCGAGCCGGCGATAGAGCGCGAGGGCGGCGTCGTTGGTTACGCGCGCCTCGAGCCCGATCCAGCGTACCCGACGGCGGCGGGCTTCGTCGATCACCGTCTGCACCAAACGGCGGCCCAAGCCGAGGAACCGAAACATGGGTGCGACCGCCACGTTGGCGATGTGGGCCTCGTCCAGAACGAACCAGGTTAAGATGTAGCCGGCCAACCGCGTCCTCCGCCACGCCACCAGCGGCCAGCGGAGGCCATCCGGGTCGTCGACTTCCGACTCGAAGGAGGCCCGGCTCCAGGGGTCGCCGAAGCATTGCCGCTCCAAGTCGAGAACCGCATCCAGGTCCTCGTACCCCATCGGGCGGATCTCGAAATCCTCGGCCGAGAGCTCTGGGCTCGCTCCGGTATCCAGGGTCATCCACCTCCCCCCGCCGCCGGTGGCCGCCGGGCATAGGAACCGCGCAGGTACCGGGGAAGCAACCCCTCCTCCCCCGATGCGGGCTCGCCCCCGCCGGCGGCGGCGATCAAGGCGACCGCACCCGGGCGCGCGCCGGGCGGACCCGGGATGATCCGGATCCGATCGGCCGCGAGCGCGGGATCGATCGACTCGGAGAACGAGATCGCCGCATCACCGGTGCAGATCAGGTCGCGGTGTCCCGCCACCCGCGCGGCCGCATGGGCCTCCTCCCCCCAAACCGCGGCATCGGCCAGGGGGCGGGAGGCCTCGGGCAGGTACTCCCCGAACGACGCCCCATCGGTCCAGCTCCCGGCACTGCAGAAGACTTCGCCGCGGCGGTGGTTGCTGACGACGAGGACCGCGACGCCGGGAGCGCCCAGATCGTACGCCCGGGCCCGAAGGCTGGAGACGCCCACCAAGGGCACCCCCAACCCCTGCGCCAATCCCCGCGCGGTCGCCACCCCTACCCGTTGACCCGTGAACGAACCCGGCCCCACCGCAACGCCGATCCGAGCGATCGCCGACTTCGGAAGCCCGAGATCTTCGAGGAGCCGGGAGATCTGGGGCAGGATGCGCTCGCTGGCGGCCGCTCGCGCATCGCACCTGACCTCGCCCAGCAGCCGACCGGGACGGGCCAAGGCCACGCCGCCCAGGATCCCGGCGGTATCGATCCCCAGGACGAGCGGATCGTCCCTCATGGCACATCCTCCATCAGGAGCCGGCGCACCACGTCCGCCCGCTCGCCGGGCCAGGCGACGCGGATCCGGCGTTCCGTCTCCCCCGCGTGCTCCAGGTATACCGAGACGGCGCGCGGAGGCAGGCGGTCGGCGAGGCGCTCGGCCCACTCGATGAAGCTCACCCCGTCGCCGTCCATGATCTCTTCCCACTCTTCCAGCTCTTCGTCGGCCCCGGCTGCCTCCCAGCGGTAGAGATCGAAGTGGTAGATGGGAAGACGGGCCCGGTAGATGTTGAGCAGGGTGTAACTGGGCGACCGGACGCGACCGGCGTAGCCGAGCTCGCGAGGGGCGCCTTCGACGAAGCGGGTCTTGCCCGTGCCCAACTCGCCGATCAGGGCGACAATCGCTCCCGGCAGAAGGTGGGTCACCAGGCGGGAGGCCAGGCGGCGGGTTGCTTCCGGCGATCGGCTGATGATGGGTGCGTTCGCTTCCATGAACCGCCTCATCGGGGCCAGAGCGTCGCCAGCGGCAGCATCATCTCCTCGAGCGAGATGCCCCCGTGCTGGAAGCTCCCGCGCAGCTGCCGCTCGTAGTCATGCCGCCGCTTCGAGTAGACGAAGAAGCAGTCGCCTTTGGCGAACACGTAGTTCTTCAAGACCCCCCCGCCCGGGAGGCCGAAGACCTCCGGATCGCTCACCAGAAGCGCGTCGTCCGGGCGGCACCGGAGGGCCTTGCCGAACTTGAAGCGCACGCCGCTGGACGTCTGCCGGTCTCCGTGGATAAGGGAGGGGCGCCGGACCTGCATGCTTCCGTGATCGGTCGTGACCATCGTCACCCGTCCCTGCCGGGCCATCTCCCGGATCACCTGGAGCACGATGGAGCGCTCGAACCAGGTCTGCAAATGCGCGCGGAGGGCGGCGGCGTCGTGGGCGAACTCGGCGAGGATGGCATCGCGGCTGCGGCCGTGCGTGAAGGTATCGACGAAGGTGAACACGAGGGAGACGAGATCGAGATCGGTGAAGCTCCCCATCTGGCGGGTCAGCTCCTCGGCGTCGCGGCGGCGGACGACCTTGCGGTACTGCACGCGCTCGCCCGATACGCCGTGATCCCGCAGGGTGCCGAGGAGCATCTCCTTTTCGTAGAGGTTGCGGTTCGTCTCGTCGGCGTGCGGGATCTCGATCCAGAACTCGGGATAGACGCGGGCGATCTCGCGCGGCAGCATGCCGCTGAAGAGCGCGTTGCGGGCATAGGCGGTCGCGGTCGGCAGGATCGAGCAGGCGACGTCCAGTTCCACGTGAATCTCGGGCGGCAGGAGCGGCTCGAACATGAGCCACTCGTCGAGGCGGAGGCAGTCGATCACGATGAGCGCGACTTTGCGTCCGGCCTTCAGGTGCGGCGCCACCCGCTCGGGTAGAACGCGGGGCAGCATGAGCGGCGAGGCGGCGTCGCGCGACGCCAACCACTTCGGGTAGTCGGCTTCGACCTGACGACAGAACCGGCGGTTGAGATCCTCAATCCGCGCACCGTGCGACTGCCGGAGGGACGCCTCGTCGATCCGATCGAGCTCCAGCTCCCAGCGCAAGTCCCGCCGGTAGCGGTTGACCCAACCCTCCCAACCGGGCGCATCGGCCTCCTCGTCGTCATCCTCCCCCAATTCCCGGACGTAGTCGCGCACCGTCGCGCCCCGCTCCAGCGCGCCCGCCTCGAAGATCTTCTTGCACGCCAAGAAGATCTGGCTCGGCTTGACGGGCTTGATCAGGTAGTCGCTGATCTTGTGACCGAGCGCCTCGTTCATCAGGTTCTCTTCTTCGCTCTTGGTGATCATGATCACCGGCAGGCGGGGGCGGCGGGCTTTGATGCCGTCCAACACCTCGAGCCCCCCCATGCCGGGCATCATCTCATCCAAGAGAACGACATCGAACCGCGCCTTCTCGACCAGGTCGAGGGCGTCGAACCCGTTGGTCGTGCCCGTCACCTGATAGCCCTTGCTTTCCAGATAGAGGATATGGGGGCGCAGCAGATCGATCTCGTCGTCGACCCAGAGAATGCTCTGTCGTTCGGAAGGCATCACGCGGTTTCTCAAACCGGGAAGGAGACGACGAAGGTCGTACCCTTTCCGGGCTGGGAGCGTTCGATCCAGACGTTGCCGCCGTGATAGTCCTCGATGATGCGCTTGGCAAGCGTCAGGCCCAATCCCCAGCCGCGGCCCTTGGTGGTATAGCCGGGCGAGAAGACCTGGCGGGCTTCGGCGGCCGTCATGCCGCGACCTTCATCGGCGATACGGAGCTCGACGCATTCGGTCTCGTGCCGATGGATCACCTCCACCCTGATCATGCCGCTCGATCCGGTCGCGTCGATCGCGTTCTTCAGGATGTTCTCCACCGCCCACTCGATGAGCTCCTCGTTCACATCGACGGGAGGAACCAGGTCGTAGAACTCCTGAATCTCCACCTCCTTCTTCAGGTGCGGCAGGCGCCGGCGGAAGTAGCGGACCGTGGCGCTGACGATCGGCACCACATCGACCGTCTCCAGCTGCGGCGTGGAGCCGATCTGTCCGAAGCGCTTGGCGATCTTGTTGAGCCGCTCGGCGTCGTCCTCCATGACGTTCAGCGCCTCGGCGAGAAAGGCCGAGGGGATCACGAGGTCCCGGCTCACCACCACCTCCTCCTCCGACTCGGGCTCCCCCACCCTCTCGCGCAGGAGCTCGACCAGCCCCATCAACGATGTGATGGGGGAGCCGAGCTGGTGGGCGGTCTCCTTGGCGAGGCCGATCCAGATGGCGCGCTGCTCGCTGGTCTTGATCGAGCGGTAGCCGAGGTAACCGAGCCCGATGAAGATGGCGATGACCCCGATCTGCAGGAGCGGGATGTACCGGAGCTCTCGCGCCAGCGCGCGCTCGCCGTAGTGGACATAGCCGAACGGCCGGCCCGAGCCACGCGGGGTGATGGGGATCGGGTCGTGCAGGGCATCGAACTCCGCCACCTTCTCCAGCACACGCCGCAGCGCGGGGGGCGGCTCGTCGGCGGTGGGATTCCAGTCGGAGATCTCGTCGGTGCCGATCACGCCCGCATCGACGTTGATGTTCTGCCAGACGAAGGGGCGGCCGATCCGGTCGGTCATGATGAGCGGCAGGTCGCTCGGCCGGATGACCGTCGTGAAGATCTCGCGCAGCTCCGGGCGATCGGTCGCTTCCAGCGCGGTGGTGGCGACGAACCGGGCCAAGAGCTGGGAGACCGCCTGCGACTCGGCGTTGACCTTGCGCACCCAGCTGTAGGAATAGACGAACGCCGCCGCGACCAGGACGAAGCTTCCCAGGAAGAGGTACCCCCGTAGAAGCGTCGATAGGTTCGATCGCGAGACCGCCACGTCAATCCCCCGGTTGCGCTGGAATCTCCTGGAGACCCCCCAGATAGGGCTGGAGCGCCTCGGGAAGGCGGATCGTGCCCGAGGCGGTCTGATAGTGCTCGAGAATCGCCACCATCAGCCGCGGCAGGGCTACGCCCGACCCGTTCAGTGTATGCACGTGCCGCAACTTGCCGGCCGCGCTCCGGTACCGCAAATCGAGCCGGCGGGCTTGGAAGTCCTCGAAGTTGCTGCACGAGGAGACCTCCAACCACCGCTTTTCCCCCGGGGCCCAGAGCTCGAGGTCGTAGGTCTTGGCCGAGGCGAAGCTGAGGTCTCCGGTGGCCAGCAGCATCACCCGGTAGGGCAGTTCGAGAGCCTGCAGAACCGCTTCGGCATCGGCGGTCAGGCGTTCCAGCTGGTTGTACGAGTTCTCCGGGGTGGTCAGCTTGACGATCTCCACCTTGTCGAACTGGTGCATCCGGATCAGGCCGTGCGTCTGGCGCCCGTAGGTCCCCGCCTCGCGCCGGAAACAGGGGGAATAGGCGACCAGGTTGATCGGCAGGTCCCTCTCCTCGATCGACTCGCCGCAGAACAGATTGGTGAGCGGCACTTCGGCGGTGGGGATGAGGTAGAGGTCGTCTCCGGGGATCGCGTACATGTCCTCTTCGAGCTTCGGAAGCTGGCCGCAGCCGAAGAGCGCCTCGCCCCGAACGGCGTAGGGAACGCGGACCTCGCGGTAGCCGGCCGCGCCCTGCACATCGAGCATGAAATTGATCAGCGCGCGCTGCAGGCGGGCGCCCACCCCGGTGTAGACGGCGAACCCGCTGCCGGTCATGCGGGAGGCGGCACCAAAATCGAGAATCCCGAGCTCGGTCCCGAGTTCGACGTGATCGCGCAGGCCCTCTTCCTCGCGCTTCTCCCCCCAGCTCCGGATGTAGGCGTTCGCGTCTTCCCCCCCTTCGGGGACATCCGGATGCGGGATGTTGGGAAGCCATTGGACCAGGCGCGCGCTCTCGGCTTCGACCTCCGCCAGCTCGGCGTCGTACTGCTTGATGCGCGCACCCACCTCGCGCATCGCCACAATCGCCTCCTGCGCATCCTCACCCGAGGCCTTCGCCCGCCCGATCGCCTGCGAGCAGCGGTTGCGCTCCGCCTTCAGCTTCTCGACCTCGCCGAGGAGCTCGCGGCGGCGGGCATCGAGCGCCAAGATCCGATCGAGATCGGCCTTCTCGCCCTTCTTTCGCACCGCCTCTCGCAGTTCGTCGGTATGGGTGCGGATGAATTTCGGGTCGTACATCAGGCCCCCGCTCTCATCATTCGTTCCCGGCGCCGTTCTCCTCCAGGATCTTCCCGGCACCCAGGTCTTCGAGCTCGTTCGCCAGCCGCTCGCCGGTACGGACCGGATCGTTGGGGAAGCCCTCGGCCCGGCCGCGGATGATCTGCTTGCCGTCGAGCGAGCAGACGCAACCCTCGATCTTCAGGATGTCTCCCTTGACCCGCGCCAGCGCACCCACCGGCGCCCCTTCCCACGCCCCGAGCGCCCGGTGGAACGACCGCTCGGCGGTGACCTCCCTCCAGGACATTCGGTGATTGAGGGGCCGCAATTTCTCCGCCACCTCGGTTTCCCCCTCCCGGGTCAGAAGGCCGAGCGCGGCCTGTCCCACCGCCGGGATGCACACCGTGGTCGTGAAGACCTCGGTGACCCGCTCCTGCCAGCCCCGCCACTCGATCCCCGAGGCGGCCACCACGATACCGCGCAGGCGGCCGGAGTCGACCATCTGCAGCCGCTCGGAGAGGCTACCGACGACGAACTCCAGCTCCAGGTCGGGGCGATAGCGCGCCAGCTGAGCCTGGCGGCGGAGGCTGCTGACGCCGATCGTCGCCCCCTCTTCCAGATCATCCAGAATCGACTCATCCGAGGTGATGAGCACATCGAGCGGGGTCTTGCGCTCACAAATCGCGACCAGTTCCACGCCGTTGGGGAGGGTGGAGGGAAGGTCCTTCATCCGGTGAACACCGACGTCGACCCGGTTGTCGACGAGCGCTTGGTAGATCGGTTCGCTGTAGAACGCACGAATGGGGATGTGATTGCCCGTCGCCGTCTGCCGAGCCTGTCGCGGCCGGGCGCCGACGGCGCGGATGGCGACGTTCTCCTCGGGCAGCTTGGCGGCGAGCTGCTCCTGCAGCCACGTGCCGTGGAGATGACCCGATTCGACGTCCAGCACCCCCAGTCGCAGCCTCCGGCCGCCCATGTTCACCTCCCAGTGAGGGGATTCCGAGGTAGCGCAAAGGGGCGGACCTCGCTGCAAGCCCGCCGCCCCCCGATCGAACGGAAACGGAGACTATCACAGGCGTTCCGGACGGTCAACGACGCCCCCTTCGGGCGATCCACCAGAGCGCGGCCCAGGCAACCGCGACCGGCGACGCCACCGGCGCCGGCGGCCAGCCCCCCCGAATAGCCAGGCCGGCCGCGACGGAGACGGCGTGCACGGCCAGGATCAGGCCCCAGGCCCGCGGCCAGCATCCGAGCAAGCGGGTGAGGTCGTGGGAGGGGTGATCGACCCCCCCCACCCAGGGAGCGCGACGAGCGCGCAGGCGGCCGGCCACGGCGTAGAGGGGATCGAAGAGAAGGTAGCCGGCGGTGAAGACCCCGGCGATCAGGTTCCCGGGGGCCAGGAGCCAGGCTCCGAGCGCCCCGAGCGGGAGGGCGCCGGCATCGCCCAGGTAGAGACGCGCCGGGGGCCGATTCCAGATCAGGAAGGCTCCGAGAGCGCCGGCGCCGGCGGCCGCCCACGGATGTGCCGCCGCCAGCGAGAGAAGCGAGAGACCCGCGGTCGCCGCCACCAACCCATCGGCATTGTCGGCCATGTTGACGGCATTGGCCCCCGCCACGCACAGCACGGCGACCGGCAGCGCCCCCCCGCCGACCAGCAGGACGATCCCGCCGGCCAGGGCGAATTCGGCCGCCAGCCGGAGGAGCGGCGTCAGGCCTCGCGCATCGTCGATCGCCCCGATCAAGCCGAAACCGGCGAGGAGCGCGAGCGGCGGCCCCACGGGCCCCATCGGCCGACCCGCCGCGATGGCGACGGCTGCGCCGGCCGCACAGCCGATCATCATCCCCCACCCCCCGGTCGTCGGCACCCCTCCGGGTCCGGCCCGATCGCTCCCGCCCCGGGAGACCCACCCGCTCCGAAGCCCCCACGGGCGGAGTCCGAGGCAGGCGATGCCGGCCGCAAAGCCCCCGGTGACGAAGGGAAGAAGAAAGCCCGGGGAGGGAAGCGCCATCCCGCTACCGCGGTGAAGGGAGAACCTGGCGGAGCCTCGAGGGCCGCACCGGTGAAGGTCGTGGGCTGGCCACGGTCAGGCGGAGTAGTTCGTCGAGAGAGACGGCCGGCTCGTAGCCGACGAAAGCCCGGATCTTCTCCAGCGAGGGGACCCGGCGTCGGATATCGACGAACGGCTCGTCGAAGACCCGCTCGTAGGCAAGATGGACGACCTCCGACGCGCTGCCGGTGATCGCGATCACCCGGCGGGCGAGGTCCAGGATCGTCACTTCCTCGTCATTGCCGACGTTGAAGACCTCCCCCACCGCCGCCGGTGCCGGCTCGAGCATGAGCACCCCCCGAACGACATCGCCGACGTAGGAGAAGCACCGCTGCTGCTGGCCGTCACCGTGGACCGTCAGCGGCACGCCCGAGAGCGCCTGGCGAACGAAGGTGGGGACGACCATGCCGTAGCGGTCGCTCTGGCGCGGGCCGCAGGTATTGAAACACCGAACCACCGTCACCGGCAGACCGCGCTCCGCATGATAGGCCATGGCGAGCGCCTCGTCGGCCGCCTTGCCCGCGGCGTAGGACCAGCGGGCGACACCCGGCTGGCCGATCCCCAGGTCGGCTTCCTCGAGGAGCGATTCGCCGGTCCCCTGCCCGTAGACCTCGGAGCTGGAGAAGTAGATCGTACGCACTCCCCGGCGCGCCGCCTCCTCCAGCACGACCATCGTCGACTGCAGGTTGTTGAGCAGACTGCTGAGCGCCTGTCCCACGATGCGGCGCACCCCGACTTTCGCCGCCAGGTGATAGATCACGTCCACCCCGGCGGCCGCCTGCCGGACCCGTTCGGCATCCCGAGCGTCGGCGACGATCAAGCGGACCCCGGGATGCGGCAGCGCGGAGGACAGATTGCGCCGACGCCCGCTCGTCAGGTTGTCGAGGATGACGACCTCGTCACCGCGGGTCAGAAGGGCATCGACCAGATGCGATCCGATGAATCCCGCCCCGCCGGTGACCAGTACTCTCATCGCGACTCCCCGTCGTCGCCCAGGAACGTGTAGTTGCGCTTGTAGAACTCGAGGAACTCCCCCGACTTCAGCGGCCGCCACCAGTCTTCTCGGTCCCGGTACCAGACCACGGTCTCGGCGATCCCGGCGTCGAAGGTAACGGCGGGGCGCCATCCGGTCCGTTCCTCGATCTTCCGAAAGTCGACGCAGTAGCGCCGGTCATGCCCCGGGCGGTCGACGACGTGCGCGAGCAGCGAGGCCGGCTTGCCCAGGGCCTTCAAGATCCTATCGGCAATCTCGAGAACGTTCTTCTCATTGCCGGCGCCGATGTTGAAAACCTCGCCGTCCACGCCGTCGGCCGCCAGCAGGGCAACCAGGGCGGTCACGTGATCGGTCACGTGGATCCAGTCGCGCGTGTTCTTGCCCGACCCGTAGACCGGGAGCTTCTGGCTCTCGATGGCGTTGGTGGCAAAGAGGGGAATCAGCTTCTCCGGGTACTGATAGGGTCCGTAGTTGTTGCTGCAGCGCGTGATGACCACCGGGAGCTCATAGGTCGCGAAGTAGGAGTAGGCGAGCCGGTCGCCACCGGCCTTGCTCGCCGAATAGGGATTCCGGGGCAGGAGGGGAGCCTCTTCGGTCGATGCGCCCTCAAGCACCTCACCGTAGACCTCATCGGTCGAAATCTGGATGAAACGGCCGACCGGGTGCTCCCGGACCGCTTCCAACAGGGTGTGAACGCCGAAGACATCGGTCTGGACGAACTGCCCCGGGTCACCGATCGAGCGGTCGACGTGCGTCTCGGCGGCGAAATTGAGAACCCAGTCGAATCCCTCGGCCATCAACTCGCCCACCAACCGGCGATCGCAGATGTCCCCCTTGACGAACCGGTAACCCTCGGCACCCTCGAAGCCGGCCAGGTTGGCCGGATTGCCGGCGTAGGTCAGCTTGTCGAGCACCGTCACGGTCGCCCGCGGATAGGTCGTGCGGATATGGCGAACGAAGTTGCTGCCGATGAACCCCGCGCCCCCGGTGACGAGGTACCGCCCGGTCTCGATCCTCTGTTGTCTATCCATCGTTGCGGCTCCAGTCGTAGGGGACCTGATCCGAGTGCGGTTCGATCCTCTTCTCGTCCGGGTCGTCGTAGTTGTAGGTGTTGTCGGGCACGTTGAGCATATAGGCGACCTCGGTCCCGATGCCTTTCATGCCGTGGGCCACCCCAACCGGGATCCGGATCAGGATCGGGTTCTTCTCCCCAACGAAGAACTCGTTGACCTCCCCGTGGGTGGGAGACTCCTCGCGCATGTCATAGAGGACGATCTTGGCCATCCCCTTGATCACCGTCATGTGATCGTTCTGGTGCTCGTGATAGTGCCAGCCCTTCACCACGCCGGGGTAGGCGGTGGTCATGTAGACCTGGCCGAAGCCGTCGTACATCTCATCATCATTGCGCAGGATCTCCATCAAGAAGCCGCGCTCGTCCGGGATGACCTTGAGGGACTTCGTCTGGACCCCATCAATCATGGCTGCTCCTTCCCCGTCGTGTCGGGAACTACCGCCGCCCGCGCGGGCGGTTCCCGCGCGCCCGCGCCTGCTTCAGGTGGATGCCCCGGCCGACGCCGCCATAGCGGAATCCGAGCTTCTCCATCTGGGTCGGATCGTAGAGGTTTCGGCAATCGAGCAGATTCGGGCGCCGCATCGAGCGGCAGATCTTGCGCATGTCGAGCATGCGGAACTCGTTCCACTCGGTGGCCAGCACCAAGAGGTCGGCCCCTTTCGCCGCCTGGTAGGCGTCGCGGCAGAACTCGACCCGCTTCAGCTCCCGGCCGGCCGTCTCCATCGCCACCGGGTCGAAGGCCCGCACGCGGACCCGCTGTTTCTGGAGCGCCGGGATGAGGCTGAGGGCAAAGGACTCTCGTACATCATCGGTCTGCGGTTTGAACGAGAGGCCGAGGACCGCCGCCTCACGCCCCTCGATGCCGTCGAGCATCTCGAGGGCCCGCCGGATCATCTCCCGCCGCTGGTGGCGGTTCGCCTTGATCGTCGCCTCCACCAACGAGAATCGGAATCCCGAGTCCTTCGAGAAGCTCTCGAGCGCCAGCGTGTCCTTGGGGAAGCAGGAGCCGCCGTAGCCGGCCCCGGCGTGGAGGAACTTCGGTCCGATCCGCCGATCGAGCCCCATCGCCTTCGCCACCACCTTCACATCCGCCCCCACCCGTTCGCACAAGAGAGCCATCTCGTTGATGTAGGAAATCTTGGCGGCCAGAAACGCGTTCGATGCGTACTTGATCAGCTCGGCCGTCTCCACGGTCGTCTTCACCATCGGGGTCTCCAGCAGGTAGAGCGGCTCGTAGATCTCCGAGAGGATCTTCTCCGCCTTGGCGGTCCAGGTCCCGATCACCACCCGGTTGGGGCGCATGAAATCCTCGACCGCCGACCCCTCGCGCAGGAACTCGGGATTGGACGCGACGTCGAAGGCGACCTTCTTGGCCCGGTGCCGTTCGATGATCTCCTTCACCTTGGCGCCCGTGCCGACCGGCACCGTGCTCTTCTGCACCACCACCTTGTGGCCGTTCAGGTTGGCCGCGATCGTCCGCGCCACCTCCCAGACCTGGCTCAGGTCCGCGCGTCCGTAGCGGTCGGGGGGCGTGCCCACGCCGCTGAAGATAACCTTGCTGCGGCGGATGGCCCCGGCGATGTCGGTGGTGAAGGAGAGGCGTTTCTCTTTCATGTTCCGATCGACCAGCTCCTTCAGACTGAACTCGTAGAACGGCAACTCGCCCCGTCGGAGTTGATCGATCTTCTCGGGGATCTGATCGACACAGATGACCTGATTGCCGAAATCCGCCAGACAGGTTCCCGTCACCAAGCCCACATAGCCGGTGCCGACCATACAAATCCGCTGCATGACGCCAGCCTCCTTCCCCCGAGCCGTGTATCTTGAAAACAGTCCATGCTATCCTACCGTGCGCGGAGCCGTCAAACCCCGCGCGAGGCGCTCGGGTCCGCCGCCTCGATCTCGGTCAGAATCGCCGTAGCCGCGGCCGCCGGATCGGGGGCCCCGGTGATCGGCCGGCCGACGACCAACCAGCGGGCGCCGGCCGCCCGCGCGGCGGCGGGGGATGCGATCCAGCGTTGGTCGCCGCGCGCGCTCCCCTCGGGCCGGATACCGGGAACCAGAAGAGAGAAGCCGTCGCCGCACTGTCGGCGGATGTGGGGAGCGGCCGGGGCGGGCGCCACCACGCCGTCGAGCCCCGCCTCCTGCGCCTCGGAGGCGCGCCGCACGGCTTCGGAGACGAGTTCATCGGGCGAGAGCCCGGCCGTACTGGTGAGGACGGTGACCCCCAGCAGCACCGGGCGCTCGGGGCCGGGGCGGGCCTCTTTCACCGCGCGCGCGGTCTGCGCCATCGCCTCGGCGCCCACCACGGTATGGAGATCGATGATGTCGACACCCAGCTCCGCAAGCCGGATGGCGGCGCGCGAGACGGTGTTGGGAATGTCGTGGAGCTTCAGGTCGAGGAAGATCCGCTTCTCCCGTTCTTTCAGCATGGCGATCGCCGCCGGCCCGGCCGCCGAGTAGAGCTCGAGGCCCACCTTGAACCAGCGGATCCTCTCCCCCAACCGGTCGACCATCTCGCGGGCGGCATCGAGGCCGCCCACATCCAGAGCCACCACCAAGGCATCGCGTGGATCATCCGCCATCGGCTCTCTCCTCCTTCGGCGACCTGCCCGTCCGGGGCAGACGCAAACACCCGATCAGCTCCCGCACCCGAGTCGCGCCCTTCCGGGCCAGCATCTCCTCCAAGCCGCGCACGACGTGGGCGCCGCGCGCCGGGTGCCGGAGGTTGGCGGTCCCGATCTGCACCGCCGAAGCCCCGACCATGAGGAACTCCATGGCATCGCGGGCGGTCGTGATACCCCCCACCCCGATCACCGGACAGGCGAGCCGGCGGGCCAGCTCCCAGGCCCGGCAAAGGGCCAGGGGGCGGATCGCGGGCCCCGACAGCCCCCCCACGACCCGCGGGAGCACCGGGGCGCCGCGATCGACGTCGACCGCCATGCCGAGAAACGTGTTCACCGCGGTCAACCCGTCCGCTCCCTCCTCGAGACACGCCCGGCCGACCGAGACGATGTCGGTCACGTTGGGGCTGAGCTTGGCGAAGAGCGGGCGGCCGGTCTGCGCCCGGACCGCGCGGATGACCTTGGCCGCCTCGCCGGGGGACCGGGAGAACTCGAGACCGCTCTCCACGTTGGGGCAGGAGATGTTGATCTCGAAGGCCGCGGCCTGCTCATCGGGAATCCGCTCGGCGCAGCGCGCGAAGTCCCCGGGCCGGCTTCCGCCGATGCTGACGATGATCGGGGGGCCCAATCCCACCAGGCGCGGCAACACCTCATCGACGAACGCCTCGACGCCCACGTTCTGCAGGCCGATCGAGTTGAGGAGACCGGCCGGTGTCTCTTGCAGCCGGGGGGGCGGATTCCCGGCGCGCGGCGCGAGGGTTACGGTCTTGGTCACGACCGCGCCCAGCTCGCGGACCTCGGTCAGGTCAGGGTATTCGGCCCCGGAGCCGAAGGTCCCGGATGCCGTCATGACCGGATTGCGGAGCGTGAGCGGGCCGAGTTGCACGCTGAGGTCGATGCTATGGGCCATCGAGCGCCCTCCAGGCATCCCAATCGATGCGGTCGGCCGCCACCACCGGGCCGTCGCGGCACGCCCAGAGGAAGCGTTCGTAGACGCCCGCCCCCCCGCGCGCGGGCACGGCGCATCCACCGCAGATACCAATGCCGCAGCCGAAGACCTCCTCGACCGACACCCAGCACTCGGCGCCGCGCGCCTTCGCCCAGGAGGCGACCGCATCGAGCATCCCGTGCGGTCCGCAGGCCATCAAGACCGGCGATTCGGGCAGCGTCTGATGGTTCAACAGGTCGATCACCGTTCCCCGCACACCCCCCCGCCCGTCCTCGGCGGCGAGGGTCGCCCGTTTGGCCAGCGACCCCAGCGGAAGGTGCTCGCGGGCTTCCCGCGCGCCGTACAGGAGGGAGAAGGGGCGGCGATGGACCTCGCGTTCCTTGGCGATGTAGACCATGGGGGCGATCCCCCGCCCCCCGGCGATCAGGACCGCGTGGGCATCGGTTCGGTGCGGAAAGGCTGTCCCGCAGGGACCGAGGAGATCCACCGATGCCCCCGCCTCCAGCCGGGTCATGCGGCCGGAGATCTTACCAACCGGAGCGTAGAGGAGCTCAACCACGGGGCGTCCACCCTGGCGGCCGATCCCGGCGATGCTGAACGGCCTCCGCAGAAGCGCGTCACCCGCCTCTCCACTCCGCTGCTCCTCCCAGGGGGGCTCGAGGGTGAGGGAGACGAACTGTCCGGGCTCGGCGGGACCCCACTCCTCGGGCATCCCGAGGCGCATGCCGAAAAGGGTGTGCGAGAGTCGGCGATTGGCGAGAAGCTCGGCGGTCGCGACCTGGGGGCTCATGGTGACTCCGGGGGCGCCACCAAGCGCGACGAGTCGGGGGGCGGCGGCGGAACCCTTACGGAATCACCCTCGATCGGAAGCCCCGGTGCCGCGTCGATCGAGTCGACCGGTGCCTCCTCGACCTCCAAGCGCGCCAGCGAGTCGGCCCGGGCCGCGGCCGCCACCGAGTCGGCCCGCGCCGCCAGTTGCTCGGCTTCCACCGCCAAGACCGAATCGACCACGACCGCCACGCGCGCTTTCGCTCGGTCCGCCTCGCGCTGTGCCTCGATGGTCAACGAGTCGGCCCGTGCGCGGCCCGCGGCGGCGGCGGCGCGGGCGGCCGCCAGGGTCGGTGAGGCGGCCCATGCCGCCTTGACGTGCGAGGAATCGACTGGAGAGGCGGCCGGAGGCCCGCTCTCCCCCATCATGCGCCGCGCCCAGGCGAGCGAGTCGGCGTTGAATCCGCCCGGGACCGCACCCGAGTCGATCGGAGCCGGTTCGCCGGCGAGCGCCTGAGACGCCAGGGAGTCAGCCAGGATGCGCGCGATGCGCTTCAGGGAGTCGACCTGCGCGTGCATCGCCACGCGGACCGAGTCGGCATGCAGTTGCGCGAGCGAGGCCTTGGCCACCACCTCGGCCGCGATCGGGAACCGGGAGCGCGCGTGCTGCACGGAGGCGATCGAGTCGGCCCGCGCCTGGGAAACCGCGGCCTGCTCGGCCGCCCGCAGCGCTTCCAGCGAGTCGGTGACGGCCTGGATGCGGGCGAGGGAGTCGGCCTCGGCCTGCGCGCGTCGCTTGGCGTCGAACACCTTGCGGCGCAGGTCGGCGCGGCGCGCCTCAGCCACCGGGATCCCCTCGAGGTAGCTCAGAGATCTCTCGGCCTGCGGGCTCTCCGGATAGCGATCGATCACCGATTGGAGCGCGTCCGAGGCGGCATCGAGCGAGTCGAGTTCATCGTACAGAATCCACGCTCGCGCGAACGCGGCGCGGACGGCTAGGGGATTCTCCGGGAAGTCGCGCTCGACACGCTCGTATTGCACGAGCGCCTGGTGGGGATCATTGCTCTCGATCAGACTGAATTCGGCCATCTTGAGGGCGGCCTCGGCCCGGGCATCTTCGGGCGTGTCGCTCTCCTCGCTCGAGGCCTCCAGTTCTTCCAGGTTCCGGAGGTTCTTCAGCCGCCGCGCCGCCTGTTCCTTGAACACCGATTGCCCCCGCGCCCGGGAGGCTTCCTCGTAGGCCTCCCGCGCCGCTTCGTATTCCTTCAGGTAAACTTCGTAGGTGTAGCCCAAGCGGAAGTCGGCCTCGAGGCCGAGGGAACGATTGTTGAAATGCTCGGAAACGAGCGCCAAGTGCTCGATCGCCTCCTCGTGTTCGGCCTTCCGGTTCTCGGCTTCGGCCATGGCGAGCCAAACGCGGCCTCCCTGCTCGTTCCCCTGCGGCTGGGCGGGAAGGATGCGCTCGTAGATGCCCATCGCCTCATCCGACCTCCCCAGGCGGACCAGGCAGGCGCCCGCCCGCAGTTGGGCCTCGAAGTAGATCTCGTCGTCCCGCGTGTTGTGCGCCAGGTCCTGGTAGGCCGCCAGCGCGCTGTCGTACTCGCCGGCGTCGAAGTTGATCTCGGCGATCCGCTGCAGCGCATCGTCGCGTTTCGGGCTATCGCGGAACTCGGTGACCAACCGGCGATAGGAGACGAGCGCGCGCTCGTAGTCCCCGTCGGCCTCCATGCCCTCCGCGGTGGTGAGGACGATCTCGTCGCGGCGGGGGAAGCCGGGATGGTCGCGCAGGACGCGATCGAAGAAGCGCTTGGCAGTCGCGTAGTTGCGCATCTTGTTGTAGCAGAGCCCGGTGTAGAAGAGCGCATCGGGAACGTGATCGGAGTCGGGGAAGTTCAGGATGATGTCGTTGAACTGCTTGATCGCGGTCTCGTAGTCCTTTTTGCCGTAGTAGGAGGCGCCCATCAGGAATTTGGCGTCATCGATGCCGGCGCGCCAGCCGCCGCCGTGCTCGACGATCACCTTCATGCACTTCTCGATCGCCTTGTCGTACTCCTTCTCCGCGGTAGGGGAGAGCTTCTCCGACCTCGACTCCTCCTGCGCCCGAACCGCGCGGGCATAGGCCTGCTTGGCGTGATAGAAGGTGTTGAAGTACGCACAACCGCCTGTCGCGAGGAGGAGCGCGCCGACCGCGAGCAGGCGCCCGCTAGCCGACCAGCGCCTGCAATCTCTCGGACGGGCGAAACGCCAAGCCTTCGACATGCGTGAGCTTTCCTCCACAGACCGTCATCCGCACCCGGCCCCGGAGCGGGAGTTCCCGGAACGGGCAGTTACGCGACTTCGAGGCGAAGCGGGAGGGATCGACGATCCACTCGGCGGCCGGATCGAACACCGTCAGATCGGCATCATCCCCCAGGCGGATCTCTCCCCCACCCCATCCGGCCACCTCGGCCGGCCGGGCGGCGAGCATCCGCACCAGATCCGAGAGACCCAGCCCCTCTCGATGATGAAGAACCTCGAGACTCACCCCCACCGCGGTCTCCAGTCCGATCATACCGGGCGGAGCCGCATCCAGTTCCTGGTCCTTGGCAACCTGGGTGTGGGGCGCGTGATCGGTAGCGATCAGATCGAGCGACCCGTCGCGCAGGCCCTCGATGACCGCCCGGCGATCGGCCTCCGTGCGCAGGGGGGGATTGACCCGGAAGACCGGATCGTATCCCTTGAGCGCCTCGTCGGTAAGGAGCAAATAGTGGGGAGCGGTCTCGCCGGTCACCTTGACGCCGCGCGCCTTCGCCGCGCGGATGATCTCGACCCCCTCGCGCGTGCTGACGTGCGCCACGTGGAGGCGCGCCCCGGTCAACTCGGCCAAACGGACGTCCCGGTCGATGGCGATCGACTCGGCCGCCGACGGCACCCCGGGCAGGCCGAGAGTGGTCGACCAGTACCCCTCGTTCATCACGCCCCCCCGGCTGAGCGCCGGGTCCTCGGCGTGGGTGATCACGAGCACATCCCAGGTGCGCGCGTACTCGAGCAGCCGGCGCATGACGAGCGCGTCGGCGACCGGGCTCCCATCATCCGACACCGCGATCGCGCCCGCCTCCTTCAGCTCCTGGATCTCGGTCAGTTCCCGACCGGCGCGGTCGCGGGTGGCGGCAGCCACCGGATAGAGACGGCAGTGCCCTGCCGCCCGCGCCTGGCGGATCTGGAACTCGACGTCGCCGCGGGTGTCGATCGCCGGCTGCGTGTTGGGCATGCCGGCGACGCGGGTGAAGCCCCCGATCGCAGCCGCTCGCGTGCCACTGGCGATCGTCTCGGCGTCCTCCCCCCCCGGCTCCCGCAGGTGGACGTGGAGGTCGCCGAAGCCGGGCGCGCAGACGAGGCCCTCGAGATCGATCACCAGATCGGCTTCCCGCTCGATCCGCGGTGAGCGCCCCTCGACCCGTCCCCGGCGGAGGAAGATGTCCTGGGGTCCGTCGACCCCCGCGGCCGGATCGACGACCCGGCCGCCTCGGAGGAGGATCGTCTCGGCCTCGTTCCAGCAGCGGTCATTCCGCATCGATTCCTGCATCATCGGCTCACTCCTCACCGACCCGCCGGGTGGGCGCTCACCAGCACCTCCCCCTGCGTCATCGGTTCCGGCGGCGTGCCTCCGCTCACTAGATAGAGGACCGACATCCGCACGGCAACGCCGTTGGTCACCTGCTCCAGGATCGCCGACCGCGGACCGTCGGCCAGCTCGGGATCGATCTCGACCCCGCGGTTCATCGGCCCCGGGTGCATGACGAGCGCATCGGGGCTCACCGCTTCCAACCGGTCCCGCCAGATCCCGAAGGTCATCGCATACTCGCGCAGCGACGGCAGGAACCCGCCCTTCTGCCGCTCCAGCTGAAGGCGCAGGACGTTGATCACATCCACGCCCGCGATCCCCTCCTCCAGGGAGTGGAAGACCCGCACCCCCATGCGCTCGATTTCGGTGGGGATGAGGGTGCGGGGGGCGACGACGCGCACCTCCGCGCCCAGCTTGGTCAGCCCCCAGATGTTCGAACGCGCCACCCGGCTGTGGGCGATGTCGCCGACGATCGCGACCTTGAGACCGGCGATCCGCCCCTTCTTCTCTCGGATCGTGTACATGTCGAGAAGCGCTTGGGTGGGATGCTCGTGGAAACCGTCGCCGGCGTTGACGACGCGCGCGCCCAGGTGGCGTGCCAGGTATTGCGGCACGCCGGCCGAGCCGTGGCGGACGACCACGATGTCGAGCTTCATCGCCTCGATGTTCTGGATCGTATCGCGCAGCGTCTCGCCCTTGCTGACGCTCGACCCGGCAGCCGAGAAGTTGACGGTATCGGCGCTCAACCTCTTCTCGGCCAGCTCGAAGGAGACGCGGGTGCGGGTGCTCGGCTCGAAGAAGGCGTTGCAGATCGTCACCCCCCGCAGCGCCGGCACCTTCTTGATCGGCCGA
>Ga0180432_10003108_pt1 | contig 24038 bp, 25 predicted proteins | sample SS_ome_10_FD_132414 | JGI IMG/M metagenome (GOLD analysis project Ga0180432, IMG submission 132414) | Hypersaline lake sediment archaeal communities from the Salton Sea, California, USA - SS_1_MS_2 metaG | ecosystem: Environmental > Aquatic > Non-marine Saline and Alkaline > Hypersaline >... | reverse complement strand
GTGGCGCCCCGAGGAGCGCCCGGACCCGGACGAACACCTGCTTGGGCAGTGGCGAACGGAGATTTCGCCCGCACAGGAGAACCGGCGCGAGCTCTTCCTGCATCTCATTCAGGTCGGGGACAAAGAGGATCTCGCGAGCATGGCGCATTCGGAGCTCGTGGAGCAGGGCGAGGCGGTCGGCCTTGCGTTCCAGGCGGACGGAATGTCTGTGCGCGTGGTGTTCAACCGGACGGGGTCCGTGGGCGGGCGGATTCGGGTTGCCGCGCCGGGCAGGGAGCCGGTCGACAAGGCCCTGGCCCAGACGGTCATGCCCCAGCCCCAGGCCAGGTACGGCTGGCGCGAGCCCTGAGGCGGGACGTCGAGCGCTTCCGTGGTTGCACGCGATGGGATGCGAGATCATGACGCAGGATTCACGTTTTCAGGTATCGGCAAGGGAGGGGATGCTCATGTTCGGTTTGCGCGTTCGTAAGGCAATGGTCTTGTTCGCGAGCCTCGCGCTGTGGGCCTCGGCAACACAGGCCGGCGAGGTGCTGCCCGACGTGCCCACGCTCGAACCGGCCCGGGCCGAGGTGCCCCCGCAGATCGACGGGGACCTGTCCGACGCCTGCTGGCAGGACGCGGCCGCGGCCTCCGGGTTCCTGGTCTACAACCGGCTGGAGAAGGCCCAGGCCCAGACCCGCGCGCTTCTGGCCTATGACCAGGACGCGGTGTACGTGGCCTTCCGCTGCGAGGAGCCGGACCCGGACCGGCTGGTCGCGCGAGCCAGGCGCCGCGACGGCCCGGAGCATCCGGTGCACCAGGACGACTGCGTGGAGCTTTTCCTCGCGCCGGGCACCGGGGGCGCGTGGTATTATCATCTCGTGGTCAACTCGGCCGGGGTCATCAAGGACCAGCTCTCCCGGTTGCGGCCCGAGATGCAGAACAACGCGTGGGACGGCCAGGTGGACGTGGCCGCGGCGGTGGACGAGGCCGAGTGGCGCGTGGAGATGGCCATCCCCTGGTACAACTTCGGCGAGCACCTGGGCACGGACGAGTGGCTGGTGCAGTTCTGCCGGGGCAAGCGCACCGAGCCGACGGAGCTGACCTCCTGGTCGTACGCGAACGGCAGCTTCCACAACGTGGACCGGTTCGGCCGCATGGACACGCCCGAGGTGGACCTCGAGCGGTACCAAGGCCTGACCCTGTACGCGGTACGGATCAGCGAGTACGGCGTGGCCGAGGACGGGTACACCTACCGGGTCCAGGGCGAGATCGGCAACGACCGGGCCGAGCCGCGCGAGGTGACCCTGCGGTTCACCGACCGCCCGCTCTCGGGCGAGGGCGCCACGGTGAGCGTCACCCGCACGCTCGAACCCAACGAGCCGACCGCATTCGAGGCCGAGTTGCCCGTGTCCGCGCTCGGGCCGCGCACCCTGGCCCTGGAGGTGCAGGAGGCGGCCACCGGCGCGCCGGTCCTGGTGACCGCGTTCGCGCAGGATCAGTTCCCCGAGGTGGGGCAGGTGTTCCTGGACCGCCACTACTACACGAGCGAACCGAACGCGCGCGCGGTGGCGGTCACCAGCCTCCCGCCGGGCGCCGAGGGGCTGGAGCTGACCGCCGAGGTGGAGGGCCTGGGCACGTTCACCGCGCCCGTGGCCGACCCGCGCCGCACGGCCGTGGACATTCCCCTGGCCGACGTGGAGAACGGCGCGTACCCCGCGCGCCTGCGCATCGAGGACGCGCGCGGCGACGCCCTGGCGCAGGCCGAGACCACGCTCGTCAAGCATCCGCCTGCGCCCGAGCACATCCGCGAGGTGAAGGTGGACCGCGACCGGCTCATCATCCTCAAGGACGGGGAGCCCTTCTTCCCGATCTGCATCTACAACATCCCGCCCGAGTATCTGGACGAGTGCGCGCAGGCCGGGTTCAACATGACCCTGCGCTGGGGCGGGCAGCGCAACTTCCCCAACATGAGCCGCGACGAGCAGCACGCCGCAGTGCGCGAGTACCTGGACGAGATCCACGACGCGGGCATGTTCGCCATGGAGTACCCGACCGGGTTCCATCACCTGCGGTACTCGGACCCCCAGTTCGAGGAAAAGGCGCGCACGTTCATCAACGACATCCTGCCGCCGATCCTGGAGGTCTCCAGCCAACACCCGGCGGTGCTCGCCTACTACGTGCTCGACGAGCCGAGCGAGCCGCACAAGGAGATCTGCCGCGAGTTCATCGCCAAGATCCGCGAGTACGACCCGTACCACCCGGCCTACATCCTGTATAGCACCGGCGTGCGCCACTGGCCGGACGTGTACGACTTCGCGGGCCGGGACTACTACTACCGTCATTATGCGCCCCTGATCACCGTGTACCAGACCGCCAAGAAGGAGGTCGCCCGCGCCACCCGTGCGCGCGTGGCCTACTGGCACGTGCCGTTGTGCGAGATGGAGTCCTCGCGCGTGCGCGGCGAGTCGACGCCGGTCACCGGCCTGGAGCAGCGCGCCCAGACCTACATGGCCGTGATCGGCGGGGTGAAGGGGATGCTCTGGTGGGTGTGGCCGCCCCGGCGCGCGGACAACTGGGCCATGCTCAAGCAGATGGCCGGGGAGCTGCGGACGCTGAGCCCCGCGCTCCTGGAGGTCGCGCCCGAACAGGACGTACAGTGGTCGCCGCGCGAGAGCGCGCAGATCGTGGTGGCGCTCGCCAAGGTCCACGACGGGCAGACCTACCTGATCAGCGCGAACGGCATCGAGTCGCCCGTGGAGGCCACCCTGCGCCTGCCCGAGGGCCTGCCCGCCGAGGCCGAGGTCCTGTTCGAGGGCCGGCAGGTGCGGTTCGAGGACGGGGCGCTGACCGAGCGCTACGAGGGGTACGGCCGCCACGTGTACCGGTTCCAGGGCGCCTGGCCCGCGGGCGAGACGCTGCGGATCGAGAACACCCGGTCCGTGCAGGCCCCGGCCGAGGCCGCCGCCCCTGCGCCCGCGGAGGAAGAGAAGCAAGTGAACCTGGTCCAGGACGGCGGGTTCGAGAGCGAGGAGAACTGGCGCTTCGAACCGCCGGCCGCACAGGGCGAGGCCGCGGGCGGTCGCCTGGAAGAGGACGAGGACAACCCCCGGCGCAAGTACGCGGTCCTGCGCCTGGGCGGCGAGGTCGGCCGGGTCACCGGTTCGGGCTGGCCCGTGCGCCTGAAGCCCAACACCCAGTATCTGTTCGGCGTGCGCGCGCGCGTGGAGGGCGCGGGCAACACGGTGGGCACCGCGCAGCTTGACGGCGGCCACCGCTGGGGCGACTACGTGGAGGGCCTGACCCTGTTGCGCATGAGCAACGAGACCCCGGAGCTCGAACCCTACATCGCCAGCTTCACCACGCGCGACCGCCCGATCGTGGTCCGGCCCATGGTCCGGCTCGACGGGCCCGACGGCATCGCCTGGTTCAACGACATGTACCTGTACGAGGTGGGCGAGCAGAGCCGGAACCTCATCGCGAACAGCGGGTTCGAACAGACCCCGTTCTTCCACGACGAGCCGCCGGGCTGGGTGCTGGGGTCCAACGTGCCCGGGACGATCGGCGGGCCGGACGCGCTGTTGCGCCACGAGGACGAGGACGTATACGAGGGCGAGCGCGCCTTCTACGTGGCCGGGGGCCAGCGCATCACGGCCAACATCCGCGGGCCGTTCACGCCGGGCGAGCCCATCACCCTGAGCCTGTACGCCAAGGGCTCGGGCCCGGACGCCACCCTGCGGGTGCAGATGGGGTGGTCCACGCACATGCTCACGCAGATCACCGAGATCCAGCTCTCGAACGAGTGGGAGCGGTACGAGATCAACACGGAGGTCGAGTCGCCCTTGGAGACCACGTTCATCTACCTCACCTGCGAGACGGGCGAGTGGATGCTCCTGGACGCGGTCCAGTACGAGAAGAACCCGCAGGCGACCGAATACGTGCCGGGCAGGTGACCGGCCGGGCGCGCGCACGGCTTCCCTGCCGGGGGGCCGATGCTCGCGCTCGCGCCGAGCGTTCGCCTGGGCTGCGTGCGCCGCGCAAAAGAACCGCGCGGCCGAGCGGCCGGTCCGCATACACCGGAGGGGGCGCGCTTCACGCGCGCCCCCGTCTTTATGTGTGGTTATGTATGGGGGCGTCCTGGGGCCCGCTCTCTCCGGTGGACCGCTCCTCTCCCTTCGGTGGTCTGTGCCCTCCCTCCGGTGGCCGGTTCCCCCTCCCTCCGGGAGGGGGTGAGGGGGAGGGAGAGGCTAGCGGTTGCCGCAAGCGCGCGGCGAACGAGGCGACGAGCGCAACGAATGCGAGCGCGCGTACCGTCCCTCACCCCAACCCTCTCCCGAGGGGAGAGGGGGCCATGCGGAAGGCGGCCGGCTCGTCCCCCCTCCCTCCGGGAGGGGGTGAGGGGGAGGGAGCGGTTGCGACAGGCGCGCAGATGCGTGCCGCAGTAGAGGCGAATGCGAGCGCGCGCCGCGGCACGGGCGGCCCCGGCCCGAGAAGCGAATGGGAGAGCCCGTCTCCTCCCTCACCCCGACCCTCTCCCGAAGGGAGAGGGAGAAGCGTCCCTCACCCCAACCCTCTCCCGGGGGGAGAGGGGGGAGGCACACGGAGTCGGAGAAACGTCCCTCACCCCGACCCTCTCCCGAGGGGAGAGGGAGCCATGCGGAAGGCCGCCGGCGCGGTCCCCCTCCCTCCGGGAGGGGGTGAGGGGGAGGGAGAGCGCTGCGCGGCGAAGCGAACGAGCGGGCCGGCTTCGAGAGGATGCCGCGGCCATGAACCACGCAGGTGCAGAGCCCCACGAGGCCGACTATGGCGCCCGTGATTCGGCGCACCCATGTTCGTGGGGCACGGTCTTGTTGTAGAGCGCGACCAGACGTCTGCGCGCAGTGGGGAAGCGATTCGCGCACCCGGACTGAAGCGTTGCGAACAGCAAGTTGTGCCCGCACCGCTCGCCGCCCGCCCCGGAGCACAGGTCCGTCATGCCGTATGAACCAGGTACACTCCGCCGAGCACAACCAGGACGCCGCAGGCCTTCTTCAGGATTGCCGCGCCCCTGGAGCGCTCGTTCCAGTTCAGGTAATGCTGCACCATCTCCGTGAAGGTCCCTGCCAGCACGATCACCGAGCAGTGGCCGACGCCGTAGACCGCGAGCAGCAGGACGCCGTAGGCCAAGCTCGTGCTCGCCAGCTTGAATGTCACGCCGAGCATGGGGGCCATGTAGGCAAAGGTGCAGGGGCCCAGAGCGATGCCGAAGACCAGGCCGAGGAGGAACGCCGCCGGCATGCCCTTGCGCTTCAGGCCGACTCGGCCGGGACCGGACCACGGCATGGGGATCACATCCAGCAGGTGCAGACCGACGACGAAGAAGATCACGGCCACAAAGTAGTTGCCGTACTTGCCCACGTCGCCCAGCATGCGGCCGGCGGCCGCCGTAATGACGCCGATGGCCCCGATGGTGATGAGGATGCCGACGGCGAAGAGGGTGGAGATCAGGAACGCGCGTTTCGTCGAGATGCGTCCTTGCTCGTCGACGAAGCCGACGATGAGCGGGATGCTGGCCAGGTGGCAGGGGCTGAGAACAATACTGAGGACCCCCCACACGAACGCCGCACTCAAGGCGATGATGGGAGTGCCTTCGACGGCGCGGGTCAAGGTCGTGAACAGCTGCTCCATGACTTATTGCACCCCCAATTCCGCGAGTTCGTCGACGATGGCCTCGCGGGGCATGAAGCCCTCGTGACGGGCGACCTCGTTGCCCTCGGCGTCGTAGAAAATCTGCGTCGGGATGACTCGGATGCCCACGCGCCGGGCCACGGCCGGATACTCGTCGGTCTCGATGATGAGGATCTCGGCCCGGCCCGCGTATTCGTCTTTCAAGTCCTCCAGAATGGGCTTCATCATCTTGCACGGGATGCACGTCCCCTGACCGAAGTCGGCCACCACCGGCACGTCCTTCTGTAGTGCACGGTCCAGGGGGTTGTCGGCGGCGCGCGCCTGCTGGGTCTCGATCCACTCCTCATTGCGGGTGATGGCGGCTTCCTCGCGCAGGTCCGCCAAGTACGTCTCGATGGCCTTGTTCTGTTTGTCCTGCCGAACGTAGGCGCGCAGTTGATCCTTGACCTCTTCCAACGAGGTTCCGGGCGGCAGTTCGCCCTTCACTTCTTCGTACGCGCTGCGCAGGTCCTCCTCGGTCACTGTCAGCTCGTCCAGCACTTCCTGGCGCAACAGGACGTCGATGAGAACGTGCTCCTCGTGGCCGGGGTGCGCCTCATGCGCGGCCATCCCCTCGCGGTAGGCGTCCGTCTCCGCGACATTCCTCGCGCGGGCCTGCTGCACGAGAAGCTTCCGCGCGATCAGCTCGTCCAGGAACGCGTGCTTCTGGCGCGCGAACGCCGACCGGTACTCCGCGGGGAGCGCCTCCTGGGCGTCCTCGAGCTCGGCCAGAGTGATCTGTTCGCCTTCGACCGCGGCGAGGACCGTCTCCGCGTCAAACGCGGCGGCGCGAGCGCCCGCTTGCCCGCTTGTCGTGTCGGCGGAGGGCGGCCGGGTTCCGGGCTGTTCCCGGAGGCCCGACGCTTCTTTGAGAACAATGACCCCGGCGACCACGGCAACCAAGGCGGCCACGATGGCGACCTTGGCCGGCGCGCCCGTCGATTTGGGCGCCGGGTCCCGCGGCGCGGCGCCCTCTCCCTCGAACAGGCTTTCGGACCGATGTTCTTCGTTTGTCATGGCTTTCCTCGTCTCGCTTCTTGTGTCATCGCGCGCCAAAAGACGCGGGCCACAACGAACAGGCCCGCGCCGTTCTCACAAGGGCATTGCCGTCGAACCGACTGCACAGACGCGCTGCGCGGCGCGGTCCGGCACGGCCTGCTCGACCGCCTGAATGCCCTTCGCGGTCAGCGACAGGACGTCTGTTTGCTCCGGCATAACAGGCCTTCCATGGTGCGTTGAGCTCCGCAGCCAGCATGTCGCATGCGGTGCGCAGCGCCCTGCCGATCCCGTTCGTGGTCTGACCGACGTTCGACCGGCCCGAACACGCCGGGGCGACGTTACCCTGTGTCGGCTCGCGGCAACTCGGCTGCTTCCTTTCGCTCTGTTCCGGGGCGCAACAGGTATTCTGCGCGGCCCTCTTGCTGTCCGCGCTACGAGAGCATTCCTTTGATCTCGTCCGCGCTCGGCACCTTGCCCACGGACTTCACCTCGCCGTCGACCGCGAGCGCGGGGGTCATCATCACGCCCATCTTCATGATCTCGTTGAGGTCCGTGACCTTGACGAGTTCGTGCTCGATGCCCAGGTCCTGTGCGGCGGCCTCGGCGTTCTCGGCGAGCTTCGCGCACTTGGGGCAGCCCGTGCCCAGGATCTCGATCTTCTTCACCGTCTCTCCTCCTATGCGAACAGCGTCCCGTACAGCAGGCCGGCGGCCGTGGCCATCACGACCACCAGGCCCACGAAGGCCGCGGTCTTCTTGGTGCCCAGCACGCTGCGGATGACGAGCATGTTCGGCAGGCTGAGCGCCGGTCCGGCCAGGAGCAGGGCGAGCGCCGGCCCCTTGGCCATGCCCGCGCCGATGAGCCCCTGTAGGATGGGCACCTCGGTGAGCGTGGCGAAGTACATGAACGCCCCCACCACGGAGGCGAACAGGTTCGCGGACAGCGTATTCTCGCCCACGGACCCGGCCACCCAGCTCGAGGGGATAAGCCCCTCGTGGTCGGGCCGCCCCAGGAGCAGGCCGGCCACCAGCACCCCGGCCAACAGGAGGGGCAGAATCTGCTTGGCAAGCTCCCAGGACTGGGCGAACCACGCCTCGCCCTCGCCCCCGGCCGTGCTCGTGGCCCAGGAGAAGCCCACCACCCCGGCCCCGAACGCGAAGAGGGGCGCCTCGGGGAGAACCGCGGCCAAAAGCGCACTCGGCGCGGCGGCCGCGGCCACCTTCCACCACGTCACGCGCACCCACGCCACGAGCATGAGGGCCAGGCCCGCGGCGCACAGCGCGGTGAGCGGCCACTTGAGCGTGTACAGCGTATGCCACAGCCCCGAGGGGTCCGCGGGCCGCGACCAGGTGGCGAACACGAGCAGGCCCACGAGCACGGCGAACAGGGCCGCGTTCTGCCACAGCGGGCGGCCCGCCTCCGGCTCGGGCAGGTTCGCCTGGGCCGCGGCCTTGTCCAGCTCCTCCCTGCGGAAGAGCGCGTGCATGGCCAGCCCGATAAGCACCGAGAACCCGATCGCCCCGACCGCGCGCGCCACCCCCAGCTCGAGGCCCAGCACCCGCCCCGTGAGCACGATGGCCAGCACGTTGATGGCCGGGGCCGCGTACAGGAACGCGCACGCCGGGCCCAGGCCCGCGCCCATGCGGTGGATGCCCGCGAACAGGGGCAGGGCCGTGCACGAGCACACGGCGAGCACCGTGCCGGAGACCGAGGCCACGCCGTAGGCGAGCGCCTTGTGTGCGCGCGCGCCCAGGTACTTCATCACCGACGCGTGGCTCACGAACACGGCGATGGCTCCGGCGATGAAGAACGCGGGCACCAGGCACAGGAGCACGTGCTCCTGCGCGTACCAGCGCACCAGGTACAGGGACTCCCACACCGCCTGCTTGAGCCGGGCCCAGCCCTGGAGGGACTCGACCGGCAGGTAGAAGCACGCCACGAACGCGACCACCAGGATCGCGAACCTTTTCCATTCGGCTTTCCAGTTCATGCGGTCTGTTCTCCGCTATTTTCCCAAATAGCCAATCGACGCAGGGGAATAGAGCCTCGCTCCAGGCGCGCCTATCCGGCCGCCGCGGCCTGGGCGCGGGCGTTGGCCTTGAGCACGGACTCCACGCACGAAAAGAACCGCAGCACGCACGGCATGCGCAGGGAGTAGTGGACCTCGACACCCCAGCGCTCGTGGGCCAGGATCCCGGCCTCGCGCAGAATCGAGAGGTGCTTGGACACGGTGGACACGTCGTCGCCCACAAGCTCGGTGAGCTCGCATACGCAGCGCGTGCCCTTGGCGAGCTCCTCCACGAGGAAGAGCCGCGTGGGGTGGGCCATGGCCTTGATGATGCGCGCGCGCGCCTGGTAGCGCGCCTTGGCGGTCCGGTTCATGGTCTTCCTCCCTCGTGCGCACATGCGGCCCGTGCGCGCCTCGTTTCGCTTGCGCGGCGCGGTCGGCGGACCCGGCGGCCCCCGCGCCCGCCTGCCATCACCGTGCGTCAATATGATCGCCTATTTGACCAAACGGCCAAGAAAGAGTCAAGAGAATCTTGCCGAAAGACTTCGACGCTTTTCGCGGCGCCGCGCTCGGCGACCGGACGCAATGCGCCGAGGGCGTGCGCCCGTCCCCCCTCCCTCCGGGAGGGGGTGAGGGGGAGGGAGCGGTTGCGACAGGCGCGCAGATGCGTGCCGCAGTAGAGACGAATGCGAGCGCGCGCCGCGTCCCTCTTCCCGGCCCTGTCCCGAGGGCAGAGGGAGAAATGCGGGGAGACGGAGAAGCGCGGCGGCAGTTAACTCGCGCGAGATTCCCTGTCGATCGCGGCGGCTACTTGAAAACCCCCTCCCTCCGGGAGGGGGCGAGGGGGAGGGAGTGGCTAGCGGTGGCCGCAAGCGCGCGGCGAACGAGGCGACGAGCGCAACGAATGGGAGCGCGCGTCGCGTCCCTCACCCCGGCCCTCTCCCGGCGGGAGAGGGAGCCATGCGGAAGGCGGCCGGCGCGTCCCCCCTCCCTCCGGGAGCGGGTGAGGGGGAGGGAGGGGTTGCTTCCGGCTGGAAGAACAAAGGACGCGCACGAGCGCCCACCTACGGCGCGCGCTTGCCCTGCAAAAGCTCGCCCACCATCCGCACGAGCTTGTCCAGGGCCTCGCGGCCCATGGCGTGCAGGGGCTGGGTGCGGATGTCCGTGTCCGTGATGCGCCAGGTGCGCGCGCGCTTGGCATAGGCCTCGCCCAGGTCGTAGGCGATCTCGTACTCCTTGCCGGGCGTGAACCGCGAGACGTCCACCGCGTCCGGGCGCACGGCCTTGAGCACCGCGGTCTCGCGCGGGGTCGCGTGCGGCGGCTTCTCGTTGCCGCCCAGCAGCTTGCCCGCGAACACGGGGATGACGCGCATCGTGCCGTCCTGGGCGTAGGCATGGATCGCGGCGTCGACCATGCGCTCCTGGGGCGTGCCCCCGTGCCCGGAGACGAGCACCGCGGTCCGGAAGCCCACCTTCTGGAGTTGATGGAAGAGCGCGGTCAGCACCGGCGCGGCCACCTCCGGGGGAAAGTCGATCGTTCCCTCGAACGCGCTGAACCCGGGGCAGCTGAAGTAGCTGGGCGGGAGGACCACCCCGCCGTGGGCCCGGGCCAGGAGCCGGCACAGCTCCTGGGCGCGCAGCAGGTCGCAGCCCAGGGCCAGGTGCTCGCCGTGCCACTCCAGAAGCCCCAGGGGCACGAACGCGGTGGGCGTCTTGTCCACGGCCTCGCGGAACTCGTCCACGAACATGTCCGCATAGTCGAGCTTGTCCATGCTGCGTCCTCCTCGTGTGGCCGGCTTGGGCGTGCATACGTTCGGGCGCTTTGCATGCGGCCGCGGCGGCCCGCGCCTCGATCGCGAGGAGGGTAGCACAGGCGCGCGCGGGCGGCAAGTTCCTTTGCGCGGCAGGCGAGGGCACGAACACGCGCACGCGGCGCGCTACACCCACCGCCGCACGCGCGCGCGGTACGCGCGCCACTGCTCGCCGAAGGCCGCGTCCATGGCCCGCTCCTCCGGGCGGATGAAGGCGAACTCGAGCACGAGCGCCAGCCCGGCCACGGCCAGCCACGGCGTGCTCGTGCCCAAGAGCATCGCCACGCCCGCGGCGAGCAGCACGAACCCCAGGTACATGGGGTGGCGCGAGACCCGGTACGCGCCCCGGTCCACGAGCGCGCCTACGGGCTCGTCGGGCCGCACGGTGGTGCGCACGCGCTTGAGCGCCCGGTCGGCGGAGAGGTTCAGGCCCACGCCGGCCGCGAGCAAGACAATCCCCGCCGCCCGCCACGGCCAGGTCAGAAGCCGCGGTCCGGGCGCGAACAGGTGCAGGCCCGCCTGCGCGGCGAGCGCCATGAAGAGATACGTGGGCGGCAACAGGCCTCCGGCCTTGGCGCGGCCGGGCGGGTCCGATGCCTGTGACGGACGCGGCGCGGTCGGTCGGCGCATGGTCTCCTCCGCGCCCCTCCTACCGCGCGCCGCGTCTTGCGTCAAGCCCAGGGGCGTGCGTTCGGCGCATTTCGCGCGAGCCCGTCGCGCGCGAGGCGGCTGTGATGCGCGGCGCCGCCCGGGGAGCGAGAGGAGTGCGAGCGCGCGTAGCGTCCCTCACCCCGCCCCTCTCCCGAGGGGAGAGGGGGAACCGCACAGGCGAGGCGGAAGGTGACGCGTCATCTCGCGACGTGTTCTCCGGCTACTTGAAAACCCCCTCCCTCGGGTGGCTCGTCCCCCCTCCCTCCGGGAGGGGGTGAGGGGGAGGGAGAGGTTGATGTGGCGGCAGGGGACGCGGCGAGAGAGGACGAGCGCAACGAAAGGAATGCGAGCGCGCGTACCGTCCCTCACCCCGACCCTCTCCCGAGGGGAGAGGGGGAACTGCACAGGCGAGGCGGAAAATGACGCGTCATCTTTCGACGTGTTCCCCGGCTACTTCAAGAACCCTCTCCCGGGGGAGAGGGAGAAGTGCGAGCGGAGCGAGAAGCGTCCCTCAGCCCGGCCCACGCACCGGCCCGCGCATCGCGGGGTTGCCTACGGCGCCGGGCACCCGGTGGGCCCGCCGTGCTCGCGCACGTGCTCGAGGAGCGCCCGGCCGGGCTCGCCCGCCAGGCCGAGGCGGTCCAGGTCCTCGGCCACACGTTCGGACGTGGCGTAGCCTGCCAGGTACCCGTTCACGCGCGCGGCCGCGGTCGAGGCCACGAACGACGCCTCGTCCGGGAACATGCGCGCGAACTCGCGCATGAGCGCGCGCGTGTTGCGCAGCCGATACTTCTGGTGGTAGCCCTCGGCCGGATAGAACGTGCCCAGCGGCTGGACGCTCGTGCGCACGCGGCCTCCGGAGGCGGCCACCTTGTCGCGCGTCTCTTCGGCCAATGCGCGCTGGTCGTCGTTGTGGAAGAAGACCGCGGACCGGTACTGGCGCGAGTAGGCCCGTGCGGTCGGGTCGTGCGCGCTCCAGAAGACGTCCAGGAGCCGGGCATAGGTGATCCGCTGCGGGTCGAAGTCGATCTGCACCGCCTCGGTGTGGTCGCCCAGGTCGTGGTAGGTCGGGTCCTTCTTGGCGCCGCCCGTGTAGCCCACGCGGGTGCGCACCACCCCGGGCAGGGCCCCGAACCGCGCGTCGGGCCCCCAGAAGCAGCCCAGGGCGAAGGTGGCCGTCTGCACCTGTTCGGGCGCGTCCCGGTCGATGGGCGGGATGTCCTTGTTCCCTTCAAACGCCATGGCCGTGGTCTCCCTTGCCGCCAGGTAGGACAGGGCGCCCAGGCCCAGCCCCGCGGCGAGTCCCATTGCAAGCGCCATGCCCCAGCCCAGGGCCTGGTGCGTGTGCGTGCGTGTCATCTGCGGTCTCCCTTCGGGGACCCCTCGCCGCGTGTATGTCGCAATTCGGGTGCCAGCCCCGCATTTGCACGCTTGACACCCGCGCGCCGCGGGGTTGAATACAGGCGGGCGCACCCGCCCCCGGCCGGGAAGGGCAGGCATGGACGCGTTCCGACAATTCGTCACGGACCTCGGGCTCGACCCCGCGCGGGTCGAACAGGGGCTCCTGTCGCTGCTCGTGGCGTTGCTGGCCGTGGCCGTCGGCCTGATCGTGCACGCGGCGCTCGGGCACCTCCTGGACCGCGCCTCCCGGCGCGCGCAGGGACGCGCCCTGGGCGAGGCCCTGCGGTTCGACCATTGGCGCGCCCCGTTGCGCGCGCTGCTGCCCGCAATGGCTTTGCTCTTCGTGCTGCCGCTCGTGGCCCTGCCCGAGGGCTGGAACGAGATCGCGGGCCATGCGCTCGGCCTGTGGATCATCGGGGCCGTGGCCTGGTGCGCGGTGGGCGCGGTGGGGGCCGCGCGGGACGTCGTCTTGCGCGAGTACCGGGTCGACGAGCGCGACAACCTGCGCGCCCGGCGAGTGGTCACCCAGTTCCGGGTGATCGAGCGGGTCCTGTACCTGGCCATCGTCCTGGTGGCCGTCTCGTCCGGGCTCATGACCTTCGAGCGCGTGCGCGACATCGGGGTGAGCCTGCTTGCGTCCGCGGGGGTGCTCGGCATCGTGCTCGGTTTCGCGGCCCAGCGCAGTATCGGCACGCTCTTCGCCGGGGTGCAGATCGCCATCACCCAGCCCATCCGCCTGGACGACGTGGTGATCGTCGAGGGCGAGTGGGGCTGGATCGAGGAGATCACCCTCACCTACGTGGTGGTGCGCATCTGGGACCAGCGCCGCCTGGTCCTGCCCATCACCTACTTCATCGACCATCCGTTCCAGAACTGGACCCGCACCAATGCCGAGATCCTGGGCACCGTGTACCTGTACACCGACTACACCGTGGACGTGGGCGCGGTGCGCGAAGAGCTCGAACGCATCGTGCGCAAGGCCGAGGACTGGGACGGGCGGGTGTGCGGCCTCCAGGTCACCAACGCCACCGATCGCGCCCTGGAGCTGCGCGCGCTTGTGAGCGCGGCCGACTCGTCCAAGGCCTGGACCCTGCGCTGCCTCGTGCGCGAGCGGCTCGTGGCCTACCTGCAGGGCCGGTATCCGCACAGTCTTCCCCGGGTGCGGCTCGAGGCCGAGGGCCGCGCGCCCGGATCCGAACCGTCAGGGGCCTCCGGGACCCCGCAGGCCGGACCGTCGGCCTAGCGCCCGGAGGCGCTCTGCTCGCGGATTTGAGACGCCCGTCCGGCGCGCCGGGGCGCGCGCGCCGCCCGGGTGTCGGACACGCGCGCGAGCGCGCCGGCCTGGCCGCTGGTTTACCCTTTGCGGCCCAATGGGTTGGGACAAAGGGCCGCACGGGGCGCCTGCGCCGGGCATCTGGCACCGGGTTTGTAAGGGCTCCGTTCCAAGGCCATAGGCGAGGGGGATCAGGCATGAGGCCACGAACCAAGGCGCTGTTGATCTGCGCACGGGACAAGGACCGTCAGGCGTTGCGTCGCGAGCTCGAGGCGCGCGGCTGGACCGCGGAGGAAGCCACCACCGAAGAGCAGGCGAAGACCGCGCTCGACGAGAACCAGTACCCCCTGGTGTTCCTTGACTTGCGCATGTTCAAAGGGGTGGGCGGCGCGGAGCTTGTGCGCAAGGCGGGCCCGCGACCCGGGCGCACGGTGGTGGTGGTCGCGCCCGAGGGCCACGCGGGCGCGCGGGCGGCCCAGCGGGCCGGGGCGCAGGGGGCCATCCCCGACCCGGTGACCGGAGAGGCGTTCATGGAGGTCCTGGCCCGCAGTTCGCTGCCGGGACTCTAGACGGACGGGACAGACACGAGATCAGGGCCGAGGCGCCCCTGGGACGGCCCGGGGCCGAGGCCCGACACCGAGCAAAGGAGCGACCATGAAGGCGATCGTGGACCAGGACGCGTGCATCGGCTGCGGGCTGTGCCCGGAGACGTGCCCCGAGGTGTTCGAGATGCCCGAGGACAAGGCCTTGGTCAAGGTCGACACCGTGCCCCCGGAGGCCGAGGACAAGGCGCGCGAGGCGGCCGAGAGCTGCCCCGTGGACGCGATCACGATCCAGGAGTAGACGGGCCGGCCATGCGCCGGCCGTTTGACGCAGGACACACAGCCGGCCGCGTGCTTGCGGCCCGAGGGGGCGTGAGCGGGCGGCTTGAGCCAGCACGGGAAGGAGGGGTTCCATGCCGGAGTTCTTGAATCCGTTCAGCGGTCTGGCGCCGGACCGCAAGTTGAGCGCGCGCGAGCTTTCGCGCGCGGTGCGACTGGCCCTGTCCGCCGAGGAGGAGGCCATCCACCTGTACGAGGCCATGGCCGACGCCACGGACAATGTGCTCGCCAAGAAGGTGTTCCAGGACGTGGCCAACGAAGAGCGCGAGCACGCGGGCGAGTTCCAGCAGCTCTTGAACCTGCTGTTGCCCGACGAACAGGAGTGGATGGGCCACGGCATCGCCGAGGTCAAGGAGATGGCCGAGGAGACCGAGTCGCCGGCCGCGCGGCCGGAGGCCGAGACCCCGGAGGGCGAGTCCGTGCCCTCGGTGGGCGATTTGAAAAAGGACTGACCGGCCGCCCGGGCCCTCGCGCAGGCGGCCCCTGGAACCGGAGAGGATACGGATATGGCTGAGGATTACCTGCACCGAGACGAGGCGCCCTTTGGTCCGCAGGTCTGGGCGCGCATCGACGAGGCGGTCATCGAGACCGCCAAGACTCGCCTGTGCGCGCGGCGGCTTTTGCACACCGACGGGCCGCACGGACTGGGGCTCAAGTCCATCCCCGGCCCGGAACAGACCCTGCACGAGGGCGAGGAGGTGAGCGTCACGGCCAGCGGCGTCCAGCCCCTGGTGGGCATCCAGGCGGGCTTTCGCATCCCCAAGCGCGACATCGCCGCGCACGTGAGCATGGGCGCGCCCCTGGACCTGCGCGACGCGGTGCAGGGCGGCGTGGCCTGCGCACAGCGCGAGGACGCGCTCCTGTTCGACGGGGACAAGAAGGTCGGCGCCCTGGGCCTCTTGACCGGACAGGGCGCGGCCGCGCACAAGCTGGGCGCCTGGGATGAGGTCGGGCAGGCCATCGAGGACCTGATCGCGGCCGTGGACAAGCTGGACCGCGCCGGGTTCCACGGGCCCTACACCGTGGCGCTCAACGCGATGCGGTACAACCGGCTGTTGCGCCGCTATCCCCAGGGCAATGCGCTGGAGCTCGACCACCTGCGTCAGCTCGTCACCGACGGCGTGGTCAAGGCCCCGGCGCTTTCCAAGGGTGGGGTGCTCGTGGCCGCCGGGCGCCAGTTCGCGTCCATCGTGCTGGGCCAAGACCTGTCCGTGGGGTTCGTGGGCCCGGACGCGGGCGACTACGAGTTCGTGGTCTCTGAGACCCTGGCCCTGCGCCTGGCCGTGCCCGAGGCCGTGTGCGTGCTGCAGTGACCGGCGCGCAGGTCCGATTCGCCGACCCGCAAGGCAAGGAGGACGTCCCATGAACGCGCCGCCATCGGAGCCCGCCCCGTCGGCCCGGCCGTCGACGGCCGCGAGCGACAAGACGTGCGTGCACGCGGGGCTCCTGGTCCTGCGGCTGGGGATCGGCGGCCTGTTCATGGTCCACGGGATCATGAAGCTCGCCGCCGGGCCGGACACGTGGTCCGGGGTCGGCGGGGCCATGCAGGTCTTCGGCATCGCGTCCGGCGCCCAGGCCTGGGGCCTCGCGGCCGCGCTCGTGGAGACGCTGGGCGGCCTGGGGCTCGTGCTCGGGCTGTTCGTGCGCCCGTGCGCCGCGCTCCTGACCATCGTGATGATCGTGGCCCTGGCCATGCACCTGAACGCCGGTGACGGGTTCGGCACGTGGAGCCACCCGGCCGAGACCGGGACCGCGTGCCTGGCGCTCCTGATCGCGGGCGCGGGCCGCATGTCCCTGGCCGCGAAGATCCCGGCCCTGGCCCGCCGGTGCTGGGGATGAGCCTGCTTCGCCAAGGCTTCGCAGGCCTTCGGCCCCCACGTTCCACGCGGCATGGGTCCACCTCAGTGCGGGTGCAGGGAAAAGGGCTCCGTAGCGTTCGCGGAGGAGGCCTTCGCCAAGGCTTCGCAGGCCTTCGGCCCCCCCGTTCCACGCGGCATGGGTCCACCTCCGTGCGGGTGCAGAGAAAAGGGCTCCATGGCGTTCGCGGAAGAGGCCTTCGCCAAGGCTACGCAGGCCCTGGGCCAGGTCCTGGCGTGCACAAGGTCCGGGCCCGCGGACGCCGTGAGGCAGAGCCCTCCGTAGCTTCAGCCAAGCAGGGTGAGGGCTGCTTTCCGATTCGGGGCGGCCGTGATGCTTGACGAGTTGCGAGCCGCGTTCGACCGGGCGCTCGGCGACCGGCTGGCCGCGTACGCGGACCGGTTCCCTGCGCCGGACGGGGTTCCGGGCCTGGGGGCCGTGCTCGGCGACTATGTGCGCGAGGGCGGCAAGCGGCTGCGCCCGCTCCTCTTCCTGTGCGCCCACCGGGGGTATGCGCCCCGCGGCGCGCCCGACCCCCTGCCTGCGGCCGTGGGCCTGGAGCTTCTGCACACCTTCGCGCTGATCCACGACGACCTGGCCGACAACACGCCCGAGCGCCGCGGCGCGCCGTCCCTGCACGTGCGCCTGGCCCAGGCGCTCGCCGAGGGCGCCGCCCGGCCTTGGGCGGATCTGGCGAGAGGCACGAAGGAGCGCGCGCGCACCGTCCCTCACCCCAACCCCCTTTCGAGGAGAGAAGAGCGGTGCCTCACCCCAACCCTCTCCCAAAGGGAGAGGGAGTCGCCCCCCCTCCCTCCGGGAGGGGGTGAGGGGGAGGGAGAGGTTGATGCGGCGGCGAAGGGGGGCAGTGTGAGAGAGACGAATGAGAGCGCGCGACCCGGCCCCCACCCCTACCCTCTCCCGAAGGGAGAGGAAGAAGGACCGGCCCTCGCCTCACCCGTTCCGCGGGGGGAGACGAGGAGGGCCTACGAGCGCCAGGGACGAGCGCTGGCCATGCTGGCCGGGGACCTGTTGCACGCCGGGGCCATGGAGGCCTTTGCGCAGACCGAGGCCGCGCCCGAGCGCGTGCGCGCGTCGCTCGAGCTTTTGACGCGGCTGGCCATGCACACGGCCGGGGGCGCGTACCTGGAGGTGGCCACGCGCGCCGCGCCGCGCGGCGACCCGGACCCCCGCGCCGCGCTTCGGCTGTACGACAACAAGACCGGCCGGTACACGTTCGTGGCGCCCCTGTGCACGGCGGCCGTGCTCGCGGGCGCGCCCGCGCGCGAGAGGCGCCGGCTGGCCGCCTGGGGGCGGGCCCTGGGCCGGGTGTACCAGATCCGGGACGACCTGCGCGACCTGCACGCCTATGCGCAGGCCCGGCCCGCCGCGGACGCGCCCCTTCGCGAGGAGACCGCGCTCATGCTGCCCGTGGTCTGGGCGGCGAGCCGGGCGGGGCGCCGGGTGCGCGCGCGGCTGGCCGGCTTCTACCAGGCGCCTGAGGACACGCCCCCCGCGCGCCGGGCGCTCGTCGAGCTGTTGCGCGAGTGCGGGGCCCTGGCCGCGGCCCGGGACGAGGCCGCGCGCATCCACCGCCGCGCCGCGCAGGTCGCCGAGCGTCTGGGCATGCGGGCCTCGGCGCGGCGGGCCATGGACCGGATGCTGGACGCGTACCTGGGGCCCGTTGCTTGCGGCGGCGAAGGCCAGGGTGGGGTCGACGCACCGGCCGTGGAGGCGGCTGCGTCGACGGCGTCCAGGCAGGAGGCGGCACCGTGACCGTGCGTGAGGTCCCTCACCCCGGCCCTCTCCCGGGGGGAGAGGGAGAAGAGCCGTACCTCGTCTCGGCCCTGTCCCGAGGGGAGAGGGAGAAGAGCCGTCCCTCACCCCGACCCTCTCCCGAAGGGAGAGGCGGCAGGGCGCAGGGGGCACCCGTGCGCACCTGGGCGCGCGCGCTGCGCGTGGCGTTCCTGCCCGCATCGTTGCTGCCCTATACGTACGGCGCGCTGTTGGCACAGGGACCCCTGCGCGCGGGCCGATTCGCGCTGGGCTTGGCGGCCGTGGCCGCGACCGCGCTCTCGGCCAACGCCATGAACGACTACGCGGACGCACGCGCGGGCGCGGACAGCCAAGACCCGGAGTACTACGCGTTCTTCGGCGGGTCCAAGCTCATCCAGCAGGGGCGGCTCTGCCCAGGGGCCTACCTCTGCGCGGCCCTGGGCCTGGCAGTGGTCGCCGCGCTCGCGGCCGCGGCGCTCGCGTGGACCCTGGGCCGGCCCGGGGCCCTCGTCCTCTTCGCCGGGGCCCTGGGCCTGGGGTGGGCCTACACCGCGCCGCCCCTGCGCCTCGGGTACCGGCGCCTGGGCGAGGCCACGGTGTTCCTGGTCTTCGGCCTCATGGCCGTGGGCGCGGGCGCGTTCGCGCAGACGGGCGCGGTTCCAACGCTGCGCGTCCTGGCGCTGTCCGCGCCGTTCGCGTGCCTGATCGCCGCGGTGCTCGTGGCCAACGAAGTGCCCGACGCCGCCGAGGACGCCGCGGCCGGCAAGCACACGCTCGTCACGACGCTGGGCGCGCGGCGGGGGTATCTCTTGTTCAGCGGGCTCGCGGCCGGGGCGTTCGCGGCCATCCTCGGGTCGGTGGCGGCCGGGTGGCTGCGGCCCGTGGCGCTTGTCGCGTTCGCGGGCGCGCCCCTGGGATGGCGGGCCGCGCGCATCCTGCGTTGGGACTGGGCGGAGAAGCGCGCACTCGTGCGCTCCTCACGGCTCGCCCTGGGCCTGCACGCGATCGTGTCTCTGGCCCTGATCGGAGAGGCGCTATGCAGCGCGTGGTGGTGATCGGCGGCGGGTACGCGGGGCTCTCGGCCCTGCGCATCCTGGGGCGCGCGCGGGGCGAGGTGGAGGCCGTGCTCGTGGACCCGCGGGACGGGCACCACGCGCTGCCGCTCTTGCCGGACGTGGTGGGCCGGGACATGGCGCCCGCGCACCTCGTGTATCCGTACGCGCGGGCCGCGCGGCGGTGGCGCTTCACGCACCGGAGGGCGGCCGTGCGCGCCGTGGATGTCGAGACCCGCACCGTAGAGACCACCGGCGGCGCCCTCGGGTACGACGCCTTGCTCGTGGCGAGCGGCTCGGTGACCCACTTCCACGGCATGCACGCCCTGCGCGAACGGGCCTACACCTTCCATTCGACCGAGGACGCCGCGCGCCTGCGCGAGGCCGCGGCCGACCCGGGGTACGAGACCTTGGTCGTGGTCGGCGGCAGCTACACGGGCGTGGAGGTGGCCACGAACCTGTGGCGCGCCTGCCGCGTGCGGGGGCTCGCGCGGCGCATCCTGCTCGTGGACCTGGGCCCGCGCTTGTGCGCCCGCCTGCCCGAGCCGTTCCAGGACTACGTGCACCGTGAGGTCGCGTCCCTGGGCATCGAGACGCGCCTGGAGACCACGGTGGAGACCACAGAGGCGCGCACCGTGACGTTGAAGTCGGGCGAGCGGTTCGACCGGGCGCTCCTCGTATGGGTGGCCGGGTTCCGCGCGCCGGAGTACGTCAAGACCCTTCCCTTTCCGACCGTGGGCGCGGGCCGGCTGCGGGTCGACCCGCACCTGTGCGTGGACGGGCCGGTGTTCGCCGCCGGGGACGCGGCCGCGTTCCAGCGGGACGGCCGGCCCCTGCGCATGTCCGTGCAGTTCTCCTTGAGCGGGGGCGCGCGGGCCGCGGCCAATCTCCTGTGCCTGGCCCGCGGCGAGCGCCTGCGCGCCTGGCGTCCGCACGACCCGGGGTACCTGGTGCCCATGGCGCACAACCGGGCCTGCGGCAAGGTGCTCGGCCGCACGAGCACGGGCCGGGACGCCATGGCGCTCCACTATCTCATGTGCGTGTTGCGCTCGTACGGTTGGGCGAACCGCTGCGGCGTGATGCGCGACCTGTTGTCCGCGCCGCGCGTGCGCCCTGCCCCCGCAGAGCGCTGAGTCGGGACTGCACGCGCAAGCAGGAGGCGATTCGTTCTCTCGCAGCAAGAACGCGGCGCAGGGGTACGTCGCGTCCCTCACCCCGACCCTCTCCCGGGGGGAGAGGGGGAACCGCGCGCAGACGGAGAAGCGTCGGGTCGCGTCGGGCGAGACACCCACCCCATGGCGCCGCCTACTTGGAAATCCCCTCCCTTCGGGAGGGGGTTGAGGGGGAGGGAGAGGTTGCTGTTGCCGCCTGGGCGCATTTCGCGACAGACACGAATGTGAGCATGCGCACCGTCCCTCTTCCCGACCCTCTCCCGGGGGGTGAAGGGGGGGCGGGGTGAGAAAGCGCGCGCATCCGCATGCTGGCACCAGGCTTGCTAGAAAAAACCCAGATGGCACACAGGCCCGCAACCCGGCTCGCGTGGGGCGGTTCGGGCGACCTGTGCGGCGGATTGTGAGACGCGTTTCGCGGCATCGAGAAAGGAGACCGTGGCATGGCGAAGATCGGGGACGCGATCAAGAGCGACGACTGGAAGACCGAGAAGCACGTGCCTGTGATCGAGCTGCCCGAGCGGATTCAGTCCGGAGAGCCGTTCACCGCGCGCGTGGTGGTGGGCAAGGAAGTGCCCCACCCGAACACGAGCGAGCACTTCATCGCGTGGGCGAGCCTGTACTACAAGCCCGAGGGCGCGGGCCCGGTCTACCATTTGGGCCGGGCGGACTTCCTGGCGCACGGGGCCAGTACGAAGGGCGCGAACGCCCTGACCCTGCACACGGACCCGGCCGCCGCGTTCCAGGTGAAGGTCGACAAGCCGGGCGAGCTCATCGCGGTGATCTACTGCAACATCCACGGCCTGTGGGAGGGCAGCGCCAAGCTGTCGCTGTGAGCGTACGCCCCGCGCGCCCGGTGCGCCGGGCCGCGGGCGCGGGTTGTCGAGCGGGTCGCGCAGCCGTGCGCGGTCCGCCCCAGACACAAGGGAGAGAGTCGATGCCGACACGCAACGCGGAGGCCGTTTGGAAGGGCACGCTCCAGGACGGCGAAGGCAGCATGAAGGTGGAAAGCGGCGCGTTCGACGTGCCCTTCTCGTTTCGCACCCGGTTCGAAGCGGCCGAGGGCACCAATCCCGAGGAGCTCATCGGGGCGGCGCACGCGGGGTGCTATTCCATGGCCCTGGCCCACATGCTGACAGAGGCCGGGTACGCGCCCGAGCAGGTCCACACCGTGGCCCACGTGCAGATCGACCAGGTCGAGGGCGGGTTCAAGATCAGCTTCGTGTCCCTGGAAACCGAGGCCGCGGTCCCGGAGATCGACGAGGCCACGTTCCAGCAGACCGCGGAACAGGCCAAGACCGGTTGCCCGGTGAGCCAGGCACTGGCCGGCACGGACATCCGTCTCCAGGCCCGGCTGAAGTCCGCGTGAGCACAGGGGCGTAGGGGAACAGGCGAGCAGGCGGGCACAGGACGGCGCCGCGTGCGCCGCCCTTGCCTGCCTGTTCCCGCATGGGCGCAGGCCCCGGGAGAGCGAGGATGAGGACGATTTCGCGCGACGAGTTGCAGGAACTCTTCAAGCAGGACGTCTCGGTGGCCGTGGTGGACGTGCTGCCCAAGCCGACCTTTCGCAAGTACCACCTGCCGGGCGCGAAGAACGTGCCACTCGACGAGGGCGACTTCGACGAGGCCGTGCAGCAGGCCGTGCCGGACAAGGACCGCACGGTCGTGGTATACTGCATGAACACCGAGTGCCCGCTCTCCGCCCGCGCGGCGCGGCGCATGGACGCGCTCGGGTACCAGGACGTGGCCGACTACGAGGAGGGCAAGGAAGGCTGGCGAAACGCCGGGCTTCCGATAGAGTCGTAAGTGCGGCGTGTCTGCGGACCGTGCAGGGAGGAGACCCTTGACCCCGGAGCAAGACCTGGAGCGCAAGTCCTCGGCCGTGACCCTGTCGGACATGGAGATGTTCCTGTTCCCCGAGCTCCTGTACGCGCTGGTGCTCGCGAACATCCTCTCGCCGCGGCTGTGGCGCTGGCGCGAGGACGAGTGGTTCTCCGGCCTGGAGCGCATGAAGCCGTACCGGCGCATCAGCCGGCTGAAGCAATACATCATGGACCACTACATCTTCAACCTGGACCTGGAGACCTGGGGCCTGACCACCAAGGCGCGCGAGCTGGCGCGGTTTTCGGACTTCGTCGACGAACAGACGCTGGCCCGGTCCAACGCCCTGTTCGGGTACGAGGGCGACAAGTACTACTTCGACATGGACATCCGCACCCACTTCGGCCTGGACCAGTACGACTCGGAGGTGATCCCCTACTGGAAGACCGAGACCATCGAGGCCATGGACGCGTTCCCGTTCCGCGAGGGGTACGACACGGCCGCGGGCGAGTGCGTGTCCCTGTCCACGCTGTACGCGGCGGCCCTGTTCGTGGTCGGGCGGATCCCGCTCAAGGACCTGTACCTCATGGCCACGCCGCTGCACAGCCAGAACTTCATCGACGTGCGCGACGGGATTCTCACGAACAACCGGCGGCTGGTGACCAAGAACATGTGGTTCAACGGCACGGCGCTCTCGGCCAAGGCCCGCCGCGCCCTGGAGAACGAGCGGGTCACCATGGTCGCGCACGAGACGGGCGTCATCCACACGGTGTACGACGAGGCCACGATCGCGCCGCAGGCCTACGATCACTTCGCCAAGCGCCTGCGCGACTACCTGCACACCCCGGTCACCGGGGAGACCCTGTGCAACTTCCTGCGCCACCGCCGCGACCTACAGCGCTGCTTCCAGTTCAAGCGAATCCATCATGGAGCGGCGCACTACGCGGGCGCGGAGACCTTGTTCTCCTACGAGCACAACAACCCGTACCTACTCAGCGACAACACGCGCGACAAGCTCATGGACGAGGTGGACTTGGACGAGTTCCAGCACTGTCCGTTGCCCGGGCGGCTGGTCATCAACGATCTGGAGGCCTTCCTGGAGGACCACCCGGTCGACGCGCGCGATCCGGAGACGATCGCGCCCCTGCGCGAGCAGTTCCAGGACGAGCCCACGTGCGCGGACGGCCTGGTCGAGGACCTGCTCGGGTTCTGCCACGTGGACCCGCGCCTGCCGGACGCGAAGGAGAAGCGGTTCGTGTCCGACGCCGGGCGGCTGTGCCTGGACCCGGACATGGCCGGGGGTGGGGTGTTCGCACGCGTCGAGGACCTGCGCGCGAAGAACCCGGTCGCAGACCTTGCGTTCTACGCGTACCGGGACCTGTCGCGCACCGAGCCCGAGCCGTTTCTCTTGGCCGCGGTGCAGCGCAACCCGGTGAGCACGTCGGCGTGGCAGGACCTCGACGAGGCCGACCTCGCCGAGTCGGGATTGGAGACCGACGACGCCTCCGGAAGCGACGAGGTCCTCACCATGAAGGAGCCCGACATGGCGATGATCCGCGAGATGGTGAAGGAGGCGCAGGAGCGCAAGAAGAGCGGCGAGGACGACGCCGGCGGGGGCGAGGACATCAAGCTGGAGGTGCTCATCAAGTCGCACTCG
>Ga0180432_10003107_pt1 | contig 24038 bp, 16 predicted proteins | sample SS_ome_10_FD_132414 | JGI IMG/M metagenome (GOLD analysis project Ga0180432, IMG submission 132414) | Hypersaline lake sediment archaeal communities from the Salton Sea, California, USA - SS_1_MS_2 metaG | ecosystem: Environmental > Aquatic > Non-marine Saline and Alkaline > Hypersaline >... | reverse complement strand
CGATTGAATTGTTCGGCGGCATCCCGAAGGTCGCGCGTCCGCTCGAGCTGCTGCGCGACATCGGCCTCGGCTATCTCACGCTGGGCCAGACGAGCCCGACGCTCTCGGGCGGCGAGTCGCAGCGGATCAAGCTCGCCTACGAGCTCGCGAAGCCCGGCCGGGGCCGGACGCTCTACGTGCTCGACGAGCCGACGATCGGCCTGCACCCGGCCGACATCGCCAACCTGCTCACGGTGCTGCGCCGCTTCGTCGAGCGCGGTGACACGATCGTCATTATCGAGCACAACCTCGACGTGATCGCCGAGGCCGACCACGTCATTGACCTCGGCCCCGAGGGCGGCGACAAGGGCGGGCGCATCGTCTTTCAGGGCGCGCCCGCCGACCTCGTCAAGAACGGCAAGCGGTCATATACAGCGCGGTTTCTCAAAGTGCATCTTCGCAAAAAATAGGGACAGTCACCTATTTTTCTTGGCATGGGGTCCTGGCGTGCGGCGGAGAGAAGAAAAATAGGTGACTGTCCCTATTTTTTGCGGGCGGCGGCTTCGGCGGCGGCGTAGACGTCTTTGAGCGGGACGTGCTTCGTCCGGGCGAGGTTCCGGCAGGATTCGTACTCGGGCGAGACACTGATGACCTTGCCGCCGAGGGTGCCGATCTTGACTTTCACGGGGCCGTACGGCGTCTTGACCGTCTTGGATTCGCGCTCGATGCAATGCTTCTGGGTGCGGTAGGTTCGGACGCCGAACGTTGTCGTCTCGGTGAAGAGGACCTCGACGAGCTCGGTGGTCTTCCACGGATCGCACAGGACCGTGAGCAGGTGGCCGGGGCGGCCTTTCTTCATGAGCAGCGGCGCCACGTACACGTCGAGCGCGCCGGCGTCGAAGAGCCGGTCGAAGAGCGCGCCGAACAGCTCGCCGGTCATGTCGTCAATGTTGGTCTCGATCACGTCCATCGGCTCGGCGCGTGCGGCTTCCTCCGTCTCGCCGATCACGATCCGCAGCAGGTTCGGCCGTTCGGCGACCTCGCGTGAGCCGGCGCCGTAGCCGACCGCCTCGACGGTCATCGGCGGGAAGCCGGTGAAGTCGGCGGCGTAGTGCGTGAGAATCGCGGCGCCCGTCGGCGTCACGAGTTCTTGCTCGATGCCGCTGCGATAGACCGGAACGCCGCGGAGCAGGCGCATGGTGGCCGGCACAGGCACGGGGAGCACACCGTGGGCGGCTTTGATCGTACCGGAGCCCAGCGGCACGGGCGAGCTTGTGACGCGCTCGATGCCGAGCTGCTCCATCGCCACGGCCGCGCCGACGATGTCGAGGATGGAGTCCACCGCGCCGACCTCGTGGAAGTGCACCTTCTCGATGGGGACGTTGTGGGCGGCGGCCTCGGCCTTGCCGAGGCGGGTGAAGATCGCCGCCGCATCGGCTTTGACTCGTTTCGAGAGCGCGCTTGAGTTGATGAGCTTGAGGATGCTCTTGAGGTTGCGATGAGGCTGCCGGATGTTCTTCGGGACGCGAACGCGAAGCTGTGTGCCCGCGAGGTGATGGCGCGTCTCTCGGCTGGTCGAGATGGTGTAACCTTGGAGGCCGAGCTTCTTGAGCTCGCTGCGGAGCTTCGCGGCCGACAGCCCGGCGTCCACGAACGCGCCGAGCACCATGTCGCCGCTGATGCCGGAGAAGCAGTCGAAGTGTGCGATCCGCATCGTGCAACCCCTCCCGTCTCTTGCGCAGCAATAGCACAGGAAATCAGGGACAGTCACCTATTTCTCGATCGGGCGACCCCTCTCGGAACGACGGGATCCGCGAGAAATAGGTGACTGTCCCTAATTTCCTTCGCGCCAGCGCAGGACGGGCTTTCGGGCGGCGGTGACCTCGTCGAGGCGGGTCACCGGCGTCGTGCGCGGCGCCTCGGCGAACCATTCGGGACCTTCTTCGTCAATGAGGCGGTCAATCTTCTCGATCGCGTCGGCGAACGCGTCGAGCGTCTCACGCGTCTCTGTCTCGGTGGGCTCGACCATGAGCGCCTCGGGCACGATGAGGGGGAAGTAGGTGGTCGGCGCGTGGAACCCCTCGTCGAGCAGGGCCTTGGCGATGTCCATGGCGGAGACGCCCTTCGCCTTCTGCCGGTTGGCGCTGGCGACGAACTCGTGCATGCAGGGGCCGGGGTAGGGGATGGTGAGCACCTTCTCGAGCCGCGTGCGCAGGTAGTTGGCGTTGACGACGGCGGCCTTGCCGACGCGCTTGAGGCCCTCGGCCCCGAGGGCTTTGATGTAGGCGTAGGCGCGCACCACGACGCCGATGTTGCCGTAGAAGCTGCGGACCATGCCGATGGAGTCAGGCCGGTCGGTGTCGAGGACGAAGTGGTCGTCTTTTTTCTCGACGAGGGGCACGGGCAGAAACGGCGCAATGCGCGTGTTGACCCCGACGGGCCCCGAGCCGGGCCCGCCGCCGCCGTGGGGCGTGGAGAACGTCTTGTGCAGGTTGAGGTGCACGACGTCGAAGCCCATGTCGCCCGGCCGCGCCACGCCGAGCAGCGCGTTGAGGTTGGCGCCGTCGTAGTAGAGCAGCGTGTCGTGCTTCTCGGCGAGCTCTCGGATCTCGAGGATGCGGCTCTCGACGAGGCCGAGCGTGTTCGGGTTGGTCATCATAATCGCGGCGGCCTTGCCGTCCATGGCGTTGGCGAGCGCGTCAGTATCCACCTCGCCCCGCGCGTTCGACTTGACGCTGACGCACTCGTAGCCGCTGATCGTGGCGCTCGCGGGGTTGGTGCCGTGCGAGGAATCGGGCACGATCACGCGCGACTTCCGGTTGCGTTTCTTGTCGTGATAGGCGCGCACGAGCATGAGGCCGGTGAGCTCGCCGTGCGCGCCGGCCGCGGGCTGGAAGGTGAAGCGGTCCATGCCGGTGATTTCCTTGAGGAGCTGCTCCATGTCCCAGACGAGCTCGAGCAGGCCCTGGACCGTCTCCTCGGGCTGCCACGGGTGCACGTTGAGGAAGCCGGGGAGGCCGGCGATGAACTCGTTCACCTTCGGGTTGTACTTCATCGTGCACGAGCCGAGCGGGTAGAAGTGCGTGTCGATGCAGAAGTTCTTTCGGGCAAGGTTGGTGAAGTGCCGCACCATTTCGATCTCGGACACCTCGGGCAGCTCCGGCGGCGTCGAGCGCAGGTATTGCTCCGGCACGAGCGAGCGGGCCGGGGCGTCGCCGACGGTGGAGTCGGGCAACCGCGTCGCGCGCCGGCCGGGGCGCCCCTGCTCGAAAATCAGTGGACTGTGCATGGGAGGCCCTCGAGCGCGGCGGCGAGCGCGTCAATGTTGTCTTTGGTCTTTGTTTCGGTCACGCACAGCATGAGGCAGTCGTCGAGCTCGGGATACCACCGGCCGAGGTCGAGGCCGCCGATGATGCCGGCTTCCTGGCGGAGCTGCCGGTTCACCTCGGCCGGCCCGGCCGGGCACCTGACGACGAACTCGTTGAAGAACGGCGCGTCGAAGCGCCGCTCGAAGCCGGGCAGGGCGGCGACTCGTTCCGCGGCGTAATGGCTGTAACGCAGGTTGAGCTCGCCGACCTCGCGGATGCCGTCGCGGCCAAGGGCGCACAGGTGGATGAGTGCGCGCAGGGCCATGAGCGCCTCGTTGGTGCAGATGTTGGAGGTCGCCTTATCGCGCCGGATGTGCTGTTCGCGCGCCTGGAGGGTGAGCACGAAGCCGCGCCGGCCTTTGCGGTCGCTCGTCATGCCGACGAGGCGGCCGGGGACTTTGCGCATGACGTGTTCCGTGCAGGTGAACAAGCCGAGATATGGCCCGCCGTAGGCAAGCGGGATGCCGAGCGGCTGGCCCTCGCCGACGGCGATGTCGGCGCCGTACTCGCCCGGCGGCGCCAGGACGCCGAGCGAGATCGGGTTGACGACTGCGACGAACAGGGCTCCCTTTCGGTGCGCGACGGCTGCGGCGTCGGCCATCGGCTCGATGCAGCCGAAGAAGTTTGGCGACTGCACGATGACGGCGGCGGTCGCGTCGGCGGCGGTCGCGTCGTCGAGCGCGGCGAGGTTTGTCAGGCCGTTGCCCGTCACCGGCGCGTGCGCGATCTCGATCCCGAGCCCGCGCATGTAGGTCCCGAGCACCGTGCGGTAGTCGGGGTGCACGGCCTCGGATACGACGAGCTTGCGGCGGCCGCGCGTGACGTTGAGCGCGGCGATGGCCGCCTCCGCCACGGCCGAGGCGCCGTCGTAGAGCGAGGAGTTCGAGATATCCATGCCCGTGAGCTCGCACATGGCCGTCTGGTACTCGAACATGGCTTGCAGGTTGCCCTGGCTTGCTTCGGCCTGATAGGGCGTGTAGGCGGTGACGAACTCCGGCAGCGAGGCCAGCGCGTTCACGACGGTGGGGATGAAGTGGTCGTAGGCGCCGCCGCCGAGGAAGGACTGCTGCGTCATCACGTCGGCGTTGCGGCGGGAGAGCGCGAGGAGGTACTCGCGCAACGCCTGCTCGGGCAACCCGGGCGGTACGCGCAGCTCGGCCCGCTTGAGGCCGTCGGGAATGGCGCCGAGGAGCTCGTCGAACGACTTGACACCGATGGCGTCAAGCATCTCCTGGAAGTCCTGCTCGGTGTGCGGGACGAAGTCCACCTCAGTGTGTTTCAACCTCCGTGTGGGCCTTGTACTCCTCAGCGTTCATGAGGCCGTCGGCCTCCGCCGGGTCGGTCATCTCGATCTCGAAGAGCCATCCGGCGCGGTACGGGTCGGCGTTGACGGTCTCCGGTGCCGCATCGAGCTGCATGTTGATCTTCGTGACCTTGCCGGATACCGGGGCGTAGATGTCCGAGGCGATCTTGACCGACTCGATCACGGCACACGCCTCGCCGGCTTCCACCTCGCGGCCTACGTCCGGTAGTTCCACGTACACGATGTCGGACAGCTCGTGTTGCGCGTAGTCGGTGATGCCGCAGACGGCCTTGGCGCCGCTGGTGCGGACCCACTCGTGCGACGTGCTGTACCTCAGCTCTTCGGGAAACTCCATGATTCTGTTCCTGCAGTAGAATGACGCGCTGGGTTCGGTTGCTCAGGCCGGCCTGGGCCGGCGATACACGTTGCTCGGGACGAACGGGACGTCGGCCAACGAGGCCGGCACGTCCCGGCCGCGGATCTCGATGCTTAGCGGCTCTTTTACCGCCTCGGCCTCGATGAGGGCAAGCGCGATCGGCTCGCTGAGGGTTGGCGAGACCGTGCCGCTCGTGACTTCGCCGACCTGCTTTCCCTCCGCCTTGACCGGGCAGTGCCGGCGGGGCACGCCCTTGCCCTGGAGCTTCAGGCCGCGGAGCGTCTTCGGGGTCCCGCCCTTCTTCAGCGGCAGGATCACGTCGCTGCCGATAAACGCTTTTTTGGCCGAGACGACCCAGCCGAGGCCCGCCTCGATCGGGTTGACGGTTTCGTCGAGCTCGTTGCCGTACAGGGCGTATCCCATCTCGAGCCGCAGCGTGTCACGCGCGCCGAGGCCGACCGGCCGCATCCCGAGCGGCTCGCCCAGTTTCCACAGCGTGTCCCACACGGCCTGGGCGCCGTCGTTCCGCACGTAGACCTCGAACCCGTCCTCGCCCGTGTAGCCGGTGCGGGCGAGCGTCACAGGCCGGCCGGCGATCTCGTCGGGGCGGAACTCATAGTAGTACAGGTCGTCGGTCGGTCGGGTCACGGCGGGTGTGACGACAGCGCTTGCCTGCGGCCCTTGCACGGCGATCAGCGCGACCTCGTAGCTTCTGTTGGCGAGCGCCACGCCGTCAACGCAGTGCTGCTGGAACCATTCGAAATCCTTCTCGATATTCGAGGCGTTGACGACCACCAGGTAGTCGTCGTCGGCGCGCTGGTACACGAGCAGATCGTCTATGACGCCGCCCGATTCGTTGCACAGCGCCGAGTAGAGGGCCTTGCCGGGGTGCGCGCGATCCAGGTTGTTTGTCAGGAGCTCTTGCAGGAACGCCCGTGCGCCCGGGCCTTGAACGTCGAACTCGCCCATGTGGGAGAGGTCGAAGATGCCGACGTTCTCGCGGACGCAGCGGTGCTCGGCCAGGATGCCGCTGTACTGGATGGGCATGTGCCAGCCGGAGAATTCGATCATGCGGGCGCCGAGCGCGAGGTGCGTGTCGTACAGGGGGGTCGGGCGGGCGTTACCGTGTTTCACCATTCGACGTCAGTTGGTACCTCGTTGGATCCTTGGTGCGTGTGTACTCCGGTCCGGCGTGGGTGTCAAGCGGTTTCGGTCTCGGGCCCCGGTGTGCCGGTGTCTGCGCGCGTGCCGAGCCGCCGCCGCAGGGTGCCGAGCGTATCGTGGATCCAGCGGATGTCGGCGCCCGTGAGCGCGGTGTCGCCGAATCGGACGGCGTAGTACAGCGCGGTGAGCCGCTCGACGACGGGGACGAGCTCGGGGCGGCCGGTGAACGCGGCCGGGAGCTCGGCCGGGAGCTCAGCCGCGAACTCTCCCGGGGTCTGTTCGGCCGGCTTGACGACGTCGTGCAGGAGCAGGATCCGAAGCATCCGCTCGTAGAACCGGACCGAGTGCACCTGCCGCTCGGGCCGGTTTTCCACGTAGGCCCGGCGGAAGCGAATCACGCGCAGGAGCTCGCGCCGGATGAGCAGCACGGCGGCCGAAAGGACGCAGATCAGCGCGAGCGGCGTCAGCACGGAGGTGACGCGCGTGCGCGTGAGCCGCGCCCAGACCGACTTGGCCCCTCGCCACGCAGCCTGCAGGCTCGCCACCCCGCTGCGGCGCATCTCGGTCAGCATCTGCTCGAGCTTCAGGGCGATTCGTTCCTGGTGCCGGCGGTCGAAGGCCACCACCGTCTCGTGCCAGCGCGTTCTAAGCGCCTCGAAGAACTTGCCGACGCCGTGGAAGAAGCGCCCAAAGGTCGAGGTCGGGGCGGTCGAGACCGCCTGTCGAGGCGAGGGATCGAACGGCACCCAGCAGACCTCGCCGTCAATCACGAGCGCGGCCTCGACCCAGGCGTGCGCGTCCTGGTGCCGGATGACGAACGAGCCGCCGAGGAAGTTGTTCCAGTTGTACTGGGTGGTGAGGTATCCGAAGGCGAGCCGCGAGGGGATGCCGGACTCCTTGAGCATCAGGGCCATCGCGGAGGCGAAGTACTCGCAGTGGCCGCGCTTGGTGTTGACCAGGAAGTTCTCGATCGGGTCCGTGCCCTCGGCCGGCGGCTCGATGTCAAGCGTGTAGAGGTAGTTGTCCTCCAGGTAGCGCTTGATCGCGTCGATCTTCTCGTACGGCGTGGCGTAGTCGTCGACGCGAATTTCGTTCCTGAGCACCGCGGCCGACCGGGCCGACAGCCGGGCGCTGGGAAGATAGAACCTTCGCAGTTCTCCGTCCGGATCGGCCGTTCCCTCGACGGGGCCTGCTTCCCTGAGCGCGCGCTCGGAGGGCGGGGCGAACTCGCTGAATACCGTGTAGGAAACATAGTTCCCGCGCCGCCCAACGAAGCGGAACGTGGCCATCTGGTCCTCCGTGAGGGCCACGTCCGACTCGATGAGCACGGGCGGGTGCGTGGCCGAGATGAGGAACATTGCGTACCCGGGTTCGATAGTGATGCGCTGTTCCCAGATCTCGGCGCGGGACCTGAGGTCGTTCGCATCGAGGCTCCGATAGCGCGACGGCGTGTAGCGGTAGTCGGGCCGGTGCAATTGCGGGTTGTCCACGAGGTACGGCCGCGGCAGGGCCGAGGCAGAGCGTGAGTCGGGCGCCAGCTCGCCCGGCGGCCCTTTCTGCCAGGCGAAGCCGTCGAAGTAGGCCAGCACACCGGCCCGCCACAGGACCTTGTCGGGTATCTGCCGCACGTGCGGCAGACTGACCTTCATGACGATCTGCCGGTCTTCGGAAATCCGGCCGTAGCGGTCGAGGTCAATCTCCCCGCTCAGGCCCGTGGTTGACCGGGGCAGGCGCAGGCGCCCGATCAGCTCGGACTGCCCGGCGACCTCCTTGCGGGGGAAAAGGAAGAACATGCCGAGGGCGGTGAGCAGGATGGCCACCGCGAGGACGAACGTCGCCGCGAAGTAGCCGGGCCCGAGGATCGAGCGCACCGTGAGGCCCGGCGAGGAACCGAGCGCCCTGCCGAACAGCTCCGAGCCGGTGCGTTGCCGGGGGCGTGTGATCTGGCCGTACGCTTCGTGCCGCTCGATCTGCGAGCGGATGTGGAAAAGACTCAGCGTCCAGAGCGCGACCACCACGTACACGGCAAAGAGGAAGAAGAAGCCGAAGCTGGTCGTGAGCGTCGTGCACGAGACGAACTGGAAGAGGCTGATCAGGTACATCTGCTTGTAGTCGCGCGCCGTCTTGGGGTTGTAGATCTTGAAAAGCTGCAGGAAGATGCTCAGCCGCGCCGCCTGCTTGACCACCCGCGTGTGCACGGTGTCGAGGGGCTGCCCCAGGATGTCCACCAGCACGTGGAGGACGAAGACGACGGCGACGAGCTTCCATACGAACGTCCAGACAGGGGTGTGCAGCCCGGATTCCCAGAAGAAAAGGCCGGCAAACAGCGCGACGAGCACCAGCACGCCCGTCCCCGGCGAGGCGGCGTAATGGCCGAAGGTGAGCAGCGAGATCGTGCCCAGGAGCACCATCACGAACGTCAGGAATTTGAAGAGCTGCGGGAGCGTCATTGCACCGTCCTCGACACCAAGTACTAATATAGCACGGGCGCGCCGAAACGTCAGGAGGCAAACGGGCATGTCGGCGCTGGCGGTCAGCGCCGACATGCCCGCCCTCCGTAGCCTTGGCGAAGGAGGGCGCCTTCTCGTCCGGGCATGGACGTGATATGGTGGCTCGATCAGCGCTGAGACGGAGACACCTGGTAGGATGCCGAAGATTGTCATCATCGGCGGGGGCAGCGTGCAGTGGATGCCCACGATCGTGCGCGACCTCGCCGTCACGGCCGAGCTCGCCGGCAGCCACATCGTCCTCGAGGACATCGAGCCGAAGCACCTCGATTACACGCTGCCGATGGCGCGGCGCGTCCTCGAGCAGGTGGGCACGGGGTGCACGGTCGAGGCCACGACCGACCAGCGCGCGGCGCTCGACGGCGCCGACTCCGTGATCCTGACGATCTCCACGGGCGGGCTCGACACGATGCGCCACGACCTGGAGATTCCTGGGAAGTACGGCGTGTACCAGCCGGTGGGCGACACGGTCGGGCCGGGGGGTATCTCTCGCGCGTGGCGCAACATCCCCGTCGTTGTCGGGATTGCGCGCGACATGGAAGCGCTCTGCCCGCGCGCGTGGCTGCTCAACTACACGAACCCGATGTCCACGCTGTGCCGGTGCGTGACCAGGACCACGGGCGTGCGCGTGATCGGGCTGTGCCACGAGATCTACGGCGGCCTGGCGCTGGTGCGCGAGATATTCGGCCTGGAGACGAACGACCGGCTCGAGTGGCGGGCCGCGGGCATCAACCACCTCGCCTTCTTCCTCGAGCTGCGCCTCGACGGCGAGGACGCTTTCCCCCGGCTGCGCGAGTTCATCCGGGAGCATCCGATGCTCGACCGGGGCGCCGTCGAGCCGGCGAGCCCGTGGTTCCCGTTCTGCGACCGCGCGTCCGTGAAGTTCGAGCTTTTTGGGGTCTTCGGGGCGCTGGCCGTCGCGGCCGACCGCCACGTGGCCGAGTTCTTTCCCTACTTCCTGACCGAGGAGACGGACCGCGGCAGAAAGTACGGCGTCGAGCTGACGCGGATATCCCACCGCCAACAACTCATGGACGAGGCGTTCGAGCGGGCGGCGCGCCTGGGCCGGGGCGAGGAGACGCTCGATCTGACGCCGTCCCAGGAGGCGGCGGCACGCATCATCGCGGCCCTCGACGGGCACGGTGAGTACACCGACGTGATGAACCTGCCGAACACGGGGCAGATACCCGGCCTGCCCGCGGACGCCATCGTCGAGAGCCGCGCCACCATAGCGGCGGGCGCCGTCGTGCCCGAGGACGTCGGCGAGCTGCCTCCCGCGATCCGGGCCGTCCTCGAACACCACATCCGCATCCAGGAGATGACCGTCGAGGCCGCGCTCACGGGCGACCGCAACCTCGCCCTCCAGGCCTTCCTCCTCGACCCGCTTGTCCGCGACTTCGTGGCCGGCAAGCGGATGTTCGCCGAGCTCCTCGAAGCCAACCGCACCTATCTGCCCCAGTTCTCTTAGGCCAACACGGCCGGCGTCTGCTAGAATTGCGGGTGTGACGGCGTGTCGGAATGGATGGGGGTGCGGATGAACTGTCCGAGTTGCGGCGCCGAGCTGGCGGAGAGAGGCATAGACCTCGACGCGGGGACGGCGCGGTGCTTCGAGTGTGGCCATGTGGCGAAGCTCGCGGTCGGCCCGAGCGAGTCTGTCGAGCCGCGGCTCGAGAAGCCGGCGAACGCGCGCGCGGTCGTTGACGTGAGCCGGCCGGGGCAGATGGCCCTCTACGTTCCCGGCCGGGGCGGGTGCTTCTTCTTGTTGTTCGCCATCTTCTGGCTGGCGGTCACGGCGGCGGTGACCGTGGGGGCCATCGCGTCGAAGGAGAGCTTTTCGGTCCTGTTCATGGTCCCGTTCTGGGCGGTCGGGATCGGGGTGCTGCTGATCGGCCTGTTCATCCGGTTCGGCGTCACCGGCGTGTACATTGATCGGGAGCAGTTCATCGTCACCAAGAAGCTGTTCAACCAGGGATGGACGCGACGCGGCCGGACGGCCGACATCAGCTCGATCCGGCTCGCCGAGGCGTACAAGCAGAACGAGCGGCCGGTGATGGCCGTGCAGATCGGCGTGGGCCGGAAGACCTACACCTTCGGCTCGTTCCTCAAGGACGACGAAAAGTCGTGGCTCGTCAGCGAGCTGCGCGTGTTCATGGCCGAGATCGGCCGGGCGTTGCCTCCATGAGTTCGACAGTGGCGCTTTGGCCGGAGGAGGTGAATGATGGGCGAGCAAAGACGATCGGTTGCCCGTGTCCGCGACCACAAGGGGATCCCCCCCAGGAGCGCTGAAGGTGAGGACGGCGATGTGCCTGTCACGCGGCCGCGCACGATGCGGGTCTTCATCAAGCGGGACGACTCGGACCAGATGACGGTGCGGTACCGCAATTCGACCGGGTGGATCGCGCGCAAGTTCATCCTGGCCTTCATTTGGTTCCTGCTGGTCATGGTGCCGTACTTCGTCTGGGGCTGGGCGGCGTACCAGAAGCCCGTGTTGCTCGGCGCTGTGTGGTTTCTGGCGTTTGTCCTCGTCGGCAGATGGTTGGTGGTTCGCCTGGGCGGAATCGGGGTGGTCGTGTTTGTTTTCCTGTGGTTCCCTTTCGGGTACTTCATCCTTGCCATGCTGCTCGTGGGAGTCTTCATGGACGCGGAGAGTTACCGGTCCGCTCTGACCGAGGCCCGGCCTCTTGTGGTTCCCCTCCTTTGGCTTGTTGTCGTCGTGACCCTTGTCCACTGGCTGTGCGCTCTCTCGGGGAGGGCCACGGTGCTCGCAGCGCGGGAGGAAGTGGTTCTGAAAAAGAGGGTCTTCGGCATTTCCTCGACTTCGAGGGTCCCGGTCGAGAGGATCCTGGCGATTGCCACCAAACGACCGACGCCACGTCTTTACGGGAGCTCCGGTCGCGGCTCGAAGGGAGCACTTGCCCACGTTCTTATGGTGCTGCTCTTCACGGCGCTCTTCTTGTGCTTTTTCCTCCGGTTTCTTTTCCTCCTGGCCTTTCTTCCGGCCCTGTCCTTGCTGGGGCGTACCTATCCGGTTTGCATCAGCACGCGAAGGTACGACTTGCCCATCGGGCGCTACCTGACCAAGTACGAGCAGCTCTGGGTGGCCTACGAGCTGCGCACGTTCATGAAAGAGATCGGCCATCCGGTCAGACATACGTTGTACCGTGCCTGAGTCACATGGGATCGGGGCGGTCAGTTGTTCTGCGGTGTGCGGATTGGCTGCGGTTGCGGTGATCGCAGAGGGAATTGCCGCGTGGGGCGTCGGAGCCCATGGGGAAAAGAACCAGAGCATCGTCCAGGCGCAAGAGCGGCTACGAAGGCTTCGTAGTCGGCACGCCGAGACGTGAAGACCCTGACGAGGTGGGTGTCGAGCGCCCCCAGGGGACGCCGATCGTCATCGAGCGGACCGGCTCCAACCAGATCACGATCCGCTATAGCAATTCGGGGGGATGGGCCATGCGCAAGTTCATCTGCGCGTGGCTCTGGATAGGCCTTGCCGTTCTGCCCTCCGTTGCATGGGGCCAGGAGGTGTACACGAAGCCCGTGTATCTTGTGCTCCTTGCCCTCTTCGCTTTTTCGGCGGCCCTGCAATGGCTTTTAGCGCTGATGGTCAAGATCCGTGGGGTGATGGGGCCGCGCCTCGTCCTGGGTTTGGGTCTTGCTGTCCTGGTCGCCCTTCTTGCACTTGCCGTGAATGTGTTCACCCAGGAAGACCTGAAACGTTTCCGACCCGTTCTCGTGGGACTGTTATGGTTCGTGAGCCTGACCGCCGTTGTGCACTGGCTCTGCGTACGGTTCGGGCTGGCCGAGGTGCGGGTTGATCCGGAACAGTTCGTCCACACTGTCAGGGCACTCGGCCTGTCTCGAACGCGCCGCTGGCCGACCAGGAAGGTCGTGGGCATCGCTTCGCGGCGGCCAAGGCCGCACATGGTCGCACCATATCCGCGCTGGGTCCGGATGCTTGAGCTCTGGGGATTCTGGATGTTCGAGGGGATCTTTCCGCGGTGGGTAGCCTTGGTTGTGTTTGTCATCGCGGCTGCGGTCTATATGAGCGTTCGGGGTGCGACAAGTCCCGAATACATCGGGTATTCCGCCATTGCCGGCATTATCGCCGTTGCCTACGTCCGGCTGCTCATTGCCGTGTTCCGACCCACGTATCCGCTCTGCGTTGCGACCCGAAGGCAAGACCGCTGGTTTGGGCGGTACCTGACGAAACAAGAGCAATGGTGGGTGGCCTACGAGCTGCGGAAGTTCATGAAGGAGATCGGCCATCCGGTCAGGCATACGTTGTATCGGGGCTGACGGTGTGCCGGGCCTAGCAGCCCGTGGTGAAAGTGCTGAACGACAATGAGCGGAGTCCCTGCAGGGGACGGCATCTTGTAGCCACAGGCGTCAGCCTGTGGGACGTGCCGGTGACGCGAACGAAGCCCCCGCAGGGGGCGACATCCGGTCTTCTGCCGTCGAGGATCCCACCTGTCGCCCCCTACGGGGGCTCTTTCCATCCACGTCCTCATGATCCACGGGCTGACGCCCGAGGCTCCATCATGCCGCCCGCGGCGCGGGCTCGGACCCGGCTGTGCGCGACTTCCACCACGGCCTGCCAGGCGCGGGCCGCGTTCGCGTCTTGAAATCCCGACGGAAATGTGCGACAGGATAGGTGTCGGGCCGGGTTACGCCATCCCGTACGTTTGACAGCCAGCGGCAAGTATGGAGCTCAAGTGCCCAGAGTGCGGCGCGGCGATCGCCGAGGCCGATGTGAACAGCAAGGCCGGGATTGCCGTCTGCCGCGCGTGCGACAAGATGTTCGTGGTGACCCGGCGGGGCGGGGAGTTCGTCGCCGCCCCGGCCGACACCGTGCCTCCCCGAGAGGAAGCCGCGGCTCAGGGACCCGCGGCCCAGGAACCTGCTGCGAGGCCGCCGGGCTATGCCGCGGCCGAGGCCGAGGGCGTTTTGACGATCACGTTCCCGCCCAAGGGCTTCGGGCAGGGCTGGCGGCTGTTGTCGGTGGCGGTGTTCGCGCTTGTCTTCGCGGGAGTGCTTGCCCACCACGTGCTCGCGCATCGTCCGGCCGCTTTCTATATGTTCATGGCCGGGGCCGTGCTGCTCGGCGGGACGGCCCTGGTGCTGCTGGTGGGTGGGCTCTATCTCACGTTCGGCGAAGGCGCCGTGACGCTCTCATCGGCCGAGGCGGTGTTCAGGCGGCGACTGTTCGGCGTGACCTGGACCGAGCGCGCGGACCTGGCCGACGTCGCCCGCGTGCAGCCGGTCCGCATGCGCCAGCGCACGCAGGTCGAGCTGTTCACCTGCGGGCTGGTGATGGGCGCGCGGCGCTACAAGTTCTTCTGCGATCTGGGCGACGCGGAGATGTTCGAGGTCACCGACATCGTCAACGGGTTCCTCAAGCGGGTGCGGGCGGCGGACTTCACGAAGGCGATCGGGGCGGAGGAGGAAGGAAACTCACGCAAAGACGCAAAGGCGCAAAGGTAGAGGTTCGAAGAGGCCCGACCTCCAGCGTCGGAAGCAACGTCTCAGCAGAGCGAGTCATGACGGAACATTCCCAAGGATTCCAGCGGCCACTCAGGGTCCCCGAAGGCGTTCCGCTGCAGATCGCCGAGCCGTCCGTCTCGAAAGCCTCCGACGAGGGTTCGTGGCAGGTGCCGTTCGTCCTGGCGCGGCCGGTGTCCGATGCCCAACGGTTGCTGCTCTGTGTCCACGGCGGGCGTAACAATAACGGCAAGTGGCGGAAGCTCCAGGTCCGGGACCCCGAGCAGGCGGGATACGTCTCCCTGGTCACCGATTCCGGCCTGCGCCTGCAGCCGATCGGGGCCAGCGAGGACGGCGGCACATTCTCGTTCGTGGTACCGCAAGGCGGGGTCCGGGCGGGCGACAGGCTCGTGGCCGAGCTCGGCCCCGGCGCCGTGGCGCCGTGGTTCTCCCAGCCGAACAAGTTCTTTCTTCTTCTCGAGGCGTCCCCGGACGAGCCGCTGCAGGCCCCCGTTCTCCTTGGCCCGGCTCTGGCCGGCATCGTGGGCGCGTGCCTTATTCGCATCACGGCCGGTGATGTCGTGCGTCTCAGGGCGTATGCCCCGGGCTGCGCCGTCGCGGGGGAGGAGATGCGCGTGGTGGTCAGGCCCGAGGACACATACGGCAACCTGGCGCCCGGTCCGGCGACACGGCCCGTCGTGCGCCTGGATGGTCGGGAGGTGCCCGTCCGTTGCGCGGCCGCCGGCAGTTCGCCATGTTCCAGCCTGGAGGGCGTCGTTGTGAGCCGGCCGGGTCCCTGCCGGCTGGAGGTCGAGGACGCTGCCAGCGGCCTCAAGTGCTCGACCAATCCTATCGCGGTCACCGCGAAGCCCGCGTCTTTGCGCATCCTCTGGGGCATGATCCACGGCCACACGGAGATATCGGACGGCATCGGCACGCTGGACGACTACTTTGCGTACATGAGGAACGAGTGCGGGCTCGATTTCGGCGCGACGGCCGACCACGACCACCTGTGGGAGACCTCCGACGAGATGTGGCGCCTCACACAGGAGGCCGTCCTCCGGCACAACGAGCCGGGCCGGTTCACAACGTTCCTGGGGTATGAGTGGGCGAAGTGGCGACAGAACGGCGATGGTGACAGGAACGTCTATTACCTCCACGACACGCGTCCGATATTCCGCTCGGATGACGGCTGCTTCCCCACGCCGAGCGACCTGTTCAGAGCGCTGCGAGACGAGCGCGCTTTGGTCATTCCCCACCATTCGGCCAACGTCGGCAACCATTGTGACTGGAAGGACCACGACCCCGACAAGGAGCGGCTCGTCGAGATCTACTCAGTCTGGGGCAACTCCGAGCGGAGCGCTTGCGACGGCAATCCGTACCCGATCATGCCTCCCGCCGGATCCGAGCCGTGCGAAGTCCCGGCGGGTTTTGTCCAGCGCGCGCTTGAGCTCGGCTGGCGGGTGGGTTTCACGGCCGGGGGCGACGACCACCTCGGGCACGGCGGCGACGAACTGTGGTACCCGCAGGAGTGGTTCAGCTACAGGGCGGGTCTTCTCGCGGTCTATGCAGGGGAGAACACGCGCGACGCGATCTGGGAGGCCCTGTGGAACAGGCGCTGTTACGGAACGACCGGCGCACGAATCCTCGTGGACTTCAGCCTGGACGGCCATCCGATGGGGTCGGAGCTTTTCCTCGATGAGCATCCCGGGCTCGCGGCCACCAGACGATTCAGCATCGAGGCCCACGGCACTGCCCCGATCACGGCAGTGGACGTCGTTCGCAACAATCGGGACATCCGGGTGTACGACGGCGAGGACCTTGACGTCGGCATCGAGTGGCAGGACAGCGATCCCGTGCCGGCGATCAACGTGCCGCCTGCTCCTTTCTCCCCGGCTCCCTTTACCTTCTATTACGTGCGCGTCACTCAGGCCGACGGCCAGATGGCCTGGGCGAGCCCGATCTGGCTCGTCACGTAGCTCCTCGCCCTCACTTCCGCGATCTCTGCGTCTCCGCGAGAGGACGAAGGATTTCTCGCATCCCCCTTCGCCAAGGCTGCGGAGGACAAGGAGCCGCAGAGATCGCGGAGATTGCTCTCCTACCTCGGCCAGCGTTTTGATGGCTCGGGCAGCGGCGGGAACGGGTTGTGCGGGAGCGCCTGGTACCAGTAGGCGACGCTGGCGATGTCGTCGCGCAGCGGCAGGAGTTTTCCGCGTTTGGACCATCCGAGCGCCTGCATTACGACGCGCAGGTCCTTCGTGAAGCGGACCGGGTCCATGACGTGCCAGCGGTACAGGCCGTGTTTGACGAGCTGGCCGGTCTCGCGCTTGAAGTACGGGTAGCCGAGGAACGGCGCGGTGAAGGTCTCGTCGCCGAAGCCCCACGCGCCGCCGAAGTAGTCCTCCGTGCCGGTGCCGATGATGGTGGGGAAGTTTTTATCGCCGTCCATGAAGAACTTGATTTCCCCTTCGCCCCACCAGCCGTCGGTAAGCTGCGTCCAGGCCATGTAGGTGCCGACGTAGTGGCCGCGGCCCTTGATGCCGTCCACGATCGTGTACTCGCGCAGGTACTCGGTCGGGTCCTCGCGCCGCCACGAGGCGTGGAAGTACGCGGCGTCCTTTGGCACGGGGCCGAGGGCGTAGCTGATCTGGTAGAAGAACCCGTCGAGCGGCGCGCCGATCTGGTTTTCGACGGTGATCTTGCAGTGCTTGGCGAACGGCATGGGCCAGTAGGTGTTGAAGCCGCCGGCGGGGTTGACGTTGATCGGCAGCGAGACGATATTGCAGCGCACGGCGTGGCCGTTGCAGAAGAAGTCGCCGATCGGCGACTCGACGCTCGGGTCCTTCTGGCCGTCCCAGTAGATGCGCAGCACGATGTCGCGGAACACGGTCGAGTAGCGGCGCGTGGTGTGCTGCTCGTCGTCCCACTTCTGCGTTTCGGGGCCCATGGTGAACCAGATGTGGGTGATGAGGCCCGGGCCTTCGACGTCGGCCAGCGTGACAGTCTGGCCCTCCTCGAGCGTGATGCACGGGCGGCCCTTCCAGCCGGGGCCGAGGTGGTTCTCGACCTGGCCGCCGGCGCCGCGCGCGCCGTCGGGGTTCTCCGCGCAGATCGAGCGCGACTCGTAGTCTCTCAGCATCGGGATGCTGCCCAGGCCGAAGTCGAAATCAGGCGTGCCGCTCATCGTGGTCTCCCCGTTCTCGTGTGGATTGATGCTGCGAATTGGCGCGCATGCTAGCCCGCGGCCGGCTCCTGCGCAAGCTCAATCGCCAGCGACACACTGAGTCGTCAGGGCCGGCGCGGCGTGCTTGGAGAGTCAGTTACTAAAGACGCTCTTGGGAAACCACTCCGTGAGTTGCCGGTACTGCTCGGGCGACAGAGGCGGCATGACTTGAAGTCGCTTCAGGTTGGTAAGGTTTTGCAGGGGTGTCACATCAATGACCGGGCTCGCGATTTGAATGTCCAGATAGCGAAGTTGGACAAGCTGGCCAATAGCACCGAGGTCGGTCACTTTGGGGCAACTGCCGAACCTGAGTTGGTGCAGTGACTTGAGGTTGGCGAGGGGTGCGATGTCGGTGAGCTGCTGACAGCCCCATACGTCCAACTCGCCGAGCTGAGGTTGCGTCTCGCAGACTATGCTCAAGTCGGTGTCAGTAGTCATAGCCGGCAGGGTTAGCACTTTGAAGCGATTGCGCCGCAAGAGCTTTTCGAAGACGGCGCCATCTTGGGGGGCTGGGCACCAGCCCATTCCGAGGTTTTCGAGCTTCTTGTGGTTGGCGATTGGCGCGAGGCCCTCCACGCGTGTTTCGTCCATAAGGAGAGTGCGAAGCTCCTTCATGTCTTTCACGACGGCAATACTCTTGACGTGCTCGCAGCCGAGAATGTTTAGGTATTCAAGTCGCGTCAGGCCCTGGATCGGCTCGATGTTCTTGAGCGACTCACACCGTTCAAGGTTCAGATACTGGAGACTCTTTAGGTTGGCGAGTGGCCTGACGTCCCTTAGGCGGAAACAGTTTGCCAGGTTGAGCCACTCGAGTTGTCTCAGGTTCTTGAGAGGGCCGAGCTTCCTCAGGTTGTAGCATTCGGAGACGTCAAGCTGGCGCAGTTGGGTCAGGCCCGAAAGGGCCGAGAGGTCTGTCAAGAACGTTGCGCCACTCACGCCCAGCTTGCGCAAGGAGGTGAGGGGAGCGAGGAACGAGATATCGCTGTTCTGCTCGCAGTTCACTATGACGAGTTCTTGGAGCGCTGTCAGGTGTTGCAGTCCCTCGTAGGATATGTCTTGATCCTCCCAGAGCTCCAGGTAGCGCCATCTGTTATGGGGCAGCACGGCATTGGTCGAGTCCCCGCTTGCCCAGGCAAGGCCCTTCTTGTGCACACACACGTCAAGGATCGTCAGGTGCACCTTTTCCTCGTCGAGGTTTGGCAGTATCTTGTCGCGGTCCCCCTCGCGAAGACGGAAGTCAAGGTCATGCAGGTAGGCCAGCTCCTGGTCCGTGAGCGAAAGCAGCACGGCTCGCGCAGCGCGTTCGCCGTACGGGGTTGTGATGCCGATAAGCGTGCGTTTCTTGCCGTTGAGACGGAAGAAGCACGTGCCGTCACGGGACGCGCGAAAGGCAAGCGACTTCTCGCCACCGTAGCGATACGAGGAATGACCGGGACCATCCTGGTAGAGAGGGATTTGATCGCCGGGCTTGTAGCCGGCTACTTCGACAGTGAACTCAGGACCGAGTTCGACCGTATCAGGCCGTATCGGTGCCGGTTCCTCCCAGGCTGGCTTCTCTTTCTTTTCCTGAGCGACTTGCGCTTCCTCGCGGGTCCTCTTCGATTCAAGGATCTTGCGCAGGATCGCTGCTGTCGCCTCATCGCGTCTCGGGATCTCCTTTGCGATGACCTTCCGGACGCGTTCGTGCTCCTGGGCCATGCCGCTCAAGGACCAGGCAGCCCCGCTTATGATTTCCGTGCCCTGTGCCTTGGCTTCTTGCTCGGCCTCGATGATGTCGATCACGTGGAGAACCGCCTTTTCGTCGCCGTTGACACTGAAGATCATCCAGATGGTATCGATGCCCATGTGTTCGTAGTCGTCAAGCCTGAACGGAGGAGCTTTCAGGATTCGCTCGATCCTGTTGTGGAACTGCTTCGCTTCCGGAGCCTTCGCGAGCTTCTCGAGCGCGTTACGGCCTTCCTTCGTGTCCGATGCGGCCAGCATCAGGATGATGAACTCCTGCTCGACCCACCCGCGCTCCCCGAAGTCCTCAACGAGGGGCGGAATGTGGTGGGGGTTGTCGTGGAGAATGACAGCGAAACCCATCGCAATGCGGGCCCGGGATTCCGCTTCCGGGTTGTCGATGAATATGTCCTCTGCCTCTTCCTCGTCGTACTCGTCCACGGGCTCGAACATCGGCAGGCGGAGCATCAGCTCGAGCATCTCGGGGATCTTTTCCGGTTCCGGCTTGAGGTAGTACTTGTCCGCCCACTTGCCGATCTCGTCCATGGCCTGTTCGGCTTCGTCCTCGTTGAGATACTCGGTGGCCGATGTCTTTGCAGGGGCCAGAGCACTCGCGAGAAAGGCTATCGTAGCGAAAGCGTGAATGAAGCGGCGCATGGCGGGGACCCTCCTGTCACAATCCAACAGATCATAACACGGCTTGCGGGTCCAAGCGAAACTGAGATCCCCTGTGCGCCCGGTCGTGAACGGGCATGTCGCAGGCGAGCGGCCGAACAAGAGGAAAAGCGGGCGCGGCGCCTACTCTTCGAAAGGGCTGCACTTGGCACTTTACTTGTAAGGGCGTTTGGGCGACACTCCGGGAGCCGGGCGGCAGACCGCCCGGTCGGTCTCTGGCGGGTGCCCTGAGGCCCTGGTTCTCGCACACCGAAGCTGTGGATGCATTCATGAAGCCTGCTCACAAATTCGTTGTTGTTCCGTCTCTGCCGGAGAAGCTGAGACAGATCTGGGACCTCGCCTACAACCTGTGGTGGTGCTGGAACCCGGCGGCCATTGACCTGTTCCGGCGTCTGGACCGGGACCTGTGGGAGCGGGTGTATCACAACCCGGTGGCGATGCTCGGCGTGATTTCGCCCGAGCGGCTCGAACAGGCGGCGGCGGACGACGGGTTCATTGCGCACATGGAGCGGGTGTACGTACAGTTCGCCGACTACATGAGCAGCGCGACCTGGTTCAGTTCGGCCCATTCGGACGCGGGCGGTGTACGGGTCGCGTACTTCTCGCTCGAGTTCGGTTTGTCCGAGAGCCTGCCGATCTATTCGGGCGGCCTGGGGGTGCTGGCCGGCGACCACACGAAGTCGGCGAGCGACCTGGGCGTGCCGTTTATCGGCGTGGGGCTGCTGTACCGGGAGGGGTACTTCCACCAGTACCTGAATGCGGAAGGCTGGCAGCAGGAGTACTACCCGGACAACGACTTCTTCAACATGCCGGTCTCGCTGGTCCGCGACGCCGACGGCACGCCGGTGACGATCGCCGTGGAGTACCCTTCGGGCCTGGTGCACGCGCAGATCTGGCAGGTCGCCGTCGGGCGTGTGACGCTTTACATGCTCGATGCGAACATCGAGGAGAACCGGCCCGAGGACCGCGAGATCACCGCGCGCCTCTACGGGGGCGACACCGGCAGCGAGGAGCGCATTCGGCAGGAGATCATGCTCGGCATCGGGGGCGTGCAGGCGCTGACGGCGTTGGGCATCGAGCCGACGGTGTGCCACATGAACGAGGGGCACTCGGCGTTCCTGGCGCTCGAACGCACGCGCATGCTCATGGAGCAACAGAATGCCTCGTTCGCCGAGGCGCGCGAGGCCGTGGCGGCCGGCACCGTGTTCACGACGCACACGCCGGTGCCGGCGGGCAACGACATGTTTTCTCCGCTGCTCGTGGAGCGGTATTTCGCCAAGCACTACGCGGCGCTCGGGCTGGGCCGGAACGAGTTTCTGGCGCTCGGCCGGGCCAATCCCGGCGACAAGGATGAGCCGTTCTGCATGACGGTGCTGGCGCTGAAGTTCGCGGCCCACTCGAACGGCGTGAGCAAGCTGCACGGGGAGGTCTCGCGCCGGATGTGGGCCCGCGTCTGGAACGGGGTGCCGCTCGAGGAGGTGCCGATCACGTCCATCACGAACGGCATCCACACGCGGTCCTGGATATCGCACGACCTGGTCGGGCTCTACGACCGGTACCTCGGGCCGAAGTGGGTCGAGTCGCCCGCCGACCAGAGCGTGTGGAAGCGCGTCGAGGAGATACCCGACGGCGAGCTGTGGCGTACGCACGAGCGGCGCCGCGAGCGGCTCGTGGCGTTCGCGCGGCAGCGGTTGCGCGACCAGCTCACGAGGCGCGGCGCGCCGCCGGGGGAGATCGCGCAGGCGGCCGAGGTGCTCGATCCGGACGCGCTCACGATCGGCTTTGCGCGGCGGTTCGCCGCGTACAAGCGGGCCACGCTGCTCTTGCGTGACCCGGAGCGTCTCGAGCGTCTTCTGACGAACAAGGACCGGCCGGTGCAGGTCATTTTCGCGGGCAAGGCGCATCCGAAGGACAACAGCGGCAAGGAGCTGATCCGCCAGATCGTGCAGTTCGCCCGCCGCCACCCGCGCCACGTCGTGTTCCTCGAGAACTACGATATGAACGTGGCCCGCTACGTCGTGCAGGGCGTTGACCTCTGGCTCAACACGCCGCGCCGGCCCATGGAGGCGAGCGGCACCAGCGGCATGAAGGTGACCGCCAACGGCGGCGTCAACATGAGCATCCCGGACGGGTGGTGGGTCGAGGGGTTCAACCAGGACAACGGCTGGGCGATCGGGCTGGGCGAGAACTACGGCGGCGACTACCGGTACCAGGACGAGATCGAGGGCCGCGCCATCTACGACATGCTCGAGAAGGAAGTGATCCCGCTGTTCTACGAGCGGGGGCCCGACGACCTGCCGCGCGGCTGGATCAAGCTGATGAAGGCCGCCATGCGCACCATCTGCCCGATGTTCAATACCAACCGCATGGTGCACGAGTACGTCGAGCGCGTCTACCTGCCCGCGGCGGAGCGTCACGAGCGCCTGGCGGGCGACAGTCTGAGGCGGGCGCGCGAGCTGGCCGCCTACATGGCGCTGCTCGACAGGGAGTGGCGCAACCTGCGGATCGAGGGGGTCGAGACCGAATCGGTCGAGGAGCTTCCGGTGGGCTCGGCGCTGAAGGTGCGCGCGCGCGTGCGGCTCGGGGGGCTCAAGCCGGAGGATGTCGCGGTGGAGCTGTTCGAGGGCCCGCTCGACCAGGACGGCGACATCACGGACGCCGACGTGGTGCAGATGGTCTCGGACAAGGACGGCGGGGACGGCGTGCGGGAGTTTGTGGGCAGCATCGTCTGCCGGACGAGCGGCCAGCACGGGTTCTCGGTCCGGGTGGTGCCGAGCCACGATGACCTGTGTTGCCCGTTTCACACCGGCCTGATTCTATGGAAATAGCCGCTTGCCCGGGGCCGTGCCGGGTTGCCTCGCCCCGCTCTCATCGGGGGACCCACCACTGACCAGAGCAACCTCCCGGCCGCCCTTCGAGGGGGCGGCCATCGTCGAGAAAGGGGTCCGGGTTGAGCCGCGAACGCCCTTGTCGGCCCGGTTCCTCCAGGCCGGCTTCCCGTGGTTCCTGCATTGACATCCGGCCGGTTCGAGGATAGATTTGCCGCATCAAACGCTGCGGCAACCAGGACGCGATGTACGGAAAGGATCCTCGACCATGATGCAGTGTCCGAATTGTGGGACGGGCAACCGCCTCGGGGCGATTTTCTGCCGGTCCTGCGGCACGAAGCTCGAACTTGACCAGGTGACCTCTCAGACCTTCGAGCAGGTGACCGGTATTGTTCCAAAGGACAAGGTGGACAAGAAGAAGCAGGTTCGACGCATTATCGTCAACGTGCTTCGTCTCGTCTTTCTCGCCGTCATCGTGTACGGTGTGTACCTGGCGCTTCAACGGCCCGAGGTGAAGCAGCCGGAGACGAGCGGCCGGCTCGCGTCGCAGTTCAAGACGATGCTCAAGGAGATGCTGATCGCCGTTGACGGCCAGAAGACGGTGACGAAGACGACCACGGAACAGGCGCTCAATTCCTACATCCGCAGCATGGTGGGCGCGACCGAGATGAAAGGCAACTACCAGCTCGTTGACTCGTGGGTGCTCGTCGAGGACAACGGAGACGTGGATTGGGTGGTGGATGCGAAGCTCTTCGGCCGTCTGCTGCGGCTGCAGTACCAGGGCACGGTCGAGATGAAGGACGGCAAGGTCACCTTCACGCCGAAGGGCTTCTTCGCCGCGCGGATGGGCAAGCTGCCGTATCCGACGCCGCTGATGAAGATGATGATCAAACGGCTCTGGGGCAGCATCGTTGAACAGGATGAGCGGGTGAACAAGAAGTTCCTCGACGCTATCTCTGAGCTGAAGTTCGAGGGCGACAATATCACGGTGACCGTCGCTCCCTAGCATATCGCGGATTGGCGGCGCAGTCGGTCGCGTGCAGGCGATGGTCCGGCCCCGACGCCTCGGTGGTGAGTGTAGCTCAGGCGGTTAGAGCACCAGATTGTGGTTCTGGGGGCCGGGGGTTCGAGTCCCCTCACTCACCCCATTTCCCTTCCAAGTACTTGCGCTGCTCTCCTCCGCTCCTCCTAAAAAATAGGGACAGGCACCATTTTTCTGGGGGGTGCTGAACACATTTGGTCTGCCCTGGCGCAGAAAAATGGTGCCTGTCCCTATTTTTTGATCGGGAGGGGTGGTGTCCATAGTTTTGTGTAATTTCTTCAGGGCGCGTGTTGTGTTTGGGTGTGTTCATGGTGTTCAGGCCGCCAGGGCGGCTTGGGTTTGCCTGTGGGGTGTGACGCGGTGTCGTCGG
>Ga0180432_10003105_pt1 | contig 24045 bp, 39 predicted proteins | sample SS_ome_10_FD_132414 | JGI IMG/M metagenome (GOLD analysis project Ga0180432, IMG submission 132414) | Hypersaline lake sediment archaeal communities from the Salton Sea, California, USA - SS_1_MS_2 metaG | ecosystem: Environmental > Aquatic > Non-marine Saline and Alkaline > Hypersaline >... | reverse complement strand
GGCGATGCAAAGTTCAGCTACGTTGATGCCAGAACAGTCAAGGATGCAGAAATCCTGTACGTGGGCGAAATGGTCTCGCAAGATGCCACGCCTGAGGCTATTGCAGCCAGCGATACAGCTTCTACCGTAGTTCTTGGCGTTGGTACCCAGTACGTCGATAACACCGACGATGGTGAAACCGTCAGTTTCATCTCTACCGGGATTCATCTCATGGACAACTCGGCAACGAACGCAGTGGCCAAGACCGACATCGGTACCCTCTGCTACGTCGAGGATGCCTGTACTGTTGCAGTAGCAGCAGGACCCACGAACGATATCGCAGCCGGTGTCGTCGTTGAAGTAACGTCCGATGGCGTTTACGTCGACTTCGATCCTGCCAAGAAGGTTTAAGGAGGATTAAACAATGGCTAATATTAATGATGCTACCCTCCAGGATCTGAACAAGCAACTGGATGCCAAATGGACCGCAGCTTTCGAGGCAGCCCCTCAACGTCAGCTTACGGTACTCGCCACGCAGTACACTTCCACTACTGCCAGTAACCACTATGCCTTCATGGAAGCTATGGGCGGATGGAGCGAATGGAATGGCGCTCGTCAGTTCAAGGACGTTGCAAGTCAACAGTTCGAAGTGACCAACAAGGACTACGAATGCTCGGTGAAGATGCCCAAGAACCAGCTCGAAGACGACCAGATCGGCATGTACGTCGACCTCGTCCCGGCTATGGTTCAGGGATGGTTCAAAAAGCAAGAATCGCTCATCATGAGCGTTCTTACTTCGAACCCGTTGGCATACGACGGCGTTGCCCTGTTCTCTGCTTCCAGCAGGACCTATGGTGACAACACCATCGCCAACTACACCACGTCCGCTCTGACGGCTACCACCTTCGCTACGGCAAGGATCGCCATGATGAGCTACAAGGACCACTCTGACGAGCCCCTGGCCGTCATGCCGAACGTCCTCGTGGTTGGCCCGAAACTGGAAAAGACCGCCTTCGATATCGTGAAGAACTACTTCCTCACGGACGGAGCAACTTCCAGCGTTGCGGTAGAGAACTTCTATCGTACGACCGGTATTCAGGTCATCGTAAGCCCGTACCTCGTTGGTACCTACGACGACTATTGGTTCCTGGCGGACACTACCGACATCATCAAGGGTGTCCTCCTCCAGATCAGGGAAGTTCCGAGCCCCGTCTTGAGCAACGCTCAGGAAGTGGCCCGCAGCAAGACCGTAGACTATATGGCTGATGGCCGTATGGCTGCCGCTGCCGGAGCTCCTCACAAGATCTACGCAGGATACGTGTCCTAGTAGATTACGGTAACACCAGGGGCGGCGCCTTCGCCGCGCCGCCCCATCTTTACCACTGATGATAGGAGGTCGAAATGGACTATATCACTCTGGCTGATGCCAAAACGCTACTGGGGCGTACTCTCGCCGTCTACACCACTGACGGAACCGTAGACGACGATCACCTTACCCTCGTTCTCGAAGAGGCCGAAGGCATGGTGAACGCTGCCATAGCTTCCCGTTACACGATACCCGCCACGGAAACGCAGGCGGTTAACTTCATTCGAAGCCTCATCATACCCATTGCCCGTTACAAGACCTATGTTCAGTTCGCTGACCAGGAGGATTTTCCTGCCGGCGTTCTCGAAGAGTATAAGGGCGTTCTGAAGCAATTGGATATGCTCGCCAAACAGATAACGAGTCTCCCATCCGAGTCTGACAAGACTACGGGCAGGGCAGCCTCTATCAAGATTTCAACGACAACCAGCCCCATCGAGGGCTTCTAAACAGGAGAGATGTGAAATGGCATTATTCCTAAAAGGTACGGACTCCAGTGGAGTCGATACCGTTATAGCCGTCGAAACCGATGGGTCAATCAACGTCAACAGCTCCGGAACCGCAACTGATGAAAACGACGTCAAGGCAGTAAACCTTGATGGTTACAAGAGAGAAGTTCAGATTGACGGTACCGATACCTATATTGCATGGGCCCTTCCCGGTACGGCATTGTCCGCTGCCTCATGGAGAGCTTGCAAGGTTGACACCAATGGTACAAGGACCTGGGCAGATGCAGACACCGATTTCGACAACGTTGCTACCGACCTCACCGCATTGACGTACGGAAGCTAAGGAGGATATATCATGGCCGACAAAGCAATCACTATTGATGGCGAACTTGTCTTCCTGGCAAGCGGTGGAGGCGGTGGTGGAAGTTCCACCTTCGTGGGACTCACCGATACCCCTTCGTCCCTTTCCGGACAGGGTGGCAAGCAGGTAGCCGTCAATTCAGGCGGTACAGCTCTCGAGTTCACGGTTGGCGTGAAGAGGGTCGTCTCCACCTACACGGCAAACCAGACGTTGGATGCCGACGACGACATGGTTATCTGTACCACGAATGCGTTCACTGTAACGCTTCCGACGGCAGCCTCCATCACCGGAAAGGTGTACGACATCAAGAACTCCGCAGCCAACACCGGTAATCTCATTACGGTGGACGGAAACGGAACGGAGACCATCGATGGATCACTTACCTACTCGGTAGTGGCCGGCAACAGTCTCAAGATCGTATCGGACGGTACAAACTGGCATATCATATAGGAGGTGGGTCATGAGTCACAAGACAGGTCCCGATATCTCTTATACGTTTACTAACTCCGATATAGACTGGACTGACAAGGTTTCCATAGACGTCCCCTCGTGGGCATCCATGGTGTACGTTGACTTCTTCCCGGGAGGAGCCCTCCAGTCAGGAGCCGACAACGTCATCGCCATACGTCTCAACAACGATACCACGACGAACAACTACGGATACAAGGCCAAGTACCACAACGGTACCTCGTACCTTAACGCAGTGTCCGGTACCGAGTCTGACTGGGAGGTTTACGAGGCTCTGACGTCGGGAAACACGAATGCAGCCTCCAGGGTCGTCTTCTGCCCCGAATGCAGTCAGCAGGGTACCAACTCCTATTTGTATGGCCTCGTTAAGTGGGACTCCTCAACTGACTCGTTCATGTCGAGGAACCTGAAGTGGTTCAACGACACGGACAGGGTTTCCTCGTTCCAGGTATACAGCCGTAACTCGACGGCAGTCTCATTCTCAATGAACGTGAGGTTCGTATAATGTCAAATCTTAACTATACAGCTTATAGAAGGGTGGTATCCAACGAGACCGTAGACTGGTCCAACAAGATATCCGTTGACGTCCCAACCGACGTTACTGAGGTACATGTCGACGTGGCAACAAACGGAGGTACAATCGGTGGATCTGCTGTATTGTCCATGAGGGCAAATGACAATACCGGAAGTGTGTACGAATTCTATTCAAGGTTAGCCACTCATACAGGTTACAACTTTGGCAACAGTACAGATACGTTGATGGAGCTAACCACTCTCAGCAGTACTGCAAATGCGGTTGCCTTGGGATACACCGTCGTCTACCCCAGAGTCACCGACAAGTACAACGAGATAGTACAGGAGGGATGTGAAAAGATTGGTTCAAACAGAAAAATGGCAACAAGGATATACAGGTTCCTTGACAACGTCAATGCCATAACTTCACTCCAGTTCTTTACGAGTACTAGTGTGGCCTCTTCATTCAATCTTACAGTGAGGTTCGTACGATGAGCAATTTAACTTCAGAACTAGGATACGTCGACAGCCTCAATTACCAGTACGATGCAGGGATGACCCCAAGCGGTACCGGTATTGCCGTTCCGACGTGGGCCTCCGTGGTAGAGATGTTCCTCAAGCCAAATGGCGGAGCAAACGAGGGTTCATCCATAGGTGTGGATATCATATTCAATCAGGACAACACCACGGGTAACTATCTCAACTACCATAGGGTACTCTCCAACACGACATACCTCAATCTGGTATCGAGCGTTACCAACAGGGCATCCGGCTTCAGGACACACCTCATCGTCGATGGGCAGTCCATGGCCAAGATAAGGATATACCCACGCGGTAGTTCCGGTCACAAGCAACTCGTTGCATACTGGGGTGACGACTGGACGAATGACGAGCTTTGGGATTCCTATGCAATATGGGAAAATACGGCTGACGAGATCACCAATATAGACTTCGTGTCTTCGGCAGCCGTCAGAAGCAGTTTTGACATCAACATAAGATTCATCAGATAGGAGGAGTATAATGTACTTCAAAATTGACAACGGAAGGGTGATCAACAGTAGAGAACCCATCGAAGGTGGCTTCGAGAAGGAAGGCCTCAAGTACGAGTGTGACAGTGGCCGTCTCGTTGCCGTAGGCGATAACGACGTTCGTGACAAGACGGATGCAGAGATCCTCGAAGATAGAAGGGACATGATCGAATCCTCGTTCTTCTCTTCAGCAGAGTATCAGGTTGCAAAGAGCCTGAGCCCATATGCTTACGCCCTGACCCTTCAGAAGGCATCAGAGGGTGACGAGGCAGCTCTGGAGAACCTCGCATGGGTTGAAGCCATCTGGGACGATCACGATGGAAGAGTAGCCTCTCTCGAGAGCCCCTACGACTACGATATCGACTTCAGCTCCCACGGCGATAAGCCCCGTCAGGTCCGCGAATACGCCTAAGGAGGTGTTCCCATGGCGATTCGTCTGTTCGGACAGAAGGACTCAGAGGGTCACAACTACGTCCAGGTAACTCCTGAAGGAGCCCTTGAGACGGCGATTACCGGTGTCCAGAAGATATCCGGCGTGGACGGCATTGACTCATCCACGAACACCCTCCAGATAATCGATTATGCCCATCACGAGATCCATTCAGGGTCGTTCTTCCGCGTACAGAACCATAATGATGCGGTTGCAGTGGGAGGCAATATCAACATATGCTTCACCATACCTGAAGGAACGAAGCTCCCTCATATGCTGTGGACTTACGTGACCGGGGCAGCCGGTACCATGACGGCATACAGAGGGGTCACCCTCACTCTCGGTACGGGTACGGACGTCTCCTGCAAGAACAGCAGGCTTGACAGTACGAAAACCTCCGTCCTTCAGGGTGTTGGTACGGGAGCCCTTGCTGACGGCTACGTGAGTCAGGATGCCACTTGGACAGGTGGATCCGTATTCTCGCTGAAGAAGAGTTACGTGGGGAGAGCTGTAGGTAGCCAGGTGAGCAGGACCAGTGAGATCGTCCTCGCAGCTGGGGAATCCTACGCTTTCGTGTTGCAGAACGACAACAACCAGCCTGCCGGTCTTCAGATAAGACTGGAATGGTACGAACACACGGATAAGAACTGATGAAAGTAAACTTCAAATGGGGTAGATCCGCTGACCGGTTTAACTCAACGGTAAGGAGGAACGCCATCGAGATGAATACCAAGGTCTCTAAGGTTGTCGACAGGACAGGCGATGACATCCTCGTTGATGCCCGTAACAACACCCCGGTTGACAGTGGCAGGCTGAGAAATGGATGGAGAATAAAGAGGGCTGGAAAGAAGACCAAAAATCAGCGTTCCAACACCGTCAGTAACGCTGTACCATATGCCCTTGCAGTTGAGTACGGTACTTCGAAGACTAAGCCCAGAAGGATGCTCGGCAAGTCACTTGCGAAGAACGAGAAGAGAATGAAAAAGCGATTGAATGCGGTACAGAAGAAGCTCGCCCGCAAGTTCAACAGGAGCAGTTAGAATGGCAAGAACACTAGATGTAGAGACACTGATTGAGGATGCATTGGTGGATGCCCTTCAGACGTACATGGGCGATGACGTTACCATAGCAAGGTGGGAGGACAACACCGACAAGGATCTCACTCCCATGATAAGAGTAAAGGCAATGGAGACGGAAGAGCTTGACGGTACAGTCAATTTCTTCGTTGGAAGGACAGTCTCCGTTGACATAGGATGCTTTACGTCCAAGAGATCAGATCTCGACGGCAAGATAGCCAACGGCATCCGCAGTGATGCAAGGACACTGATCAACCAGTCGGACATCGTGACTACGCTCAACATAAAGGATGGGCTTTTAGTCTATAATAATGGTGTAATACCTCAGGGTTCCGTTGACGTTCCGGATACGAAGCTCTGGCAGAAGAATTTCACTGTTTTGGTAATCGCCACGACAGTATCTGTTTAACCATAAAAAGAGGAAAGCAATATGGCAGCAGGACTACAAGCAGGTAAAGTACTGGTCTTCAGTATTGATACCACTAATGGTGTTGAGGAGTCATACGGTCTCGTCCAGTCGGTTACCATCAACGGTACCACCGAAAGGGCTGAAGCCAAGGGTCCCGACGGTCACACGTACTCCATACAGGAATACGACGACAAGCTGGAACTCAGTCTCAACTACCTTGAGCTGGGTACTCCTACCGGTACTCCGTCCATTGGAACCGCGTTCACTTATGACGGTACCACGTACTACATCTCGTCTCTGTCTTCGGCAATGACTGTCGACGGTTTCAAGACCGTAGACGTCACGGCTACGAATTATCCGAATCTGTTCACACCGTAAGGAGGTGACAGGATATGTCCGAAGTCGAATTTGACAGGGATAAGCTTGTGGCTGCCCTTCAGGGTGGCCTTGATCCTAACGACTGCAATCCTGAGGACCTTGACAATCTCAAGGTTGGGGATGGTATCAGTGATTTCGCTGATAGCAGGTTCGAGGAGCTGGACCTTGAGACAGCTGAAAGATCACAGGCTTACGACCTGACATCAATAGGAGCCAAGAGGATGATCGGTCCTCTTGAGTTCGACGTGGCAGTTGGAAACCTGGTACTGCTCAACCTCATAGATAGCCCGCTGGTGTCAGGTGAGCTTGAAGAGGGAGAGGATGTATCCTTCGAGGACGTTGCCAAGGCAATGTACGTCCTCTATGCCGGTGAAGAGGTTCTCATGCCGATAATGGCAATAGCTGAACGGATAGAGGACCTGTACAGGTTGAAGGATGTCTGTAAGGACAACCCGGAAATGTGTGACAGGGTGATCTCCAAGGTTGAGGAGATCTCAAGGGCGAGGGTGGCTTTCGAAATGGATGCCATCAAGTTCTATAGCGAACACTTCACGGGGGATCAGCTTCAGGAAGTGTTCGAAGGAATGTACAAGCTACTCAGTGACGTAGCCTCTTCCATAGACGAAATAGCCGTTGAAGATCCACGCGGTGAGGTCTCAAAAAAAAAGCAGTGACGGCTGACTTTGCCCTAAGACTGGCGTATCCAGTTGCCAATGAGCTTGGAATGACTGTGGACGAAATACTGTGGAATACACCCATTTCAAGAACGATGAAGATCCTGTCGATGATACAGATTAGCAACTCTGAAAGGCCAATCGCAGAGAGACACACAAGGGTTGTCAACAGGAGGCTCGTCAAAGAGCTGAATGAGAGGTTGAAAGATGAGCAATGAACTGAGAGCAAGAGTTACGGCAGACACTTCCGACTATAACAGGAAGATGAAGAGCGTGGGCGTGACGGCAGTGTCAACCGCAAAGATCGCCACCGCAGCTATAAGCTCGATGGTGGCTGCCACAGCAGCTTTTGGCGTTGCATCAATAAAGACGGCAATCAAGTATGAGCAGCTCCAGAAGAGGATGCAGGCCACCTTCGGCAAGGACAGGGGACTGGCCATATACAAGGAGGCCATACAACTTGCCAAGACCTCTTCGCTTGAAACTGACAAGCTTGCCGACAGCTACATAACGTTGTCGAATACCGTTGGCAAGGACCCTGGGATGCCCCTTGTAGAGTCAATAGGGTTCTTCGCCAAGACGGCCGGGGCAAACGTCAACGACCTCACAAGGGCAATAGGGAGAATGCTCAACAAGATAGAGAAAGGCGAGCTTCTCGACAAGGATCTCCGTGACCGCATACAGGAGTCACTTGGCGTTGGTGGCAAGAGCTTCATGAATGACGTCGTCGAAGGGGCCAACGGCATGAACGACATCGTCAAGGTTCAGGAAAGGCTCATAGCCATGGGTAAGGAGCAGAAGGCCTTCTATGACACAGGTATTGGAGCATCCATATCAAGACTGTCAGGTACGTGGGACGAATTCCTTCTGAACGTAAGCGGATCAGAAGAGGTGATGAAGTCCATAGAGGACGTAATAACCAGAATAGGTAAGGTTCTTGAGGAGTTCGTCAACGACGGTGGTCTTGAATACGTGGCAAAATCACTGAAGGAGCTGTTTGACAGCATAACCGCTGATGATATAAAGTTAATATTGGAATTGATGGTTGCTATGCTGAAAGTAGTAACTGCCATTGCCAAGAATTGGAAGAAGTTGCTTTTTGGCGGATTGGTGTTGTTTGACCTTTGGGCGTTGGGTAAATTGTTTACGCTAATCAGACAGATACAGATGGGTAAGAGAATATTTCTCGGAGGCCTCTTGGGTGGAGCCGGTGGAGCCGGTGGGTTAGCCCGTGGTGGAGCCAGTATGCTTGGCAGAGGGGCAGGAATGCTCGGTAGAGGGGCAGGGATGCTCGGTAAGGCAGCATGGGGAGCAAGGGGCTTTATCGGAACGGCAGGTATCTTTGCTGGCGTTGGTATTGCCGGGTTCAAGTTCGGTGAGATGGCCGGTAAGAAGATTGCCGAAAAACTGTACAATATGCCAGACAACGTCAACTGGGGCAAGGCTGACAAGAAGATGCTGGATGAGTTTAACGCAAGAAGGATCGCCAACGGCAAGAAACCGCTGAAGGTCGAAGTCATCAGTCCTGACGGAAAGAACGTATACGAATAAGAGAGGATACTCAAAATGAGCCTATCAGGAAAAATCAGAATGAGCATAACAGCTCTGAACACGCTTGCAGGGTATGATCTCGCAACCCCGCAGGAAAACGTCAACCAGTCCCTTGAAAAGACTGTTTCGGCAGGCGTGATGTACCATGCGAGAATCACTATAGCAGACGGCGGTACCAGCAGTATCGACGTGTCCGATGCATCCCTCTCGGATGTCTTCGGCAACACCATCGACATGATTACCGTTTCCGCTCTGTACATATCCGCATCTACGGACAATACCACTGACGTAACCATCGTCACCGGTACGACCCCGATAGTTGAGGATCTGCCACCGTTGTCAGCCGGAGAGGGTGTCTCGTTCCTGTCCGACATCGACGTCACCACAAACTCGAAGCTACACTTCTCAAACGGATCCGGGGCAACCGCAGACATAGACGTCATCATAACTGGTGTAGAATCCTAAAGGAGGTGGCCATATGTCTTTCCCAAGGCTAGTACTTCAGGGCAGTGTTAGTGATGCAACCATCACTTCGATAAAGCTCGCTTACGACAATGCAAGCGGAGCCGACATGACGGGCCTCGTAAGGGACAGTTACACCGTCAAGAGGGCAACGAAGAACGTTGCCAACTCAGGTGGTACCAAGGTACTCTATCCGGGCATGGAATATGACCAGTTCAGGATGGTACACACCTGGATCGGACACTGTGACGTCCTCACGGAGTCCGTTGCCTATGGTAACAGTTCGACGACAGAGACCCAGACGAATATGGCTCTCATAAAGACAGCCTGCATACTTGACATTGCCACAGGGCCTGAATACACGGTCAAGAGCTTCTCCAATTCCGAGGTAGGCCCTTCCAACCCGTCACAGGACGGCTTCTTCGTGGATGCCTTCGAACAGGGGCTCACGTGGATATATGCCATTGACGGCGTTTCCACCAAGACGACTGTCAGGTGGTTCATAAGGGGGATAGACATACAGGACAACCAGAACAACACTTCGAGGGTGACTTTCAGGTTCGAGATCGTAGAGCCGTGGACTAAATTCGAAACCTACCTGGGGTAGCTAGATGAAAAAGAACAGGCCCATAGGGTATCAGCAGAATCGCAATGGGGCAGTCCCGCTTTCACAGCGTGAGTGGAACGATCTCAATGGAGCTCTCGACAACATAAACGTGGGTCTCAACTCATTGACACCCGGGTCAATGGACGGGTTCGGCATACAGCTTCCATTCGATGCATATGCCTTCCCACATATAGGTACCATAAAGCCCGGCTTCCCGACGACGGCAATCATAGGGGCTGACCGTGAAGAGGACTACTACCCGTACGTTGACGGCTTCTCGGTACCGCAGATAGTGACAGAGTACGTCTTCGAAAGGAAGAAGGTCGGCGATGCTTTCAGGTACACCGGAATCAAGGACGTGTACACCGAATTCACGTCCGTGGCCTTCGGAGTTCCCAACGAGATAGCTGTCGATCCGGCAACTGACCCTTCACTTGGGATGATCGTTGCCTATCACTGGAAGCTCCTCCCTGTCATCCCCGTAATAGGTGATGGCGTTTACTTCAGCGGTGACGGCCTCAAGATGTACGTCACGGTAACGTGGTCGGCAGGGGCTGAGTTCGAAAACGACACACAGGCAGAGCTTGTCGTACTGGATCCTGCAACTGACGATGCATGGTCGTTTTCGCAGGAATGGGACGAGACAAGCCCCGACAGTCTCGAAGACCTCATAAACGCATGGCTCCTGATAAACGACCCTGCGTTCCACCCACAGTCACTCGTAACCGATGCGGATATGTTCAAGAGAGATCTCTACGCCCCGGTAGCGAGGTATGACAGGGATCTCACGCAGACCTACCTGGAGCGTGTCGTACAGCTCCTGTTCAGTAGCGGTATGCCCGGGGGCGGTGGCGTTCCCACCATAGAGGAAGATGATGACGAGCTCGGCATTGACCATCCATTCAAGTCTCGCATATATCCATCTGACGACACCCAGATAGAGGTGGGATTCCTCCGTGACGATTTCAAGGACCAGATAACCATCTATGACCTCGAGGACGGTGGTGAATCACAGTCAATAGACTTCGCTGCTGCCGAGACTGTCTCCATAAGTTCCAACTCCTACGTCTATTACAGGATCTACAAGGAGGAGACAGGTGGATGGACAGCCACTCTCGAAGTCGGAGCTGACTACGTACCTACTGACGAGGAGACTGGGGAGACCTTCTTCCTTATAGGTTACGCGGAATTCGCCGACGGCGCTGTCACAGAATGGAGACAGCATGCCTTCGAATGTCCTGAGTTCCACAAGTTCAAGCCTCAGAGACACTCCTTCGAGGCTGTACCGTTGCTTACGACGGATGGTGGAACCCCTCCTACGCTGACACCCAAGTGGAGATTCCAGCAGGGTAACTTCAACTACAACAACATCACCATATCCACCACTGACGATCAGGTAATAGCCCAGACTGCCAACTCAGATGTCTATTTCGTCGTCGAGGTTGATTTCGGCGATGACAGCTTCCCTGCGTTCTCTACACCCACTGTACAGATGGTAGATGACACCCTCGCTCCAACCAACGACCTTCAGCTAGGTACCATGGGAGCGGAGCAGGAGTGGGATGATGCCCGTACACTCGTACTCAGATACAAGGTTGGAGAGTTCGATTCCGACGGCAAGTGGAAGCAGCTCATAATGTCGGACGTCAACTACATGCCGGGTGTCAACTTCAATAATTCCATAACCACGAAGTATCACGGAGAGAACTGGCAGCTTCCTCGTATGATAGAGGGTACCGGACAGCTAATAGAAGGCTCCAACTGTTACACCGACGACAATGGCCGTTTCGAAGTCAGGGACGACGATGAGGCAGCTGATCCACGAGAGTTCATAGGGCTCTCCCATGACGGTACGGACGGATACTTCTGGAATTCCAAGGGCGAGACCGTCATGGAGAATCCTGACGACGACGAGGACGTAACCCTCGTTATCCGTTCCAACGGTGACAATGCCTCATTCCTCAGGATGGAGGACAAGCTCGAGGACAACTACCTGGAGATCGTCCAGGAAGCCAACAAGTCAAGCATCAACTCTCGTAACGACGTCTCGTCAGGGGAGCCCCTTCACATCCAGAACCTGTCAGAGGGTCATGTTAAGATATTTGATGACGTTGATGCCTCAGGTACCAACAATCAGCTCCATATAAGCTTCAAGCCATCAGCAAATAAGAGAACGGCTGTGATAGAGTCCACAACCGATCAGGAGCTCTCCATAGGCGGTGAGGTTGCCGGTACGGATTATGACAAGCTGAAGCTGGAGAAGATGGACCTGTACGTACAGGGTGGTGGTAACGCAGACGTCCTGAACGTCCTCGACTCCACAGGCAACGAGAGGCTCTCCACAACGAACACCGGTACCACTAGGATCAACGACAACTGGAACATCGACCCCGATGCCCCTACTGCTGGCAAACAGGCCATGCTGAGCGTTGCCGGTAACCTTGATGACCCACAGTGGTCATCAGGTGATACCATAACCGTAGTGACCGCAGTACAGCTCGATACCAGCAACAATCTACAGATCAAGACAAGATCCATCAAGGTCATGGACGGCGGTACCGAATCCTCATGGACGACAGTCACCGGTTGGACCACCACAAGTTGCCCATAGGAGGCTGATATGGCTATCTACCTATACGATCCCGGTACAGGAGCCAAGATACTCACTGAGGGGAACGCCATCGCCACTCATGAGGATTGCTGCTGTGGAGGGGCCTCCACCTGCTACAAGCTTCGTGAGTGTGGTCAGGACAGCAACACATGCAACACCTGTGACCCTCCCATACCGGACACGCTGTACGTCACCTTCTCAGGTCTTGGAGGTGACTTCGCAACCTACAATAACAACACCTACACACTTACGTGGTCTTCAGGTTGTGAATGGACAGGTTCACCCGGTGGTGGGGCAACCCTATCACTTACGTGGGTAACTTCAGCATGGGACATACAGCTCGGCATAGACATTGACTGCTACTTCGATATGGACGGCCCCACGACGTCATGCAATCCTGCCGGAGGGTATACTCTTGACGGATGCGGAGCAGGTGACTGTGTCAGTACGAGCAGTTGTACGAGCTCAACGGGAGCAACGGCAACGGTATCCCTCACTGACACCTCTTCGAGTACTCTCGGTACAGGCGAGATCTGTGTCGATGACGACCTCTCCACTTATTCATACGGTGACGTCCTTTATTACAACTCAAAATGTTATTACTTTGTAGGTGAGATGACCTGTACCGGGTCACCCACCACCATGACCTCTTGGGTTGACTTCGCCGACTGTGATGCCTGTGACGTAACCTGTAACTCATGCAGCCCCGCCCTGAAGTCAGCATACTCCGTTGAGGTCTACTTCTCATGGTCTCCGTTCAACGCGTGGAACGGTACCTATACGGTTACCTGGGATGGGTCAGGATGTACGTGGAGCGTTGACGACCCCGGGACTCTCAGTGGGTATGTACTGCTCGAGTGTGACGGCTCCACTGAATGGAGTGTACTCGTATGGGATGACGGAGAGGGTGACGGGTACTATGCAGGGGTTGCCTCATACTCCACTGACGGTGTCGGAGACTGCGATCCTTACTCCAACGATGCTGCCGGAAAGTACTATGGTGATGGCTCCGATTATGCCATCGTGGAGGACGTATGATAAATACACCGGAAAGACTTGAGCATGCAAGAGCCATTAATAAAGCCAGAAAGAGACCCAAGGCAGAAAAGAAGGCTCCAAAAACCCATAATGGTACAAAGGAGCCGTGTGTCGGCCGTCATTGCCGGCATGGTGATATGAAGTGTCAGGATTACAGGGGATGCCGTGACATATGCATGATTTTGAACAAGAGATTAACAGAGATGAGAGAGGGTGACGAACAATGTCCCAAATTGACGAACTGATACTGGCCAAGCTGAACACCATCGAAGGAAAGGTCGATACAGTCAGCGGTAAGGTCGAAGGCATGGCTGCGAAGGTGGAAGCCCACTGCGGAGCCCTAGACGGGCATGACGGCCTCGTACAGACGGTAGCCCGTCACGACGAGAAGCTCAACACGGGAAACAGATCAGAGAGGATTTCGGCCACCGCTGCCGTAATAGCTGTGATCATATCGATAATAGTGGCTGTCATCGCAGTACATGGAGCGGAGGAGCGTAAGCGTGAACAGGGTGATCAAAGAGATGTCCCCAATCATAGGATGGATAGCGTTCGGGACGTTGATCCTGCTTAGTGGTTGCAAGACCTATGAAGGGAGGCTCGAAGGCAATATCGAGTCCTCCGGTATAGAGATACTGGGATGCAGCGTATGGTCATCCGAGAAGAGGCAGCTCACCGATGAGGAGTACGACGAGAAGCTTCGAAGGCAGTTCCGTGAGGATGAGCTGAAGACTGAGCTGGAAGCCCTCAAGAAGGAAAGACTTTATAAAATCGAGTCAAAAGAGAAGCAACGACGTGTTCTTCTTGTTATGGCATACGCCTCGTATGCCCTGGCTCTACTTTCAGTGGTGGCAGGAGTCGTTCTCAAGGGGTACAAGACCTTCGCGGTTCTCCTTTCCGCATTCATGGTCATCGGGACTGTATTCCTGTCTCTTGCCACCACTATTCATATATTCACGTGGCTCCTTATAGGTGGCGTTGTCGTTGCCGTCGTAAGGGTCATGTATCTGCTAAAGCATAGGGGGTACGATCATGAGCAAGATAAGGATAAGCGATACAGCTCCGATGGTCAGGATCTACCCTGATGAAACGGTCGAGGTCTGCGAAGAGTTCCAGGTGGAGTATAACGGGATGCAGTGGACGGTTCCTAAGGGTTACGTATGCGATGGATCCTCCATCCCAAGATTCTTCTGGAGAGTATGCGGGGCTCCCACAACCGGTCCGAACCTGCTACCCGGGATCATTCATGATCACCTCTACGGGACCGGACTCCTTCCTAGAGACATTGCTGATAAGTGTTTTCATGATGCCCTACTGAAACTGGAAAAGCCCAAGCTGATCGCTTGGGCTATGTGGAAGGCCGTTAGGCTATGTGGCAAGAGCCACTACTCGGACTGATCGGATTCACCCGAACATACTGCCACCGAAAGGTAGAACACGTATCCTGAGAAAGCCCCAAAAAGAACACCCCAGAATACACCAAGCATCAAGTAAATTATCCATGTAAACAGACCAAGGGGAATCAAGGTGACTATCGTCAATACATCTGCCAGTTGCCTTGCTGCATCTTTCCTTTTCATCACTTACCTCCCTTGCGTTTTTCTTCAGCCTTCTGTATTGCATTGGCGAAACGATTGACCTTTGTCATGTCGTTGTTGCATGCCTTGAGGATTGCCTTGTCGATCGCCTTGTCGATCTCCTTCTGGCTCATCTTCTTTCCGTTCTTGTCAACGAAGTTCATGATCACTCCTTTTGTTTTGGATTATAGTGTGAATATACACATGTGACTGTAGTTGTCAAGGCATAAACTACAAGATAATTGATTATTTTTTCAGTTTAGCCCTGATCTTCTCGATGCCACGCTTGACGATCTGGTCCACACGCTGCGGTGATACCCCGTAGATCCTGGAGATATCGTATATGGACATCTCCATTATGTAGTAGAGATGGATTGCTATGGCGTAACGCTCCTTCAGGACGTCCTCTATGAGTTCGAACATCCAGCTGTACTCCTCATGCATCCTGCCTCTGCTGTCCGGAGCCTCGAAGTCCATGTCCTTACCGCTTTCAGTGTTGGAGGAGGTAACGTTGACGACGGTACCCCTCTTGAGGGCCGATATCGGCAGTCTGACCGTGTACTTCGTCTCACGCCTTCTGCCGAGGACGTTCATGACGACAAACCTCATTATGGTAGGCAGGGCTCCACGCTCCTCGTCAAGTCTCCTCTGAGACTCTTCGAGGACTTCCCATGACAGGGACACGATCTCTTCCTTTGATAAAAGTTCACCCCTGAGCTGCTTTATCAACTCAGAGGTGGCCAATGCAAGGTTCGGTACTTCCCTGTATATCTGGTCGTAGTCCATCATTCCAGCAAGTTACCCCAGTGTGGCTTCTCGTCGTCATTGTTACGGCATGGTGGCCTGAAGTTGAGCCTGGCTACGCGTTCTTCATCCTCATTGGTGATGTATCTGCATACTCCACAGTCAACCAGAATGTCCATGCCGGTTGCCGCTCCGTAATCATTGTAAGACCTCACAAAGCCAATATCGACCTTTTCCGACACTACCCAGCGTTCGAGCATCTTCATGGCTTCGTCGTTACAATATAGATGGCTCTTTTTGACGTAATTTATGGCTTCGTTCAGCAATTCGACCTGTATTGTCAGAAGGAACTCATTACAGAATTCCGTCGTTTCTTCATCTAGATCCTCTGCCGATACCTTCAGGATCTGCTGCGGTGTCCAGCGTGACAGCATGGCCTCGAAGTATTCGAAGACACAGTCTTCGCTGTCCATCGCCTGCATGATGTCCACCCTTATGGCGTTGCGTTCCATTTTGTCCATCTTAAACCTCCGGGTGGTACTTTTGAACGTTCTTTATGTCCGAGTAATACAGGGCAGCCTTCCCGTCCTTGAGATGACGGGCGAAGGGCTCACGCCAATACGGATACAGATCCCTTGGAAGCCATACACCGAGCATATACATCCTGATGAAGCCGTCCGCCCTCATGAGTACGATGGGTTGCCCACAGCTCTTACGCGTTATGCAATCGCCCTTCTCGGCTATCCAGGACCAGTCAGAACGCATCCTGCATGTCTTGACACTGTAGTTGCCTATGTCGGAGTCCCTGTACGCGGTGTTGCTTTCGAAGATGCTCCAATCGGGATGGAGGACCTCATTCGAGTACTCGGTCTTCGAGAGGATGACACATGCAGCGATTTCACCGAGGGTCCCGGCAACGTGACGGGTGTAGTCCTCATTGTCGTTACGCCACAGGCGTTTGCCCTTTCGTTTCTCCCAGACAACGGCCACCCACTGGGTAACCGCATCCACGACAACCTGTGGGATCTCCACCATGATGGAGCCGTCCTGCTGTCTCTGCCATTTCCCGACAGCCTTGTCAATCCACTCGTTGACCACGTTGAGTTCGTATGCTTCATTCATTGTTGCCCTCCAGGAGCTCCGGCGGTACCGCAGAGCAGTTGATGACCATCTTGAGCGTGATGAAGTTCTCGATGTACTTCTTGAACTCCTCCATGGTGTTGTCCTTGGTGTACATGATCACCTCGGACTTCGGAAAGACCGTGGTGACCCTGTTGACGGTGTCCGAGGACGTCAGTGTTAGGGAGCCGTTTTCGCCCTCTGACCATTCGTGATTTATGTCTAACATCACATGATCTCCACTTCTTCAAGGTGATGCCAGAAGCCAACCTCTCTGTCATTGATGACCTCTTTCTTCTGGACGAACTTGTCGGGGTTTTCAGTGAGGATGCGGTGTACCGTTGACTTGGGAATCTCGAGCCTGTCCTCTATCTGACGGACGGTATGACGACCGCTGTACTTGAGAAGGTCTTCAATGCATACGAGCCTCATGTCACGGTCGTCGAGCCTTGTCAACCTGTATTCTTCGCTGACGTCACCGGTCTTCTTCAGGAATTCAACGACGGCATAAACCTGCTTACCGGTCATTCCAGTATGTACCCCTATGGACTTCTGATTGTTGCATCCGGCAGCAATTGCGGTGGCAATCTTCCTGATGATATTCAGGGTCTTCATGCATGTCTCGTCGACGTCTATGGTGACATCATCGAACACATGGGAATTCTTCAGGGTGTTAAAGGTTACCTGGATACCGTTCTTGTCGATACCGCTCTTCTCTACCATCTCATCGAAGTCCCTGATCCCTTCGGACCACATCTTCCTTACGACGGCTTGTCTTCTTCTCTGCTCTTTCTCGTCAATCTTCATTTTGACTCTCCAAAAAAAATGAGCTCCCGGGTGAAGAAACAGACTCGAAAGTCTCCGGGAGCTCGTGATATCATTATCGGTTCTTCACTCCGTTTTTATCTATTACCCTAATACTAATCCGAATCCCTTCCTGTTGCAAGCCCTTTTATCACGATTATTACGAAATAGTCAAATCGTAATACTGACGACCTTTACACGTACGTACGTATACGCGAATCTAATGATGTGTTGTAATACAATCAACTTCGTTGATATTCTTTTACACGTACGCGTAAGAGATAATATTAATATATATTATTCAAAGTCCCTTAAGGGACCTAGAATAAAGAATTTAACAACATAGAAAACGAGGATATACACGTATGTACACGCGTACGCGTAAAAGGGCTAACTCGTGTTAGTTAGGAAAAAGTGAAAGTTTTTTGTAAAACCCCCTTGCAAAAGTACAAAAGTTTAACTATATTGTTAGTAAGGAAACAAAAAACCTAAGTGAAGAGAGGTAATGAAGATGAGAAAACTGAGACAGATGACAGCCAGAAGCGAAAGCCAGAGAGTGTGGGGAGAGGAACTCAGAACCAAGATGACTGAGCTTATCGTCAACGTTCGAAGGAACGAAGAGATGCCCGACAGCGAGAGAGATCTCGCCTACAAGGCATCCTATGCAATCCCCTACATGAGCAACATCGCTTCGGATTGGATTGACCGGTACTCCAAGATGTCCGTAAGGGAGTTTGGAGTGTACGCTGCGGAATACCTCGACATGATCCTCAACAACACAGGCTTCGTCAACAGGGTTGCCGAATCCTTCGATGGTCTCGAAGAGGAATACGTGGACGTCATCAGGAGCCTGAAGGGGTCCACCACTCTCGCCCTCATCGAGGACGAGGACACTGAGATAGCCCGTAGCGTTGCAGAGGGCATCCTCGAAGTCAGAGAGGAAGAGGAAGCCAGGCTGAATCGCCTGTGTCCGCAAGAGGTCTTCTTCGCATAGATTTATTCACCACAAGTGTGGGCCGGTGAGTTGCCGGCCCTTTTTTAAGGCAAAATATCTAACACGAGTTAGGGATGTCAAGTATGACAAAAGAAGAATTCAAGGACAACATGCTCGAGTTCCAACGCTTCATGAAGTGGGATGCCACAGACATGGCAGAGCTGTTCGACGTTGGCGTTGACAGTGTCAACTCTTACCGTGTCGGAAGAAGCTGCCCACGCCCCAAGAGGCGTGAACAGCTCGTTAGGCTGATGACGTTCCTGTATGACCGTGAGGCATCCAGGAGAGCAAACAGGACTTTCGTAAAGAAACAGCTGGGGGCCGACTGATGATGGATGACAACCTAGACTTCGTATGTCCCGAATGCGAAAGCAAGGACGTCAAGATCGAACTTGTCCATGGGGGCATGTTCGTTGACACCTATCACCTTAAATGCCGTGGATGCGGTAACAAATGGAGAGAGATGGCGTAATGAACAACCTGATGATACCAATGGATCCTGATGAGTATGACAGCCTCGATGAGTATCAGTTCGCCCTGTGGTGTGTCGAGGCCGTCCATCACGACGTCATCGGAAGAGCGGGGTACCATCCCAACACGGTGGAGATCTTTCCGAGGGCTTCCGTCACAGAGACGAAGCAACTCAAGACGAAGACGAAGGAGGTGGACACTTTCCTGTTTCACCCTCTGTCGTATACGGCAGACTTCATACTCTTCGGTCCCATGAACGTGTACAAGAGGCTGGGGCTCAGACATACTCATGGGTTGCTGTGGATTGACGTGAAGGGGAGCTTCTCGAAGTTCCATGACGATAAGAGCTTCTCGATGGTTCAGAAGATGATGTGGCATCTAAAGGGTGTCTACGTCAACAAGGTGGAGCTCTCCAAGTTCTTCAGGGCTACCTGGTGTCCTTCGCTGGTCAGGGTAGGCAAGTCCGGCAAGGAGCTGAAGAAGTGGAAGGGTTGCCCCACTGTACAAGACTTTATAAAAGGTTAGGTAAGGAGGGATTCGGAATATGGCCAGGAAGAGACAGAGAAAGAAGAAGAGGAGCGATACCAAGAAAGAGACCCTCGTGGTGGAAGCCATAGAGCCTGAGGTTCTCGATGACCCTGAGATGCTTCCATCCGGCTACGCGGAGGAGATGCTCACCATCGCCATAGCGGAGGTCATGAAGGGCTGCAATGGCCTTCAGCTCCAGGAACGCATGAAGAACCATGGCTATGACATGGGGAGAGACAAGGCTTACCGCCTGCTGAAATATTGCAGACAGGAGGTGGCGAAGATAGCCACTCACGACTATGAGGAGCATTATGCCTTCGTCGTGAACAACTATCTTGACCTGCATCGTCAGGCAGTGGAGACCAAGGACACGCGATTACAGGTGGTGTGTCTGAAGGAGCTGTCCGACATCTGGGCTCTCAAGAGACAGCCTGAAAAGCAGGAAGAGAAGGAAATCACACCTGAGCTCGTCGAGAAGTTCGAGCAGGCGTTGCTGCGATGATAGAATTCAACAATGCAGTCATAGAGAACCATGAGAAGATGGTGTACTCCATCGCCTGGCAGTACACTTCGAACCCGGACCTGGTCAACGATCTCATACAGGAGGGCTTCATGGGATTGAAAAGGGCCTGTGAGACCTACGACCCCACTTTCGACACCAAGTTCTCCACCTATGCCTACCTGAGAATAAACGAGGCCATCAACAGGTACGTGAGATACAAGGTGGACGTCATCCACGTCCCGGTACTGAGGGACATCGAGATTACCTACGTCAGTGAGGAGTATGCCTATCAGGACCCCAAATCGGGTACCACGACACCCAATCTGGGTCTCAAGGGAGATCTGGATCAGGCTCTGTCCATGATCGACCCCGACATAGCATCCCTGATCAGGCTACATCATATGGAGGGCTACACCAAGCAGGAGCTCTCCAACATAACCGGGATCAAGTACCAGACCCTAAACAGCATGATCGTTAGGGGCCTCGCCAAGCTAAGGGAGATCCTAGAACAATGAAATGGCTTGAATACCAGCAGAAGTGGATTGATGACCAGTCACGCCTTAAGATCCTCGAGAAGAGCCGTCGTATCGGTGGTACCTACTCCACGTCATACGGCGTGTTCAAGGAGCTCATGGCCAAGAAGGGGCATGACATCATCGTCATATCCCGCGATGAGACTCTCTCCACGGAGTTCGTTGCCAACGTTGCCAGATGGATACACATGTGGAACGCCATCATGCCGTCAGGGGCTACGATAGACAAGAAGTACATCAAGAGGCTGTCCATCGAGATTCCACACGCAGGAGGCTCCTCTCGTCTCATAGCGGTAAGCTCCAACCCCAACGCCGCCGCCGGTAAGGGTGGCTCCCTCTACATAGACGAGCTCGCCCTCCACAACGACCCTGAACTGCTGATGACGGTGGCTCAGCCCATCATAACGGCAGGGGGCAACCTCTCCATCCTTTCCACCCACAGGAGTCGTAACAGCCTATTCAATCGTCTCGTCATGGAAGCAAGGAAACCGGAGTCGGAGTGGTCTCTCCACTCAACAACTATATACGATGCAGTGGATCAGGGTTTTGTGGAACAAGTGGTCAACCCCACCATGATCAAGAACGGCAACGAACCATACGAGAAGCGTGAGGACTTCATAGACTGGCTGAAGGAGACCTATGACGAGTTCACCTTCGCTCAGGAGTTCTGTTGCATACCGGCTGACGATGCATGCTCACTGCTGTCCTTCAAGGAGGTCAGGGATGCCATAGAGCTTCGTGAGAAGGGTTCCATCGACCACGGCATGTACTACCTCGGTTATGACTCCGCAGAGAGCCTACACGGTGACTATGCAGCCATCTGTGTCATCAGGGCATCCATGCAGGAGGCTGAGATCGTCGAGACCTACTACTTCCCAAGAGGGACCCCCATCGCTACTCAGCTGGACACTGTCGTAGGGTATGCCAAGAGATATAAATGTGACAAAATCGTCTCCGACAACGCCGGTATCGGACGTCATCCAACGACTATCCTCAAGGGCCGTCTTGGGGAGTCAAGGGTGGTAGCCTTCGATCCTACGATGAAATCGAAGGAGGAGGCCTGTGTGAAGGTTAAACGCTATTTCCAGAACGGATGGATAAGGATGGAGGCCGACAAGCAGGTAGAGGATGACTTCCTTTCGATAGACAGGGTGATCACCAACTCCGGCAACATCGTATATCAGGCAGTGAGGCAGAACCACTCCCACGGTGACATGTTCTCTGCCATGATGATGGCCATGACACAGGCTCCCGAAAGGAGGCAGGCTGACCTGACAGGTGTTAGCAATGCAGCCCCCAAGGCATACGACGGAAATGACGAAGGGGAACGCATCGAGTCCATAAGGGATCGCATCGCCAGGAACAAGAAGCTCGATGACAGGGCGAGGAAACGTTTCACCTACTGATCATAATTTCCAATCTCACAGTCTATAATATCAACGTAGAGGTTGCAACTTATACAGGGTTTTATACATGCCAAAAATCACTTCTGGACAGATAGTCTTCCTTCCTGAAGACCGTTATATCATAAGCGAAAAGTCCCCCGGAATCACAGCATCTGCGTATACAACGCTTTTCAATTCTGCAATTCAGAACGGGGAAACTACAGAATTATTCAAATTTTTCGAAGAAATCGCAGAGAAAGATCCCGACATCCTACACTCCATATCGACCCGTACGAGCTACGTCACGAGCAAGGAATGGACTGTAGAGAGTGAAAATACTCAGGATGCTGAGATGATCGAAGAAGCCCTTCGAAACATCAAGGGAGACCCCACGAGGGGCCTCATTACCGTTGACGGCCTCATCGAGGCATGTCTCGGCAACAGCTACCTCACCGGTCTCAGCTTCAACGAGATCGTTACCGATGGTGAGGGCATCATCGGATTCAATCACGTACCAAGCCACTTTCTTACCTTCCATGACTCAGTTTACTACCCCAAGCTGTGGACACAGGAAACACCCACGGGCGTTCCATTCAACAAAGAGAAGATGATAGCTCACTATCTACACCATGCAGAGGACCCCGCAAGGGGATGGCTCGGTCACGCAATAGGCTGGCTCTACGTCCTCAAGCGTACCGCCATGGATGCCCGTCTTCAATTTCAACGCAAGTACGGCAAGGGGTTCCTCCTCGTCAATATGCCAGGTGACAGGGACAGCTATGAAAAGGCGTGGGAAACCGCAGAGGACCTAATATCCAACTATTCAGACGTCGACGGGGCAGTCTTCCCGGCTGACGTCATGGTGGACTTCAAGGAAAGCCAGGCTCTAGATGGAGAGTACTTCTTCACTTCAGAGGCTGACTTCAGGTCATCCATCACGAAAGTAATCCTCGGCCAGGAGTCCACCTCATCCGCAGAGAACTCCAACAGGAGTACCGCAGAGGTACATATGGAAGTCCTCGAACAGCGTATCGTTGATGACTGCGAAACTCTCGAGGACACCTTGACAACTCAACTTATCGAAAAGATAAAACCCATTCTCGGCATACCGGAGGACAGCGATTGCAGATTCAAGTTCGGGGTTGGTGAGATGGAGGCCACTCTCGATGACGAGATGGCAGAGGAGACCATTGAAGATGGTTCTCCCGGTGAAACCGTAACTGAAGAACAGGAGACAGGCGAAGATGTCGAATGAAGGTGATGCAATGAAGGTAGAGATACCTGCTGAAGTCGTTCAAGAGGTTGCTGAAGAGGTGGAAGCCCCCGTTGAAGAAACGGTTGAAACAGTGGAGCCTTCAGAAAAAGAGCCCGAATCGAACGATAATGAGGTTGAAGAGGCCCAGAGTGATCTCGTCAAGGATGCGATGACCCAGAACGAACAGCTCAAGAAGGAACTCGAAGAGCTAAGGGAAAGCAACACTGACGTGTTTGAACAGAACGAGATGCTCAAGAAGGAGCTGGAAGACCAGAAGAAGCTGCTTGAGATAGCCAAGCAGAACGAGGAGCTCAAGGGCAGGCTTGAAGCCATGAAGAGGGACACCATCGTGGAGAGCCTCATAAAGTCAGGCAGGATAACAAACGATTTGAAGGAATGGGCCCAGAACCTAGAGTTCGATGCCCTTCAGCAGTTCGCTGACAAGGCCCCAAAGGCCAAGACAATTCTCGAAGAGGAAAATGACCCTACGCAACCATCGAAGGACATGCAGGAATGGCATGACAAGATGATGAAGTCAAGGATCATAAGTTAACGCAAACGCCAAATAGGAGAAATATACTATGGCAGGAGCAAATAGAAAGGCTACACGTCTGGCGATGCAAAGTTCAGCTACGTTGATGCCAGAACAGTCAAGGATGCAGAAATCCTGTACGTGGGCGAAATGGTCTCGCAAGATGCCACGCCTGAGGCTATTGCAGCCAGCGATACAGCTTCT